>Ga0335070_10006461_pt1 | contig 13806 bp, 10 predicted proteins | sample Lox_Sample_13_FD_206722 | JGI IMG/M metagenome (GOLD analysis project Ga0335070, IMG submission 206722) | Soil microbial communities from Loxahatchee National Wildlife Refuge, Florida, United States - Lox_Sample_1.3 | ecosystem: Environmental > Terrestrial > Soil > Wetlands | place: USA...
CATCAACGTTGCATTTACACCCAAGAGTAACGGAGCGTCCTCGGCGACGCTTTCGTTCTCCAGCAATGCTTCGAATTCGCACGCGTCGGAATCAGTGGCGGGCACGGGAACTCCGCCGGAGGTGAGCTTGTCGTGGAGCGCGAGTATATCGCAGGTTTCGGGATATAACGTTTATCGGCGGGTTGCGCCAAGCGGCACGTACGCAAAGGTCAATAGCACGCTGGATCCGAGTACAAGTTTTCTCGACACTACTGTGGTGGGTGGGCAGACCTATGACTATGCGACGACCGCCGTGACCTCTGGCGGGGAGGAGAGTTCTTACTCGAATCAAGTCGAGATCGCAGTGCCGTGAGGGCTGAGGCGGGGCGCAGGCACACGTTTCCCGTGGAGGGTTACAGCGAGGGGAAGTGAGCTTCTTAGGTGGATTAGCGGAACAATCGCCGGCGGGGTGCGATCATTTCTGAGGCAGGTTAGGATGAGATGCTGCGCCGGAAATCATGGGGCGGTGGACGAAGTACGGCAGAGCGGCGCCGATGTATTGCCGGCGGAAGAGGCGGGCGCGTTGTTTGGAATCAGTGCGGTCGTGTCCTTTGAAAAGGGACTCTTTCTTCCTTTCGCACTGATGGCGCGAACGATGTAGTAATAGGTGAGATTGTCGCTGACCAGATCATCGGTGCAACTCGTTCCCGAAAATGCAGTCGAGTTGATCAGGTCGGGCGCGAGGTCATTCTGTTTCGTGGAACGGTAGACGCAGTATCCCACGGCCTCATAGTCAGGGGTGAGCGCGGGCGAACCGGCTTTCCAGGAGAGAACTACTTCGTGGTGTTGAGTCGCGGGAGTCGGTGTTTGCACGGAGGCGGTGCCACACATCGGCAGCGCCGGGGAAGTCGTTTTCGGTTTGGCAGAGACTCCTGTTGATGAGGCCGACTGGCTCGCCGGTTTTTCTTGTGCTTCGAGCGCAGTGATGCCTGAGAAAAGAAACGCAGCCGCCAGCAATAATTGCAGCGGCTGCGTCGGTTTCAGCAGAGCCTTCATGTTCGAACGGATTGTAACGCCTGAGGCTTTCTGGAAGCGACTAGTGCTTGATCGCTAGAACCTGAATGAGCCACGGCGCGGTTGTGTCTCCGGTAGAAGAGGCGCAGGATGCAGTTTCGGTTCCGGCCGTCGAAGCTGCAATTCTGTACTCCGCCGTCGGAGAAGTTTGAATGGCGGCGAAACCGTCTCCCCATCCGGTGAGCGAGTCGGTTCCGCAAAAGGCGTAAATCAGATCGTTGCCTTGCGAGGTCTGCACGCTGGCAGAGGCAAATCCGCCGGTCGTGCCCGTCAGCACGGTTACGGCATCAATGGGATTACTTTGCGATTGCGCCGTGAACTCGGTAACGATGATCTCAATCGAAGTATCGACCGTAAACGTGTGGCTGCCTCCGTTGGCGACGGAAGCGACGTGCCAAGTCGAGAAATCGAGCAAGCCATCGGTGTCGAGTGGGCGATCGACCACAATTGCTTCGTTGAGGCTGTCTCTGAGTTGCGGATTCTGACTCAGCGGCCCGACTACGATGCTGCTGACGATCAGCAGATCTCCGGGCACAACGTTATTGATGGTGCAGGCATTTTGCCCGTCGCCCACGCAGTAATTTCCCGTGAATTGCGGGCCGGTGACCGGCGGCTGAGAGGTTCCCGCGGGACGGATGGCGAAGCCCTGAAGTCCGGTGGCTAACCAGGGAGATGTTCCGCGAGGGAGAATGGCAACGGGGTTCGCGCCCGGCGTGGCCGCGAGACCGTATTCGACAGTCGGGGCGACTTCGATACTGGTGAAGCCTTGTGCTTCGTCGCTTCCCAGCGCGCTTCGACCCCAGGCATAGAGCAGGTCATTCGGCGTGACCGTATTCACGATCGTCGACGCCAGCGGACTGTTGTTGTAGGTGTTCTGTGACATCGCGTCGATGGGATTGCCCGAGGCCTGTCCGGCAATCTCCATCACGCTGAGGAATATCGCAGGGTCGGCGGAGTCGGTGGCTGTGATCGTGTGGCTTCCGGGCGTGACCACGGGAGAAATGTGCCATGCGCCCAAGCCGACCGATCCATTTTCCTGATCGAATGTGATCGATTCCAGTTGCGTGTCGGAGATCGTGATCGGGTTGAACGGCATTGGATTCAGCGTGTGAACATTGATGGCCAGCATATCGCCGGCTGCGACGTTGTCGATTGTGCAACTCGGCGATCCGGTGCAGAAGTTGCCGGTGAACCGCGGTGGATTGATGACGTTTCCCGGTCCTTCTTTGAAGCAGTACAGGATCGCTGGAGCGGAGTTCGGGATGGCATCGTTAGTGACCACGTCGGACTGTACGCTGCTTCCGGCGGGCACTTCGGAGTACATGGTCAACACGCCGCCGCCGCTGACGAAGTTCGGATCCGATTGATCGTAAAACTGGGTCATGGCCAGCTTGGTGAAATTGTTGTCGGTGGTGAAGGCCGTGACTGGCGACGGCGGTCCACTGTTGTGATAGTTCGGTCCTATTCCTAAATCTGCCATGCACAGATCGGACGTGCCGGTTGTCGGAGCGGTTTGTCCGGTCCACCAGCCGGGAACTCCCGTGACTGGATTGTTTTCGTTCGGAAACCCTGTATCAGGATTCTGGAAAGTTGCTCCACTGTCGACTGAATTCTCAGGGACCGGACCGATATCGTCCACCGTGATTCCCCAGGAATCCGGACCAGTTACCTGCAGCGTGATCGTGCTGCCGACGCTGAGCGGGGTCGAAACTCTGGAGTATCCAAGATAAAGAGAGCCGTAGCCGCCACTCACCGGACCGGCGAGCAGAGAGTACGAGTTGGAATTGACGTCCTGCAGGGCATCCGGGGCGAGTGTTAATCCCGAGGTCGAGGTCAGGAATACGACCAACCCGTCGCCGGCCGCTACCGCAGATGACAGCGAGCACGAGACTGAGGTTGCGGTTTCACTTTCGGTGACGCAGATTCGGCGCGGTGTGCGCGATTGAATCGTTTGCACGGGAGTGACAGTCAGCGTTGTTCCGTTATTGATTGGGCCAATCGCTGCCGAGATCGTTACAGTTCCACCACTCACGCCGCTGGCGAGGCCTGCTGTCACCGTGGCAACCGAGGTATCAGAAGAAGACCATGTGCTGCTGGCGGTAACATCTTGCACGGTGCCGTCGGTGTAGGTTCCGGTCGCGGTGAATTGCTGTGTCGTGCCGGCGGGGATGGTGGGATTAGAAGGCGCGACTGCGAGGGAAACGAGCGAGGCGGGCAACCCTGTGCCGTTGAGTGAGACGGTTTGGGGACTGTTGATCGCGCTGTCAGTAAAGGTCAGAAGACCATTTCGCATTCCCGTTGCCGCTGGAGAGAACGCGACAGAGACGCTGCAACTTCCGCCAACAGCGAGTTTCGCCGGGCTAATGGGGCAAGTCGAACCGAGCACGAAATCTGCGAGGCTGCTCTTGACACCGGTGATGGTGAGCTTCGTGGATAGATTGTTGACGAGCGTGACGACCTGGGCGGTGCTGGTTGTGCCGAGAGGCTGGCCGCTGAAGATTAGAGACGCGGGAGCGACCAGGACCGGAGCGATTCCAGTTCCCGTCAGGCTGACGGTGGGATTGTTGTTGGCACTGTCCGCGATCGTCAGCGTGCTGTTTCGTGTCCCGGCCTGCGTGGGCGCAAAGATAATGGAGACCTTGCAGATTGCACCTGCCGCCAGGGTCTCAGGACTCAGGGGACAAGTATTGGCGGATATGGAAAAGTCTGTCAGGTCGGTTGCGATGCCATTAATCGTCAGAGCGGTGGTCTCGTTGTTCTTAACGGTAACGACCTTCGCCGACGCAGTCTTGCCTAGAACCACATTGCCGAAGGAGAGGATTGCCGGCGTGGCGGCGAGATCCACGATCCCGGTTCCCTTCAGGACGACGTTCTGAGTTCCTAAGTTATCGATGATGCTGAGAGTGCCGAGGAAAACTCCGGTCGCGGATGGGTCGAAAACGATTGCGATCGTGCAGGTGCCGGCGACCGGAAGACTCGCTGGGCAATTGTTCGTCTCGGTGAATTGCGGCAGGTTCGTGGCGATGCCACTGATGGTCATTGCCTTCTTTGTGGCATTCGTCACCGTCACATTCTTCGATGCTGTGGGAACTCCGACAGCTTGGTTGCCGAAGGCAAGCCCGGTGGGCGAGACAGTGCCAAATGCGAGCGGCAGGGTTGTAACAATCAACATGACGACGAGGAGGGCACATGCGGATCGCGGAAGGACTCGAGCCCCGGCATGGTGTTTATTCATAGCGATAGATGTTTCGAATGTATCCGGTTGAGAGACGGCGATCCGATGCTTCAAACCTCTGCAAGATGATTTACACATATTTATAGATCAGCTTTCCGGCCTCATCCCGTGCCGAGGCCAAGCAACAAATCTCAGTCGAGCCCTTGGGGGAGGGCGCTTGCTTACGTGGTGGGAACCAGCACGGGCGCGCTGTGCAGGTACTTCGATACTTTGCGTTTCGACTCGATCATCTCGTAAACACGGGCGACTTGTTCCGGCGTCAAGCCGGCCATGGGAGCGACTTCTGCGGCCTGCAGTCCGTGATCCTTTCCGTAGAGGCAAAGGTCCATCTTGGCCAGCGGCATGGAGAAATAAAACTCTTCCTGCGATTGCTCGAGCGAATAGGTGTCAGTGGTCGGAGGACGTCTGCGAATTTCTTCGGGCACTCCGAGATAGGCGGCGAGTTGGTATACCTGGCTCTTGTAGAGATGTGCGATTGGCTTGAAGTCGGCGCTGCCGTCGCCATTCTTCACGAAAAATCCCTGATCGTACTCGAGGCGATTGGGAGTGCCTGCGACGGCATAGTTAAATCGATCCGCGTAGTAGTACTCCATCATTTTGCGGGTACGCTGTTTAAAGTTAGTGGCTGCGACGATTCCGAGGTAAGCATCCAGGGAGAGACGAACTTTCTTGGTTTCGCCGATCGGAGTCTGGACCACCAGAGAGAAGATTGCATAGCGGTCGGACGAAACCAGATCGGGCAGCGCGATCTTCGACTTGTATCCTTCGGCGTACTCGGGAAAGACGGTGCGGATGGCCTCATCCCGGCGGCGATAGCATCCAGCACCGGCGAGGATCGGGGTGATGTTTTCGGTGAAGGACCGGATGCCCAGCGCGGCCGTCAAGAGTTTGCCCAGACGCAGACTGTCACTGGATGAATCGGTCTCAGGCAGGAATAGGGCAACTACCTTATCGGGTCCGAGCGCGCGGGTGCAGAGAGCAGCGACGACGCTGCTGTCGATGCCGCCAGATACGCCCACTACGGCGCCCTTTCGCTTGAATCCGAAAACGGTCTCGCGAATCGACTCGCAGATGCGATCAGTTTCAACCGCGGGATCGAGATGCAAAATGTCTGGGCAGGCAGAAAGAGTACTGATCATTGATTTTCTCCGGTGACGAAATGTGGGTGCGAAACGATCTCTTGATTTGAAGCGGTCACTGCAAACTTGCGAGAACTTGAAGGAGGCGCTCCGCGGCAGCACGGCGACCGGCTTTATTGAGATGACCGCCGTCGTCGGTGTATTCGGGCGCGAGAGTGTAGATCTTCTCGTTGCCGCTGGTGAAGTACGATCTGGAGCCGTCGGCGTGAGTTGATTCGACAGCGGCAAGATCAAAGATCGGCTCGTTGCCGTAAGTCTGGACGAGCAGGGAATTGAAGCGATTTCTCTTGATGTTGTCGTCCTGAGCCGTGTTGCGGCCCAACATGCTCTTCACCCAAGCCTTTGCCGGCGATCCAACTGTGGTGAGCGGCACAGTGATATGCACGATTCGCACGCCGGGATGATTGAGGCGAATCTCATTGATGGTTTCCTGGTAAGCCGCGAACATCCTGGGGACGTCTGTGGTTTCGCCAATGTCGATGTAGCAATACTTGAGCATGGCGATACCGGCGAATCCCTGATTGACGATCTTCAGAAAGTCCGCGTTCTTCGACTGCGGATCGGTATTCTGCCCGACATGTGCTTCGACGAAAGCTGGCCCTGAAACCGTCTCAGGATTTCTAGATTCGACAATGTTGAGTTTCAGTTGCGGGTCGGAAGCCATGACTTCGCGAATGCCCTGGATAATGTTTTCGCCGACCGACTGGTGGCCGAAGAACACTTTCTGGCGTGCGAGGGTTCGGAGTTGCTGGTCGCTGAGAAGCGCTGGTTGCGAGAGCGTAGTGGACAAGGTATTCGTTTCCTTTGCGAAGAAAAATAAAACGGTGGCAAGGACTAGTACGAAAGCAGCTACGATGCGCGCCGCTGAGCCTGGCATTCAATCAGCCCTCGACTGGCACGGGCGCTTCCTTGAGGAGGCTTTTCAATACTTTTCCCGAACTGTTCTTCGGCAATGAAGTGAGAACGACGAAGCGCTTCGGCACTACAGGTAGGGGCATGCGCTCTTTGCAGAAGGTCGTGAGTTGCTCGCTCGAAGGTTCAGCTTTCGGGTCGCGCGACACAACGTAGGCCACTGCGGCTTCGCCCAATACTTCGTCTGGAATTCCGACCACTGCGACTTCCAGGAGTGACGCGTGCTCCAGAAGAATGTTCTCGAGATGGCGGCAGCTCACGCGCTTTCCGCCGCACTTCAGGAAGTCTTTTGCCCGATCGACGATGAAAATGAATCCGTCTTCGTCGACGGTAGCCAGGTCGCCCGTGTAGAGCTTGCCATCGCGAAAGTGATGCGCCGTCTCTTGCGGGTCGTCCCAATATCCGAGCGTGACGTTGTCGCCCTCCGCGACGATTTCGCCAGTTTGTCCCGGGAGAATGAAATTTCCGGTTTCATCCAAAACCGAGAGTTTGACGCCGGGAATTCCCATGCCCACGGAGCTGAGCTTGGTATCGAGAAATTCAGGAGGCAAGTAAGACAGTCTCGCAGTCGCCTCGGTCTGTCCATACATCACGAACACGCGGGTATGAGGCACGGCTTGCCGCAGTTCCGTAATGAACGCTGCCGCCAATTGACCTCCGGCTTGCTGCACATAACGAAGATGGGGGAACGACATGTTTGCTAGATTCGACTTTCGCAGCAAAATCTGGAAATGACTGGGAACACCTGCAAATCCTGTGCAAGCGGTGTCCTGCATTCTCTGCAAGACACGTTCTGGATACATGAACCGGGAGTCGATAACCACGCTGGCACCGACCCGCAAATGCGTGTGCAGCAGCGATGCACCAAAACAATAGTGGAAAGGCAGCACTGCCATGATGCGATCGTCACGAGTCAGTTCCAGATAATCGATGATCGAATTGGTATTCGCGATGATGTTCTTGTGCGAGACCATCACTCCGCGAGGGCGCCCGGTCGAGCCAGAAGTGAACATCAGCGCGGCAAGATCGTCATCGCCGGTTTCCGGGAAATGTTCGAACTGCTCGGCGGATTGTGCCAGTTCTGCAAGAGAGACCGCATTCGGAAGCGCGGGATAAGCATCTTCGCAAATCAGGGGCAGAGTCGAAAGCTTGTCCGGCAATGCTGATGCGTACCTGGCCTCGGCAAATACAAAAGCGGGATCGGTGAGCCCGGCGATGTAATCCAGTTCTGCGGTTGCGAGCCGGGGGGGGAGTGGCACGCAGACAAGTCCAGCGCGCATGATGCCGAGATACGCTGCGACCCAGAACAATCCGCTATCCGCGATCAGGATCGCGCGCTGTCCTTTGCTTGCTCCTCGATTCAGCAGAAACGAAGCCACCGCTGCGGCGTTCGTTCGCACCTCACCATAGCTGTGCTGACGCTTCAGCGTGAGCAGCGCTGGGGCATCATCGGGTTTTCCGGCAAGCAAATAGTCGAAGACGTTCACAGATGACTCCTATCGAAGTCCGCTCACACAGCCGGAGTGCACTGACTATCGACGCGGGCGCGAGCCGTGACGCCGCCATTGAACTTTCTGCTGAGGTAAGCCGCGATGCGGTTCACCGAATCGAGATTGTCGGGCACTAATTCTTCTTCCAGGACCTCGATTCCGTAAGTCTCTTCCAAGTGCGAGACGAGTTCGAGAATGCCGGTGGAGTCGATCAGGCCTTCATCCATAAATGAGGCATCGTCGGTGAGAGCTTCTCCACGACCGAGAAGGAAGTTGGCTACGACAAAACTGCGGACGTCTGTTGCGAAACTGGTTTGCATTGGCTATATCCTTGGTTGCGATTGTGAACAAATTGATCAAGCAAGAGCTGAGTGGAAAGAACGCCAACAAGCGCCATGTTATCTTTAACGCCGCTGGCGCGCCCGTTCTTAAACTTGGCGGTAAGAGCAGTTACGCTCCGCGCATCGAACACTCCGAAGTCCTTGACGCAGTCTTCTGAGAGCATGTCTTCCGCGTAATCGGTGCGATTGGAGAAGAAGCTGGCTCCGTCCGGTGCGCGGTAGGGCTGCTTGGGACGCTTCAAGATGGACTGCGGCACGAGACCGCTCGCTGCCCGCTTGAGCAAGTGTTTTTGGTCGAGCACCTTCATCTTCAAGTGAGGTGGAAGCTTCGCGGCGAATTCCACGACACGATAATCCAAGAATGGGTATCGACCTTCGACCGAGTGAGCCATCGCCATCCGGTCTCCCTGAGAAGAGAGGATGTAGCCCGGGAGGAGATGTGTCGCTTCCAGATATTCGGCTTGGTTAAACGGATTCCAGGTTCCGAATCCCTTGGGCAACGCAGCTTCCATCTCATGCAGTGAGGAATGGCTGCGCAACTGCTCGCGGACTGAATCGGAAAAGAACGATTTAAGTTTGGCGGTAAGTTCCCAGCGCGGCAGGTGCGAGAAGAACGGGCTGGCCAACTCGGCGTCGCCAACGTGGAAGAAATGTTTCAGGTAAGCGGCGGGCTGGCGCTGAATGCCTTCCATGTACGGATAGAGTCGTTTGAGCAATTGTGGCCGCATCCGCGATTGCGGGTTCCGCGCCCAGAAGCGGCGAATCTTCGCTTCTTTGAAGATGTCGTAGCCGCCCATGGTCTCATCAGCGCCTTCACCAGTGAGCACGACTTTGAAACCGCTGTTGCGTACCAGTCGCGCGAGCAGATACATGGGAGCTGGCGCTGTGCGAATGATCGGCTGCTCGGTATGGCGCACTACGTCAGGGAAGATGTCGGCGACATCTTTATAGGTGCAGTGGACATCGCTGTGGCGGGTCCGCAAAAAGGCGCTGGCTTCTTTTTGATACGGACTCTCGTCGAACTCGGAATCTTCAAAACTGACGGAGAACGTGCGCAGCTTGTCTCCCACTAGAGGTGCTGTCAGAGCCGTGATCAGAGTGGAATCGAGGCCTCCGCTCAAATAGGCTCCTACTGGCACATCGGAGCGCAGGCGGATTCGCGCGGCATCCCGCAAGAGACTCAGTAGCTCGTCAGTGAGTTGCTCTTCATTGGCCGCGTCGGCATCGGGCGCATAGTTCACATGCCAGTACTGCCAAACTTCTAATTTGCCGTTGGCGAATGTCGCGGAGTGTCCGGGAGGAAGCTGATGAACGCCCTTGAAGGCCGTGCGCGGCGGCAAGGTCGTCCAGAAGGTGAAGATCTGGTCGAGGGCTTGCAGGTCCAGTTCAGCGTGAACGTCTGGACATGCAAGCAAGGCCTTGATCTCGGACGCGAAGAGGAAGCTATCTTCAGTCAACGTGTAGAACAGCGGGCGCACACCCATGCGATCGCGCGACAAGAATAATTTCTGCGCCGGGGCGTCCCAGATGGCGAATGCCCACTGGCCATTCAGGTGCCGCACACAGGCCTCGCCCTCTTCCTGATAGAGGTGCAGAATCACTTCGGTGTCGGAGCGGGTGGCGAACTTGTGTCCCTTACGGATCAGTTCTTGACGCAACTCAACGTAGTTGAAGATTTCCCCGTTGAAGGTAATCCAGAGATTGCCATCGGCAATGGACATGGGCTGCTGGCCGCCTTCAAGGTCGATGATGCTCAACCGGGCGTGCGCGAGTCCGGCCTGCGATGCGCAATGAATGCCGCATGCATCCGGCCCCCGGTGGGAGAGGGTTGCGATCATGCTTTCGAGCAGGCTACGTTCCGTTGACCTACCGTGCAGCGCGATTTGTCCAGCAATTCCGCACATATGGTTTTGTGAGTACTCGTAGGGAACTATCGAAGAGCTTCGACCATTTCCGGCACCGGCACACCCGAACGCGCCACTCCGAGCACCCATCCGTGGCGAGCTGCGTCAAACTGGCGGACGATGCGCGCCGGGTTGCCGGCGATGACGGAATTCGCGGGGAAGCTTTTCGTGACGACCGCGTTGGCGGCGACCACGCAATTGCGTCCGAGTTCGAGTTCTCCCCGGTCGCAGACGATTGCGGCGCCGTGCCCGATCCAGCAGCCTTGTCCGATGCGAATCTTCCCGCCTTCGGTGATTCCCTGGCGGCGTATGGGTTGTGAAACATCTTCATAGGCGTGCAGGTGATCGACGATCAGCGCATTGGCAGAGAGCATGACATCGCGTTCCAGTTCGATGCGATTCCGGGCGGCCACCTGCGAGTAGCGCGCGATGAAGCAGTTGTCGCCGATGATCAGCGCGGGTTCGTCGCCTTCGGGGGCTGCGGGAGAAACGTAGACCCAGGCGCTGCGATCCATCTCGACGGAGTCGCCGATCGCGATGCGATGGGACATGTGCCGATTGAGATCGACACTGTAGTGAAGCTGCAGGTTGCGGCCTACTGCGGCGAAGGGATAGCTCGCGGCGACCCAACGGCTGTAGCAGTAGTTAACGAACCACGGGATGACGCTTAGTCCAACTCGTAAATGCATTTTCTTGTTCTCGAGAGTCCAGATGTGAGATGCCGTATGGTTCGCCGGCTTATACGGAGCAACAAAGTGCGTAGATATCGCCGAAATCGGGCCGCGAAGGAAGGGTCGACAAGACGTGTTGCATTTCATCGGCCTTTACCCACTGCGGCAATTCGAAGCGCGCGTCATTACCAACGATGTAGTTGAATATGTAATCGTCGGCGAGGCGTGCGAGACATGCCGAAGCAACTTGCGGCAGGCTGGTGTGATATTCAAAGCTGAGGCTGTGCGGCTTGAACGTCATCCCCGCCAGGACATCGTCCTCGTAGCCTTCAACATCGATTTTGATGTACGTCGGCGTGCCGTAACGAACAGCGAGAGCGTCGAGGGTGGTGATGGGGACAGAGCGGACGCCCACCCAGTGTGCATCGGCGTACAGGTCAGACTGTCGCGTTATGTCGACCCACTCTGAACTGAGAGTGCAGATGCCGGAGGAATCCGACAGATGCAAGTCTGCTTTCCCCGGTCGCGCGCCGCAGGCGGCGGGCTCAAGCGTCATTTTGTATCCGCTGGCCAGACGCTTCAGTTGCGGGTGACACTGCTCGTTCGGCTCTACCGCGATTACGCGGGCTCCCAACTGCAGAAAGATCTCTGAGTAGAGTCCCATGTTGGCGCCGATGTCGAAGACCAGCGAGTCTCCATTTACAAACGGGGTATACAAATCCAGCATCGATTTCCAGAAGAGCCATCGCTCGCGGCGAAAGACGCGTTGATAAGCGTTTCTGGTGGGGAAGAACAGACGCGTACCGTATAGAAGTTCTCGTGCCGAGAATTCTGCTCTGGTTTGAACCGTGTTCAGCAGTTCCATAACTTTATTTTCTGATTGCTTGCGCTGCGGGCCGGGCACAGCCACTGCAACGCTAGAGATTCTAGGATCGTGATTGAGACTCATCGGGCGAATCCAGTCATCCTACGTGCCGATAGAGGAGTTCGCCTGCCGCGATGCGTAACGGGATCGGCGTATGCGAAAAAAGTGTCTTGGCCAGCCGGAGCTTCCACCCATTGGGATGGGCTGGTGAAGATGTCGTAGGGAGGCTCCAGTAGGTGAGCGTCGATCGTTCACTGCCCCAGCGATCTTTGAATGCGATCAGCCCCGGGCTGTCAGCTTCGCAGCGTCCCAGATCCAGGTGTTCCAAGCCGTCGGACTTCGCTTCCTGAATTGCGGTCCACAGCAGGAACGGCATTCCGCCGTACCGGTTGTAACGAGCATCGGAAGCGCCATATTTGTAATAAATGATGTTTTTGTAGGTCAGGGTAAGGATGCCGGCGACGGGCTGACCATCTTTCGAAGCAATGTGAACCTGGAACGCATCGCCGAGGGTACCGCGAAGATGGAGAAACCACTGCGACGGTGTTGGCGGCAGGCCATGACGCTGGCGCGTAGCAACGAATAGTTCGTAGAACTGCTGCAGCAGGGTAGAATTCGCTCCCCGCGCATATCCCAGCTTCTCGCGTGTAGCGCGACGAATTTTCCTTCGGATGCAATCCCTGTGCAGCCGTTCAAAAAGTTGATCGGTCGTAGGACGAATATCGAGGGTATGGAAGCAAAACGTTTTCAGGCGAGAAAATGCGTTTTCAGATTCCGGTTGAGGATCCAGTGGCCTGATCTCAACGTACCGTAAGCTCTTTTGGTCGAGCTCCGTCTGCAGGTGGGAAGTGAGTTCCGCAAGATCATTTCCATTTTGCAGCAAAGGTTGACAGTGGTCGGAAAACGGCAGTGAGACGAGACGGCGCCCCGTGAGCCAACTGTCTACGCGACAAAAGACCGCGCCATTCTCAAGTTCGCGGCCCGGTGGCGTGGTCGTCAAAACTATGGGTTCGTAGCCATAGCTTTGAGAGAGCGCCATGAGCCAGCCAGGCGTGTGGAAAACCGAGGCACGAGGATCCCTCGCCAGGAACTCCGGCCAGCGCGCGTCACGAATTGGATCAACTTCATAGATTGCCAAGTTAGTGTCCTGCCTTTTGTCTGCGCGAAATGCTGAGATTGTTTGCGGGGGCCGAAAGTGTAGCTGAGAAATCTTTATCTAATGAATGCCGCGCCATATCAGCGCAGCAGCGAGTGTCATAAGGGCGACGAACAGTCCATACGACCGGAGTTCAGTTGCGACGACCTGCGGAAGCAGTTTCTTTAATCCCCAAATAAGAGGGAAATAGGAGATGGCCTGCGCGATGATCAGCGCGAAAACTGCCTCTCGGAAGCCAAAGAATGCGAATGCAATCCAGATGCCGCTGACCATCAACACCAGACGAGTGGTGTTGGCCACGGCGGCGTACTTGGTCTTTCCGTAAGCCAGCAGCAAAGTTGTGGGAGGGCCGGAGAAGATGTCCAGGGCGAGCCGTAATCCCAATGCCTGCAGGATCCATCCTGTGATTCGGTACTTCGACGACAGCAGTAGGGCGACCAACGGCTTGCCGCATAGGAGGAAGCCAAGTCCAGCGACGAGCGCGGCTGCGAAGAACAACATTCGGGAACGCTCGTAGTCGCGAACGGTTTCGTTCTCGCCCACTCGAACCGTTCTGGACAGGATGGGAAGAAATATCTGGTTGACCAGTTGGCTGATTCCGCCCGCTGGCACCGATGCAATCATGATGGCCAGAGAGAAGCATCCCAACTCGGCGGCGGTGACGAACTTTCCCAGGACCAACCGTTCGCTTTGGCAGCCGAGAAAATACGTTGCCGTGGCGACCGAGACCCAGCCTCCGAAATGGAGGATTTCCTTGGCAGCGGACCGATCCCATCCGAAAGTCAGCGGCTTGGCGATGAAGTAGCTTCCAGCCGCGTAGATAGCGGCGCTCGCTACCGTGCGAGCTACGAGCGCCCATGCGGAAGGCGAAACGACTGCCCACAAGATGCAGACGCCAAATGCGACCACTTCACTGACGATCGCCAACAAAGTGATGTTGCGCAACTTTACATGGCGGGTGCAGGTCCACACGGCCGTGCTGGTGAAACCGCGCAGCAACTCGGAAGCCCCGGCCACTGCCAGCAGAGCGAACAGCTGGG
>Ga0335070_10006462_pt1 | contig 13804 bp, 14 predicted proteins | sample Lox_Sample_13_FD_206722 | JGI IMG/M metagenome (GOLD analysis project Ga0335070, IMG submission 206722) | Soil microbial communities from Loxahatchee National Wildlife Refuge, Florida, United States - Lox_Sample_1.3 | ecosystem: Environmental > Terrestrial > Soil > Wetlands | place: USA...
GCGGCCACGAATCCGCCCTCATGCGCCGGCGGCTCCGCTACCGGCATGCGGCGCGCGACGTAAATGGCGGCAGCCGAGAACGTGAACGACGCCACGGCTATGCCGGCTTCCGCAAACAAGGCCACATATTCGTCAAGAGTGCTCCGGCGAAGGATGGCAACCAGTACGCCGCCGCCCTCCAGACGCGCCCAGGCGGAAACCACCTCGTCTTCGCCGTAAGGATGCAGCGTATCGATCTGCAAAGCGATGGCAGAAGCCATATCCCGGGCGGCCACTCCCGCGAGGGCAACCTGCCGCACGATGGTTTCGTGGCGCGGCAGGAGCACGGTCGCCGCCAGATGAGTGGCGCCGACTCCTGCGAGAAACCGCGCGTACTCCGCTCCCCACTCCGCCGCGCGCCGCTCGCGGAAACCCGAAATGGTCAGCGTCCCCTGCACATCGATTCCGCTGGGCCGCACACGGATCGCCGTGATTTCGAGATTCTTACCGTTGATCTCGATTCCCACGCCGGAGCCGAACGCGATGAATTTCCTGAGGCCAGTGAGGTTACGGGATCCAGGCATTGTCGTACCAGCGAAGAATCTGGAGCTTGGGATTTTCATCGACGGGCAGGAACTTGACCGTGGCCGCGACGGTGCGCGCGACATCCGAGAGCTGTCCGGTGGGCAGCAAAATGCGCGCTGTGGAGCGCAGGGTGAAGATCGAATTCCCGCCAACTCGCAAGCGGCCCGCCGCCGGACCGCTCCCCGCGAAGTCCGCCAGCTCCTGCACGCCCTTGAAAGTTTGTAGACGCCGGCGCGTAACGATGGCCGCGACGGCGTCTGGCGGCAATCCGATGGCGGCTAGAACAGGTGGCTGCGCGGTGTTGACGTCGAAACGGTCAGTAGCGCCGAACACTGATACACAATCCCTCAGCCCGGCGTGCGGCACCAGGTGGCCGTCAGCGTCCCGGTTGTAGCCTCCGTAGTACAGGTCTGGTGTGATGCCCGGCAGCGCCATTAATTCCTCGGTCTCCTGAAAAGACGCAGCGATGGGCTGAAAAGACGGCGCAAATGATGCATTTAATGCACCCATTTGTGCCGCTTCAGCAGGATTGCGCCGGGCTACGATGGACATCACGATCTGGGCGGCGCGATCCGGATCGACGCCCATGGCCAGAATCAGCCGCATGAGATCGGCCGGCGGCGAGGTGTTGAGGTTCATCTTGGCCGTTTCCGGCGCCACCTCGACTACCGCCTGGCCGGTGGGAAATAAGAACGGCAGAATCGGAGTGGCTGCACTATAACGGAGTGGGACATTGGGCGGCATCTGATTCTCCCGAGTCCATTCGACGTAGAGAATCCCCCGTTCGACTCCCGCCTCGGCCAGGTACTGGGCCCGCAATCCATCCACCGCGGTGGAACTCCGTTCGACTTCACCGCGCACGGTGTTGGCGAGCGAGAAAGCAATGACGGAGAGCGCCGCCGAGAGCCACAGCACGGCAAGAAGCGCGCTGCCTTGATTATTCCGGCACGTCATCCGCATACTCCAGCGCAGGGTCCCGGTTGACGCGGACTGCGGCGGTCACCGTCACCAGCTTGAGGTTCGCCACATCCTCGTCGAGTGAAGCCATCTCGATGCGGATGCCCGCCGGCCATTTCGGAAATATCCAGGCGGGAAGCCACCGCTCGATATTTTTCGCGGGATCGATCCCCAGAAAGGAAAACCGGCAGTAAGCCAGTTTATCGGCGAGCACAAAGGAGCCCGGGCCGACGGAAATGGGCAGGAACCGCTGCATGAGAACGCCCGACTCGGGATCCGGCCCCGGGCCAAGGCAAAACACACCCGCCGAGCGCGGGCCGGTGTACGGATTCTCATTGACTACCAGGCGCACGCCGCGTCCCTGCTCACCCGTGATTACCTGGAACTCCAGAATCTGCGCGATTCCACGGGAGGCTTCGGAGAGCGAATAGGTGGAAACGAAGCGCATGGATTGCTGCCGCCCCTCAAAAAAAGGAACTTTGATTCCAGCAGAGCCGGGCGAGGGCGAAGCCACGGCGATCACCGGAATGAATCCCGCCAGTTGCTCCCGGAGAATCCGCTCTGCGCCGGCCACGCGGCGGTTACTGATGAGCCTACGGTCGGTTTTCTCGAGGGCGCTCACCCCTACGCGCAGCGCAAACAAAATGCCGAGGCTGAGCAGGCTCAGGAGGGATACCGCAATCAGCACCTCGATGAGCGTGACGCCAGAGCGTTTCATGGTGACTGCTGTCCCATTGCCGCCAGATCGCCCGGACGCAACCGCCTGCGCCGAAATGCCTCCAGAGCAAAGCTTCGGCGCGTGCCACTGGCCATCCACCAGATTTCGAGTTGCACCCGTTCTAGGATAGGGGTTCCGGCCGTGCGGCCAGGCGGCATTTCAAAGGGGGTCACGCGCGCCCTCCAGCCGGATTCAACACCACCCATGAGCGCCGGATCGATGCCGCCCTCGACAACCGCGAGCGGCGGGAGTTGGGTATCCAAGAGCAACGCATCCATCCTGGCGCGCGCCACCAGAGCCACGCGGTCGTAATTCGTGAGGCGCGCCGCGTTGCGGATCGAGACCGAAATAGCCGAGAGCAGTCCCACGACGGCGACGCCCATGACGAGCGACGCCACCAAAACTTCAAGCAGAGTGAAACCCCGCTGTTTCACGGCGTGGCTTCCTGGGAGGCATCGAGGGGCTGGACGTCGGGCACACCCGTCATCGGATCGACACGCACCAGCCGCCGCGTCCCCTTTCGATTGGCGATTTCGATCCCGATGCGCGGTACCGCGCCCCCGGGCAGCAACAAGAACCGGCGCGGGCCCTGTATCTCGCTCGACAGTTTAGGCCAGACCGCGCGGATCGTTACTCCCGAGGGCATATCCAGCTCGCGGGAGAGGCTGGGCGTAGTGAGATACACGGCGTTTTCCTGGATCGAGATGGCAATTTCCGCAAATTCCTGCCGCCGTTCGGCGCGGTTCAAAGCGCTATTCAGAAAACTCACGAGAGAATCTGAAGCTGAACGAAGACGCAGGCTCTCGACGCCGGAGGACACCGCCGGGAAAGCGATTCCTGCAATCAGGCCGATGATGGTGACGACGATCAGCATCTCGACCAGCGTGACGCCGCGACTGGAGACCTTCATAGACCGATGCCCGAGTGACGAAGGCGTTATTTGCTCCGCCAGCTCACGATGTCGGCGTTAATGCCATCCCCGCCGGGCTGTCCGTCGGCGCCATAGCAGACCACATCCGGCTCATCGCCGTGCTCACCGGGGTACTTATACAAATACGGATGTCCCCAGGGATCCACTGGAATTTCCTGGGGAAGATACGGCCCCTGCCACTGCGAAACGTTGGCCGGCGGCAGACGCAGGGCTTGCAAACCCTCTTCGTTGGATGGAAAAACTCCCGTATCGAGTTTGTACGATCCCAGCGCCGTCATAAACGAGTTGATCTGCGCGTGCGCCGCCGTGACTCGAGCGGCATCGCTCTTGCGTAACATGCGGGGAGCCACGAGCGCTGCGAACAGCGCAATAATGGTCACCACTACCAGCATCTCAATCAAAGTGATGCCGGCCCTGCCTCTGTTTCCGCGTTTGTTCATTTCACACCGCCACGTCATTAATGCTGGTGATGGCCAGCAGCATGCTGAGAATCAGCGCGCCGACCATCACACCCATAACCAGAATGACCAAAGGCTCGAACAACGCCGTGAAGCGTTTAATGGCGGCGCGGGTGTCCGTTTCGTAAATTTCGGCCATGCGCGCGAACATCTGATCGAGCCTGCCTGTTTCTTCGCCTACTGTCAGCAGGTGCGCGGCCAGGGGCGGAAATACCGCCGCTTTGCGAACGGGCGTGGCAATGCCTTCGCCGCGCTTGACGCCCTGCGCCACTTCCCCCAGCGCGCCTGCAATCTTTCGGTTGTTCAAAATAGCCGCCGCGATGCCGATTGATTGCACGAGCGGCACGCTATTGGCCACCAGCGTCGCCATCGCGCGCGCAAACCGCGCCGTCTCCGCCTTGCGCAGCGCATCGCCCAAGAGTGGGATGCGCAGGCGCAGCGCGTCCCACCATAGCCGGCCGCGCGTTGTTTGAATATACGCCCTGAAAGCCACAGCCGCCACCAGCACCGCCGACGCCGCCATCCACCAGTATGCCTGCACAATCTTGCTCGCCTCGAGCATGATCATCGTCGGCACAGGGATCTTCATGTGCGAATCCGCAAATACCGAGGCGAAGCGCGGGACCACGAAATTCAGCAGCACGAAAATCGATGCTACGCCTACCAGCGCCAGCAGCGACGGGTAGATCATGGACGAGATGATGTAATTGCGCAGCTCGTCGCGCGAGCGCTCGAAATCCGCCAGCCGCTCGAAGACGGAGGCCAGGCTTCCGCTGGCTTCACCGGCGCGCACCATGTTGACGAACAGATCCGAGAAGTACTCAGGATGAACGGCTAGGCTGTCCGCCAGCGATTTTCCGCCCTTGAGCACGCGCAGGATATCGAGAACGATGAAGCGGAAATGCGGGTGCACGGTCAGCTCGCCGGTAATGGCGAGGGCGCGATCGACTGGAATTCCCGCGGTAAGCAGCGTCGACAATTCCTGCGTGAAGAACAGGACGTCGCGATGGCGGCCGCGCACAAACGCCGGCAGCTTGAGCTCGAACGTCTTCTTCTGCTCGACACCCACATAGATCGGAGTGAGTCCCTGCTTGCGCAGCTCGCGCGTGACCGTCTTGTCGCTTTCCGCGGTCAAGCTGCCGGTACGCAGTTTGCCGTCGCCGGCCACCGCGCGAAAGAAGAAAGTGGCCATCAGAACTCCTGGGTGACGCGCATCACCTCTTGGACCGTGGTCACGCCGTCGCGGACTTTCAGCCAGCCGTCTTCCCGCAGGTTGCGCATGTCGTTGCGGCGCGCGGCGGCGGTGATTTGCGATGCGTCCTCATGGTCCATGATGCGCTTGCGGATTTCGTCGTCCAGCTCCATCAGTTCAAAAATGCCCATGCGGCCGGTGTAGCCCGATCCGGAGCAATGCTCGCACCCGGAGCCGCGGAAGGTGTCGATGGTCTCGCCGTCGGGCGAAATGGCCGTTCCACCCGGGATTTTGCAGTGCCGGCAGATCACGCGCACCAGCCGCTGCGCCAGCACGCCGACCAGGGACGAAGTGATCAGGTAGGTCTCGACTCCCATGTCGGTGAGCCGGGTGATGGCGCTGGGCGCGTCATTTGTATGCAGCGTGGAATAAACAAAGTGGCCGGTCAGCGCGGCGCGGATAGCGATGTCGGCGGTTTCCCGGTCGCGGATTTCACCCACCATGATGACATCCGGGTCCTGGCGCACGATGTGGCGGAGTCCCGCGGCGAAAGTCAACCCGATGGCGGGATTGACGTGGATCTGGTTGATGCCGTCCATCTGGTACTCGACCGGGTCCTCGATGGTGATGATTTTCTTGTCGGGAATGTTGATGCGCTTCAGCGCGGAATAAAGGGTGGTCGACTTGCCGCTTCCCGTCGGCCCCGTGACCAGGAAGATTCCGTGTGGAAGCTCGGTGTAGTGCTCCATGCGCGCCAGCATGTGATCGTCGAAACCCAACCGGCGCAGATCGTAAAAATCCCCGGCCGAGCGGTCGAGCAGGCGCATCACCACGCTTTCCCCGTAGAGTGTGGGGAGGGTGGAAACGCGGAGATCGACTTCGCGGCCCAGGATCTTGAGTTTGATGCGTCCGTCCTGCGGCAGGCGGCGTTCGGCGATGTTCAACTTAGCCATCAGCTTCAGGCGCGAAACGATCGCGGCTTTCAGCTCGCGCGGCGGAGGCTCCTGGTTGAACAGCACGCCGTCAATGCGGTAGCGCACGCGAAACTCTCTCTCGAACGGTTCAATGTGGATGTCGCTCGCGCGCTTCTCGACAGCCTGGGCGATCATGGCGTTCACCAGCCGGATGACCGGCGCCTCGCTGGCCATGTCGCGCAGGTGTTCAAGGTCCTCGCCGGCTTCCGCGGATCCGAATTCGGCCCCAAACGACTGCTGCTGTTCCGATTCGCCGTAGTACTTGTCGATGGCATCCAGGACTTCCTGTTCGCCGGCAAGGGAGGTCTTCACTTTGAGGCCGCAGAAACCGCGAACCGCCGAAATGGTTTCGAAGTCGAGCGGGTCGGCCATCGCCAGAGTGACCGCGGAATCGTCCAGCGCCACCGGAATAAAGTGGCATTGCCGCATGAAGCGTGGTGAAAGGCCGTCAATCTCCGGACCTGCGGGCGGCGGCGAGTCCAGCGACGCCAGAGGCACCGAGAGCTGCTCAGAAAGCGCCGCCAGCACGTCGCGCATGGCAATGAAGCCGAGATCCACCAGGATCTTGCCCAGCTTGTCGCCGCGCTCTCTCTGGATCTCGAGCGCCTTGTCCAGATCTTCCCGTTCGATCTGGCGCCGCTCGATCAGCATTTCACCCAGGCGGGCAGGCGGGCGGGGTGGATCGACGACGCTCGGCGCGGACACTGCGCTCATCTATAGCTCTTCGACGCGGATGATAGAGTCAAGGGACGACCGGCTGGCCCGGCCGATCTGCACATCCAGCAGTTTCTGCCGCTGCGCCTGCATGACGATTTGCGACGGCAGGCCGGCGGTGTCCTCCCACTTTGTGAAATAGACGAGGGAGACACCCAGCACGATATTCTCATTGGCGGGGACGCCATCCATTGAAGAGGCCATGTCGAGCATGGCCTCCCGCATTGTCTGCTTGAGGAGTGGGACCCGCTGCAGCTTCTTCGCGTGGACCTTCGCCACATAGTCCTTCGGGATTTTTTGCAGGAACGGAGTAATGTTGGTGGTCACCAGAAGATTCAGCTCCGTGGTGAATACAGCGCCGCATCCTTCGAGATAGACACCGCGCGTCGTGCCGAGCAGGTCAAACGGAGATTCGGTGCTAACGGTGAGAATCCGCTTGTCGAAACTCTGCTCCATGGCACGGATGGCCGAGAGACCCACGCGCGGACCGTCCGCAACCGCCGCCCACACCGCCGCAGCCAGAAGGATCGAAGTAATGGCGATCCGCTTCATTTCGGCTCCTCCAGGCGGGCCAACTGGATCTCGCGGACGTTGTAACGTTTCTGCAGCACCGAGATGCTTTGGGCGACGTTTTCCATATCCGCCGCTCGCTGCTTGTCGAACCGCTGTTCGGCTGCGGCGAGCAGTTCGGCGGTCTTGCGCGCCTGGCGGGCTTCACTTTCCGCGACAGCTTTCTCAACTGCCGTGGCAACGCGCGCCGAAACCTGTTGCTCGATTTTCGCCGTATCTGAAGCCGGCGCTGGAACGGCTGCCGCCGGGCGGAAGAAGGCGAAAGTCACCAGCGCCACCGACAGCATCGCGGCCGACGCAAAGGCGAGCCTGGCCGTGGATCCCCAAAAGGCGCGCCAGGCGCGGCGTACTGGTGACGGCTCAAATACCTGATCGGAAACAAACCCAATCCGCTGCGGGACCTCCTCATCGCGCAGGACCAGCAACGTGGAATGCGTGAGGCGCAGCCGCTCCAGGTCTTCGTGGCAATGGCTGCAACTACGCACGTGCTGATCCACTTGCCGGCGATCGGTTTCCGCCAGCTCCCCGAAAAGGTAATCGCGTAAATCGAATGGCGAGCAACTCATGTGACACCTCGGCTTTTGAGCGGAGCCAGTTGGGTCTTGAGCACGTCCAGCGCGGTGTAAAGGCGGGATTTCACGGTCGAAACCGGACAATCCAGGATCGCCGCCATCTCTTCGAACTTGAACCCCTGATAGATCTTCAAGATCACGGCCTCCCGTTGTTCCGGATTGAGTTTGCCCAGGGCCGTCGTTACGGCGATGGACAGCTCGATCGGAAACGCAGCCGGACCGCCAGACGGAATGTCATCACCCGGGAACTGGGCCGGATCCGGCAATTCTCCTTCCGGGCGGCGCTTGCGAAAGGCGGAGAACGCTTCGTTGTGCGCAATACGAAACAGCCATGGCGCGAAGCGCGCGGGATCGTCCAGCTTTCGCAAATTCTGGTACGCTTTCAAGAAAACGTCCTGGCTGAGGTCGAGCGCTTCCTCGCGTTCTCCGACGATGCGCAGCAGGTAGTTATAGACACGCTTTTCCCATCGGGAAATCAGGAGGTTATAAGCCTCCACTTCTCCCTGGCGCGCCTTGCCTATCAGGTCGGCGTCCTCAACCGCCCGAAAAATCAATGCACAGGCTCCTTGTGGAATGACGCTCCGCGAGCCGAAAAAGTCTGCACGCGACTTCACTTAGTGTAGCTCTTGGGAACCTGGTGAAGAACCGCCTAATGGGCCTTGGACGGCGAAAATGCCTGTGCCTGTAGAATAGCTCTTGCCTGGGCCTCCAGAGCCACGGCCTCCGTCCTGCGCTTCATGCGCCTTAACATGGCGGCGAAGGTCTTGAGACCGCGGACCAGAGCGGGGCTTTGGTCCGGCTGCTGTTTCTCCAGGATAGCGAGCGAGCGGCGATAGAGGGGTTCGGCTTTCTCGTAGCGGGTGTCCTCGCGATACATCTCAGCCAGGTTGTAGAGGCCAGTGGCGACTTCGCTGTTTTCCGGCCCCATGGTCGTCTCGAGGACGGGAATCGCGCGTTCGTACAAAGCCTCGGCTTCGCTGTTGCGCGCCTGAGCGTGGTACAGGGCCCCCAGACTTTCCATAATCGCCGCCGCCTCCGGTCCTGGTGGAGGAAATCGCTCGCGAATCGCCAGCGCACGGCGATAGAGCGGTTCGGCGGCGGCGTATCGGGCCTGCAGATGGTATAAGGACGCCAGGTTCTGCAGGGGCTTCGCCAGCTCGAGGTGTTCTGGCCCGAAAGCTTTTTCCTGGATGGCGATGGCGCGCAACAACAGGGCTTCGGCTTCAGCATACTGGTGCTCGCCGACATAGACTTGCGCCAGGTTACTCAGCGGGATAGCCACTCTGTGATTGTCAGGTCCGGCGGTCTTCTCCCATATAGCGATGGCTTTGCGATACATCGCCGCCGATTCGTCATCGCGCCGTTCCATGTGCAGCAAGAGCCCCAGGTTGTTCAGCGCCGCCGCTACCTGCGGGTGCTCCGGCCCCATTGCAGTCTCCCAGATTTTCAATGCCCGAAACGCGAGCGGTTCGGCATCCGTGTAACGCCCCTCGGCCAAATACAAATCGACCAGGTTGTTCAGGCTGGTAGCGGTCTCCGGATGATTGGGCCCCAGCGTTTTCTCGCGAATGGCCACGGCGCGGCGCTGCAACGGCTCGGCTGATGCATACTGACGGCGCATCTGGTAGAGCGAGGCGAGGTTGCTTAATGCTGTAGCCACGTCGGGATGATCCGGGCCAAACGCCTTCTCCTTGATGGCAAGCCCCCGGCGGTAGAGCGGCTCTGCCTCGCCGTACCGGGCCTCCTCGAAATACACTTCCGCCAGATTATTCAATGCGGAACCGACGCTGGGGTGGTCCGGCCCCAGGGCCTTCTCCTGGATCGCAAGGACACGCTTGAAAATCGGCTCCGCTTCCTGGTGGCGGCCTTGCAGATTCAATAACACCGCCAGATTATTCAGCCCCAGCGCAGTCTTCGGATCCTCGGCGCCCAGGGATTTCTCCCAGATGCCGATCGCTCGCCGGAGAAGTGGCTCGGCTTCGCCGTTCCGCCCCTCGGTGCGATAGAGTTCGCCCAGGTTATTGAGACTTTCCGCGATGTCGTGATGATCCGCCGGCAGCGATTTCTCCCGAACCGAGAGAGCGCGCAGCAGTATTGGTTCGGCGTCACGCAGACGGTTCGTCCTTAAGTAGAGAACCGCGAGATTGCTGAGTCCTTGCACATACTCAGTCCGTTCGGGCCCGCCGAGTTTCTCCCACAACTCCACCGACCGGCGGAACAGGGGTTCCGCTTCGGCGTAGCGGCCGGTGTCGTAATATAAGGCGCCCAGGTTATTCCAGCTCTTCGCCAATCCGGCATCCTGCCGGCCGGACTTTTCGGCAACGGCTACTGCGGCGAGCGCCGCCTGCTCCGCCTCCGCGAAAGCGCCTTTCCGACGAAGTTGGTGGACCTGCTGGCTGTACTGTTCCAACACATCTGGATGGGCGGGCGTGTCAGCCGCACAAAGATAAGAAGCCGTCACAATGAAAAGCAGACTTCGCAACCGGCAACGCATGATCGTCCTCTCTGGCACAGATTGATACCCTGCGCCGATCACATGTCCCCGATTACGAAAATCTCACTCGCCCAGTTCCGCCGAACACTTAGGCACGTATTGTGCCTAAGCATCGGCGGTTCTCCGAAGAACAGCGGCGATTCAAACGCTAGTTATGACGCACATGTTGGATACCAGTTAGCTGTTCGCTTTCGGGAATCTGTGCTCCAAGACTAAAACTCGTGATGGTCCGATTGGTTACATCGAACTTACATGACTTAGTCGATGTCTTTACACTGTTCGTTTGCGGGACTAAGTGTGTCGAAAGTGGAACGCATAATCTTTGGTCGTGCTGGGCGAGCGGCTAACAGATCTGTAAAATAACTCTCAACGCTGTTAGTCAGGGGCATAGCGCGTTGGCGATTCGCCACACGCACTCATCGTAAGATTGATTTCAGCCGTTCGTGGAAGCTGTGAAGAAATGATTCGCTCGCGCGGTGGAACTCGGGCCGAGCGTGCTCGGGCCCTACCCTTCCGGTCTTAGGTTTGACCGTCCTGCGACGCGCTCGAAAAATTCCCAGGATTGCTGCGCACACGTCTCCCACGTATATGCTTGCGCCCGTGTGCGTCCGCGCCGGGCAAGTTCGGATCGCAGCGATGGAGACAGCAGGAGCCGCTCGAGCCCCCTTCGGATTTCCTCGCGGCTTCTCGGATCGGCGGCCAGACCTGCGTCCCCTACCACCTCCGGCAGCGCCGAAACAATGGACGTGAGGACGGGCACACCAGCCGCCATGGCTTGGCCAACCGGCAAGCCGAAACCTTCATACAGGGAAACGTATGTGAATAGTGTGGCGGAGGCGGTGAGCGCGGGGAGATCGGGCTCCGGCACATAGCCAAGGTACCGTACGCCCGGCATCTGAGATTGCAGCCGTTGGTAAACCGCGCGGTCGCCCCAGCCCCAAGGGCCCGCGATGACCAGGTCAAACTCCTCGCGAATGTCGCGCGCCAGTTCCTGCCAGGCATCCAGCAGTGTCCCCACGTTCTTGCGCGGTTCGATACTCCCTACGTAAAGGGCGTAGGGTTTGTTCAAGCCATATCGCCGGATCGTCTCGCCCGAGGGTTCCGGGCGCACGTGAAAGAAAGCTGGAGCAATTCCGGGATAAATGACCGCGATCTTTTCTGGCGAGAGCCCCAGCAGCCGCACCGCATCATCGCGGGTACATTTTGAAATCGCGATCAGTCCATCGGCTTTCTGAAACAGGCGGCCGGCGTTGCGTCCGGAAGCTTTCAGGTTTCCGGCGATATGAAGCTCCGGCATGAGCCACGCGGTCATATCGTAAATAGTCGAGGTCAGGCGCGCCTTGCGTGGCGGATTCGGCGCCTGGTGCGAGGCATGGAAAATATCGCAAGCAGGAGTGAACCAGTTCAAGATCGGGTAGGGACAGCGACTTGCTCCGAACAGAAGAGCGAGCCGCGGGATGGTGGCAACGGGCCCCAAGACGGAATTCTCGTGTGTGAAACGCGCGTGCGAATTCATGAAAGGAAACAAGAACACCGAGTTATTGCCCGCCTGCTCGGCCAGGCTGCGCGCCCAGTAATGAATGTAGTTTTTGACGCCGGCGCTGCGCACGAGCAGCGGTGACACGTCCAAAACCACTGACAGCGGCCTCGCAAACGGGCTCTGTATCTTGTTCATTTAATGAGGAAAACCACCATTCCGCTATCAAAAATACGCCACTCGATAAATCCTGGTCGGTATTTGGCCCCGCCTTGTGGTTTAATTTAATGAATCTCTCACACTATGGCAGATTTGGGCTTTCGTTTCAGGCGAAGCTGGAAAGCCATGCATCGGCGCTCGCGCGAGATGATGATGGTTGTCAAAGGGGTGATCTCTACCGATCATCCCGTGCTGGCTCACATCATCCCCATACGCCGGTGCAATCTCTCCTGCGCATACTGCAACGAATACGACGATTATTCCAAGCCCGTTCCGCTGGATGTGATGCGCCGGCGTTTGGACCATCTGGCCGAGTTGGGCACCACCGTCGTCACCCTCAGCGGAGGCGAGCCGATGCTGCACCCCGAGGTCGATGACATCATCGTGCACATCCGCAAGCACGGCATCATGGCGGGCATGATCACTAACGGGTATCTGCTTACGGCGGATCGCGTCCGCCGCCTCAACCACGCGGGCCTCGAACACATGCAGATCTCGATCGACAACGTCCGTCCCGACGACGTATCGAAGAAGAGTCTGAAGGTGCTCGACAAGAAACTTCAGCTACTGGCTGACCACGCCGAGTTTCACGTCAACATCAATTCCGTGGTGGGCGGCGGGATTCATAATCCCACCGACGCGCTGGAAGTCGGACGACGCGCCGTGGAGCTAGGGTTTACCTCGACCGTCGGCATCATTCACGATGGCGATGGCCAGTTGCGTCCTCTTAAGCCGGAGGAACGCGAAGTCTACCTGCGCATGAAGCGCATGGCCAAGAGAAGTTACGCGCAACTGAATTTCTTCCAGGACAACATCGCGCACGGCCGCCCCAACGATTGGCGCTGCCGCGCCGGCGCCCGCTACCTCTATGTATGCGAGGACGGGCTGGTGCACTATTGCTCACAGCAGCGCGGTTATCCAGCCAAGCCGCTCGAGCAATACACTCGCGAAGACATCCGCCGCGAGTATCTGACAGTGAAAGGCTGTGCTCCGCGGTGCACCGTGGCCTGCGCGCACTACACTTCATACATGGATTTCTGGCGCGATCCGCAAACCATCATGGCTCCGGAACGCGCTGCATCTCCCGAACTGGTCCAAGTGCGGACGCGGTAGCGAGGCGAACGGTGATGGAGCGCCGCGACTTCCTGAAATTCGCGGCATTCGCGTGCCCGGGGATGCGCGCCGTCTTGGCCGCCGATTTTCGCACCTGGGTCGCCGCGCGGGTGGAGCGCGCATTTCGAACGCCGGGCGCGGCGCCAAACGGGCTGCAGGCCACGAAAGATGGTCTTTGGATTCTCGACCAAGCCACCAATCGCGCGGCCCTGGTTCGCTATGACGACGGCGGCGTGATCCGGGAGTTCGACACCGAAACCGATCGCGGCAGCGGTATCACTTTCGACGGGCAAGCGATTTGGATCGCCTCCACGTACAACAGCCTGCTGGTGCGTGCGGACGCGCAAACGGGCCGCACTTTGAAGAAACTCCCGACTCCCGGCGCGGGCCTCGTGAAATGGGGACCTCGCTCGGCACACCCACAGCCCACCGGAGCGCACGGTCTGGAATGGCGGACCGGCGAGTTGTGGGTCGCGGTGCCGCCGGCGGTTCGTTTATTTGCGCTGGATCCCGAGAAGGGCGCCGTCCAGAACTCGTTTCCCGCCCCCGGCGTTCGCCCGCATGGTATCGGTTGGGATCCGGATGGCTCGCTGTGGTGCGCTGAGAGTATCTATCGCTCGTTTTTCAAAATGGATCCGGCCAGCGGCAAGATTCTCATGCAGTTGATGCTGCCCGCCGAAGAGCCGCTGGTGGACGGCGTGGTGCAAGTGCCGCACGGCATGACCGTCTGGAAAGGCCAGATCTGGTTTTCGGTCGCCGAAACAGGCGAGGTTTACCGCGTTCCGTTGCCTTCTTGATGTAGAGGAATCCACACTTCCATAGCGTCCTGCCCGCGGTTCGCCCACGCGTAA
>Ga0335070_10006463_pt1 | contig 13804 bp, 16 predicted proteins | sample Lox_Sample_13_FD_206722 | JGI IMG/M metagenome (GOLD analysis project Ga0335070, IMG submission 206722) | Soil microbial communities from Loxahatchee National Wildlife Refuge, Florida, United States - Lox_Sample_1.3 | ecosystem: Environmental > Terrestrial > Soil > Wetlands | place: USA...
GTCCTTGTGGGTGGGCAATGCGTGGGGTCCGGAGACGTCGCAGCAGTTCCTCGACCCCTACAGCCTGACGCACCTGCTGCATGGATTCCTCTGGATTCGCGATAGCCTGCTGCTGAACGTGCTGATGTTGTTCTTCCCCCTGAAGGCGATCAGACGCTGGCAACTGAAGTCGTAGGATGGAGGGAGGCGGACGGGGCCACGGCTAGCCTGGAGGTTGCACCTGAGTCGGCCGCCTCCCCCCAACCCTGCTTGTCATCGAGTCGACGGTGCAGTTGCCTCGCCGCCAGGCTGGTCAGAGGGCACTCCCCGGAAACCGCGGCGAGGCCCCACCCGGCTCCTCCTCCCGAAGCCTCGTCCGCTTACCACAACTTCGGAAGGGGCCGCCCAACCTCCAGCAGGCTCTTCAGGCTCGAGAGGACTTTGGGCCAGCCCCTCTTGATGGCCTCGAGCATCTCGGAGCCGGGCTCAAGCCGATCGTGTGTCACGGTCAGGCGGACGATATCGCCGATCGGCTCGATCTCGAACGTCACCGTCGAGTGCTTCTCCTCTCGGGCCTCATCGGCCGGGGAGGCCCAGGTCAGGACCAGCCGCCGAGGCGGGGAGCTTTCAACGACCCTTCCGACCAATTTGAGAGTTTTGTCTTTGCCGGAGGCCCGATGCTCCCACTTGGAGCCGGGTTTCCAATCGGACACATTCTCATGCTGCCAGTACTTCGCGGTCACCTGCGGGTCAAGGAGCGCATTCCAGAGCTTTTCCGGCGATGTCGAAATATAGGTCACGTACACGAACTGCGGCTTATCCATCGTCTCCCTCCTCTAGGGCTTTCTTCAGGTCATGGAGCGCCCGCACCTGATGGCGCTCGTATTTGCCAATCCAGCGCTCGGAGATCTCGCTGATCGGCACAGGGTTGAGGTAGTGCAGCTTCTCACGCCCCCGCCAGATCGTGGCGACCAGGTTGGCAGCTTCGAGGATCGCCAGGTGCTTGGTCACCGCCTGTCGGGTCATGTCCAGGTGCCGGCACAGCTCACTCAACGTCTGGCCGTTGTTCTCATGTAGAAGGTCGAGCAGCCTCCGGCGGCTCGGATCGGCGAGGGCCTTGAACGCCTTGTCCACGTCGGAGATCACGATGTGATGATATGCAACCATATGGTTGCATGTCAAGTGAGAAGACGCAGGGCACTTTGAGCGACGATCTCGGGGGATCGCACGCCGCTGGCGTGGCATCCGCTGCTGCGGTATCTTCTGATCACGAAGAGGCCTCGGACGCCCTGGATGGAATGCCGGTCGGGATGGGTACGGGTCTTCTGGTCTGCTCCCATGCGCAGTAGACTCCGGGTGTGAGGAGCGGTTTTTCGGATGGTGAAGGTTTCTCGGCACATCCGGATCTTAGCCCCCGTGGGAGAGGTGTGGCAGGTGCTGGCGGATTTTCCAGGCATCATGAAGTGGGTGCCGGGGATCGAGGACTCGCATGCCCTGTCCGCCGAGACTCGCGGCATCGGCGCGGAGCGGGCAGTGCGGATCCCGGGGCTCGGCACGGCGAGAGAGCGGGTCACCGCGTGGGAGGAGGGTAGCGGATACCGGTACGAGTGGTGGATCGGTAGGGGGCCGGTCCCCCATGGCTACTCGCGGTGGTGGCTGACACGAGGGAGCGAGGCCTCGACCGTCGTCGGTGTGGAGTGGGAGGGAGAGTTGAAATTCGGAGCTCTCGGGCGGCTCCTGCTGTCCGCCGTCATCCGGCGCAACGCCGGGCACTTGTTCGCCCGGGCCCTGGCGGACCTCAAGGGTTACGTGGAGGCTGGCGGGCGATGACGCGGCCACGGCATCGGGTCGCTTTCCCCGGCAGGCGGTCGGGCCCACCCTTCGGCCGTGACGCCCGGAGGCGCACGCACGCTACAGTTCTCCGCGCGCTTCGGTCCCGGTCCGAATTCATCGAGTTGGGCGCGTGACGAGATCCGGACGCCCTCGGGAAAAATCTGCCGCGACGGCCTCGGGTTCTTCGTCGGCTGCGCATCCGGTCTCGGGCAGCGCCTGGCGATGGCTCGCAGCGGAAGCGCGGCGAGCCCCCTTCGCATCATCCATGCTCCTCCCGATCCCCCAGGAGTCGGGTACCGGTCACAACGATTCCGCGAGGCACAGGTGATCAAGCTGCTGGTGAGCGCCTGCCTGTTGGGGGAGCGGGTCCGATATGATGGGAGGGCCGCGTTCTGTCATAGCGACTGGCTGGGGCGATGGGCTCAGGAGTCACGGATCGTCCCGTTCTGTCCCGAGGTCGGGGCCGGACTCTCGATTCCTCGCCTTTCGGCAGAGATCGAGCCGGGTGCGACCGCGGAGGAAGTTCTCGCAGGCAGGGCCCGGATTCGCCGGAGTGACGGCGCGGATGTCACCGGGGCCTTTTTACGGGGCGCGAGGCTTGCCGTGGAGGCGGCGTTCGCGGCGGGCGCTCGACTCGCTGTGCTCAAGGACCGAAGTCCCTCCTGTGGAGTGATCTCGGTTCACGACGGCTCCTTCGGGGGCCGGATCACGCCCGGGCAGGGGGTGACGGCGGCATTGCTGGCCCGGCATGGGATCCGGGTGTTCCCGGAGACCCAGATCGAGCAAGCCGCCGAGTACCTGCGGATCCTTGAGACCGGGGGACACGGCCGCCGAAGTCCGGGTTAGGATGCGCGAGGAGGTTCCGTCCGTCTCCGCGGCGCGCTTCCAGCGGGAGGGACCTGCCCTGACGGGTGATGGGCCCCGCCCACTGAAGGGTGTCCGGTCCTCCTCGTCGAGCAGGCAGAGGCATGAAGGCGCGATGGCGACAGTACCTCCGGCGCTGGCATCCCGAGGGGATCCCCTGGCCGGGTACGATCCTCTACAATGCCGTCAGCCGGACATCGATTTTTCAAAAACACTATCAGCTGGTGGCAGACGACCTGGCTCACTACTGCCGCAGCGGGCGAGTGCTGGACATCGGGACGGGTCCCGGCTGGCTGTTGCTCGCGCTGCAGCGATCGCTCCCCGAGGTGGACGCGATCGGGGTGGACATCTCGGCGTCGATGGTGTCGCTCGCCACAAGGAACCTGGCGCGGGTTGGCTGCCGCCGGCCCGGTGAGGTCAGGAGGGCGGGAGCCGATGCGCTCCCCTTTCCAGACGATTCGATGGATGCGGTCGTGTCCACCGGGTCGCTCCATCATTGGAAGGACCCGGTCGCAGGGTTGAACGAGGTCCATCGGGTGCTGAAGCCCGACCGGTACGCGCTCCTGTATGACCTCGTGCGCAAGGTCCCGCCGCAGGTCTCCCGCCGGTCGCGAGCAGAGTTCGGGGTGCTGCGAACCGCCCTGCTGTCGCTCCACTCCCTGGAGGAGCCCTTCTACAGCGCCGAGGAGATGGCGGCCCTGGCGGCCGGCACCCGCTTTGGGTCCGGTGCAACCAGGTTCCTCGGGGTGCTGTGTTGCCTCGTGCTGCAGAAGGGCGGTCTGTCCCCTGCCGCTGTCGATCAGGATATTCACGACCGGTGCGCGGGATCGAGGGCGGCTCCCCGCGTCGGCACGCCGGGTACGAGACCGCGCGCCCATCCGCCGTGGGAGGTGGCCCCATGACTCCGGACCAATCCGAGGCGATCGTGGTGCAGTTCATCCGGTTTCTCGCAACCGGGAATCCACCGTCCGGGTTGTTTACCCCGGACGTCTTTTGCGATTTCACCCTCCCGCGCTGGCGACTGCAGGCGGAAGGGCTGGACTCGGTCGTGGCGCTCCGCCGGCAGGGACACCCTGGCCCCGGGACCGTGCCGCGCTGGCGCTGCGATCCGACACCGTCGGGGTTCGTCCTCGAAGTCGAGGAGCGCTGGTCCCAGGGCGGGAAGGACTGGTACAGCCGAGAGATGTTTCGGGCCGACATGCGCGGGGATTCAATCTGCTCGCTCTCCGTCTACTGCACCGGCGACTGGGATGCGGCGCGGGAGGCCGAGCACGCGAAAGCCGTGGCGCTGTTGCGGCCCTGAGCGGACGGGTCGTTCGCGACTTAGAGGGACGCCCTTAAGTTATTAACTTATTCAATTGCTTCCCAATCCCTGGTTGTGATAAGGGATACCAATGCCGCGAGCCGCACGCCTTGATGCGCCCGGAGTCGTGCACCACATCATCGTCCGGGGAATCGAGGGACGAGACATCTTCAGGGATGACCAGGATCGGGAGCGGTTTCTCTCGCGCTTGGAGATGCTCCTGGCGGTTACCCAGGTCACTTGTTACGCGTGGGCCCTCCTTCCAAACCATGCCCACTTCCTTTTCCGGTCCGGCCCGATTCCCATCGCGACCCTGATGCGCCGGCTGCTCACGGGGTACGCGGTGGGCTTCAACCATCGGCACAAGCGGAGAGGATACCTCTTCCAGAATCGCTACAAATCGATTCTCTGCCAGGAGGATCGGTACTTCCGGGAGCTGGTCCGCTACATCCACTTGAATCCCCTCAGAGTTGGACTCGTCCGTACCCTGGTCGGACTGAATCACTTCCCGTATTGCGGCCACAGCGCTGTCATGGGAAGGAGGCCGCGGCCCTGGCAGAATATCACGTACGTGCTCCACGCCTTTGGGAGGACGACGGCGAGGGGGAGACGAGCGTACTTGGCCTACATTGCGGAGGCGATCGGGCAGGGCCGCCGCGAGGAGCTCGTGGGCGGAGGTTTGGTCAGAAGCATCGGCGGCTGGGAGGAAGTCCGGAAGCTGCGATCCGGGGTCCACACTCACCAGAAGAGCGACGAACGTATCCTGGGTGGCTCCGAGTTTGTCGAAGAGATCCTCACCGCTGCGAAGGAGCGGTTGACCCGCCGTACGGCAGCTCGGCAGCGCCGCAATGCTCTTGAAAGAATCGCAGAACAGGCTGCTCAGGTCCATGGGATGAGCGCCGAGGAGCTTCTTCAGCCAAGCCGCCAGCGACGACGGGTACAAGCGAGAAGCCTGTTCTGCTTTTGGGCCGTCAGGGAGCTGGAGGTTAGTCTCACCGAACTCGCTCGGCGGTTGGGGATAAGTATCCCGGCGGTCTGTTGCGCCGTGCGGCGAGGGGAGCTGGTCGCGAAGACGGGGGGCTTGAAGTTTGTGGAGCAAACAAGTTAATAAGTTAAGGGCGTCCCCAATACCTGGGAGGGGAGGATGGAGCTGGTGGTTCGGGGGTTGACGGTGGCGGACCTGGAGGTCGCGGACGCCATCTACCAGGTGTCCTATCGCAGCGCGGAGAGCCGGAAGGCCGAGATGCGCCGCTACCTCGCGCTCCCGGCGTCCTGCTGGCTCCTGGCCCTCGTCCAGGGAGAGCCGGTCGGGATGGTGGGGGCGGTGAGCTACGGCCGGTTCGCGTCCCTCGGGTTGATGGGGGTGCGGCCCGAGGCGCAGCGCAGGGGAGTCGGCCGCGCGCTGATGGCGCGGGTGCTCGAATGGGCGGACGGCACGGGTACCCCCACGGTGATCCTGGATGCGACCGAGGAGGGGGCGCCCCTGTACGCGAGCTGCGGCTTCGTGGCAGGGGACCGGGCCTTGCTGCTCCGGCGGGACGAGCCGGCGGCACCCGGGGCGCCCCCCGCGGCGGTACGGCCCCTAGAGGGGGGCGCCCTGGCGGCCGTCGTCGAATTCGACGCGCGGTACTTCGGGGCGGCGCGCGAGGCGGTGCTGCGGCAGCTCCTCGCGGAGTTTCCCGGGCGGGCCTTCATCTGCTCCGATGCGGCCGGCGCGGTGACCGGGTACCTCATCGCCCAGGGCCGGCGGCTGGGGCCCTGGGTGGCGCGCGGGGCGGCGGAGGCGGAGGGGCTCCTCCGGGCGGCGCTCTCGCTCACCTTTGCAGCTCCACCGATCGTGATCCTCCCCGAGAGCAATGCGGCGGCCCACGCGCTCGTCTCGCGCCACGGCTTTCGCCTGGTCCGCACCTGTGCCCACATGTGGCGGGGCGCCTCGCCCGCCTACCGGCGGCGGGACTCGATCTACGGGCAGGAGAGCTTCGCCCTCGGCTGAGGCGTGCCCGGGGAGGCGGGTCCGGGGCGGCTTGAGTCGGCAGGAGGAGAGAAGGCAGGAGAGGCAGTGCAGATTCCGGAGATCACGGCCGAGGAGCTGCTCGGGAAATACGAGGCGCTGCTGCTCGATGCGTACGGGGTGCTGCTCCACAGCGCGGGGCCGATGCCCGGTGCGGCTGCGTTCGTGGACCGCCTGAACCGCTCGGGGAAGGCGTACTACCTGCTCACCAACGACGCCTCCCGCCTTCCTGCCACCTGGGCGACACGCCTGCGGGGGTTCGGACTGGCGATCCCCCAGGGGCGGCTGATTACGTCCGGAAGCCTTCTAAAGGGCTACTTTGCCGAGCAGGGCCTGGCGGGGGCACGGTGCGCCGTCCTCGGGACGGAGGACAGTCACCGGTACGTCGAGGAGGCCGGCGGGCGGATCGGCCCCGCCACCGAGCCCTTCGACGTCCTGGTGCTGGCCGATGACAGCGGATTCCCGTTCTTCGAGACGGTGGACGCCGCGCTGACCACGCTCTTCCGCAGCGTCGAGGCGGGGAAAGGCGTCCACCTGCTCTTGCCGAACCCCGATGTGATCTACCCCAAGGGGGGAGACGGCTTCGGGTTCGCCAGCGGCGGCGTGGCGGCGATGTTCGAGGCGGCGCTCCGAGGCCGCTATCCCGACCGCACGGATCTCGCCTTCGTGCCGCTGGGAAAGCCGGCGTCCGCGATCTTCGGCGAGGCCCGGCGGCGCAGCGGAACCCGGAATCTGGTCATGATCGGAGATCAGCTCGGGACGGATATCGCCGGCGCGCGGGCCTTCGGGATCGATGCCGTGTGGATCGCCACCGGCGTGACCGCGTCCGGCGTCGCGACGGTGCCGGAGACGCTCCGCCCAACCTACCGGATGGTCTCGCTTCGTCTCGAGACCCCAATCTGATCGTCTCCAGTCTTCGGGTATTTGATGTCCGCCGGATCATGGGCCGCTTCGGTCGCCGCACCGACACGTCGGTGAGGGGGATATCGAGGGGTCCCCGGAGCGGTGCGGGCTTGCGTCGCATCGGGTTTCGAGTATGATGGCGGCGCTCAAGTTCCCTGGGTCCATGGCCGAGGCCTTTCGGGCCGCGTGGGACGCCCCGCATTAATCCGGGCGCGCGCCGGGCGCCAGGCCTGTCACGGGGGAGGGTGCGGGTGTCCCTTGCGGTTATGCTCCTCGTGCTCTGCGGGGCTGCCCTGCACGCCACCTGGAACACCATCATCAAGGCGGGGTCGGACAAGCTCCTCGACACGGTGCTGGTGGCATGTGGGGCAGCCGTCTTCGCGGCCCTCGCGCTCCCGTTCGTGCCGCTTCCCGCCCGCGAGAGCTGGCCGTATCTGGGAGCTTCCGCGGCCATTCACCTCGCCTACTTCAGCCTGGTTGCCCTCGCCTATCAGACCGGGGAGTTGAGCTATGCGTACCCCATCATGCGAGGCTCGGCGCCGCCCTTCACCGCGATCCTGGCCTCGCTGACGCTCCGGGAGCCGCTCTCCTCCGGGGCATGGGTCGGCATCGCACTGATTTCAATTGGCATCCTTGGCTTGACCGGCGACTCGTGGCGCTCGGGGCGATCCCCGCTGGCGCCCGCCGCGTTTGGGTTGCTCAACGCCGCGGTCATCGTGGCCTACACGCTGGTGGACGGCATCGGAGTTCGCTCGGCGGGACACGCGCTCAGCTATATCCTCTGGCTCTTCGTCCTGATCCCGTTTCCGCTCCTCACCATGGTTCTCGTGGTACGCCGGGGGGCGGTGTTCGGACAGTTCGCCGTGCGCTGGAGGCCTGGCATCCTGGCAGGAGCCTGCACGACGGTTTCGTATGGGGTGGCGCTGTGGGCCATGACCCTGGTGCCGATTGCCCTGGTGGCGGCGCTCCGCGAGACCTCGGTCATCTTCGGGACCGTGTTTGCCTCCCTCTTCCTGGGAGAGCGCTTCGGTCCCGTGCGCTACCTGGCGGCGCTGGCCGTGACGGCGGGCGCCGTGGCCATCAAACTCTTCTGAGGAGGCGGCGACGATGAAATACCGATACCTGGGCGCATCCGGGCTGCTCGTGTCCCGCATCAGCCTGGGGACGATGACCTTCGGGGCAGTCCCCTGGGGGTGTGACGAGAAGGAGGCGCACGCCATCCTCAAGGCCTACCTGGACGCCGGTGGCAATTTCGTGGACGCGGCCGACGTGTATGCCGGGGGGAAGGCGGAGGAGATCATCGGCAGCTTCCTGCCCCAGGTCCCCCGGGACCGGGTCCTGATCGCGTCGAAGTGCTACTTCCCGATGGGGACGGGGCCGAACACGTTCGGCGTCTCCCGCCATCGGGTCATGGCCTCGTGCGAGGCCAGCCTGAAGCGGCTGCGAACCGACTCCATCGACCTGTACTACATCCACGGCCCCGATCCCGTCACCCCCTACGAGGAGACGCTGCGGGCGCTGGACGATCTCGTGCGGCAGGGCAAGGTCCGGTACCTCGGCTGCAGCAACCTGTTCGCCTGGCAGATGGCGAAGGCGGCGGGCGTGGCGGCGCGAGGGAATCTCACGGGGCTCGTGGCCGGGCAGTTCCTGTACAACCTGATTCACCGGGAGCCGGAGCGCGAGATCATCCCGGCGGCGGTGGACCACGGCATCGGCCTCACCTGCTACAGCCCTCTGGGTGCGGGACTGCTCACGGGGAAGTACCGGGGAATGGCCGAGCCGCCCCAGGGGACCCGCTTCGCGCTGCGGCGGCGGATCGACGGCGGCCGGTTCTGGCATCCGCGCGGCCTGCAAACGGCGAAGATCCTGGAGGAGGTCTCGGCGACCTCGGGCATCCCCATGGCGAAGCTCGCCCTCGCCTGGCCCCTGCGGCGCCGATTTGTCGCCTCGGTCGTGGTCGGCGTCAGGAGTGCCGCCCAGCTGACGTCGAACCTGGAGGTGGCGGACTGGGACATGCCGGAGGATCTCTGGAAGGCCCTGGAGGAGCGCACCCGGCCCGCCGAGGAATACCTCACCTGGTTCAACCGGATGAGCTACGACCGGTTCATCGCGGCTGCGGAATTCCACGACGAGCGGACGGAGTTGCCGTAGCCGGCTACAGAAGAAGGCCCATCGGCGTGTCTCCTTTGGCCGGGTGGACAATCCTGCGTTTGGGGTTGACACTCCGCCGGGCATGAGGGGTAGAGTTCGCCGTACCGACGGCAAGAGCCGGCCCCGCCTGCAGCACCCTGAGGTTCCTCGATAGATGGCCCCGGGCCCTGCGGGGCCAGGGAGATGGTGTCCTGCCCGGGCTCCGGTCCGGGCAGGCATCCGGCACTGGCATCGATCGCATCCATAGCCGTGGAGAACCGGACAGGGGCAGCCGATCCCGTCCACCGAGAAGGAGACGCCTTGATGAAGCGCACGGTGTTGGGAATCCTGGTCGTCCTGATGGCCTCGCTCGCCCTGGCCGTGGGGCCGGCGCTGGCGGGCCAGCCGATCGTCGTCCGTGTCGGGCACGTGAATCCGCCCGGCGATCCCTCCTACGACGCCTGGGAGGTGTTCAAGAAGCTCCTCGAGGAGCGGAGCGGCGGCCGGTTCAAGGTGGAGCTTTACCCGGCCGGGCAGCTCGGGGAGGAGCGCGAGCTGATCGAGCAGGTGAAGATGGGCTCGGTGGACCTCGTGACCGTCAACAGCGCCCCGCTCTCCCTGCACTACCCCAAGTTCGACCTGTTCGTCCTGCCCTACCTCTTCCGCGACGAGCCGCACTTGCAGCGCTTCGTGGACGGGCCGGTGGGGCAGAAGCTGGCCGACGAGTTCGAGAAGACGACGAACATCAAGCTCCTCGCCTACTGGGCCAACGGGGTCCGGCACACCTTCCTGCCCAAGAAGGGGGTTGCGACGCCGGACGACTTCAAGGGTGTGAAGATCCGCGTCATGAACAACGAGGTGTACATCGGCCTGTTCAACGCGCTGGGGGCGATGCCGGTGCCGATGGCCTACGGGGAGGTGTACACGGCCCTCGCCACGGGTGCCGTGGACGCCGCGGAGAACGACACCGCCGGCTACCTGGCCATGAAGTTCTACGAGCCCGCCAAGCACTTCTCCCTGACGAGCCACGTGGTGGCGGTGAAGATCGCCCTGGGCAGCCCGGCCTTCCTGCAGAAGATCCCGGCCGACCTGCGCCCGGTCTTCGACCAGGTGACCCTGGAGACTCGCGACTGGCAGCGGAAGCGGTATGCCGAGAAGCAGGCCAAGGACATCGAGTGGATGAAGGCCAACAAGGTGGACGTGAACGAGGTCAAGGACCTCGGCGCCTTCCAGGCGAAGGTGAAGCCGCTCTGGGCCAAGTACGCGCCCAAGATCGGCCAGGACTTGATCGACCAGGCGCTGGCGACCAAGTAGCGCCCAGGCAGCGGCAGGCGCAACGCGGAGGCGGGGGCGCGATCGCCCCCGCCTAGGCTGTAGTAGCAGGTCAAGAAGATCCAGTTGCACAGCGGGGGTACCGGATCTTCGGATGGGTACCCGGCACGCCAATCCGCTAATGGCGGACAGATAGGGCTTCTTCAAGCCCTGGTAGAACCGAGCCCATGACGGACAGTCGGTACGAGCCCTGGCTCATCTGGCTGGAGAAGAGCGTCGCGGGTGCGTTCTTCGCCGCCCTGACCCTCTCACTCCTGCTCCAGGTGGTGACGCGCCTGCTCCCGCGCTTCTTCGGCGAGGGGGCCATCGTCTCCTTGCCCTGGACCGAGGAGCTGGCGCGGTTCAGCTTCGTCTGGCTCCTCATGCTGGGTGCCTCGGTGGGCATGTACAACCAGGAGCATTTCGCCCTGACCCTCGTGACCGACGCCGTCCCCAAGGCGGTGCAGTGGTGGATGCAGCTCCTCGTCTACATCCTGGAGCTCACGTTCGTGGGCTTCCTCGTCCTGCACGGCTACCGGATGTCCGAGCTGGTCTGGGGCCAGATCTCGCCCGCCCTCGGGGTCCGGTACACGTACGTCTACATGTCGGTGCCCGTCGGCGCCGCCCTCATGGCCGTCCACATCGTGGGGAACATGCTGAAGCGGTACTCCGGGACCGGTTGGGACCGGAGGGGGGCGTGACGTCATGACCGTCGTGGTGGCCTGCGCGCTGATCGCCGCCTGTATGATCCTGGGGGTTCCGATCGCCATGAGCATCGGCCTGGGCTCGATCTACTACTTTCTCTTGGCCGAGCGGCCCCTCATGATGATCCCCCAGAAGATGTTCACCACCGTGGACAACTTCACGCTGCTGGCCGTTCCGCTCTTCATCCTGGCCGGGACCATCATGAACACGGGGGGCATCACGCGGCGCCTGTTCAACTTTGCCCGGACCTGCGTCGGGCACATCACGGGCGGCCTGGGGCACGTGTGCGTCCTGGCCTCGATCATCTTTGCCGGCATGTCGGGCTCGGCCACGGCGGACGCGGTCGGGCTGGGGAGCATCGAGATCCCCGCCATGGAGAAGGAGGGGTACGACAAGGATTTCGCGTCGGCCATCGTGCTGGGCGCCTCCACCATCGGACCCATCATCCCGCCCAGCATCATCATGGTCATCTACGGCGTGGTGGCGGGGGTCTCGGTCGGCGCCCTGTTCGTCGCCGGGATCATCCCGGGCCTCATCATGGGTGGGGCCCTCATGGTGGGCGTCTACCTGATCAGCAAGAAGCGGAACTATCCGAGCTATCCGCGCTCCACCATGCGGACGTTCCTGCGGGCGACCGTCGAGGCGTTCCCGGTCCTGCTCACCCCCGTGATCATCATCGGGGGGATCTACTCGGGCTACTTCACCCCGACCGAGGCGGCGATGATCGCCGTCGTCTACGCAATCATCCTCGGCTTCTTTTACCGGGAGATGAGCTGGAGGACGCTCTGGCGCATCCTGCGCGAGACCTCGGTCACCGTGGGCGTGATCATGTTCATCATCGGGATCACCGGGGCGTTCGCATGGTGGCTGTCACTGGAGAAGATCCCGCTGCTCTTCACGAATCTCATCTACAGCTTCACACAGGACCGCATCCTGATCCTGATCCTCATCAACGTCATCATCCTGATCGAGGGCTGCTTCCTTGACGCCACCCCCATCGTCCTGATCATGGTCCCCATCCTGATGCCCCTGCTCAAGATCCTGAACGTGGACATGGTCTACTTCGGGATCCTGATCGCGGTGAACACCATGATCGGCCTGACGACGCCGCCGGTGGGGGTCTGCCTCTTCGGGGTCTCGGCCATCGCCAAGCTGTCCATCGAGCAGATCGTCAGGGCCTACCTTCCCTTTCTGGCCATCCTGGTCATCGTGCTGTTCATCCTGATCTTCTTCCCGCAGCTCTCGACCTTCCTGCCCAACCTGCTGTTCCGCTAATCCCGCAGTCGACCGACCGGCCAGGCTCCGGCCCACCCGGAGGCCCCAGCAGTCAGCTTGTGCCCCCGACCGGGGGGCGATGAGGCCCGGCAACTCGGCGGTTCGGGCCAGGGAGGGCAGGCCGAGACGCGGGCTGGGGTGCGGGGCGGAGTCGGACGTCAGCCCCGGAACTTCGGCTCGGGAAGTCCCCGGACGTCGAGCGGGATGACGAACAGGCCGCCGGCGTGCGGCTGCCGCTGCCAGTCCTCTGCGGAGAGTCCCTGGCTCCCGGAGGTGACGTAGAGCAGGTCCAGCCCCTCCCCGCCGAACGCGCACATGGTCGGCCTGGCCACGGGCATCCGGATGGCCCGGTCCAGGCGTCCGTCCGGGGCATAGCGGCACACCCGCCAGCCATCGAACATGGCCACCCAGTAGAAGCCCTCCGCGTCCACCGCCGCGCCGTCCGGCCGGCCCTCACCCTCCCTGGTTTCGATGAAGGGCCGACGATTGGAGAGGGTGCCGCTGTCCGCGTCGAAGTCATAGGCGAACACGGTGTGCCGGCGGGAATCGGCGTGGTACATGGTCTTTCCGTCCGGGCTCCACGCCAGGCCGTTCGAGGTGAACAGCCCGTCGAGCATCCTGGTATGACGGTGGTCGGGGTCCAGGCGGTAGAGAGCACCGCCGGGCTCCGGCGTTCCCCGCGGGACCATGGTCCCCGCCCAGAACCGTCCCTGCGGGTCGCAGCGGCCGTCGTTGAACCGGTTCTGCAAGCCGCCGATGTCGAGGACGCCGAGGGTGGTCAGGGCCCCGGTCGCGAGGTCGAAGTTGGCGAAGCCGGCCCGCATGGCCAGGATGAGTCCGCCGGACGTCCGGAAGGCAAAGCTGCCGACGGGCTCGGGCATGGACCAGGTGCGGCTCGCGCCCGTCCTCGGGTCGAACCGGTTCAGGCTCTGTCCGGGAATGTCGACCCAGTAGAGCGCCTGCTCCTCGGGGGACCAGACGGGGGATTCCCCGGTCATGGCCTTCGCGTCCAGCACGCACGTCACTTGTGGCTCCATGGGTCCCCTCCCTGGATGGGGATGTCGGTCCGGGTCACCTTCCGGCCGCCGACGGTACCGCCAGGATATTGGCCAGTTCAGTGAAGTCCGGGACCGTGAGGTCCGGGTGATAGGGGGTGTCCTCGAAGGGCAGTTGATAGCGATTGACGAAGGCCCCGCGAAAGCCGCAGCTCCTCGCCCCCAGGACATCAAAGGAATTGGCCGAGACCATCAGGCACTGGCCGACCTCCAGTTCCAGCAGGCCCGCGGCTCGCCGGTAGACGCCGGGGTGGGGCTTGAAGGCGCCGGCGAGCTGGACGGAGATCACGCGATCGAAGCTCCAGCGGACGCGGTTCCGGACCAGGTGATCGAGGTAGTCGGGCTCCCCGTTGGAGAGGACCACCAGGGCGTAACGGCCCTGCAGCCGTCCGAGGGCCGGGAGAACGTCGGAAAACGGCTGCAGCCCGCGCCAGG
>Ga0335070_10006465_pt1 | contig 13803 bp, 14 predicted proteins | sample Lox_Sample_13_FD_206722 | JGI IMG/M metagenome (GOLD analysis project Ga0335070, IMG submission 206722) | Soil microbial communities from Loxahatchee National Wildlife Refuge, Florida, United States - Lox_Sample_1.3 | ecosystem: Environmental > Terrestrial > Soil > Wetlands | place: USA...
GCAGGAGAAGCTCCCCTACGCGATCGAGCGCTACCGCCGCGAGACCGAGCGCCTCTACGGCGTGCTCGACCGCCGCCTCGAGGGACGCGCGCACGTATGCGGCGAGTACTCGATTGCAGACATGGCCTGCTGGCCGTGGATCGTGACGTGGAAGGCGCAGGGCATCCCGCTCGAGCGCTTCCCGAACCTGCGCCGCTGGTACGATGCGCTGAAGGAGCGGCCGGCGCTGCGGCGCGGCTACGAGCTCGCCAAGGAGCTCCGCGGGCGGCGCTAATTGCGCTCCGCCGCGCGCAGCTCCTTGGGAAGCCGGCGGCGGAAGTGGCGGCGCGGGCGGCAGAGCAGCCGCGGCTCGGGCACGGCGGGCGGTCGCTGGTCGAGCGGACACGGCGCGCCGGTGGCGCAGGCCGCGTTGCCGTACCAGCGGCCGCCGACGAACGCCGAGGCGAGGTCCAGAGCGCGCTCGCAGCGCGCGCACGAGCCGCTCGCGGGCACCCGCTCGACGCCATCCGCGCCGCGGTCGTCGAGGAGGAGTCCGTAGTCGAGCACTCTCTCGCTCACGGGCCGCAGCATGACGAAGCAAGCGCGCCGTTTCAATCGCCCCACGGGCGCTCGATTCCTGCGAGCTCCGCAGCGGCGTCCTAGACTGGCGGCGTGGTCTGGCACCGAGCTGCGCGAGCGGTGGCGGCCTTCGCGTTGGCGGCGGCCTGGGCCGCGCTCCCGGCGCCGGCCGCGGAGACGCCCGCCGACAGCGGCTGGCTGCACGTCGAGGCGCCCGCCGAGGCGGAGTCGGCGAGCCGGCTCGGCCTGGTCGAGGTGCGCGGACACGCTGCCAAGCGCGGCCTGCGCCCGCAGGACTTCGTGATCGTGATCGACGTCTCGGACAGCACGCTGCTGCCGTCGGGCTGGGACGTGGACGGCGACGGCCCGCGCGGGCGCACGGACCCCGCCCTGCTCGAGCGGCTCGGCGCGCGATCGGACACGCCTCCCGGACTCGTCGCGCGCCTCTCGGAGACCGACTTCGACGACAGCGTGCTGGCCGCCGAGCTGGCGGCGGCCGACGCGCTGATCGATCGGCTCGATCTCGATCGCTATCGCGTCGCGCTCGTCGCATTCTCCGACCAGGCCAAGGTGCTGGCTCCGCTGGGAAGCAGCCGCGAGCGGCTCTCGGCGGCGCTCGCGGGCCTGCGCGAAGACTTCCCGAGCTACCTGCGCGGCACCAACTTCGGCGACGCGGTGACCGCCGCACAGCTCGCGCTCGCGCCGCCCGACGGAATGCCGCCCCAGGACGGCCGCGAGCGATCGATCCTGTTCCTCTCCGACGGCGAGCCCACGCTGCCGCCCCACGGCGACAACGCGCGCCATCACGCCCTGTGGGCGGCCCGCGCCGCGGCGGCCGTGGGGATCCGCATCCACGCCTTCGAGCTGCGCGAGAGCGAGCATGCGAGCCCCGCCGGCAACGTGTTCGCGAAGATGGCCGAGGTGAGCGGCGGCCACTACGAGCGGCTCCTGCAGCCGGGCGACGCCATCGCGCGCCTGCGGCGCACCGATCTGGTCGGCCTGGCCGACCTCCGCGTCGTGAACGACACCACCGGCCAGGCGGCGCGCGCGCTGCGCACCTTCCCGGACGGCTCCTTCGACGCGTTCGTCGAGCTGGCGCCCGGCCGGAACCGGATCCGGTTCGAGGCCGCCGCCACCGACTCGACGCGCGCGGCCGCGGAGCGCATCGTCGACTACGACGCGTCGCCTCCGCGCGACGCCGCCGATGCGCGGGCGCGGCGCCAGGAGAGCGAGGGGCTGCTGGAGCAGCTGAAGCAGCGCACCGCGGAGACGGAGGCGTGGGCGCAGATGGAGCGCGAGCGCCGCGTGCGCCACCTCGAGCTCGAGATCCATCCGGTCGAGGCGAACCCACCCGGCTCGAACCGCTAGCCCACAGCGCGCTCGGGGCTCGCCGGAGCGGCGCGCCTCACTGCTTGCCGTAGTAGTACGGCTTCATCCGATTCCAGAGCTCGCCGGCGTGCACCAGGTCCTTCATCAGCGGATCCGGCAGCAGCGAACGCCGCGCGTGCTCGGCGGCGCCGAGCCGCAGCGAGTCGATCCGCCGGAAGGTCGCCTCCGTCTCCTCGCGGCCGGCGCCGCTCTTGAGCTGCTCGAGAAGGTAGCTGGTGGAGCTCGAGATGAGCCGCATGTCCTCCTCGAGATCGTGCTGCGCCTGCCGCTTCGCGAAGGGCGTCTGCGGCGGCTGCCGGCGAACCTCGTCGCGCAGGCTCTGGACCGCGCCATTCAGCTCGCTCGCGTACTCGGTGACCCGGTCCTGGTCCCAGCGCACCGGCGTGCCGGCCGGCTTCGCCGCGGGCGCCGCGGCCGGCGGCGGGGCGGTATCGCCGGCGGCTCGCGCCGCGGCCGGCGCCAGCGCACCGCCGGATGCGACCGCAAGGGCGACGGCGAGGCCGAGGATGCGCGGCCGAGCCAGCGGCCGCGCCGTGCGAATCGTCATCGCGAACCTCCCCCATTCCGATTGCGCGCAGACTATCACCGATCCGCTGTCGGGCGGACTGGAAAATTGAGCTTCGGGGAAGGCCGGGAAATCCCCCCGCGCCGCCGGAACGGCACGCGGTCGGGGGGGCGCGAGGGCGGACGAGTCGGCTCGCAGGGCGGCCGGCGGCTGCCGCCGCTCGACCCCGCGCGCGGACCGCTCAGAGGAGCTTCTTCACCGCCTCCGGCATCTGCTTCGCGACGCGGATGATCGGGATGCCCGTCTGCACGTTGGCCTGCAGCTCCGCGAAGGCGCGCGGAAGGTCCTCGAAGGCGTAGATCTCCTTGTGCACGGTCGGCTTGAACACCCTGCCGTAGAGCTCCGTCGCCGCCGAGCAGCCGTCCACCGTCTCGTAGTGGGTGTGGTCGATCGTCACCTGCTTGACACTCATCAGCGTCGAGTTGTACTCGACCACCTGTCCGAGCTGCCAGCCCGCCGAGACGTTCACGCCCTCGCGCGCCGCCACCGCGAGGCCCGCCGCGAAGACGGGCCCGCGCAGCATGTCGGCGACCAGGTGCATGTTCTCGCCGCCGGTCAGCTTCTTCACGTCGTTGCTGAACTTCTTGAGGCCGTCCTTGGAGCGGAAGCGGTCGTATGCGCGCTGGTCGAGGCCGACGATCCCGAGCTTCTCGAGCGCGGCGCGCCGCTCGGGCGTTCCCGAGCAGAAGAAGGCATTGTGCCCCTCGCTGCGCGCGAGCATCAGGAAGCACTCGCCCACGCCGCCGCCGAACGAGAGCACGTTCAGCACGGCGCGCTTCTCGCGCGGCACCTTGAGGCGGTAGATGCCGAGCGCGCGCCGCCACATGTGGTAGGCAGTGGGCGCGCGAAGCGGCAGCGCGGCGATCTCCCAGAGGTTGAGGCCGCAGTCGAGCGGGGCGCGCACGAGCTGCCACTCAGCGACCACCGCCTCCTCGCCGTACCAGCCGATCGACTCCGGCTGGTCGTACGCCCAGATGCGCAGCGGGTAGCCGTAGACGTCGGGCTCGCCGTTGCAGTGGGTGATGACGACGTCGCCGGGCCGGAAGCGGGTGACCCGCTCGCCGACGGCCACCACCTCGCCGACCGCCGAGTTGCCCGGATAGATCTTGCCGCCGCGCAGCTCGGCGATGTTCACGGTGTCGGCCAGGGCGGCGTGGTTGATGTTGTGCTCGCCCGACACCGCGAGGATGCGGATGTGCACGTCGCCCGGGCCGACCGGCTTGAGCTCGACGGTGTCGAGCTTGACGACGCGCGAGATGTCGAAGTCGTCGAGCTTGCCGCCCGTCCGCTCGCGCTCGGCGGCGATCGAGGCGGTGCTGATCGAGAAGGCTCGGGGCATGGCGATTCTCCGCTCGGGGGGTCGGCGCGCGCAGCATAGCTGCCTTGCCCGTCGGAGGGAAAGGCGATACGGTGCGCGCTCTTGCGTCGCGATCGAAGGACCCCGCTTGCGCTTCTACGAATATGAGGCCAAGGCGCTGTTCAAGCGCCACGGGATGCCGCTCGGCAGGAGCGGCGTCGCGCGCAGCGCGGACGACGCGCGACGCATCGCCGGCGAGATCGGCGGCCCGACGGTGCTCAAGAGCCAGGTGCTCTCGGGCGGCCGCATGAAGGCCGGCGCCGTGCGCTTCGCGGACTCGCCCGACGAGGCCGCGCGCCACTTCGAGGCGATCCTCCCGATCGCCGTGAACGGGCAGCGGGCGCGGGCGGTGCTGGTCGAGGAACGCAGCAAGGTCGCGCAGGAGTACTTCGCGGCGATCACCTGGGACGGGCGGCGCAAGCTGCCGGTGCTGGTGTTCAGCGATCTCGGCGGGATCGACATCGAGGAGGTGGCCGAGAAGCACCCCGAGCACGTCTCGAAGACGCACTTCTCGACGATCCTTCCAATCACGCCGCGCATCGCGAAGGAGGCGATCGCCGCCACGGGCGTCTCGGGCGACGCTCAGATCCGCCTCGTTCCGATCGTCTTCGAGCTGATGCGCATCTTCCTCGCCTACGATCTCACGCTCGCGGAGATCAACCCGCTCGGCCGCCTCGAGGACGGCCGCTTCGCCGTGCTCGACGGCCACATCGACCTCGAGGCGGAGGCGCGCGGAAAGCACAAGAAGCTGCTCGACGAGCTCGGCATCGCGCCCGAGGAGACGCGGCAGGCGCGCGAGGCCACCCCGTTCGAGCTGCGCGGCGTCGCGATCAACGCCGCGGATCATCGCGGCGTCGCCGGCAACGTGGTCGAGTTCGACGGCGACCTCGGCCTGGTGATCGGCGCAGGCGGCGGGTCGCTCACGCTCTTCGACGCCGTGCGCAAGCACGGCGGTCGGCCCGCCAACTACTGCGAGATCGGCGGCAACCCGAGCGTCGGCAAGGCCTGCGAGCTCACCAAGCTCATCCTCTCGAAGCCGGGGGTCGAGAAGATCGCGGTCATGATGAACGTGGTGTCGAACACGCGGGTGGACATCGTGGCGCGCGGCGTGATCAAGGGCTGCCTCGAGGCCGGCAAGGACCCCGCGCAGGTGATCGCGATCTTCCGCATCCCGGGCGCCTGGGAGGACGAGGGATTCAAGATCCTCCGCAAGTACAAGGTCGACTACTGCGACCGTTCGGTGTCGATGTACGAGGCGGCAGGGCGTGCGGTCGCGAAGATGAAGGCGTAGTCGATGTCGATCCTGCTCACCCGCGACACGCGCTTCATCGTGCAGGGCATCACAGGCCGCGAGGCCGTCAACCTGACCCGCGAGAACCTCGACTACGGCGCCCAGATCATCGGCGGCGTGACGCCGGGACGCGCGGGGCGCGACGTCTACGGCGTGCCGGTCTACGACTGCGTGCGCGACGTCGTCGCCGCGCACGGTCCCGTCGAGGGCTCGGTCGTGTCGGTGCCGCCGGGCTTCACGCGCGACGCCGTCTTCGAGGCGGTGGAGAACGGCATCCGCCTGATCGTGGTGGTCACCGAGAACATCCCGCGCCAGGAAGTCGCACAGATGGTCGAGCTCGCGCGCCTGCGCGGCGCGCGCATCATCGGCCCCAACTGCCTCGGGCTCATCTCGCCGGGCGAGGGCAAGATGGGCGGGATCGGCGGGCCCGCCGCCAACACGCGGCAGGCCTACCAGAAGGGGCACATCGGCATCATGTCGCGGTCGGGCGGCATGACCACCGAGATCGCCAGCACGCTCACCGCCGCCGGGCTCGGCCAGTCGACCGCCGTCTCGATCGGCGGCGACGCGATCATCGGCACCACCTACGCCGAGCTGATGCCGCTCTTCGAGGCGGACCCCGAGACGCACGCGATCGCGATCTACTCGGAGCCCGGCGGGCGCATGGAGGCCGAGCTGGCCGAGTGGGTCTCGGCGAACCGGAGCCGGCTGCCGATCGTCGCGTTCATGGCGGGGCGCTTCATGGACGAGATGAAGGGCATGCGCTTCGGCCACGCCGGCACCATCGTCGAGGGCCGCGAGGACACCACGGCGGCCAAGATCGAGCGCATGGAGAAGGCCGGGATCTCGGTGGCTGAGCGCATCGAGGAGATCCCGAAGCGGCTCCAGCAGCGGCTCGCGGAGCGGCGCTGATGCCGGCGCTCTTCATCGACGTGCGAGTCGACGCTGCGGTCGCCCGGGACGCCGCGCTCGCGAAGAAGCTCGTCGAGGTGTGCCCCGTGAACATCTTCGCGCAGGAGAAGGACGGCGCGCTGCGCATCGTCGAGGCCAACCTCGACGAGTGTACGCTCTGCGACCTGTGCATCCGGGCGGCGCCGCCGGGCGCCGTGCGCGTCGTCAAGCTCTACGAACGCTGAGCCCAGGAGAACCCGCCATGCGCAACCCCCGCGCCTTCGGCAAGCCGCTCGTGGTCGGCGCGCCCGCGCCGGCCGTCGAGATCCCCGTCCGGCCGTCGCGGATGATCCACTTCTTCGATCCGAGCAACGAGAAGATGGCGGCCAAGCTGCCCGAGATCGCTTCGAAGACCGACGTGCTGCTCGGCAATCTCGAGGACGCCATCCCCGCCGACCGCAAGGAGGCGGCGCGCGAGGGGCTGGTGCGGATCGGCAAGCAGGTCGATCTCGGCGACACCCAGCTCTGGACGCGCGTCAACAGCCTCGACAGCCCGTGGTTCCTCGACGACGTCACGCGGCTGGTGGGCGAGATCGGCGACCGGCTCGAGGTGATGATGATCCCCAAGGTCGAGGGGCCGTGGGACATCCACTTCGTCGACCGCCTGCTGGCCCAGCTCGAGGCGAAGCACAATCTGCGCCGCCCGATCCTGGTGCACGCCATCCTCGAGACCGGCCTCGGCGTCACCAACGTCGAGGACATCGCCACCGCGAGCCCGCGCATGCAGGGCATGAGCTTCGGGCCGGCCGACCTCGCGGCGAGCCGGCGCATGAAGACGACGCGCGTCGGCGGCGGCCACCCCGGCTACCGCGTCGTCTCGGATCCCGATCCGAACGACCCCAAGGCGCCCCGGTCGAGCGCGCAGCAGGACCTCTGGCACTACTCGATCGCGCGCATGGTGGACGCCTGCACGGGGGCGGGCGCCCTGCCCTACTACGGGCCGTTCGGCGACATCTCCGATCCGGTCGGCTGCGAGGCCCAGTTCCGGGCCGCCTTCCTGATGGGCTGCGTCGGAGCCTGGTCGCTGCACCCGAGCCAGATCGAGATCGCCAAGCGGGTCTTCAGCCCCGATCCGGCGGAGGTCGCCTTCGCCCGCCGCGTGCTCGAGGCGATGCCCGACGGCCGCGGCGTGCTGATGCTCGACGGCAAGATGCAGGACGACGCGACCTGGAAGCAGTGCAAGGTCATGGTGTCGCTCGCGGAGCTGCTCGCGAAGAAGGACCCGGAGCTGGCCAAGAAGTACGGCTTCTAGCATCCGCCTGGTTCCCGGGCGCGCGCGGCGGGTGATACGATCCCCCGCCGTGTGTCGGAGTCGCCGTCCCCGCCCCGCCCTCCGCAGCGCGCTGATCGCCGCCGCCGCGGCGGCCCTCGCGTGCGCGAGCGGTGCCCCGACCGGCAGCCCGCGCACCGCAGACAAGGCGAAGGAGGCCGAGCCCTTCCCGTCGCGCGACGAGCTCGGGAGGCTCTCCGACCGCCCGCTCCCCGCGACGCCCGCGCCCGACCTCGTGCGGGTCGACTCGTGGGATCTGGCCGGCCCCTTCCCCGAGCGCGTCGGCGAGGAGCCGATCACCAATCCCGACGCCTGGGAGCAGCTGCTGATCGAGGCGGCCTCGCAGCGCGCCGGGCTGGTGGTCGCCTCCGAGTCGATGCGCTGCGCCGCGCGCGAGCTCGGCCGCTTCCACGTCGAGCGGGGCGGACAGCCGGACCCCGGCCTCCAGAGCTTCCTGCTCTCGCGCTGCGGCGCGACCGGCGTCCAGGTCGAGTTCGGTTCGCTGCGCGGCACGGTCGCGCCGGGCGAGAGCGACGCCGCGCTGCTCGCGCGCTGGCACGAGCAGGCGGTCGTGCTCCTGCGCGATCACCTCGGCGCCGGCGCACGCGCGGTCGGCATCTGGTTCGGCCGCCACGGCGACGAGGCCGTCCTGCTGCTCGCGTCCTCGCAGCGGCGCGTGCATCTCGAGCCGGTCTCGGCCGTTCCCGACGCCGACGGCAACGTCGTCCTGCGCGGAGAGGTCCTGATCCCGGCGCAGTCGATCGACGGTCTCGTGAACCAGGGGCGCTACCGGGTCACCGCCTGCCAGGCCGATCCGAGCGTGCACCTCCCTCGCTTCGCCTTCCGGTGTCCGACCGAGAAGGACGACGAGAGCGCGTGGATCTCGCTGATGGCGCGCCCGCCCGGGCGCGTGCTCGGCGAGGACGTTCTCGACGTGCTGGCGCGGCCGGGTGGGCAGCCCGTCGCCAGCTACCGCCGCCCCCGCTACGGGCGCTCGGCGTCGATCGCCAGCAAGGAGGAGTTCTCGAAGCGCCTGCTCGTCGAGCTGAACCGCGTGCGGCAGCAGGCCGACGCGCCGCCGCTCGCGCTGGAGCCGAAGGAGAGCGAGGTGGCCGAGCGCCTCGCGTCGCCCTACTTCGGCTCCTATCTGGGAACGGCCGATCCGGCGCTCGGCGACGTCGCGGCGCTCGGCCTGATGGCGGGCTGGGACGTCTCGGGGACGATCCGCGACGCCGGCGTGGGCGGTGCGCTGGTGATCGGCACCAGCGACATCGAGGCCTGGCTCGCACAGGCCCTCGAGCAGCCGAACGTCCGCTCGACGCTGCTCGACCCCGCGCGCTCGCGCCTCGCCGTCGGTCCGATCGTCTCGCCGAAGGACGAGTACCTGGCGGCGATGGTCGCGACCTACGCGCTGTACGGCGGCGCCGACCCGAGCGCCGAGCTCGAGGCCTTCCGCACGCACCTCGACCGCGCGTACGCGGCCCGCAACCTCCCCGCGCCGATCGACGATCCGGACGTCGGAGCGGTCGCGGCGCGCCACGTCGCCAACGTCCAGAGCGGCACCCGGACGCCGGACGTGGCGCTGCGCGAGCTCCTCGCCGAGGCGGGCGCGCGCGTCCACGCCCCCGTGCGCGGCTGGGTGCTGGAGGGAGCCTCACCCGACGACGTCGCGCTCCCCGACGAGATCTTCGAGCAGGGCGTGCGCCGCGTGGCGGCCGCCGTCGGGTACTACCGGCCGGCGGGGTCCGCGTGGGGACGCACCCTGGTGTTGCTGGTGATCCTGCCCGAGGGATCGCTGCGCAGCGTGGAGCGAGCGCCGCGCCCGGCGCTCGGCTCGTAGCAGCGACGTTCAGCCGGGGCCGGAGAGCTCGAGCATGCGCTCGAGCGGGCGCAGCGCGCGGAGACGGACGGGCTCCGGCACCGTCACCTCGGGCGCCAGGTCGCGCAGGCAGAGATAGAGCTTCTCCAGCGTGTTGAGCCGCATGTACGGGCAGCGGTTGCAGGAGCAGCTCTCGTCCATGCCGGGGATCTGGATCAGCTCCTTGTCGGGGACGCGGCGCCGGATCTGGTGGAAGACGCCGTCCTCGGTGCCGATGATCAGCGTCCGCGCCGGGGACACGATCGCCCGGTCGATGATCTTCTTGGTCGAGCCGATGAAGTCCGACTGCGCGAGCACCGCCTCGTCGCACTCGGGGTGCGACAACACCTCGGCTTCGGGGTGCTTGACGCGGAGCTGGGCCAGCGCCTTCGCGTTGAACTGCTCGTGCACGATGCAGGCTCCCGGCCACACGATCAGATCGGGGCGACCCGCCTGCTGCGCCACCCAGCGGCCCAGGTGCCGGTCTGGAGCGAAGATCACCGGGCGGTCGGCGAAGTGTCGCACGATCTCGACCGCGTTCGACGAGGTGCAGATCACGTCGGAGAGCGCCTTCACCTCGGCCGAGCAGTTGATGTACGAGACGACGACCGCGCCGGGGTGCTCCGCCACGAAGCGGGCGAACGCCTCGGCGGGACACCCGTCCGCGAGCGAGCAGCCGGCCGCGAGATCCGGGACCACCACGCGGCGCTCGGGGTTCAGGATCTTCGCCGTCTCGGCCATGAAGTGGACGCCGCAGAAGCAGATCACGCGGCGGTCGACCCGCTGCGCGACGCGGGCCAGCGCCAGCGAGTCGCCGACGTGGTCGGCCAGGTCCTGGACCGCGTCCTCCTGGTAGTAGTGGGCGAGCAGGACGGCGTCGCGCTCGCGCTTGAGCCGCCGGATCGCGTCCTCGAGGTCATCCGGGAGGGGATCGGAGCGCGGGGCGAGGGAGGTCGCCATCGCCTCATGGTAGCGAGTCGGCCGGGTCGGAATCGGCGCCCTGGCGGACCGGGTCGGCAGCGGGCGGGCGGAACAACCTTGCCTCGCGAAAGGAAAAGCTTTTCCCCGAGGGTCGGCGCAGCCGGAGGAGCCAAACGCAAGCCGCCGATTTCCCACTCGATTCGAGCGAGCTCGGGAGGCGGGATCCGGGCATATGGATTGCAGTGTGCACGGACTCGGGTCTCCCTCGGAAGGGGAACCTCGCGTGTTTGGGCGCGTTCGGATTCATCGGTCTGGCCTGTCGGGGCGAGGCCCAACACAAAGGCTCGGGGGAGTCTCAATGCGTGCTCGGTTATTGTCGGGGTCGCTGCTCGTCGCCGCCGTCCTTGTCGGGATGGCCGGCTCCGCCTCTGCGACGCCGGTCGTCTACAACTTCCTGACTGGCACGGTCCACCTGACCGGCACGATCGGCGCGTCCTCCGTTCTCAACACCACGATCAACCTGAACGGCACGCAGGTCACCTTCGACACCTCGCCGCTGAATCTGCCGTCCTTCCAGTTCACGACCGGGGCGGTGGGACCGCTCGCCCTTACGGGCGTCGCGACGGGGGAGTTCCTGTCGCTCAGCTCCCTGAGCGTCGTCCCCGACGTGACCTACGGGCTCCTCGCTCCGATCACGGGCTCGAACCCCTACAACTTCGCGGTGGGCAAGGTCGACGCGACGGCCACCAGCGTGGTGGGCACCGGGCTGGTCAACTTCGGTCCGACCACGGTCACCGGCGTGAACGCGGCCCTCTCGGGTCTGATCACTCTCGGTGGAGGGGGTCAGCTCAATCTCAACGGGATCACCATCGGCCCCTTCAATACGCCGGTCGGCAACATGACCCTCAAGGCGGACGTCACCTTCCTCGGCATCGTGCCCGAGCCGGGGACGGCGCTGCTCGTGGGTTCCGGGCTGATCGCGGTTGCGGCGAATCGACGCCGCGCCCACGCCTGATCGCAGAGACAGGGAGAATCGAGAGATGCGCTTCAGATCGATGGGTGTGGCTCTGATCGCGCTCGGACTCGGAAGCTTGCCGCTTGGTGCGTCGGCCTCACTGATCACCATCCCGGTGATCGGCGGGCCCGGCCTCGACGACGGGCAGATCTGCCCGACGTCGCTCTTGTGCCCCGGGAACGCGACGCTCTCGTTGACCACCGACGGCGCCGTCTCCGGCTCGTTCGTCTACGACGACGTCGCCAACACCGTATCGCTGAGCCTGACCCTGCTGGCTCCCGCCGTCTTCACGGGGGGCGGTCCCCCGGCGGCCATCCTTCCCGGCACGGTGTTCACCGCCTCCGGGATTCCCGTCCTGAACATCCCGCTCGGCGGCGGTGCCTATGAGCTCGTCCAGATCGGCGGCGCGACGGGCGTGGTCGCCCCGGTCGCTTGGGGAGCGCCCTACTCGCAGGTGCTCGGCACGCCGAACGTGAGCTCGCTCGACTGCCAAGTGGGTACCGGCTCCGATCAGTGCGGCTTCTCGTTCGGCGCAGGCGGCAACATCATCACGGACGGCTTGAACGGGTACCAGGTCCTCGAGACCTTCAACGTGAACGTGCCCGAGCCCGCGACGGTGGCGATCCTGTCGACGGGACTCGCTGCGCTCGTACTGGCGGCCCGCCGGAACTCGTAGCTCCGCCCCGGATCCAGCTTCTCGGCGCCAGCTCGTCAAGAGGCCGCCCGGGCCTGCCGGGGCAGTCTCGTGTCCTGCGGTCTCGTGTCCCCGGGACGGAAGCGCCTTGTCCCGCCGATGGAAAACCTTTTCCCGGCGCGCGGGCGGCGACCCACCGCACTGCATTGCAAGTAGCTGACTTGATTGACAGTCGTGCCCTCGGCGGAGATCCGCTTGCGGGCATATGGATTGCAGCGTGCACAGCGTCGGGTTTCCCTCGGGAAGGGGAACCCCGCGTGTTTGGGCGCGTTCAGATCCACTGGTCTGGCCTGTCGGGGCGAGGCCCAGGACAAGGTGCGGGGGAGCTGTATGCGTGCTCGGTTATTCGCGGCGCTGCTCGCGGCGGCCGTCATCTCGCTGGCCTCGTCGGCACGGGCGACTCCGATCACCTACTTCTTCTCGTCGGGCCAGGTGACGGTTACCGCTACCGTGAGCGGCTCGCCGGTCGCCGGCCCGGTGGTGATCGCGCTCAACGGGACGTCCGTCACGGTGGACGAGGGGACGGTGACGCTGAACAGCCTCGGTCTCTCCGCCGGCTCGTCGGGCACGATCCCGATCTCGCCGTCGTACCTCGGCTTCACCTCGCTGCACATCGACTTCGCCACGCTCACGGCGTCCGGCGGGTCGCTGTCGCTGGTCGACCCGGGTCCGCCCGCCGAGTACAACTACTCGGTCGGCCCGGTGACGGTGGCCGGACAGTTCGATGCGACGAACGTGATCCCGGCGAACAGCCTCAACAACGCGCCGTTCGGCTTCTCGAACCCGAGCGCGTCTGGGACCATCTTCGTCGACACGGGTGTGGCGCTGGCGCTCGACGGGATCACGCTGGGACAGATCGATCCCGACGGACCGGGCGGCAACCCGCCGCTCGTGATCAAGGGCGACTTCGACTTCGTGGGCGCGGTGCCCGAGCCCGGCGCGGCGCTCTCGATCGTGCTCGGGCTCGCGGGCTTCGCGGCGCTGCGGCGCGCCCGGTCCGAGGTGCGATGAGCGCCGGGGCTGGGCGGCTGGGGAGGGTGAGAATGGCTCGGACGTGGAAGCTCGCGGTTCTCGTCGCGGTGGGCATGGGGTTCGCCTCTCCGGTCCGAGCGACCACGATCTCGCTCACGGTGAACGGCCTCGGCCTCGACGTGGGACAGGTCTGCACCGCGGGCTGCATCACCCAGCCTTGGACCAACAACGCCCTGTTCGCGGCAACCGGAACGGTCACCATCGACGACAGCTTGCTCCTGATGAGCATCTCGCTCACCGTTCCGTACTCCGACATCAGCGGAAGCGCGATCAACGGCATCACGAGCGTCCAGTTCACCAACACGACGTATACCTTCTCGAACATCCCGATCACGATCACGCCCGGAAGCCCGACGGTCTATGCGATCTCGGGCAGCGGGCTGGCGACGGTCGACCCCGCCACGCTCACGCAGGTGGGCACGGGAGGCGGGTCGACGAACCCGATCTTCAGCTCGGTGCGGGTCACGGGGAGCTGCGGGCTCGCGGCGGACCACACCGGCCAGTGCGGCTTCACCTTCGGCCCCACCGGCTTCCAGGTGGGCGCGCCCCTCTCGAGCTACGTCCGGCAGACCTTCAACCTGGCGATGGTGCCCGAGCCGACGACGGCGGCGCTGGTCGGCCTCGGGATCCTGGGCCTCGGCTGGGCGGGTCGCCGCCGCGGCTGAGCGGTATTCCGATCGCTGGGCGCTCCGCTAGAGGCCTCCGTCCTCTCTCAGCCGCTCGACCTGGTCCTCGAGGTCGCGCGTCTCGCGCTCCCAGTAGAGCGGCGTTCCGAAGTGCGGGAAGGTCGAGCGGAAGTAGGGCTCGTCCCAGCGGCGCGCGATCCAGCTCGAGAGCTTGAGGAAGCGCGCCGCGCGCAGCGGCTCGACCAGCGAGAGCCAGCGCGGTTCGAAGTCGCGGAA
>Ga0335070_10006466_pt1 | contig 13799 bp, 11 predicted proteins | sample Lox_Sample_13_FD_206722 | JGI IMG/M metagenome (GOLD analysis project Ga0335070, IMG submission 206722) | Soil microbial communities from Loxahatchee National Wildlife Refuge, Florida, United States - Lox_Sample_1.3 | ecosystem: Environmental > Terrestrial > Soil > Wetlands | place: USA...
GCCGGCCATCTCGACCAGGCCGGTCCCGATGGCCATTCGGAGGAGATCCAGCGAATCCTCGGAGGCCTTGAGAGCGTGCCGGTGATGGCAGGAATCGTGGTAGGCAACGCGGGGCGCCGGGCGCCCTTCGGGCAGGAGCAGGCGCAGGGCTTCCCGTTCGCGCCTGGCCAGGAACTGGCTGAGGGTCACGACCCGGCCGGCGAAGGCCCGGATGCCCTCCCCGGCGCCGTCCTCCGCCTCCGGCCGCGCCTTCGCCCCGAGCCGCCCAAGGATCAGGTCCGGCCCGGCCCGGGCCAGCATGGTCGTGCAGGTCGGGCAGAGGGTGATGACCGGGCCCTCGGCCGGCATCCGCTTGAGGACATGGCGGAAGGCTCGCCGAGCCGCCGCCGCGTGGCCCGAGTTCCAGGGCGGGAAGCCGCAGCAGCCCGTCGGGCCGAGGACGACATCGTAGCCGAGCCGGGACAGCACCCGGAGCGCGGCCAGGCCGACACGCGGATAAACGTGCTGGACGAGGCAGCCCGGGAAGAGCGTCACGGGGCCCTTGACGGGCGCCGCCACCTTGGCGAGCTTCCTCTTCGCCCTGCGGAAGAGCGTCGACAGGGGCCTCGGCGCGGGCGCGGGCAGGGCCCGGAACCGGTCATAGCGGGACATCCAGGACGGCAGGCTCCGCGCGTAGCCCTTCTTCTGGATGAAGGGCCGGGCCGCCCGCCCGGCCATGAAGGCGCCTCGCTCGAGCGCCGGGTGTCCCATGACGCCGTCGAGGGCAAGTCGCTTCCAGACGGTCTTGCCGGTCTCGCGGGCGAGCCTTTCCTTGAGGGCCGCGATGAGGTCGCCGATGGGGATCTTCGTCGAGCAGACGGTGTCGCAGCGGTGGCAGCCCAGGCAAAGCTCCGCCAGCTCCTTCGATGCCTCCAGGCCGTGGATCCAGGCCGTGAGGAGGCTGCCGATGCCGCCCATGTAGACGTGGGAGAACGCGCCGCCGCCGACGACCTGGTAGGCGGGGCAGACGTTGAGGCAGGCCGAGCACTTGATGCAGCGCAGGACGTCGCGGAACTTGGCGTCGGCCCGGAGCTCGGAGCGGTGGTTGTCGAGGAGGATGATGTACTGCGGGCCGCGGTGCGGTCCGGCGATGAACGACACGTAGCTCGAGATGGGCTGCCCCGTGGCGTTCTTGGTCAGGATCTTGAGCAGGAGCAGGGCGTCGGCCGTATCGGGCAGGACCTTCTCCGTGCTGGCGAGGACGATGTGAACGGGGGGAACCGTGGACACGAGCCGGCCGTTGCCCTCGTTCGTCACGATCATGACGGCGCCGGTCTCGGCGATGAGGGCGTTCGCGCCGGTCAGCCCGGCCGGAGCGGCCAGGATTTCCCGCCGCAGCTCCTCCCGGGCGACGCGGACCAGGGCCGGGATGTCGTCTGGGACCTCGCGGCCCAGATGGCCGGCGAAAATCCGGGCGACGCCCTGGCGCGTCAGGTGGATGGCGGGCATGACCATGTGGGTGGGCGCCTCGGCCGCGATCTGGACGATCCACTCGCCGAGGTCGGTCTCCCGCGGCTCGACGCCGCGGCCGGCGAGGAAGACGTTGAGGCGCGTTTCCTCGCTGACCATGGACTTGCTCTTGACGACCGTCTTAGCGCCGTGCCTCTTCAGGATGTCGAGGATGAGCCGGTTCGCCTCGTCCCCGTCCGCGGCCCGCAGGACGCGGCTGCCGTGGCCCTCCGCCCGCTCCGTGAAGCGAGCCAGGAGGGCGTCCTGCTTGGCGATGGCGTCGTCCTTGATCTCGGCCAGCGTCTCACGCAGGGCCTCGAAATCGAGGCCTCTGAAGCAGGCTTCCCTCTTCGCCGCCCAGCCCTCGTAGAAGGCCTGGAGGGTCGCCTTGAGCCTGGGGTCAGGGGCCTGGACCTTCATGGCCGCCATCCCCCCTTTCCGCCGACGAGGACGACGACCAGCCGGGCCGGTCCCTGGACCCCGATCGTCAGCTGGTTCTCGATGTCGGCCGTCCGGCTGGGCCCCGTGACGAGCGAGACCTGGGGGCCGGGGATGCCCGGCCGCGCGAGGTGGTCGGCCATCGTCCCGGCCAGGGACTGGAGGTCGGGTACGATCCGGCCGCAATCGAGGAGGCAGACGCAGAGCGGCGGGAGTGTCCAGGCCAGCTTTTCCTCGTCCCCCTCGTCCAGCCGGACCAGCGTGCCGGTCTCGGCGGCGCCGAAGTCCGCGCTGACCAGGGCCGCGTCGGCCGCCGCGATGGCCTCGACGTCCTCGGGCAGCGCGACGGCGAGGCCGGACGCCACTGCCTCGGCCTGGACCGGGCGCGAGGCGAGCGCCCGCGCGACCTTCGCCTCCGCGAAAAGCCGGGCTGCGACGGCGAGGGCCGCGGCGAGGTCCGGGGCCCGGACGACCTCGGCCCCGGCGGCGACGGCGCCAGCGGCGAAGCGCCCGACAAGATCCCGGCTCACCATCGGCGGGCCTTCTCGGGCTCCATCTTCCGGAGGTCCAGGCCGCGCTCGACGGCGGCGATCCGATAGAGGCAGATCTCGCGGAGGGAGGAGGGGTGGTGGAGGACCTCGGATAGCGATTGGCTGCCCACGGCCCAGACCCCGCCGCCCCGGACAATGACGACCTTGTACTCGTGGAGGAGGCGGATGAGCTTGGCCGGGTCGAAGCCCGGGGGCAGGACGGGGACGACGAGGTAGAGGAAGCTGCCTTCGGCGTCGATGGGGATGACGCGGTCCGCGGCCGCGCTCTCGCCCGGATAGATGTAATTGGCGGCGGCCTCGGCCTCGGGCACGTAGCAGTGCATGACGGTCTGGAAATCGCTCTCCGCGTAGACCGCCTTGTGGAGCCGTATCTCGGCCTCGTCGGCCGGGTCCGGGGCGAGCGGCACCTCGAGGAGGGGGCCGGGCAGGTCGCGCGGCATGGAGGCCTTGGGTGCGTAGAGCATGACGTCGACTCCCCGGAGCGACATCGAGCCCGTGTGGAACGGCGAGAGCCGCGACTCAAAGATCCGGTGGCCCGCCTTCAGGAATTCCTTGAGGATCTCCTCCTCCTCAGGGAAGTCGCAGCGCCCGTCAAGGGAGTCCGCGAAGGCCGGCGGCGGGGCGGCGAAGGCGGCGGCCGGGTCCGCCGCAATGCGCCGCCTGAGCGCCCCGACGTCGACGCCGAGCCGCCAGAGGTGCCGGACGACGGCTCCGGCCTCGTTGGCCAGGCACAGGCGGAAGAAGGCCTCCTTGAGCGAGCCCCCCTTGGCCATGGCGCCGTGGCCGAAGATGATGGTCAGCGGATGGGAGGCCAGCCGCTCCGGAACGGTCCGGGCCATCTCCGGGGAGCCGCTCGGCACGGCGAACCAGTCCACGGGGAGGGCCGGGCCGAGGAAATGGCGGGCCAGCGGGTCGACGGGCGCGAAGGCCGGCGGCCGGGCCGGCTTCGGCGCGTCGTCGAGCGTGGCCATGATCAGCTCCTTGACGTGCGCATGCATCGAGGCCCGCACGCCGGGCAGGGCGAGGATGCGGGCGTGGATGTCGGTCTCCGAGGAGGCCTTGTAATAGCCGGCGTCGGTCGCGGTCGGCGAGAGAAAGCAGATCTGGCTCGGCTCGAGGTCGCCCTTCTGCGAGCCGGTCGCGGTGATGACGATCTCCTCCGCCCCGTGCTCGTCGGTCCAGCGGACGGCCATGTTGCCGCTGTGGCTGTCCTGGATGTCGTAGAGGAGCGAGGCCCGCCCGACGGCCTGGAAGAGGCGGAAGAGGTCCTCGCCCGCCCGCCAGTTGCGGGGGCTCATCGGCCCCTCCCTTCGACGCGCAGGGCGCGCAGGAGTTCCGGCGTCGGCCTCCCCCGCCCGTCCCAGCCGCGGACCCGGTAATAGCCGCGCCGCATGCGGTCCTGGTCCGCCTCTGAAACGCGCCGCTCCCCGCCCTCGGCCGAAATGGGGACCTCGGCGAAGCGCGGCGGGAGGGCGTCGTCCGCGGCCGTCGCCCCAGCCTCGAGATTGAACAGCCGCTCCAGCGCCGCAACCCGGTTCTCGATCTCCTCGAGCCGGGCCACGGAGAAGTCGCGGCCGGTGACGCCGCTGACCATTCGTGCCCAGGGGTCGGACGAGAAGGCGTAGCCCGTGAAGCGGCAGACGCCCAGGCTGTCCTGGAGGATGCCCGTGTTCTGCATGTTGCGGATGGCGATCGGGGACTGGAGGAGGCTGAAGCGCGGGATCTCCTTCGTGCCGCCGAAGAACGCGAGCGACACGGCGTAGCCGCCGCGAAGATGGCAGGCCCCGGTCGGCGAGGTCATGTAGCCGAGGGCCTGCGTGTAGGAAGCGCGCGGGTCGTAGCCCGGGATCTCGAGCTTCTTCACGGACATCGAGAGCTCCGGGTGGCCGCTTGAAGCAGCCAGGCGGAACGAGCCCTCGGCCAGCCGGCCGCCGAAGCCTTCGCGGCGGGCCGTGAGCGGCACGAGGGCCTCGAGCGCCCCGGCGGCGCCGAACGGAAGGGCGAGGCCGCCGGTCTCCGCCGTCGTGAGCAGGCCGCGCTCGAAGAGCTCCATGGCGCAGGCGACGGTCCCGCCGTAGCTGATGGTGTCGATGCCGTACTCGTTGCAGCGGTAGTTGGCCCGTGTGATGGCGGGGAGGTCGTAGATATCGCAGACGGGGCCCATGAGGACGGTCGTCTCGTATTCGGGCCCCTCCCCCGCCTCGGCCGTTCCGTCCGGTCCTGGGGCATGGGTATGACGCTGGCAGCCGATGGGGCAGAGGTAACAGGCGCCGGCCTTGTCGAGCAGGGTCCGGGCCAGGGTTTCGCCCGAGATCCGCTCGACGTCTTCGTCGCGGTGGAGGCAATCCCGGAAATTCCGGTGGGGGAGCATGCTGATGACGTTGATGAGCTCGACGAGCCCGGCCGTGCCGAGCTCGCGCATGATCCGCTTCGTCACGGGCGCCTGCCTCATCAGGTAGAGGGCCTGGTCGAGCCCGGCCTGGAATTTCTCCCTGTCGGCGATCGCGGCCCTCTCCCGGCCGCGGACGCGCACGGCCTTGAGCTTCTTGCTGCCCCAGACGGCGCCGGGGCCGCAGCGCCCGTAGACGCGGTCCCGGTCGTTGGCCACGGAAGCCAGGCGGACAAGGTTCTCGCCCGCTGGCCCGATGCAGAGGACCCGGACCGGCCGGCCCGGCTCCGAGCCGGCGGCCAGGATGTCGTTCGTCTCGTGGGTCGACTTCCCCCAGACGTGGCCGGCGGGCAGGACCTCGACCCGGCCGGGGGCGATGTCGATCATGACCGGGGAGCCCGAGGCGCCCTTGACGACGAGAGCGTCATAGCCCGTCGACTTGAAGGCCGCGCCCCAGGTCCCGCCGGAGTTCGAGGTGCCGATGACCCCGGTGAGCGGCGACTTGAAGGCCATGTGGCCGCGGCCCGCGGTGGGCGCGTTCGTCCCGACCAGGGGCGAGGCGGCAACGACAAAGGCGTTGTCCGGGCCGAGGGGGTCGCAGGCGGGGTCGATCGCGTCATAGAGGAGCCGCGTCGCCAAGCCGCGGCCGCCGAGGTAGTCGAGGGCCTTCTCCGGGTCCAGCGGGACCGTTCGGGCCGTCCCGGCGGCGAGGTCGATCTCGAGGACCCGGCCGTGGAATCCGGCGACCGGGAAATCGGGCATGCGCCTAATATATCCGAAGGCTGTTGGCTAAACAAGCTCCGACGGATCCTGTCCGGACGCGTCGACGGGTGCGGTGGCGTCGAGGCCGCCCTTATCCCCCGGCCCCGGGAACCTGTCCCGGTTCCCCCGTCGGAAAGCCCGCCGGGTCCCCCTCCGGCAGGGAGCGGACTCTTGGAAGCGACCATCAGAACCGCGGCGGGGTTTCTCGGAGCCGCGGTTCTGGGAGAAATATAGACTAATCCAGAGATTTCCCAGAAGCTCCGGGAAACTCCGCTACGCTTCCGGCGGGTCGCCCCCCGAAGCGTCGCTCCCTGTCGGAGGGATGGCCGGTGCCAGTCCCCGCCCACTCGCAGCGGAGTTCCCAAGAACGCAGGGTACGGTGGTGTGAAGCGCCATGGCAGAGCCCGGCGGGAGCAAATGGTCGCGCCACCCGAGGCAGCGGGCTATTGAACCTCCGATCTGAGTGCGGGGAGTGTGAGCCGGAGCGAGAATGGACGGGGACGCACGCGGACAGGACCCGTCCGGGAGGAAAGGAAAAAGCCCCTATGGACTTATCCGCCGACGAGAAAGGGGAAGACGGCGAGGGTGTCGCCCTCGGCGAGCGCCGTGTCGAGGCCCTGGCGGGAGTTGATGTGGACGCCGTTGACCATGACCACGAGATGGGGCTTGAGGCCGCCGCCCTCGAAGACCTCCGTCTTCCGCGCCGGCGTGTCGCAGAGGAGCTCGAGGGCGTCGCGGACGGTCCGTCCACGGCCGAGGTCGACCTCCTTCTCCCTTCCGCCGAAGAGGTCCCGGAAATGGGCGAAGAACTTAGCCTTGATCGTCATGGGGCTTGGCCGGTCCGAAGAGGCTCTGGTCGAGGAGGCGCGGGGCGTTGGGGTCGGCCACGTCGACGATCAGGGGCACGGTCGTCCCGAGGAGCCGGAAGAGATCCTCGAGGATGTCCTCCCGGGCCACGAGCAGTGTCTTGTGGCCGGGCTCGAAGAGGACCTCGCTCAGGGCGGGCCAGAGCCCGCCATGGGCCAGCTCGAGGGGGCCGACCTCGTCGACGATGAGGACCTCGCCCGCGGCCGCGCCCCGGATGACGGCCCGGGCCGCCTCGAGCGTCGCCGGCACGAAGAAGTACGGCCCGATGCGATCCCAATCGGGCTCGCCCGAGCGGCGCAGAAAGGGCAGGCGCCTGCCGTCGGCGAGGTCCAGGAAATCGTATTCCGGGGCGCCGGCCGGCCGGCGCACGCACAGGCTCAGGAAGCCGCAGAAGCGGAAACCGCGGGAGGCCCAGCGGGAGAGCGACTTCTGGATGAGGGTCGTCTTCCCGCCGTGGACGCCTCCCGAGAGGATGATGATCATGGCCCGGTCCGGTCCCGTGCTCCCCCTAGCGAATAAGGATTTTCGAGTCGCCGGTCGAGAGGACGATGGACTGGCCGGTCGTGCCATAGGCTGAATAGCTGCCGATGGTGACCGCGGTCTCGCCGGGGCCCGCGGCCGTGAAGACAAGGGCGGCGACGATGCCCTGGCCCTTGAACCCCTGGCCCATGGGGCCGGTGACGCCCAGCGTGCAGCTCGATTCCGAGGAGTAGCTCGTGAACCTGGCCTGTCCTCCCATCTGCTTCGCGATACCGCCCTCGACGACCTCCTTGAGCTTGACGACCTGCGGGTTGAAGCCGATGTTGATCGTCATCACGCCGATCTCCTTCTCCGACGCGAGCTCGACGTTGACGCGGAACTCCCGGTCCTTAGGGATCTCGAAGCTGGCGGGGGTCAGGTAAAGCGCGTTGGCCGCCTCCTCCCCGGGCTCCTCGGGCTGGTTCTCCGCGAGGGCGGCCTGCTCCACCATTTGCTCGACCCCGGCCGCCTGTCCGGACGGCAGGCCCGTCCTGATGTTGTTGGGGTCGACCCAGACGGGCTTGGCGTCCTCCTCCGAAAGCGCCAACGGGCGGATGATGTGTGGGGTGATGGTCAGGATGAGGTCGGTCTGGTCGATCATCGTCCTGGTGTACGAGAAGATGCTCCCGATGATCGGCAGGCTCTTCAGGCCCGTGATCCCCGTGACCTGCTTCTGCTCCTGGTCCTTGAGGAGGCCGGCCAGCAGGCTCGTCTCCCCGTCCTTGAGGCGGATCGTGTTCTTGATCTCCCGCGTGGCGATCGTCGGATAACCATAGCTGTTGTAGCCGGAGATCGCGGAGACCTTGATCTCGGCCTCGATCGTGACCTCTCTCTCCAGGTGGATCCGGGGCTTCAGCTTGAGGTCGATGCCGACGTCCTGCTGCGTGAACTGGGTGATGGCCTGGGAAGTCGTCGTCCCTCCCGTGATCGGGGTGTACGACGCGGTCAGGATGGGGACCTTGTCGCCGACAAGGTATTTCATGTCCTCCCCGGTCACCCCCCGGATCTTGGGCTGGGCGATGATCTTCGTGTGGGAATCCCCCTCGAGGAACTGGAGGGCCGCCGCCGGGTTGGTGAATTGGTAGCTGCTCAGCCGGCCGAGCTTGAGGCCGCTGAGATTGACCCAGCCCGAATCACTGCCGGGGCTGATCTCGGGGTTGAGCTCGACGGAGAGGGCCGTCTTGCTGAAGTCGATGCCGAGCTGCCGCAGCAGGCTCCGCTCGACCTCCATGATCTCGACGTCGATGAGGACCTCCGGCTGGGCCTTGTCCCAGGCCCGAAGGAGCCTCTCGGCCTGGGCCACGGCCTGCGGGGTGTCGCGGATGGTGATCGAGTTCAGGTTCTTGTCGACCTGGACGGTCGGGATCTTCGTTTGCGTCTTGATCATGTTGACGAGGGCGAGCTGAACGTCCTGGGCGTTGATGTTCGACAGGTAGAAGGTCCGGATGACGAGGAGCTCGTACTTCTGCCGCATCGTGAAGTTGTCCGGGGCGATGATGACCGTCTTGTCGTCGACGACGCGGGAGAAGTTCTTGCTGGCGACGCAGAGGTAATTGACGGCCTGCTCCAGGTCCTTGCCGGTCAGGTCGACGGCCAGGTTCATGTCCCGGTAGGTCTCGTCGTAGATGAACGTCACTCCCGACGTCCGGGCCAGGGTGTCGAGGATCGACTTGAGCGAGACGGGGGTGCGGAAGTTGATGTTGAGCTTCTCGCCGCTGGTCTTGAGCTTGACCGGGGACTCGGGCACGACCCCCGCCGGCTTCACCGGCTTCGGCGCGGGCGCCTCGAGGGCCCTGACCTCCGCGGCCGCGACCCCGTTCTGGGGCTCGTAGGAGAGGACCATCGCGTACTCCGCCAGGGCTTCCTTCTTCTTCCCGTGGGCCGCCAGCGCCCGGGCCTGGCGCAGGTGGAAGAGGGCCGCGGACCCCTTGGCCCGGGCCAGGGCCAGGCGGTAGACGGGTTCCTTCGGGTCCTGAGCCATGGCCTTCTCATAGGACTGGATCGCAGAGTCGAAGTCGCTGTTGAGCTCGGCTCTCGCGCCCTGCCGATAATACGGGCTGACGGTCGCGCAGGCCGCGACCGCCATCGCGACGACGAGCATGGCGCCGATCTTTTTCATGGCCGGTCTCCTTGTCGAGTGAACGTCCTGCGTTCGGACTTCGGCCCCTCGACCTCGATCTCGTCGGGGGTGATGCGGAGGACCTTGTAGCCCGGGATGATCTCGTCGCCGACGGCCAAGGGCGTCGTCTGGCCGTTCCGCATGACCAGGGCGGTCGTCGTCCCGCCGGACTTGATCGAACCGACGTAGACGAGGTCCAGGGCGAAGGACGGGGCTTCGGACGCCGCCGCCCCCCTGGCCTTCGGCGCCTGGCCCCGCGCGGCCGGCGGGGCGGCGGGCAGGCGCGGCGACTGCGGCCGGAAGATGTCGCGGCGCGGCGCGGGGACCCCCTCCGGCACCGCGGCGAGGAGGTCCTTGCGGACGAGGGGCGTCGCCGGAGCGGCCGCGGGCGCCTTTTTCGTCCGGGCCGGCTGGGGCGCGGCGGCCAGGGCAGCCAATAGCCCGAGGACGACGAGGGCGACCGCCGGCCGCTCAGTTCTCATAGTACCCCGCCAGCGTCAGCCGCAGATTGAGGAGCCCGGTCTCCGTATCGGTCTTCTGGAAATCGATCTTCTCCACGGCCAGGAATTTCGGGAACTTCTCGACCATCCCCAGGAACCTTTTCAGGTCGGCATAGCTCCCGCTATAGCCGAAGGTGACGACGACCTTCTTGATGGGGACCTTCGCGATGTCGGAATACCGGTAGCCGATGTCCGGGACGTCCATGCCTCCCCGCGCGAAGATCTGCTGGAGGTCGCGCCTGAGGGATTGGTAAACGCTTGCCCCGTCGTAGAAGGACTTGCCGCGGAGGGAGTCCAGGTCGCTCCGCGCCTGCTGCCAGCGGAGCCATTCGGCCTTGGCCTCGGCCTGGGAGGCGTCGGCCCGCCGGGCGCCCGCCCGGAGCTCCGCGAGCGTGTCCCGGGCCTCGAACACCCGCGTCCGCTGCCCCACGGCCAGGACGAAGAAGAGCGCGGCGGACAGGACGACGGCCGCGGCGAGACGCTCGAGCGTCCTGCGCTCCCGGTCGTCCATGCGGCTAAATAACGCGTTCATAGCTCAGCGAGATCTCCGAGACCAGCCGTCCCTCCTCGTCCCGGGAGTCGCTCTCGACGCGGCTGGTGAACTTGCGGGCGTTGAGGTTGTTGAGGAAGACGAGGAGGTCGTCGAGGCCGGCCGATATGACCTTGACCCTGAGGGTGACCGTCTGCTCCCCCGAGAAGTTCGGCGTCAGGGAGGTGATGTAGGCGGAGTCGGGCAGCGCCGCCTCGAGCTCCGAGAAGAACCGTGCCCAGGAGAAGGTCTTCTGGAAGATGATCCGATTGACGACCTCGACCTCGGCCTTGTCGGCCTGCTCGGCCTTCCGGACCTCGGCCTTGAGCCGGCGTTCCTCCTTGGCGGCGGCATCCCGGCGGGCGCTCGCCTCGGCCAGCGAGACCCGCAGCCGCCGCGCCTCCAGCCCGTACTTGACCAAAGTGAAGGCCGTCAGTCCGAGGAGAAGGGCGCAGGCCGCGGCCAGCACGCCCCGGGCCAGGAGATAGAACCTCCGGTTCCGGACGGGCCGCGTGGCCAGGTTCAGCAGGAGCGTCCCGTTCGCGCTCATGCGATGAGCCCCATGAGCGGCGCCAGAGCCGCCTTCTCCCGCGCATCCCAGTCCCCGGGCGCGTCGTAGTCGATGACCTCCGCGGCGAGCGGCAGGGCCTCGTTCAGCCGCGAGACGACGTCGGGGCCCTCATCCGCGGTCCCCGAGCGGACCCAGACCCGCTCGACCTTCCGTCGCTCCCTGTCCTCGAGGAAATGGACGGTGTTCTCGACCTCGTTGACGACGAGGTCGGCCCGGGCCTCGGCCGAGAGGTCCGGCCCGAACGCCTTCTGCCGATAGAGCGTCCAGGCGGCGTCCATGAAGGCGAGAAAGCTCAGGCAATCCGGCTCGATGTCGAGGACCAGGCCGTTCGCCGGCGGCCGGACGCCGACGAGGTTGACCAGGCTCAGGGAGGGCACGGTGACCGCGCCGACGCGCATCCCGGCCGCCTCGAACAAGCCCTCGTATTCCCGGATGACGGCCTCCCGCGCGGCGGAGACCATGACCCTGCCCGCCGCGGCGCCGGCCGGGGCGTCGGAGGCGAGGCGGAGGTCGCCGGGCAGGAGCGGCATCAGCTTGCCGACCCGCCAGCGCAGGAAGGCCTGGCGCTCGACCCCCGAGGCGGGCATGCCCTCGACGGCCAGGATGAAGTTCCTGACGCACGGTTCGGGGATGAGCAGGGCGGCGGTCCCGCTCCGGAGCTTGAGCTCGTCCTTGGCCCGGTCGATGGCGGCCCGGACCGCGGGCGCATCCGCCAAGTTCGGGCGGTCAAAGGAGGGGGCCAGGGCGCCCGAGGTCAGGGGCCGGACGCAGCGGCCCCGGGGGGGGCGGCCTCGGCCCGAGGGGCGCAGCCCGGTCAGCCGGCCCGGCTCGAGCTCGAAGGCGGCGTCGGGCAGGGGCCGCCCGAGGAAGGCGGTCCCGAGGCTCTCGAGGATCGGCACCGGCATCACTCCACGAACGTCACCTTGTTCAGCTCCCGCAGGCTGGTGACCCCATCGAAGACCTTCTCCAGCCCGACCTCCCGGATGAAGACCATGCCCTCCGCCTTGGCCCGTTTCTTGACCTCGGAAAGGGGCTTCTTCTCCAGGATGAGCTCCCGGATCGGGTCCGAGAGCTCCAGGATCTCGGCGATGGCCGTCCGCCCCTTGTAGCCGGTCTGGTGGCACTCGGGGCAGCCCTTAGGCTCGTAGAAGGTCCGGCCGACGCTCGAGGCCAGGTCGACGCCCGACTCGAAGAGCTGGGCGGCCGTGTAGTCGACGGGCGCCTTGCACCGCGGACAGAGGACGCGAACAAGCCGCTGGGCCAGGATGCAGTTGAGGGCCGAGATGAAGCTGTACGGGTCGACCTGCATATGCAGGAACCGGCCGATGACGTCGAAGACGTTGTTGGCGTGGACGGTCGTGAAGACGAGGTGGCCGGTCAGGGCCGACTGGATGGCGATCTGGGCCGTCTCGGGGTCGCGGATCTCGCCGACCATGATCTTGTCCGGGTCGTGCCGGAGGATGGAGCGCAGGCCCCGGGCGAAGGTCAGGCCCTTCTTCTCGTTGACCGGGATCTGGGTGATGCCGTCGATCTGGTACTCGACCGGGTCCTCGATGGTCACGATCTTGTCCTCGGGCGACTTGATCTCGGTCAGGGCGGCGTAGAGCGTCGTCGTCTTGCCGCTCCCGGTCGGGCCGGTGACAAGGATCATGCCGTAGGGCTGGGTGATGTACTTACGGAACTTCTTCTGAAGGGCGTCGGAGAAGCCGAGGAGGTCCAGACGCAGCTCCCGGATGGCCTCGGTGATCATCTCCTTGTCCAGGATGCGGATGACCGCGTCCTCGCCGTAGATGCAGGGCATGATGGAGACGCGGAAGTCGATCGTTTTGTCCTTGATCTTCAGCCGGAAGCGGCCGTCCTGGGGGACCCGGCGCTCGGCGATGTCGAGGTCGGACATGACCTTGATGCGGGAGATGATCGGCGACTGGAAGCGCTTGTCGATAGCCTCCATGGCCTCGCCGAGGACGCCGTCGATGCGGTATTTGATCTTGACGTCGTCGTCCTTGCTCTCGATGTGGATGTCGCTGGCCCGCTTCTGGACGGCCGTGAGGATGATCGTGTGGACGAGCTTGATGATCGAACCGTCCTGGTCGGCCAGCTTCTCGATGGAGATGACGTCCTCCTCCTCGCCGCTCTCCCGCTCCACGACCTGGGTGATGAAGCCCTCGGTCGCGTCCTTGAGGACCTGCATGGCGGTCTCGCTCTTGCGCAGGGCCTCCTGGATGGCCCGCTTGGAGGCGGCGTAGACCTGGACCTTCTTCCCCAGGAAGGCCTCGATGGCGTCGATGCCGGCGATGTCGGAGGGGTCGGCCACGGCGATCTTCATGACGTCCCCGGCGTCCTCGAAGGGGACGAAGTTCAGGCGGTGGAGGAACTCGACCGGGATGCTCTGGACGAGGCCCCGGTCGAGGGCCTGGCGCTCCAGGTCGATCGTCGGGACGTGGTAGCGCTCGGCGAGCTTGCGCGCCGCCCGCTCCTCCTCCCGGATGTCGGCGATGTCTTCCTTGGTCATTCCGCTACTCCCGCGACCCCTTCATCTCGTGATCCTGATGACGTTGAAGATGGGGAGATAGATGGCCAGCAGCATGCCGGCGACGACCAGCCCCATGAAGATGATGACGATCGGCTCGATCAGGGACACCAGCGTATCGATTTTAACACGGATGCGCTCGTCATAGAAGTCGGCCACGTCGCCCAGCATCCCCTGAAGGTTGGCCGAGGTCTCGCCCACCCGGATCATGTCCAACGCCAGGGCCGGCAGGGCTTCCGCCTTGGCCAGGGATTCGGACAGCCCCTCGCCGTTCTTGATGGAATCGGGGACGGTCGCCATCCGCCGGCCCAGCGACGCGTTGGGAACGGCCTGGATGGCGATGCCGATGCTCTGGAGGAGGGTGATGCCCGCCTCGAGGAGGAGGCCGAGCGTCCGGCAGAAGACGGCAACGCTCGACTCGAGCCAGATCCCCTTCCCGTACGGGACGCGAAGCTTCAGGCCGTCCAGCCGGAGGCGGAAGTCCGGCCTCTTCCTCTGGCTGAGATAGACGAGGACGAGGACGGCCAGGAGGGCCG
>Ga0335070_10006468_pt1 | contig 13799 bp, 11 predicted proteins | sample Lox_Sample_13_FD_206722 | JGI IMG/M metagenome (GOLD analysis project Ga0335070, IMG submission 206722) | Soil microbial communities from Loxahatchee National Wildlife Refuge, Florida, United States - Lox_Sample_1.3 | ecosystem: Environmental > Terrestrial > Soil > Wetlands | place: USA...
GGTCATTGCCAACAAGAAGTTCTGGGACGGGCTGCCGGCGGACGTGCGCGGCGAGCTGCAGAAGGCCATGGTCGACGCGACCAAGTTCGCCAACGACATCGCCAAGAAGGAAAACGACGAGGCGCTCGAGGCCGTGCGCAAGAGCGGCAAGACGCAGATCCTGACGCTCACCGCGGCCGAGAAGGCGGCGATGAAGAAGGCCCTGGTCGTCGTCCACAAGGAGAACGAGTCGCGCGTCGGCAAAGATACAATTGCCGAGGTCTACAAGACGACCGGCTTCAAGCCGTAAGCGGCCCGGCGGGCGCGCCGGGGAGGCGGAGGGGGGATGAAGTTTCTCGATCATCTCGAGGAGTGGCTGATCGCGTTCCTGATGGGCGCGGCGACGCTGCTCATCTTCGTCGCCGTGCTGCACCGCTACGCCGCCGGCATGCCCATCCCCGGCGTCCAGGACGCGCTGCTCAAGATCGACCTGTCCTGGGCGCAGGAGCTGTGCATCTACATGTTCGTGTGGATGGCCAAGTTCGGCGCCGCCTACGGCGTGCGCACCGGCATCCACGTCGGCGTCGACGTGCTCATCAATCGTCTGCCCGGCAGGACGCGCAAGGCCTACGTGCTGTTCGGGCTCGCGGCGGGCGCGCTGTTCACCGGCATCGTCGGCACGCTGGGCGCGACCTTCACCTGGGACATCGCGCACACGGACTCGACCTCGCCCGACCTGGAAATCCCGAAGTGGATCGTCTACCTGTGCATTCCGCTCGGCTCCTACCTGATGTGCTTCCGCTTCCTGCAGGTGGCCGTGAGCTTCGCGCGCACCGGGCAGCTGCCGCACCATGACGTGGCGCACGTCGAGGGCGTAGAGGACGCGGCCGACGTGAATCCCTACAACCTGGCCGACAACCTGCACCCCGCGGGCCTGGACAACGGGACGCGTAAATGACGGCGCTCGTGCCGCCCGTGCCGGCGAACGCGCCGCGCTGGCCGGCGCTGATCCCGGTCGCGATCCTGGTGCTGCCGTTCGCGCTGAAGCTGGCCGGCGTGCCCGTGAACAACGCCTGGATCATCTTCGCGCTGCTGGTCGGCCTGATGCTGACCGGCATGCCGATCTCGATCTCGCTCGGCCTGACGGTGCTCACGTACCTGTTCGCGATGACCAACGTGCCGATCGAGTCGGTGGCGCTCAAGCTGTTCACCGGCATCGAGCGCTTCGAGATCATGGCGATCCCGTTCTTCATCCTCGCGGGCAGCTTCCTCACGCACGGCGGCGTGGCGCGGCGCATGATCAAGTTCGCCTCGACGATGGTCGGCCACTGGCACGGCGGCCTGGGCCTCGCCGGCGTGATGGCCTGCGCGCTGTTCGCGGCGGTGTCCGGCAGCTCGCCGGCGACCGTGGTGGCGATCGGCTCGATCATCCTGCCGGCGATGATCAAGCAGGGCTTCCCGCCGCGCTTCGGCGCCGGCGTGATCACCACCTCGGGCGCGCTCGGCATCCTGATCCCGCCCTCGATCGTGATGGTGATGTACGCGGTCGCGACCAACACCTCGGTGGGCGCGCTGTTCATCGCGGGCATCATCCCGGGCCTCGTCCTCGCGACGATGCTCGGCCTGATGACCTGGTGGCGCGCGCGCAAGTTCGACTACCCGCGCCAGCCGAAGGCGAACTGGGGAGAGCGCCTGCGCGCCTTCCGCGACGCGATCTGGGGCCTGTTCCTGATCATCGTCGTGATCGGCGGCATCTACACGGGCATCTTCACGCCGACCGAGGCCGCGGCGATGAGCGCGGTGTACGCGTTCTTCGTCGCGGTGTTCATCTACAGGGACATGCCGCTCAAGGGCGTGCCCAAGGTGCTGCTCGACTCGGCCAATATGTCGGCGATGCTGCTGTACATCATCACCAACGCGGTGATGTTCAGCTACCTCATGACCTCGGAGAACATCCCGCAGGAGCTCGCCAGCTGGATGCTCGACAAGCACCTCGGTCCGGTCGCGTTCCTGCTGTTCGTCAATATCGTGCTGCTGCTCGCCGGCAACGTGATGGAGCCCTCGTCGATCGTGCTGATCATGGCGCCGATCCTGTTCCCGGTGGCGCTCAAGCTCGGCATCGACCCGGTGCACTTCGGCATCATGATGACCGTCAACATGGAGGTCGGCATGTGCCACCCGCCGGTAGGCCTGAACCTCTACGTCGCTTCGGGCATCGCCAAGATGGGCATCACCGAGCTCACCATCGCCGTCTGGCCCTGGCTGCTGACGATGCTCGTCTTCCTGGTGTTTGTGACCTACTGGCCGGCGATGTCGACCTGGCTGCCGAAGACGCTCGGCATGATGTAGCGGCGGCCGGACAGCCCGTCCGGCGTCAGTAGCCCGCTGCCCGGTCCACGACTTCCTTGAGCGGCTGGCCGTCCAGGAAGCGGCCCAGGTTCTCCGCGAACAGGCGCGCCACGACGCGGTCGCGCTGCGGGTGCGGGCCGCCGATGTGGGGCAGCACGAGGATCCCGGGCGTGGTCCAGAACGGATGCGCGGCGGGCAGCGGCTCCTGGCGATAGACATCCAGCACGGCGCCCGCGATCGTTCCGGCCCTGACCGCAGCGACGAGGTCGTCGTCCCTGATGAGGTGGCCGCGGCCGAAATTGAGCAGCCAGGCGCCGCGCTTCATCCTCGCCAGCCGCGCGGCGTCGATGAGATTCTCGGTCTCGCGCGTCGCCGGCAGCAGCAGCAGGACGAAGTCCGATTGCGCGAGCACTTCGGGCGTGCGCTCGGCGGCAAGCACCTCGGCGAGGTGCGGCACGGGCTGCGCATGGCGCCGCGTGCCGATCACGCGCAGGCCGAGCGCTTCCGCGATGCGCGCGACCTCCTTGCCGATCGCGCCGACGCCGAGGATGCCGAGCGTCTTGCCCGACAGCGGCTGCGCCATGCTGGGCACCCATTTGCCGAGCTTCTGGTTCTCGGCCGCGGCGGCGTAAGGCTTGGCGACGTAGAGCAGCGCGCCGATGATGTTCTCCGGCATCGATTCCAGGTGCGTGCCGCGCGCGCAGGTGAGCGTAAGCGTCGCAGGCAGGTCGGGCAGCGCGAGCCAGCCCTCTACGCCCGCCGTCATCGCCTGCACCCAGCGCAGCTTCGGCATCGCCGGCAGCAGCCCCGGCGGGACCGTGTAGGCCATCAGCGCCTCGGTGCGCGCCTTCTGCTCGGCCGAAGGCTGCTCCTTGCGCGACAGCGTCTCTGCCGCGACGCGCCCGGCCAGGCCGGCGGCGGCGATCGCGTCCAGGTAGGCGGCAGTGGAGTCGGTCCAGAGCAGGACGTGCGTGCGATGCGTCACGGCACGCATCCTACCGGACCGCGGGCCCGGCGTGCGCCGGCTCAGGCGTACTTCGGGTAGCGCGGGTCGTACATCTGCGCGCGCACGTCGGCGAGCACGTTCTTCGGCTTGCGCTTCGACGTGAGGCCGCGCGCATAGGCGACCTCCGACACCGCCGCGGCGATGCGCGCCGAGACGGACCGCACCTCGGCGAGCGGCGGGTAGAGGCTGCCCTGGTCGAGGTCGGCCTGCGTGGTCTGGTCGGCGAGCGAGCGCGCCGCGGCGAGGAACATCTCGTCGGTCACGCGGCGCGCCTGGCTCGCGATCACGCCCAGGCCCACGCCCGGGAAGATGTACGAGTTGTTGCCCTGGCGCGGCACGAACACGCGGCCGTCGAGCGTGACCGGGTCGAACGGGCTGCCGCAGGCGAATAGGGCGCGCCCCTGCGACCAGAGGTAAGCCTGCTCCGCGGTGCACTCGGACTTGGAGGTCGGGTTCGACAGCGCGAACACGATCGGCCGCGGATTGGCGCGCGTCATCGCCTCGATCACCGGCTGCGTGAAGGTGCCGCCCACCGCCGCCACGCCGACGATCGCCGTCGGCTTGAGCGCTTCCACCGCGCCGACGAACTCGGTGGCGCGCGGCCCCTCGTGCGCGTAGTGGCGCTTGTGCTCCACGAGGTCGGTGCGGCCCGCGACCACGAGCCCTTTCGAGTCGAACAGCCAGCAGCGCTTGCGCGCGTCCTCGGCGGCGATGCCCTCCTGCCCGAGCGCCGACACGACCAGGTCGCAGATGCCGGTCGCGGCCTCGCCCGCGCCGAGGCACAGGACGCGCTGGTCCTTCAGCTCCGAGCCGGTCTTGCGCAGCGCCGAGTACAGGCCCGCCAGCACGACCGCCGCCGTGCCCTGGATGTCGTCGTTGAAGGTGCAGACGCGGTCGCGGTAGCGCTGCAGCAGGCGGAAGGCGTTGGTGTTGGCGAAATCCTCGAACTGTATCAGCGCGCCGGGGAAGACCTTCTGCGCCGCGAAGACGAACTCGTCGAGCAGCTCGTCGTAGGCGCGGCCGCGCAGCCGCTTCTGCTTCAGGCCGATGTAGTAGGGATCCTTGCGCAGCGCCTCGTTGTCGGTGCCGACGTCGAGCACCACCGGCAGGCAGCGGCGCGGATGCACGCCGGCGCAGCCCGCGTAGAGCGAGAGCTTGCCCACCGGGATGCCCATGCCGTTGGCGCCCAGGTCGCCCAGGCCCAGGATCCGCTCGCCGTCGGTGACGACGATGATGCCGATTTCGCGCTCGGGCCAGTTGCGCAGCACCTTCGCGATCCGCCCGCGGTCGTTGGCGCCGATGAACATGCCGCGCGGCCGCTGGTAGATGTAGCCGAAGCGCTGGCAGGCGAGGCCGACCGTCGGCGTGTAGATGAGCGGCATGATCTCGTCGGGGTTGTCGGCGATCACGCGGAAGAACAGCGCCTCGTTGCGGTCGTGCAGCGCGTTCAGGTCGATGAACTTCTCGAGGTCGTTGGGCAGCGCGCGCAGGTGCGCGAGGAAGCGCTCGGCCTGCTCCTCCTGGCTGTGCACCCTCGGCGGCAGCAGGCCGCGCAGCCCGAGCCGGTAGCGCTCCTTCTCCGTGAAAGCGGTGCCCTTGTTGAGCAGCGGGTCGCGCAGCACCTGCAGGCCGCGCGCCGCGGTCGCCGTGCGCTTCGTCATATTTCCTCCGGAACCATCCGAATCGCGCCGCAGGGGCATTCGGCGACGCACAGGCCGCAGCCCTTGCAGTAGTCGTAGTTGAACTGGAAGCGCTTGCCGGGACCGAGCTTGATCACCGCGTTGTCCGGGCACACGCCGTAGCAGTTGTCGCACTCGAAGCAGTTGCCGCAGGAAAGGCAGCGCCGCGCCTCGTAGAGCGCGTTCGACTCGTCGAGGCCCTTCACCACCTCGTCGAAGGTGGACTGGCGGCGCACGACGTCGAGCGTCGGCAGCACGCTCTTGGGCGCGTCCGAGTAGTACCAGGGATTGAGCCGCTCGAAGGTCGCCGGCTCGTGCTTGGGCGGCGGCGCGTAGCGCGTGCCGCGCAGCCAGGCGTCGATGTGGCGCGCGGCCTTCTTGCCGTGTCCGATCGCCACGGTGACCGTGCGCTCGGCGGGCACCATGTCGCCGCCGGCGAAGATGCCCGGGTGACCGGTCATCATGTCCGGGCCGACCTGCACCGCGCCGTCCTTCTTCTCCAGGCCCGGCACGCCGTCGAGCAGCGCGAGGTCGACGTCCTGGCCGAGCGCGAGGACCACCGAGTCGGCGGCGAGCGTCTCGAGCTCGCCGGTCGGCTGCGGGAAGCCCTTCTCGTCGAGCACCATCCTCTCGACGGTGATCGACGCGTCGCCCGCCTGCCGGATCGTCGACAGCCACTTGATCAGCACGCCTTCCTGCAGCGCTTCCTCGACCTCGAAGTCGTGCGCGGGCATCTTCTCGCGCGTGCGCCGGTAGACGATGACCGCCTCTTCGGCGCCGAGGCGCTTGGCGGTGCGCGCGACGTCGATCGCGGTGTTGCCGCCGCCGTAGACGACGACGCGCCGCCCGAGCAGCGGCTTTTCCTCGCCCTCCATCGAGCGCAGCACCGAGAGCGCGTCGAGCACCTTCGCGGCGCTGCCGGCGGGAATGTACGCGCGCTTGGCGATGTGCGCGCCGACCGCGAGGAACGCCGCGTCGAAGCGGCCGCGCTGCATCGATTCCAGCACGCTCGAGACCTTGCTGTTCAGGTGCAGCGCGACGCCGAGCGCGAGAATCCGGCGCACCTCGGCTTCCAGCACCTCGCGCGGCAGCCGGTACTTCGGGATGCCGAAGCGCATCATGCCGCCGGCGACCGGGCCGGCCTCGTGGATCTCCACCGCGTGGCCGAGCCGTGCGAGGTGGTACGCCGCGGAAAGGCCCGAGGGCCCCGCGCCTACGACGAGCACGCGCTTGCCGCTGGAGGCCGGGGGCTTGTCGAAGTGCCAGCCGTGGCGGATCGCCTCGTCGCCGAGGAAGCGCTCCACCGAATTAATGCCGACGGCGGCGTCGAGCCGCGTGCGGTTGCAGGAGGACTCGCAGGGGTGATAGCAGACGCGGCCCATCACGGCCGGCATCGGGTTGTCCTGCGTCAGCAGCCTCCAGGCCGCTTCGTAATTGCCCGACTCGGCGTGGTAGAGCCAGCCCTGGATGTTCTCGCCCGCGGGACAGGCGCCGTTGCAGGGGGGCAGCCGGTCGACGTACTCCGGGCGCAGCGTGCGCCAGGTGCCGGTATGGTTCGCGAGGCTCGAGCCCGGATCGAGCGTGATCGCGAAGGGCTTGCGCATCACCGCTGGGCCCCGCTCGTATCGACGAGCCCGTAGCGGCGGATGTTGCGGTCGGCCAGCTCCTGCATGCGCGCGATGAGGTCCGCGCGCGGCGGCTTGCCGAACAGGTGCGCGAAGCGCTTCTGCGGACGCAGGTATTCCTCCACCGGCAGCCGGCGGCGGATCTTCGACGCCGACACCACCTCGCCGTTTTCGGCCTCGAAGACGGGAAAGATGCCGGTTTCCTTCGCCAGACGCGCGATGCGGATCGTCTGGTCCGAGGCGTGGCCCCAGCCGAGCGGGCAGGGCACGAAGATGTGGATGTAGCGCGCGCCGCGGAATTCCATCGCGCGGCGCACCTTCGCCTCGAGATCGCGCAGCTCCGCGACCGTGGCCGTGGCGACGTAAGGGATCCGGTGCGCCATCGCGATCGCCGGCAGGTCCTTGCCCTGTCCGAACACGTTGCCCGGCTCGGCGCCGACGGCCATCGTCGTGGCGGTGCGCGCCGCGGGCGGCGTGGCCGAGGAGCGCTGCACGCCCGTGTTCATGTAGGCGCCGTTGTCGTAGCAGATGTAGAGCACGTCGTCGTTGCGCTCGAACATGCCCGACAGGCAGCCGAAGCCGATGTCGGTGGTGCCGCCGTCGCCGCCCTGCGCGATCACGCGCACGTGCTCGCGTCCCTTCACGCGCATCGCCGCGGCGATGCCGGTCGCCACGGCCGCAGCGTTGCCGAACAGGGAATGGATCCACGGGATCTGCCACGAAGTCTCGGGGTAGGGCGTGGAGAACACCTCCAGGCAGCCGGTGGCGTTGGCGGCGATGAGCTGGCGCTGCGTCGCCTCCATCGCCGCGTCGATCGCGTAGCGCGCGCCGAGCGCCTCGCCGCAGCCCTGGCAGGCGCGGTGGCCGGAGTTGAGCGAGTTGGTGCGGCGCAGGTTTGCCTGCACCGAGCGCTCCTCGGGCGCGAGCAGGCGGTTGCCCACCGTGAAAGTGCCCGTCTGGTAGAACTTGACCGGCTGGAAGCTCATGGCGCGCTAGCCCGGACGCGCGGCGACCACGCCCAGGTCGCGCAGGATGGCCTCGGCGAGCGGCCCCGAGCGGCGCTGCTCGCGCTCGCGCGCGAGCGCGCGCTCCACGAGCGGCTGGTCGAGGTCGAGGAAGGTGAGCGGCTCGAGGCGCCCGGCCACCGCGTCGCGCAGCATGCGCGCGAGCGACGCGCGCGTGATCGCGCGCCCGCCCAGGCCCGCGATCACCGCGTGCACCGCGTCGGCGCCGCCAGCGTACGAGTTGTACACGTTGGAGGAGACGATGCCGCCCAGGCCCACGGCGAGGCTCTTCTCGATCACCACCACGCGCTTCGCGCCCGCGAGCGCCTCGCGCACCGCGGCGAGCGGCCAGGGCCTGAAGCAGGTGACGCCGAGCACGCCGATCTTCTGGCCGTCGCGGCGCAGCTCGTCCACCGTGTCCTTCACGGTGCCCAGCACCGAGCCCAGCGCGACCACCACGGTGTCCGCGTCCTCGGTGCGGTAGCGGTGCAGCAGTCCGCCGCTGTCGCGCCCGAACGCGGCGCGGAACTCGTCGGCCCAGCCCGGGATCAGCTCCAGCGCCTTCATCTGCTTGGCGTGCGCGAGGTAGCGCACTTCCATGAAGGCCTCCGGCCCGACCATCGCGCCGATGGATACGGGCTCCGAGGGATCCAGCACCTGGCGCGGCTCGAAGATCGGCAGATAGGCGTCCACCTGCTCCTGCGTGGGCATGTCCACGCGCTCGTAGGCGTGCGTGAGGATGAAGCCGTCCATGCACACCATCACCGGCAGCGACAGCTCCTCGCCGAGGCGGAACGCCTGGATGTGCAGGTCGAGCGCCTCCTGGTTGTTCTCGGCGAACAGCTGGATCCAGCCGCAGTCGCGCTGGCTGAGCGCGTCGGTGTGGTCGTTCCAGATGTTGATCGGCGCGCCGATCGCGCGGTTGGCCACGGTCATCACGATCGGCAGGCCGAGGCCGGAGGCGTTGAAGACCGCTTCGGCCATGAAGAGCAGCCCCTGGCTCGCCGTCGCGGTGTAGGCGCGCGCGCCGGCCGCCGAGGCGCCGATCGCCACCGACATCGCGGCGAACTCCGACTCTACGTTGATGAATTCGCACTTCGCGAGCGCGCCCGACTTCACCATCTCGCCCAGGCCCTCTACGATGTGCGTCTGCGGCGAAATCGGGTAGGCGCAGATCACCTCGGGGCGGCACAGCGCCACCGCCTCGGCGACCGCGTGCGAGCCCTCGATCTGCTTAAGCATGCAGTCCCTCCGCGATTTCGCGCATCACGTATTCGTGCGCGGCGCTCGCCGCCGCGACGTTGCCGTCGGCGACCGCGCCCGAGAACTTCTCGCGGATCGCCGCCGCGACCGCGTCGATGGAAATGAGGCCCGCGATCGCCGCGAAGCCGCCCAGCAGCGCCGCGTTCGGGACGGGGCGCCCCACGTGCTTGAGCGCGAGCTCGGTCGCGGGCACCGAGCAGAACCTGAACTTGCCCGCTAGCTCCTTCAGGCCGAGCTGCTCGAGGCTGCGCGTGGTGTTGATGAGCACGCGCCCCGCGGCCCCCAGGCCGGCGAACACGTCCACCTGGTGCAGCAGCGTCGGGTCCTGGATGATGAGCGCGTCGGGCTCGAGCACCGGCTCGCGCAGCCGGATCTCGCGCTCGTCCATGCGGCAGAATGCGACCACCGGCGCGCCCGTGCGCTCGGAGCCGAAGCTCGGAAACGCCTGCGCGTGGCGGCCTTCGCGGAACGCGGCGATCGAAAGCATCTCGGCCGCGGTCACCACGCCCTGGCCGCCGCGGCCGTGTATGCGAACCTGGAACACTTTGGACCCCGCGCCTCCTTCGCGCCATTACAGCGCCGCGAAGGCACCTTCGTTTTGATCTCCATCAATGGGGGCGCGCCGCGCGCGGCGCGCGCGATTTCAGGCGGCGATCTGCGCGAGGCGCGCGCGATCGACGATGGTGATCTCGCGGCGCGAAACCTCGATGAGGCCGCGGCTCGCGAGCTCGCGCAACAGCCGCGACATCGTCTCCTTCGTCACGCCCAGGCGCGCGGCGACCGCAGTCTTGCTCACTGGCAGGTGCACGATCCAATCGCCGTTGCCCGCGCGCGGCTCGGCGAGCGAATCGAGATACGCGGCCAGGCGCTGCACGCCGTTCTGCTGCACGCTCGCCTGCAGCTCATCCAGCAGGCCGAGGAAGCTTTCGCCGAGGCTGTGCGCGACGTTGTGCGCGAACTCCAGGTCCTGCGTCATGAGCCACTGGATCTGCGGCGTCGGAATCACGGCGACCATCGTGTCGGCGAGAGCGATGAGATCCACCGGGCAGGGCCGGTCGAGCAGCACGCAGGCCTCGCCGAAAGTCTCGTTGGGCCCCAGGAAGCGCAGCACCTTCTCGTCGCCGCCCGCGCGTCGCAGCGCGAGCTTGAGCGAGCCGTAGGCAACGGCGACCAGCCCGGGCAGGCGCTCGCCCTTGCGGTAGAGCGCGGTTCCTCGCCGCAGCCGCTGGGTGCGCGACTGCGCGGCGAGGCGCGCCACATGGCGCGGCATCACCTCGCGGAACAGCGACAGATTGCCGAGCAGCCCCTCGATCAGCAGGGCGTCCTGCCGGCGGGCGGAGACTGGGTTCGCGCTCATCAAAAGAACCTGCTGCACATCCGCATGCTGCGCGATTGATGCGGTGCACTATTTGATGTGGATCAATCGTGTTGCTTGGACGCTACGAAATCCATCGCCGTTTGATATGGGTCAAACGGATGCCCACCTGGGATTTGTGGAAAATTCACAGACACGGAATACTTCGCCAAAGTTCGTAAAGAAGTCCGATCGTCTCGAGTGAAAGGGGAGGTTGGAATGGCCTGTAGGCAACTGCTGCGAAGCGCTCTGTTCCCCGCGCTGATCGCTTTCCTCACCCTTTGCTCCGCCTCGGCGCGGGCTCAGGCTCCTGGACCCGAGGTTTGCGCCGGCTGCCATGCCGACGCGGTCGCGAGTTTCGAGAGCTCGATCCACGCGAAAGCGGCGAATCCGAAGTCGCCTGCCGCTTCCGGCGGATGCGTCGCCTGCCACGCCAACGCGGCGGAGCATGTCAAGGCTGGCGGCGGTCGAGGCGCCGGCGGCATCGTCAATCCTGGCCCGCACAACAAGACGCTGTCGGCGGTGCAGAAGGATGCGGTCTGCCTCGCCTGCCACGCGGACAACCGGCACCTGACCTTCTGGGACTCCGGGCGCCATCGCAAGAACGACGTTACCTGCACCAACTGCCACAACCCGCACGGCGGCAACCAGTACCTGCTGCGCACGGACAACCCGGCGATCCGCGGCTTCGTGAACACCTCGCAAGTGCCGCAGCAGGAAGTCTGCTTCCAGTGCCACCGCGACATCCGCTCGCTGGTGATGCGTCCGTCGCACCACCCGATCCCGGAAGGCAAGGTCAAGTGCACGAGCTGCCACAACCCGCACGGCGCGCTCAGCCCGAATATGGTGAACAACGAGAGCATCCGCGACCTGTGCGTGAGCTGTCACGCCGACAAGCGCGGGCCGTACGTGAACGAGCATCCGCCGGTGGAAGAGAACTGCCTCGCCTGCCACAACCCGCACGGCAGCCGCTCGGCGAAACTCCTCAACGAGAAGGTGCCGAACCTGTGCCAGGACTGCCATGACGCGGCCCAGCACCCGGGTACGCAGTATGACCTGTCCGAGTCGTTCAGAGGCGTTGGCCCGAGCAACCGGTTCTTCGCGCGCGCCTGCCTGAACTGCCACCAGGAGATCCACGGCAGCAACATTCCTGGCGGTCGCGGCAAGCGCTTCCTGCGCTAAGGGAGAAAAGGGATGAAAAAAACTACGCTTTCGTTGCTGGTTGCGGGTCTGTGTAGCGCGGCGCCGGCCGTGCAGGCTCAGATGCAAGTCACTGGCTCCGTGACGCCCGGGTTCATTTACTCGGATTTCAGCGGCGACAACAAGTTCCGCTTCAATGAATATCGCGACATGCGCTCGGGCGGCACGCTTGGCGCCGACATTCGCGGCGAGTCGGCGAAGAACTACCTCCGCTTCTTCGGCGAGAACATCGGTCGCGACGACCAGTTCATGGAGCTCAAGGGCGGCGCGTACGGCGTCTACAAGTGGTCGGTCTACAACAACGACATCGTTCACAACCTGACGAGTAACGCGAAAACGCCCTTCAACTTTCCGAATTCGACGGACCTGACATTCACGGGTACCGGCGGTACGGCAGCGGGACAGGCTCTGCAAGTCACAGCGGCACGCACACCGGCGAATGCGTTCCTGAACAATGTCAACAACTGGAACAAGTTCGACTACGGCATCAAGCACGAGAACTACGGTGGGACATTCGAGCTCCAGTCTTCCGCCGCGTCTCCGTGGTACGTACGCGCCACGGCGAACCAGAAGTACACCAACGGTTTGCGGCCGGTGGGTCAGGCCGGCTCGAGCCCGGGCGGTCCGAGCTTCGAGTTGCCGGCGGTCGTCGATTACACGACGACTGACGTGTCTGTCGAGGGCGGTTACACGACCAGGACCTCGCAGTACGCGGTCGTCGCGTCGTGGAGCAGGTTCGAAGACAACAACAATTTCATGCGCTGGCGCAACCCGTTGCTCAACACGGCAACGAACAACGTGGAAACGATGACGCTCGCGGCGAACAGTGACCTCTGGAAGATCGCCGGCAACGCGATGTGGAAGGCGCTGCCGATGGATTCGACGCTGGCTCTGCGCGGAACCTATTCGAGGACTACGAGCGGCCTGCCGCTCGCGACGACGGGAATCGACGTGGGCTCGACGACGATTCCTCCGACCAATGCCGGCCAGCTCGTCAACTTCAACAATAACCAGACCAATTTCAACGGCAAGAACTCCAATACGTCGCTCTCGGCATCGCTCACCTCCGCGCTTGCGAAATCGCTCGATTCGCGCGTGTACTACAACTATACGGACCGCAGGAATAATTCGACGGAGGTCGTCTCGACGCCAATTAATACAGTATCGGCGGGTTCTACCCAGGCCTGCGACACCAATCCTGTCACTGGCGCGGCGCTCACGACCTGCAGCAACGAGCTGTTCCACTATCGCAAGAACAATTTCGGCGTAGATCTAAACTGGCGAGTCGCGCAGGGCCACAAGCTCTCAGGCGGATGGGACTGGGTTGACACGAAGCGTGAGCGCATCGACTACGACAAGACCACGGATAACAAGCTGTACGTCGAGTACAAGAACTCAGTATTTGACACGGTCACCGGCAAGATCAAGTACCAGTACCTCGACCGCGACTCGGACAACCAGCTTAGCAGCCTGAATCCGGCGCTGAGCACCAACAACTTTTACAACTTCTATCAGTCGCGCTTCGATCTGGCCGGCAACAAGCAGAATCTGCTCAAGTTCGTGATCGATGCAACGCCGATCGAACTCCTCGATCTCGGTGCGGAGCTCCGCTTCAAGGACAACGATTACAAGAACGTGACTTTCGGTCGGAAGAAGGATTCGCGAGACGAGATCTACCTGACCGCCGGCTACGGCGATGCCAGGGTGTTCCGGGTCTCGAGCTTCTTCGATTACGAGACCTCGCGTTACGACTCGGCGCACTACGTGGGCACGCCGGCCGCTGGCGCGACGGTTCCGATCTCAACCGGCTCATCGCTCTACTACTACGACGCCAAGGTCAAGGATCACAACTGGGTGTTCGGAATCGCCGCGGACTGGCTCCCCACCGAGAGGTGGAAAGTGAAAGCCGCATACATCTGGCAGAAAACTACAGGCGGCGTGGATCAGTTCCCGGCGATCGGGGGCGTGATCTATACGAACATTCCGAACTACGACAATTTCCGCAGGAACACCTTCAACCTGAACGGAACGTATCTCGCCGCGAAGAACTGGGACGTCAACTTCGGCTACTCGTACGAGAGCTACAAATACAGCGACGCGCAAATGGACAATTACAATTTTGTGCCGATCAGCGCGACTGGAACGGCTTCGGTCCTGAGCGTGCTGAGCGGCGCGTATGCCAATCCGACCTACCACGCAAACATCGTCTACGGGTATCTTAAGTATAAATTTGAGTAGCAGAGCGGCCTGTCAACCTGGTGGCTGCTCGGTGCGTTAAGCTAATTGTTCATCACGGCTAGGAAAGGGAACGGTATGAGAGGAACACTAGTAGCGATCGCG
>Ga0335070_10006469_pt1 | contig 13799 bp, 17 predicted proteins | sample Lox_Sample_13_FD_206722 | JGI IMG/M metagenome (GOLD analysis project Ga0335070, IMG submission 206722) | Soil microbial communities from Loxahatchee National Wildlife Refuge, Florida, United States - Lox_Sample_1.3 | ecosystem: Environmental > Terrestrial > Soil > Wetlands | place: USA...
CTCCCCACCTATCGAGTCAATGGCGTGGCGCTCAATGTTCAGGCGGTCGCCGACCGAACTGAGGGTAGGGGTTTTGATGGGGAAGACCCTTCTTACGATATTGCTGCTATCTCTCAGCGGATGCGCCGAGCCCTATACGGTTTTTCACAGTAAAACCGGGGATCCGATTCTTCTTGGCCGACGCGCGTTCACGTATAGTGGCTGTCTAGAAACGATGCGGGAAGAAGCTGCTCGTCTTGGTGTCACGTTTCGCACTGTGCAAGTGAAGGGTACGATGGTAGGACGGTCACTGCTCTGGCCGTTTGAACCGGGCTACGCCTGTGAAGCTGCCATTGGACCGGAGGCCCTCCCGAACGGTGCCTACCCCAGTGTCCCTCCTCTCACTCCTCAAGGATGACCATCTCGCCTCTCGTTCAGCTTCGCTGAGTTCCAAATTGGAGAAAATTTCGGCTGAATCCGTTTTGCATACGCCTGATAGAGACCTGTTGACAATACAACCCCTGGTGCAGTATTACTCCCACAACACCAACCTGATGCGGTTGATCGCGTTATTGTCGCGCGCGAATTGCTTTCCATTCTACGATCAAGAGAATCTTAACTAAGGAGGTGGTCCACAGTGAGGCAGAGGATAGATTTAGTGCGCGGCACCATCAGAAGTTGAGTGGAGTGTGTTGGCAATCACTTCAGAATCGGCTGGTAAGGAGAACTATGGAAGATCTGGTGATCGAAGAAGAAGGCACCTCCTCTGCACTGAAAATTACGCTCGGTGATTTTCTCGTCTTTATCAATTGGATGAATCAAACGGAAAAAGCTCTTGATCGTGGTGAGATGTTGCCGCCAGCTCCCGACTTGGATTCAGGCAAGGTGAAGGGCTGGGTCCAACTCCTCCAACGGTTGGAAGAACGGTTCCGCCGAAGCGAGGAAAAGAAGTTGGCACTGGAAGCCAACGTCATTGCGCAGGAAGCGCAACTGGGACAACTCCTGTCCCACTTACATGCAAACATCGCCTCTCTCTACGAAAACCTCGGGCAGTCTCAGAAAGCCGAGGAGGTTCGTCGTCGGGCAGAAGCGCTTCATGTAGGCTGATTACATTCCGTTCTGGCAGAACCCGGGCTGTAACCGCAGATAGCTGATCATGTTCCTTGCGGACCGCATAGGAGGGGTTGGTCTGTCCTCTTACAGCGGGCACTGACTTCGCACGTGGGTACCCCTCTTCAAGCGGTGCAACAAGGATGGTCTCCCCTGGCTTTTGGATGTTGCCGCCTGCCTGAATTGCTCATTTCCTTGGTCATGTATAGCCTCATGTCTATAATATCGTTGGTGAGGGTGTATGGCCTAGCGAGCGAGATCGGAGATCGAACATGTGCCAGAGTAGGCTTGTGGTTCAAGGCAGTCGATAGCCGCTATGATCAAGGTTCTGCTCGTCGAAGACAACGATGTTGATGCCCGGCTGACGCAGGATTTGCTTGCGGAATGGAGCGTTGAGGAATTTCAAGTTGTCCACGTGCTTACTCTTGCTGAAGGGTTGGCCCGGCTAACTGGTGAACGATTCGATGCCGTATTATTGGATCTCTCACTCCCCGACGCATTCGGCCTTCCAACGGTACGACAGGTTCATGCGACAAGTCCCTCGACGCCGGTTGTGGTGCTGAGCGGTGTCAGTGATCAAAGTTTGGCTCTTCAGGCGGTCCAACAGGGGGCCCAAGACTATCTCGTCAAGGGCCAAGGACACCCCGAACTATTGGCTCGTGCGGTCCGGTATGCGATTGAACGCAAACGCACGGAAGAACGGCTGACCTACCTCGCACAGTACGACCATCTGACAGGGCTGGTAAATCGGACGTTGTTTCGCGATCGCTTGATTCAGGGCATGGCGCGCAGCAAGCGCCTCCAGCAGTCACTCGGCCTCATGCTACTCGACCTTGACCGTTTCAAGATGGTGAACGATACCATGGGGCATGACGTCGGAGATGAGTTGCTCAAATCCGTGGCCGATCGGCTCAAGTGTTGCGTTCGTGAAGTCGACACGGTCGCCCGGATGGGAGGAGACGAGTTTACGATCATACTGGAGGGAGTCGCATCAGAGGAGAATATAACGGTGGTCGCGAAGCGGATCGTCGAAGCTATTGGGACCCCGTTTGAGATCAAGAACCGCCAGGTCTCGATCGGCGTTAGCATCGGGATTACTGTCTATCCCCATGACGACAAAGAAATCGACGACTTGCTCAAACATGCAGATGACGCGATGTACCAGGCTAAACAGCAGGGCGGAAGCGGGTTCCGGTTCTATGGATCCAACGACCAGCAGACCCCCGATCTCTTCTCTCACCTCAGTCAAACTCCGCGGACATAGCACAACTGTCCTATCCTCATTCTCCACCCTCGTCCGTCACTTGTCTCCCCGCTTCTCACCGCGACTGCCTATCGGCCAATGTCAGCTAACGGCTTCTCCGTCACACAGATCTGCCCACGAGGATTTTGCGCGAAATCGTTCGACTTCTCCAACGCCGGACCATCGGGCGTTGGATGACAGTCCGGGGTGAGTACAATTCCCCACTGGTGATTGTCGGTACAGGAGTTGTCAATGAGTAGCGCACCGGCATGATGAAACAACAACATTCCGCTGAGCATGTTCTCTCGACACCGGTTGCGGACAATTTCGGGATGACTTCCTGGATCGCGAACGGCGATGCCGAAGTGATGATTTCCAAAGCACCGGTTGTCGGCCAGCCTGGGTTGGGCCCCTGCAAATACGAAGATCCCCGACTCACGATTGTGGCACACCTCGTTGTCGATGAATGCCGCGCGCGAGTGCGGACCATAAATGACAACGCCGGAGAGGATGCCGTCCACGGCGCGACACTGCGTGACAGTACAGGAAGCATCCATGAGGTTCATCGACGAATTCTGATCGCTCCCAACGTATCGAAAGGTGATTCCGCTGATCCGTCCGCCGGGCACTTGTTGGAGATACAACGGCCCGCCGCGACGCGAAAAAATTTGAACCTGGTCCCGGCCTGCCCCGACCAAGAGAACCGACCGGCCCGAAACGAAGATCTTGTCCTCATAGATCCCCGGACGAATAAAAACTTGGTCGGTCTCTGCCGCATCGTTCAGCGCAGCACTAGGCCGCGCATACGCATTAGTGTCCTGCGCATCGACGATGAGGGTCTTACCACCGAGTGGGTTTGCTGGTGGATCGGTGTTCGGGTTCGATTTCTGATCCACGAGCATTGCCTCACTGAACGCCGGTATCGCTGGAGAGCGCGGAGACAGGAGAAGTCGCGGCATTATTTGAGTCGTGGAAGACGAAGTCAAGATGGAGAAATACACCAGCCAGCGCTATGCCGGCGGAACATGGGTCTAGAATTTGTCAAGAAAGCGGGGAACTCCATACCCGTACAAATCTGTCTTGCCAGCATCTGACCTTGTCCGATTCATCATTAAAGTGCTGGTGCCGAACCTCCTGGTTTTTCATCGAATTCCATCGCCAGGATCCTCGCTGTCGTGGCATGACGATTGCGACATCCCAATAGGATGCGGAACTCTTGCGCCATGGAGGCGATCATGATGAACAGGCAGAAGTTTCTGATGCTCCTGACCGCTGCGGTCCTTTTCTGGTTCGATCCTGCTATCGCCGCGCCACCCCAAATGCAAGACACTTCCAGACATCTGTATGACCGGGTCATGGAAGAGTTTAAACACAAAGATTATGAAGCCGCGCTTGCCGGCTTTCGTTTTTTCCTCGAGCTTCACGGACAATCGTCGTTGGCCGCGAACGCGCAATATTGGATCGGAGAGTGCCATTACCGCTTGGGACACTACAAAGAGGCTCTCAAGTCATTTTACGATGTCGTGTCCTACTATCCCCTCAGTCCGAAGTTGGCCGCATCATCACTCAAGATCGGCCAGACGTACACGAAGCTGAAGGACCACGAGAAAGCCCGCATGATGTACGAACGGGTCATCGACGAGTATCCAGACAGTTCGGAGGCTGAAATCGCCAGAAAGGCATTGGATGCGGCGGCGGCACTGAATGAACCGACCACATCCCCACCGAATGAATGAGGAGGGATATCCTCAATGATGAGAGGTGACTTACTCCGAGTCGGCAAGTCCAAGCAGACCCATGAGTTGCGGAATCGTGTACGAGGTATTCGGAGGCAAGGTGGTGAACCGAATGCCGGCAGACTCGACCACTGCCTTGATCACCTCTTGCCGGCTTCCCTGATGGAGCTGAGACGGTTGATCATCCTCTAATTGCACCACCTGCTCGACTAGCCTCGAACCGGGATGGACAAGCACAAAATCGAGTCGCTTTAATGCGATTTGCTGCAGAACCTCCGAACGGGCTGGCCCTTCCGCCTCCACACGAACAATGGACCAGAGCGGAACCTGCGTGAACACAAGGTACTGGTCTTGGACCGCCAAACGCATGAGGTTATAGAGGAATAGTTCTATGTCCGTGAGCAGCGCCTGCGGCTGGAGCGTCACGTGGGGAGGCAACACGAAGGTCCCTGTTCTGGGTTTAACGGAAGGGGACGAGCCGACGAACCATCGGACCAACAGGGCGACTCCGATTCCCAGGCCGACTAGTCCCCAATCCATTGTACCTTTATCGACTGCGCAGCTGCTCACGCCACTGAGGATTGCCGGGCACGATCGTTCCCAACAACACCGGATGCGAAGCGCCAGTCACAGCGGGAATATTTCCCCACTGTCCTGTGGCTGTTTGATAAGCCAAGACGGCAAATGCAACCGCTTCAAAAGCCTTGCTGTCCCATCCAAGTGCTTCGAAGGTCGTCACCGGAACGGGGTCAAAGACGGTGGCGAGATGGGACATGATCGCGCGATTACGAACACCGCCGCCGCCTACCACGACTTCATCAATTCTGCCATGAATCCATCGTCGCGCAGTTCCAACCGCCTTAGCCGTCCACATACTGCAGGTGGCTAGTAGATCTTCTAAAGAAAGCCCCAACTGTTGTTGCGTGGTAACCAGTTCCTCGATCACATGAGTGCCGAATTCTTCACGTCCAGTCGATTTAGGCGGTCGCTTCGACAAAAAGGGGTGCGCGAGTAATTTGCCCAGCAGTCGGTCGTTCACTTGTCCCTTCAATGCGAGTTTTCCCTCACGGTCCATGACGAGACGCCCGACGGTAAGTTTTGCTATCAGGCTGTCGAGAACCATGTTCGCCGGCCCAGTGTCAAACGCTTGGACGTTGCCCTGCCTGCCACCCGGAGGCACATAGGTGACGTTGCTGATTCCGCCCAAATTGACGATCAAGCGCCCACGGCGCGAATGCTTGAGCAGGAGCGCATGTGCCATCGGTGCCAGGGGGGCCCCCTGTCCTCCAGCGGCGATATCACGTGGACGAAAGTTTGCAATCGTCGTAATCCCGGTTCGCTCGGCAATCACGGCCGGCTCTGCAATCTGCAACGTGGAACGAACGGCACCGACACCGGGCGCGCGGATGCCATCCGGAAGATGATGAACCGTTTGCCCGTGCGACCCGATGAGCGCTATGTCGGCAGGACGGAAGCGCGCCTGCCGAATCACCCGCAGCGCCGCGTCGGCAAACCATTCCCCCAGGAGCGCATTGAGATGGCAAATCTCCGCGACCGTGCCGGAGATTGACGCGGTCAGGATCCGTTGTTGCAATGAACGAGGATAGGGGAGGGTTTCTGCTGCAAGGGTTCGAGCCTTCAATGAGCGGCCACGTCCTGCTATCTCCACGAGCGCCGCATCCACCCCATCACCGGACGTGCCGGACATCAGCCCGACGACCTTCATTGCTTTACCGGTCCTTTCTTCGAATATGCAGCCATTGGAGTGGCTACGCTAATGGAAGCGTCGCATCCGGTCAAGCAGACAATGATTCGGCGACCAGTTACCAGAATGTACTCGGCATTCGTTGACAACCGTAGGGGCCGATGTTACGGTCCCCGCCCATGCCGCGCGCTCGGTTAATGTACTTGCTCGTTGCCCTGTGTCTCGGAACCCTTCCTGCCTCGTTCCACGACATCGCATTCGCCGCCACCCAAGAGCCTCTCCAAGTGGTGACTACCATTCCTGTCTTGAAAGATCTCGTCGAGCAAGTCGGTGGACCGTATGTCCGAGTCACATCGTTGCTCAGCGGCTATGAAAACGAACATACCTATGCTCCCAAGCCAAGCGATTTGGTGGCTGTCCGAAAGGCACGGTTGTTGTTTGAAGTCGGCCTCGGGCTCGAAATCTGGGTCTCTTCGCTCGTCAAAACTGCCGGGAGTCCCTCGCTCCTCATCGTAACCACTTCTAAAGGAATCGGGCTGATCCGAGACGTGCCAGATCACGACGGCCCTGTCCATGGCAATAAGGAAGGCGCCCGCGGGAACCCTCACGTCTGGTTGGATCCGGAAAACGCGACAACGATGATGCGGCACATCGTGGAAGCGCTCATCAAGGCTGATCCCGCCCACGCCACCGAGTTCCGGAATAATCAAGCTGCGTACCTGCTCAAATTGGATACACTGCGCACCGAGCTCACCGATCGACTTCGTCGCATACCAGATCGTCGGATGATCGTTCATCATCCCGCATGGCCCTACTTTGCACGGCGCTTTGGATTCCAGATCGTGGGCACGATCCAATCGCAAACGGCCAGCGAACCGACGGCTCTTCAGCTCCGGAACCTCATCGCTACGATCAAGAAGGATCGCATCAAGGTCATCGTGTCGGAAATTCAGCTGAGCCAAAAATTTCCCGACCTCCTGGCCAAAGAAACGGGGGCGCACGTGGTGGTCCTCACGACGCTCCCCGGAGGGCTGCCGCATACCGAGACCTACCTCGACATGCTCCGCTATAATGTGCTCCAATTAGCCAACGCGCTCGAACCGGCGTAGTCGATTCCTGATGGCGTCTCAGGGTCTAGTCAGGTAAAGGATAATCCCGCGCACATGGCCGGTCTATCACAACCTATCATCCGTTTTGACCACGCAACCTTTGGTTTCCCCGGAGTCATCGCGCTGAAAGACATCTCGCTCGCCGTCAATGCCGGCGAGTTCATCGGAGTCATTGGCCCGAACGGGTCTGGGAAAACGACCCTGTGCAAGGCCGTTCTCGGCTTGATGGCGCCTTTGGAAGGAAGCCTGAAAATTTTTGATTGCTCTTGCGAGGAATTACGCTGCCATCATCGAGCCAAAATCGGTTACTTACCACAAAAGGGTGTGGTCGATCGCAATTTCCCCGTGACGGTCCTCGAAACGGTCATGATGGGGCGGTATGGAGCTCTCGGACTCTTGAAGCGGCCGTCGGCGCAAGATCAAAGGATTGCCTTAGAAGCTCTCGCACATGTGGGGATGGAGGCGCACCAAAAAACCGCGCTTGGGCACCTCTCGGGCGGTCAACAGCAGCGCGTGTTCATTGCCCGGGCGTTAGCTCAACAACCACAAGTACTCTTACTCGACGAGCCGACCACGGGACTGGATATCACCACCCAGCACAATGTCGTTGAACTGGTTCAACATCTCCATGAAGAACTCGGCCTGACCATCTTGTTAATTACTCATGACATTAATATGATCCGATCCCGGGTGGATCGTCTCGTGCTTTTGAAGACTCGCCTCCATGCGGCCGGCCCTCCCGAAGAAGTTCTCAAGCCTGACATCCTCCGCCTGGTCTATGGGAAGGACCTCGTCGTTACCGAACGAAATACGATTATCGTCGAAGACTATCATCATCATTATTAACTGCTCAAACATATGCTCGACCTATTGACCTACGACTTCATGCAACGGTCGCTCCTTGCCGCAGCGATGGTGGGGGGCCTTTGCTCCGTCATCGGTGTGTTCGTCGTGTTGCGAGGGCTGGCTTTTGTGGGGGCAGGGACGTCGCATGCGGCGTTTGCCGGAGTGGCATTGGGGTACTTGATGGGTTGGCCGCCGCTCCTACTTGCGGTTGCCTTCGGTCTGTCGACGGTGTGGATTACCGGCTGGTTGGAAGAAAAGGGACGAATGAAGCTGGATGTCTCGATTGGGATCCTCTACACGACGACGATGGCTCTGGCAATCCTCTTTATCGGTTTGATGAAGACTTATAACGCAGAGGTCTACGGCTATTTGTTCGGGAGTGTCCTCTCCGTGACGAGCGGGGAACTGCGGACAATTGGGGGGCTTGGTATTCTTGTCGTTACCATCATCGTCCTTTTCTCAAAAGAACTCTACTTCATCGCCTTTGATCAAGAAATGGCAGAGGCGTCTGGTGTGCCGGCTCGTCGGATCTTTTTTTTACTCTTGACTCTGGTGGCCTTGACCGTGGTCGTCTCGCTGAAAACCGTCGGAGCCATTTTGGTGTTTGCAATGATCTTGATTCCTGCGTCGACTGCCTACCAGCTTACACACAGTCTCTCGACACTCACCTGGTACTCAGTGATCATCGGGGTCAACTGCTCTGTCGGAGGAGTTGTGCTCTCCGCTATCTGGGACGTTCCCTCAGGCCCTGCCATCGTGCTGCTGGCCACGCTGCTGTTTCTTGTGGCCGTGCTGTTCTCTCCCAAACGCCAACACCATGCTTTGGCGGGCAATTGACCTCACTCAATGACTTCAGCATTGGCTTTGGTTCTCAAAGCACAGACATTATTTCATTGATTAAGGCCCCGCTGTAGGGTACAGAATACAGCGGTGTGCCATCCACGCGGCACCTCACCTTACTGAGAACCAGACCCGGCGATCATTTGATGACGGTTCGTTTGTGCAGAATCGCTAACCTTCCATGGATGGTGACGCGAGTCCTGAAACTGCCGCTTTGCGGCATTGAATTTGCCCTTATCGGGGATAAATGAATTGTGGTCGTGCCTTTTTTACCTCAGAGGAGGATGTATATGATCACCGCACGGTGGGTATCCGCAGGTTTCGTCATTCTAATCATGCTCGCTTTGATCAATCCGGCTGACCGGGTGCAAGCGGAAGAATGGAAATCCGAAACAGGTGGGACTGAAGCAGGCAAGGTCATGTTGGGCATGCGGGCAGGATTTGCGCCTACCACTCAACAGGTGAACTCAAATGTCTCCACCGACGTTGGTTCTTTGGTCAACTTTCTAGGGATGTACAGCCTCAATAGATGGTTCCTTGTCGGCATGATGCTGGAGTGGGAACGGCACAGCATGTCCCAAGAAAGGCCGGGGATCGATCTCGGCCATCAAGACACAGTGTCCGTGTTGCCGACCGTGGAGGTACGTCCGATTCGATACGGTCCCCTCACTCCTTATGCCAACATGAGCTTCGGCGTGAACGTGAATAGCTTCGGTGAAAGCAGTGCCACCCCGCCGGGAACCCGAATTTCTCCAAGCAACACCTTTGCCTGGCGACTTGGCTGGGGGGTGGACTATAAGATTACTCAACAGTTTGCGCTTAACACCGAAATGGCCTACAAACGAAATGATGGCCATGTGACCATCAACGGGGTCCAGAACAACGATTGGAATGCCTCGTCGTTCGGGTTCTTGTTCGGCGCGAAGCTGTTCTTCTAATCTCGCCAGCCTGCTTGAAGCAGACTATCGGGAGCCCCTGTATTCTGTCCGCGCAGAAACCACCCCAGACTACATCAGCTCTCTTGTCGCATGGCTAGGCAGCCGATGAGCCGACAGGACAGTTGGCAGGATGTTAATCTGTGCGTGCTTGCTTGCTGCGCTTCCAGACCATGCCGGTCTGTTCTTTCGAGCTGAAGCCGAGTTTTTCATAGAAGCCCGGCGTACGCGTGCAGAGCCAGAAGAGTTCGACTCGTTTCAAGCGGGGATGGTTGAGAATGCGTTGAACAAGTTCGGTGCCGATTCCTTGCCCTTGATAGGCCTTGTCGACGATGATGTCCCAGATCGACGCGCGATAGACATAGTCCGTGAGTACTCGACCGAACCCGACTAGTCGTTCGCCGTCCCACGCGCAGACAATGAGATCCGTGTTTTCCAGTATCAGTTTTGTGTCGGCTTCCGCGCGGCCCCTGGCCCAGGGAGCCTGGTTGAAGAGGCGAGTCAACTTGGCGGGGTCGAGTTCGCGTGGCTCAGAAAAGGTAACGGTCGCCTTAGTCTTGAGGGTGGAGGGCATTGTGTACTACAGTATCTCCCGCTGTTTTTCTCAACCAATCGCGCTCAGTGTAAGGAAATCGTTATGGCAACGCAAGTCCGTAGCTGCCCCAAGTGCTTCCAACTGATGTGGTTGAAGGACGATCAATACGAACGCCTCGACGAAGTAACCGTCCGTGCGAAATGCCCGCATTGTGGATCGACAGTCCGCTTCAAGCTCGTCTCAGAAGGCGCTAACGCGACGGGCCCCAAGATGGGCCACTGAACGCGTTGCGGAGTCCAGAGTTCTGAGTATGGACTCAACTCTAGACTCAGAACTCTGGACTTCCAACTCAGAACTCTAGTCACATCCCTCGCCCCGCACCATCAAGCTCGGGCTTATTGCCAGGTAAAATTTTGTTCAGCGCCGCTCGGTAGTCGAGAAGACGTTTCTCGTCAAGTCGGCCTACTTCGATTTCTTTATCCCGTTGCATCCGTTCGAGATGGTCGAGGACCGCTAAGAGCGGCTGAATAGAGCCGAGCAGTCTCCCTGCCTCGAATGCCTCGAGGGACTCGATGAATAACTCGTTCAGCCCCTTGTATGCACTTCCCCCGCTTTGGCTGCGAAAGCGGGAGATGAGCTTCTCATAATCGTCTATGGCTTCCTCTTTGGGCTTGTACCCTGATGGAACGATCGACATGTGAACCACCGCCGGCAACTTGGCCGCATAGGTCTTGAGCTGCGAGGTCAGCCCACCGATCGTTTCCAAAACCGCGCTTGTATCCATAATGCACCCGTGACAAAAACAATCAAGCGTCTCAATTTATCAAGACTCTCAGGGCGTGATCAATTGTCGATGGTGCTCCGTGAGGAGCTGGAGCCTGTGTTCGACCTCTGCCATATCAGGCGGGGAGGGCGTTGTATACTCGCACAGCTCTCCGGTAATCGGATGGTGAAACCCCAAGGTCCGCGCGTGCAGCATCACGCGGGGAATCTCGATGCCAGCGAGGGAACTGACTTTCTTTCCTCCGTAGGTCTGATCCCCGAGGATCGGGTGCCCGAGCGAGGTGAGATGCACTCGAAGCTGGTGCGTTCGGCCGGTCCGCGGGTAGAGGAGCACGTGAGCCGCCACTTTTCCGAAGCGCCTCTCGACCTTGTACTCCGTGACAGACTCCTTTGGTCGCGCGGTTCTAGCCGAGAACTTCTTTCGTTCCTTCGTATCGCGCCCGATCGCGAGCTCGATCACACTATGTCCCTTTTTCGGCACGCCCCAGACCAAGGCTTCATACACCCGTGTGATCGTGTGATGCTTGAACTGGCCTGCGAGGCTGCGATGAGCTTCGTCGGTCTTGGCGATCACCATCACGCCCGAAGTGTCTTTATCGAGCCGATGCACCAACCCCGGCCGTTCCCTTCCCCCGATCGTCGACACCGTGCCACCCGACATCTGAAAATGGTACAGCAACGCATTGACTAACGTACCGGACCAATGGCCTGGGGCCGGATGCACCACGAGATCGGCCGGCTTGTTGAGCACAAGCAGGGCGTCATCCTCGTGGAGAATCTCGAGCGCGATTGATTCGCCCTTGAGTTCCAGTGGTTCAGCTTTCGGAATGTCAAAGGCAATAACGTCTCCTGGCTTGATCTTCTGACTCGGCCTCACGACTTGGCCGTTGATCTTCACTCGGCCCTGCTCGATCAACCGCTGGATGGCCGAGCGTGATAGCTTTGGCTCCCGGTTGACCAGAAAAACATCCAAGCGCTTCGGCTGCTCACCAGCTGTGACCACAAATTCGGTTTGCATGTCCCGGCAACGCTACTAAAGAGCATCGGTCAATTGCAATCCGAGATGATCGACGGTTGCCTCTTTGGTCGAATCAGAATATGCTGAGCTGCGAGGCCGGTCCATGCTATGGGAGGAGCACACAATGATGGGAAGAACTGTCCTCGCGGTAACAGGCACGCTCGTGCTATGCCTCAGTGGGTCGGCAAGTTCGGCCACTGGCTCAGATCTGCCCGGCATTCCGCCAGAAACGGTTGCGGACTATATTCATGCGGTCATTGAAGCCGATCGCACGTTCTATACCGTCCACGTGGTGGAGCGAATGCAAAAGCAGGGCGGCGCCCCAGCGGCAGAGAATTGGCGGGCGCAGAAGAAAACCCTTCCTTTGCCGGCTCAGTTCCTCATGGAAGCCAGTGATCTGGCCGCGAAGACCGGCACAAAGGTCCGCTACCGCCTGATCAGTCTCTGGCCCATCAATCCGAACAATGCACCGGACGACGAGTTGGAAAAGAAAGGCCTAGAAGCTGTGCGGCAACAGCCCGAGCAGTCGACCACCGCCACGGTCAAGATCGATGGTCAGACGTACTTCCAAGCGATCTATGCCGATCGTGCCGTCACGCAAGCCTGTGTTGGCTGCCACAACGCACACCCTCACAGCCCCAAGAAGGATTTCAAGTTGAACGACGTGATGGGTGGGCTGGTCATCGAAATTCCTTTGAGCAAATAACGCGGCCTTCAGCGTGCCGAGGTGAAACGGAGCATACGCCACACCAGCAGTCGCTCCCATCTGAATCAAGAGTCAGAGCGGGTGAGTGGCTAGTGAACCGCGTGAACCACAAACTGTTGGTGGCGGTGGATTAACAGCGCGCGCTCCGTCGCCTCTTCTCCTTGAAGCTCCTGCCCGGTGGCTCGATAGAGGGAAGCCAACAGCGTCCACGAATCTGCCTCATGAGAGGGATCGCGCAATGATTGATATAGTGTCAGCGCGCGCTTGGCGGCAATAATCCCCTGCTCTGCCTGACCCATCGCGTCATACACGTGCGAGAGACGGCGCTGTAGGTCCGCTTCTAAGCGTGTGTGGAGACCCTTCTCCGCTAAGACAAGTGCTTCTTGGTAAGAGATTCGGGCGGCTTCCGGCTGATCCAGTATCCACCGTGCGTCACCGAGCGCGAGAAGGGCGGCCAGGGTTTGGCTGTCATCGTGACGCCCCCGGGCATCCTGCAGCACTTGCTGGAGCAGTTTCACTCCTTCGTCGGACCGACCGTCGCTTGTGTGCAGCAATCCGAGTTGCATCGTCGCCAGACCAGCCCCGTGGCGATCGTGTGATTGACCGAACCGGCGAATCGCTTCCTGAAAGAGACGACCGGCTTGTTCCCGATCTCCCAACCATGCCGAAACTCGACCGAGAGCCACCAGCGCGTCTGCGTGGGCTGGTTGGTCGGGAAACTTGGAGAAGAGTGACACAGCCTCACGCAATCGGTCACCGGCAGCTTCCCTCCGTCCCTGTCGTTCGAAAATCAAGCCGATCTTCGTCAGAGCGATGGCTTCGCCCCGCCGTTGTTTGTTCAAACGGAAGGAATCCACCGCCTGCTCATAGTAAGTCAAGGCTTCAGGAAAATGATTCTGCACATCGTGGATTTCGCCTATCCGAAGCAGCTCGTCGCCGTTCAACTTTCGAGCCGACGAAACCGGTTGGAAGAACCACGGCTCATCGAGCGCCCATGCGGTGACGAAAGGGGAGAGGAGCAGAGCGAACAGAAGCCCTGACGCAACCATCACGACACCTACGGGGAAGAGGACGTGCGCAGCCACCGCATCCCAGCCTGGCTTGTGACGTTCGGGGATTCGTTCCCGCGGTTACGAGGTAGTTGTCAGCATGCGCCATCATCGGGTTGGGGGTCAAGCTGGATGCGGTGGGATGGATGGTACCTCCCTCTAGTGTAGTGTCCCAAAAGTAATAGGCATATGTCTTGCGTCTTCT
>Ga0335070_10006470_pt1 | contig 13797 bp, 6 predicted proteins | sample Lox_Sample_13_FD_206722 | JGI IMG/M metagenome (GOLD analysis project Ga0335070, IMG submission 206722) | Soil microbial communities from Loxahatchee National Wildlife Refuge, Florida, United States - Lox_Sample_1.3 | ecosystem: Environmental > Terrestrial > Soil > Wetlands | place: USA: Florida...
CAGATTCTTCAGGAAACGAATGCTTCCGCCGATGCCGCACTCGTTGCTGAAATTGTGCCGATGCGCGCCCGCATTCGTGCACGGACCCGGAAGCAGTTTCCCCACCAGCGACCACGTCCCGGAACTCACGAAGGCCCAGTCGTCGCCCTCGGCCCCGATTCCCGCGACGGCGCAAGCGGTGTCGTGACACCCGGGAGCGATGAGCTTGGTGTTGCGAAACGCGGGCAGCTCCGCCACCGGCCCCTGCAGCGTCCCCAGTACAGTTCCCGGCGGCACGATCTTCGGGAATTTATCCTGGTCGAGGCCCGCGGCCTGCAGCAGTTCCGAGCACCAGCGTTCCCCGCCTGCCTCGGTCATCTGTGTGTTCGCGACGTTCGTGTGCTCCGCCACCGGATCGCCGCCGAACGAGTGCAGGATGTACTCGGGCAAGTTCAGCCACACTCGCCCTGTAGCCTGCTGCGTCAGAACATCCGAATGCATCTGGTAGAGCGTGTTGATGCGGATCAGCTGAATGCCCGTGAGTTCGTAGATGCGTTCCGGCAAAATCTTCTTATGCAGGCTCGCTTGCGAGCTTTCGGTTCGCAGATCGCGATAGCAGAAAGGATTACGCAGGGGAACAGATTGCGCATCAAGCCAGACATAGTCAACTGCCCACCCGTCGACGCCGATCGAGTCGATCGGCCCGTCGCTCTTGCGCGCGCAAAGCGCCAGCCCCTCTTCCACGCCGCTGCGGATGCGTCCAATGTCCCAGTACAACTGCCCGCCGGCTTCGATGGGCGCGTTGCGGAAGCGGTGAACGGTCTCCAGCGTTCCTTGTTGGCCGTCCCATCCCAGCAGGGACACGCGGCAACTCTCGGCCCCCAGATCCACGGCGATTACTCGCCGCGCAGTTCCCCGTTTGTCTGTTTTGTCGCTCATCGCAGGAACGCGTCCGCAAGCCCTCCATCCACGGGAAAGACGTGCCCGGTCGTGCATCGGGATCGCGCGCTGGCGAGGTAAAGAATCGCTTCAGCGCAATCCTGAGGATCGATGCTCGCCTTGGTCAGATTCCGTTGTGCGTAAAAATTCGCGAGCCTTTCGCGAAGTTGATCGTCGCTCTGAGCTTCATCGCACTCGATGCCGTACTTGTGCAGCGAGGCAATCACGCGATCGCGCGGGAACATGGTCGACCCCTTCACCACCGTCGCCGGAGCGATGGCGTTGATGCGAACGTCGGGTCCGAGCGAAACCGCCAGCTCGCGTACAAGATGGCTCAGAGCCGCCTTGCTGACGTCGTAAGCCTCGCTTCCCCGCTTGGCCACCACCGCATTCGCGGAACTGGTGAGCACGACAGCGCAAGGCAGCTTTTGCTGTGTAAGGATCTGCTTTGCCTCCTCCACCAGCAAGAAGTTCGCCGTGACATTCAGATCGAGCGTCGCCCGCCACTGCTCGTCGGAGATCACGCCGTCGGGAGACGAAGCGAACATGGCAGCCGTGTTGATGACGAGATCGATTCCACCGTAGCGGGCCACGACTTCGCGGAATACCGGGCGAATACACTCGCGGTTGCGGATATCAACGGCCGCGCTCATCACGGCTTCCCTACCGCTCTTGGAGGCGATCGCTGCAGCCGCCGCGTCGGCCGCTTCCTTGTCGCGATCGAGAATCACCACATGCGCGCCGCGCTCCGCAGCCGAAACCGCCGTTGCCTTTCCGATTCCGTGCGCCCCTCCCACCACCACCATCACCTGCCGGCTGAATTCCTTCTCCGGAGGCTGGCGGCGCAGCTTGGCCTCTTCCAGTTGCCAGTACTCGATGCGGAAGGCTTCCGAAGACGGCAGCGCAACGTAATTGTTGAAAGTGGAGAAAGCCTGCGAAGGAGCCGCATTGCCCGCCTGGGGAAGATTCGTGACGTCTTCTCCTCCTCGCATGGCTGTGGCGCCTTCCATGACGTGAATCGCGTTCGTATAGAACTCGCCGGTGATGCGGGCTTCCGCTTTGCTCTTTCCGAAGCTGAACATGCCCACACCAGGGATGAGAACCACGGTGGGGTTCGGGTCGCGCATGGCGGGAGAAGTGCTGTCGGCAAACTTTTCGTAGTAGACCCGGTAGTCCTTCCGATACTGAAGCAAGGCATCTTCGATCAGGCCCGGCAAGCGGCCGGCGTCTGTGCCCGGGTCCCAGTCGACAAACAGCGGCTTGATCTTGGTGCGGACGAAGTGATCCGGACAACTTGTGCCCAGTTCCGCCAGGGCCTTCCCGTCAGCCGCATTCACGAAACGCAGAACCTCCGGCAGATCCGAGTAATGAGCAATCATGCGGCGTTGTCCCGAGATTCTTCCCCGCAGAAACGGCAGCAGCGAAACGGCGATCTCCCGCCGGTCGGCGCGATTTTCATTCTGTGCCCCGCCGAAAAGGTTTTCTCCCGCACGCTCCACGTAGCCCATGACGAACTGGCCCATGGCGTCGATCATGGCCAGCGTGTTTTCGTAGCAGCCGCGGTGGGTGTCGCCCCAGGTGAAGATGCCGTGGCCGCCGAGAATAATCCCATCCGCATCCGGCTTCTGCGCCAGGGCATTGCGCAGCATCAACGCCAGCTCGAATCCGGGACGCTGCCACGGAACCCAGATCAGCCGGTGCCCGTATGTGCGATTGAACTCCTCCATCCGCTGCAGGCCGTTCGCCGAGGCGGCCAGCGCGATACCCCAATCCGGATGAAGATGATCAATATGCGGCGCGGGCAACAATCCATGCAGGGGCGTATCGATCGAGGCCGCCGTGGGATTCAGCCCCAGCGTGCAAAGGGGATAGTAGCCGACGATCTCGTCTTCGTGCGCCGCCCCGCGGTACCGCCGTTCCAGCCCGCGCAGCTTATCGAGGTACAGAGACGCAAACCCGCTGCGTTGAATGCTGCCCAGGTCGCCTCCGCTGCCTTTCACCCACAACGAAGCAACGGGCTCGCCCGTCAGCGGATCAGTCTCGGTAATCTTGGAACTCGTGTTGCCGCCGCCGAAATTCGTGATGCGCAGATCCGCGCCCAAAAGGTTGGAGCGGTATCGCAACAGCTCAGCATCATCGAGTCCAGAGGCAGCATCTTCCTTCCAGAGGTCTTTCAGGTAGCGTAGTGTTTTCATTCTTCGGGTTAACTCGTTCTGCGGGCAAACGGAACCGGCCTCAATCGATGCCTTGAAGAGGCAAAGTCAAAGTAAAGGACTTGGGCTTCAGCCCGTGAGTTCATATGCGAGCTTCGCCGGACCTTGTATCTCTCTCCTGACCCATCGCTCCTTCGGCCGGCTGCAAACATCAGCCTTCACGCATACGACACGGCGCTCTTCTTGCGCCCCGCCCGCTCCTTGGCCACGCGTTCCGTATATCCACTCTCCCGGAAGGCGCGCAGGGGGTCGGCGGACAGTCCGTGCTTTTCGCGCCAGCGCCGAAGTTCCGGACGCACATCGGTTTCGAACGCATCCTTCAGGCAATTCTCGGCGTCGATGAGCCTGTGCTCGTTCCGCGCCGCTTCGAGTGCCTGGTGATCGATCAATGCCGCCTTGGCATAGAGCGACTGTGCGGTCATCACCGTCTGGATCATCGCCTCCACTTTGTTCTTCAGGTTGTGACTCTGATCGACCATGTACGCGATGTCGGCGGGCTTCCCGGTTTCCCACTCATAGTGCCGAATCTCGGCGAAGATGCGAAATACCTGGTAGGGATCGATCGAACCCAGCGTCAGATCATCATCGGCATAGCGGCGATCATTGAAATGGAATCCGCCCAGCATGTTTTCGCTCAGCAGCCAGGCCACGATCTGCTCGATGTTTTGAGCCTGGTAGTGGTGACCGGTATCGACGAGTACATACGCTTGAGGCCCCGCCGCCCGCGCCAGCAACAGCGCCATGCCCCAGTCCGCCAGGTCTGAGTGATAAAACGCGGGCTCGAAAGGCTTGTACTCGATCAGCAGGCGTTGCGTTGGATCCAGCGCCTTGTGCACGGTTTTCAGGCCGTCGGACATCCATTGCTTGCGGCGCCGGATGTTCGCAGTTCCCGGATAGTTGGAACCATCCGCAAACCACGGCGCCAGATCGCGGCAGCCCAACTGCTTCGCCAACTCCACCGAATCGAGGATGTGGTCAAGCGCCTTCTTGCGGATCTCCGGCCGCTCATTGGCTAGCGACCCGTGCTTGTATTCCTGGTCCTGAAACACATTGGGATTAATGGAGCCGGGGCGCACGCCAAATTGATGACTCAGCTTCTGCACTTCCTTGAGGTCGGTCCCCGCGGGCAGGTCCCAAAGGACATGCAGAGCGACGGTCGGGCAGACTCCGGTCAGGGAATGCACCTGCCCGGCATCGGCGAACTTCTCAGCCAGGGTGCTGGCGGCGCTGTCTTGCAGGAACTTTCCGAAGCGGGTCCCGGTGTCGGCGAACCCCCAAGAGGGCAGTTCAATGCGGAAGGAATCGAGAGCGGAATGAAGGGCTTCGGTCGAGTTGGCCATAGTGTCTCTCCACGAAACGGAACTCATGATATACCGCGGCAGCGGTTTCATGCCGCCGTCCCGGTCGGATGCGTCGACTTTCACATCCCCGGAACCGAAGGACTCCACACTTTTTCACCTCCCAGGCGCGGCAACAAGCGGATTTCTGCCCCTTTCTGCAGAATCGATTGCCAGAGGTTCGAGGTTCGTAGCAGAATAGGGATACTTCGGCTCCGGACGGCCAGAGCCGACCCGCAGCGCCACGAATGGGCTCTCATGGACTAAGAGGTCACGGTGCGCTGTTTCGATTAGCGAATGTGGGCCCAGTCCTTCCCCGGGGAGTCGCTCACTAGATCTTCTCCTCATGGCACCTTCTACACCATCCAAGATCGGCAAGTACGACGTCATTGAAGTGCTCGGCCGCGGCGGCATGGGCGTCGTGTACAAAGCCAAAGATCCGCTTCTTGGGCGCCTTGTCGCCATCAAGATGACCGCGGGTGTAGGAGATAATCCCGAACTGGCCAGCCGCTTCTTCCGCGAGGCGCAGTCCACCGCCAGCCTGCAACATCCCAACATTGTTACGGTCTACGAACTGGGAGACTGGAGCGGCAATCCCTACCTCGTCATGGAATACCTGGAGGGCCGCAGTCTCGACACCATCATTGCCGGACAGCGCCCGCTCAGCCTCCTCAATGAACTCGACATCATTATGGATGTCTGCAAGGGCCTGGGATACGCCCACCAGCGGAGCATCATTCACCGCGACATTAAGCCCGCCAACATCGTCGTGACCAAGATGGGTGTCGTGAAGTTGGTGGATTTCGGCATCGCCCACATCGTCGGCCGCAAACTCACCCTCCCGGGACAGGTCATCGGCAGTTTCAACTACATGTCGCCGGAGCAGATCAACTCGAAACAGATCGATGCCCGCACCGACATTTTCTCGGCCGGCATCGTGCTCTACCAGCTCATCACAAAAGTCCTTCCTTTCGAGGGAGACACGCCCACCGCCACTCTTCGCAAGATCGTCAACGAGGCGCCGCCGCCGTTGGGAAAATTCCTCAACGTATATCCACCCGAGTTGGAGAAAGTGATCCTGCGGGCGCTGGCCAAGAATCGGGATGAACGCTATCCGACGATCGAAGATTTCGCCAATGACCTGCGGCAGGTGCGCGAACGGGTTCGCGATGAGATGGTCGCGCTGCACCTCCAGGAAGCGGCGTCCCTGATGGACGCGGACGCTTTGGCCAAGGCAAAAGAGGAGGTTTTCCAGGCCCTGAAACTGGACCCGCATCACACCCGGGCCGGCCAGGTGATGCGCCAGATCCAGCGCCGCATGCAGGGCTTGCCGGCAAAGGAACTCGCCTCCGACACGGGAACGCAGTCTACCCGGCAGGCCAGCGCACCGGATGCCCGCACGGCTGCACCCCCGCCACCCCGGCGCGTCACCCGCCTCGACGAGTGCATCGAAGAAGCCCGCCGGGAAATCGGATTGCGCCGTTTCTCTTCCGCTCTCGAGATTCTCAAGGAAGCTCAGGAGCTGGACACCAACTCCCCCCAGGTGCGGGAACTTCTCACATCCGTAACCGCGGCCCGGGATAAAGAGATACGAGCGCAGGAACTGAATGCGGCCGGCCGGGAAATTCACTCCGCCATCCGATGGGAGGATTTTTCTGCCGCGGCTGAAAAATCCGAGGCGGCGCTGCAGAAATTTCCTGGCGATCCCGGGCTGCAGAAGCTGAAAGCTGTGGCGGAGCAGCGCCGCGCCGACGCGGAACGCAGCCAGCGGATCGATCAGGAACTCATCTCCGCCCAGGCGCTGCTCGGCCAGGATCGCGATGACGAGGTCATCGCCCTTCTCCAGGAAGCGGGAAAGAAATTCGGCTCGGATAGCCGGGTCGAAGCGCTGCTGCATTTCGTCCGCGAGAATAGCGACCGCAGAAAGCTGCAGAAGCATCGCAACGACTGCCTGCAAGCCGCGAAGGAACAGCTATTGCGCAAGGATTATGCCGCCGCCACGCGCACCCTGCAGATGGCGGGCAGTGAATTCAAGGACAACGCCGAAATCGAAGCTCTCCTGCAGATCGTTCGCGACGAGGCCGCCTCCGAGCAACGCCGGTCCAAAGTTGCCGCCGCCGCCGAGCGCGCCCGGAACCTGATCTCTGCCCGGACCTACGCCGACGCGATCAAGCTGCTCGAAGGAGTTCTCTCGGACTTCCCCGAGGAAGAGCTCCAGGTCCTGCTCGCGCAGGCCCGCCGCGAGGCTGCCGCACACCGCCGCAAGTACCAGAGCGCCATGGAGTCGGCGGAGAAGCTGCTCAACGAAAATAATCCCGAGCAGGCGCTGCTCGTGCTCGAAGCGGTGAACGCGCTGTTCTCCTCCGATTCCGCATTTGCGGCGCTTCTCGAACGCACCCGCCGCGAGGCCGAGAAATTCCGCCAGATCCAAGAAGCCATCACCGAGGCCCGCAACCTCGCCGGGTCCGGACAATTTGAATCGGCCCGTGCTCACCTTGCCGAGTGCAAGAGCCGCGTGGGTTCTTCCCTGCATATCGAGCAGGAACTGGTCCGCATCGAGCAGCAGCGCATTGCCGAGAACACCAGGAGGGTCGAGAAAGCTCTCGAAGATGCCCGCAAACTGGCTGCCGCCTCGGAATACGAATCCGCAATCGAACGACTGAGCGCAATCACCGGTCTCCTGGCCGATGTTCCCACGGTCCTGCGTTCCAAAGTCGAGGAGCAACAGAAACAGGCTTCCGAGGCGATTGTGCGGCGCGTCCGCTCCGAGGTCGAGAGCTACATCGCGGCCGGCCAGATCACCTATGCCCAGGATGCGCTCTCGCGCACCAGCACCAACCTGACTGTCTTCAAAGCGCTCTCCGATCTGGAAGCCCTGGTCAATAACGAAGCGAAGCGTCGTCTGGCGGCGTCGCGGGCGCTCGAAGAAGCGCGCAACATGCTGACGAGATCCGAGTGGCAGCCTGCCGCCGAGTTGCTCAAGCGTGCGCTCGTCTTTCAGGTCCGCGTGCCGAAACTGCATGACGAAATTGTCGCGGAATTCCTCTATGCCGCGGAAGGCGCCGCCACTACGGATTGGCGGCTCGCCGAGCAGATCCTGAAGCAGTTCCGCGAGGCGGAGCCGCAACATCCCTTGCCGGCCTCCCTGCTCGGCAAGATCGCCGACAAGCGCCGCGACGAAGCGGTCACCGCCTGCCTCGAGAGAAGTAAAGCCCTGGAACTCAAGGGAGACTTGCAGGGAGCGCGCCGCGAGATTTCTCAACTTTCCGCCACGTATCCCGCGGACAGCCGCCTGTCTGAGGTCGCTCAGGCTTTGGATCGCCTGATCTCCGAAGAAGAACAAAGAGCTCGTCAGGAGAAAGCCCGCCGCGAGCAGGAAGCCATCGTCGCCGAGGCCATCCGCCGTTCCGACGCGGAAACCAATCTCGACTTGCGTGCCAACATCCTGGCCGAAGCGCAGCAGAAGTATCCGGATTCGCGCATCGAAAATCGATTGAACCAGGTCCGCGATTTTCGCCAGCGTCTCGAGGAGATGGCGCAATCGGCCAAGGCCCGCGAGGACGACGGCGAGTACGAATCCGCCGTGGCAAAGTGGTCGGCGCTCCGTCAGGCCTACCCGCATTATCCCGGTATCGACGAACGAATCTCACGGCTCGAGAAACTGCATTCCGACACTCGCGGCCTGGCACGCGGAGCCTGGCTTGAAAAACTGAACAAGGAAATCGCGTCAGGAGGGCTGGAGAACGCCGCAGTCCTGCTGACCGAAGCCATCTCTGATTTTCCCTTCGATCAGGAACTCCTCGCTATGCAGGCCAGGTTGCAAAACGCGTTAAAGACACGCAGCCGGGCGAAAGGCAATCTGGATGCCGCCCATGACGCCTTCGCGCGGCGCCGTTGGGACACGGGGCGCCGCGCCATTCTGAAAGCTTGCCAGACCGCGCTTGACGACAGCGTCATTTGGGAGCAGGCGATGAAGGAAGTCGTAAATGCCTGCGAGGCTTCCCACGCCCAGGATCCGGCATTCACTGAGTTGATCGCGCGGGAACTCGCCGACCTCGGATCCAGCTTTCCTCTTCCCAAAGAACTCGCAACGCACGTCAAACAGCCCCGGGTACCCGCTCCAGCAGCGAATCGGGACTGGTCCACCCCCAAGGTAATGGACTATCCCGCCGTCAGCGACAACTTGGCGCGAGCTTCCGGACCTTCCGCCACCGAGGCCTTCAACCCCGCCGCGTTCCGCAGCTCCGCCGCGAACATGCCCACTCCGGCAACTCCGGCCGGGATGTCTTCCAGCATTTCAGGCACGAATTCCAAATTCCCCGAAGAAACGATCCGCGCGATCGAGAAGCGACTCGCCATGATTGTTGGCCCGCTGGCTCGAGTCTATCTGCAGCGCGCCCTTCCCCAGGCTGCGAGCGTGGACGGGCTGTTCAGCCTGCTCGCCTCGAATCTGGTGACCGAGACCGATCGCCAAATGTTCCTGTCGGCCAAAGGAGAGATTCTCAGCAAGTCGGGAGCCAGCGTGCTTCCCACGCCCGCTCCGGACGTGGCCGCCCGCACGACCATGGGCACTCCCAACCCGCAGATCGATTCCAAAGCGATGGAGCGGACCACGCAGATTCTCGCGCGTTACGTAGGCCCAATTGCGGGAGTCCTGGTCAAACGGGCAGCCGCCCGCGCGCAGAACATACGCGAACTTTCACTGATGGTAGCCGAGCGGGTAGATGACGGACAGCGCGCCAACTTCCTGCAAGAGTGCGGCATCAGCAACGACCGCTGAACCCGGAACATCCAAAAATGAAAGTGGATGCCCCATGTCTCGCAGAAGTTGCGAGACATGGGAACCCGAGCCAAAGCGGAAAGCCCGGTTTACGTCTCCAGCAGCTTGATCGCCTCCACCAGGCTCTTGCGCATGCGATTGAAGGACTCCTGCAGATGCGAGATCTCGTCGCTGCCGTCAACCCGAATCTCCGGCGCATTCAGATTTCCCAGGCTGAGTTCATTGGCAACGCCCGCCAGCCGGTCGATCGGCCGGGTAACCAGCAGGATCAACATCGCGTTGACCGCCAGGAAAACGATCCCGAAAATCACCGCCAGAGACACCATGAATACCGCAAACGTGCTCTGGGCCTTCTGCAAAGGCAGTCTCATCGGAGCGGAGACAATCTGGGCCGTCACGATGTCGTTGACCTTCCAGCCGAAGCCGTTGTTCGGACCGTAGCGGTCGACCAGCGTGCGCGGCGCATCCTCGGCGGTATCGTGACAGGCCAGGCACGATGACCCGACCTTCATGGGCCGCGCGATATACAGCGCCGGTCCAGCCGCCGTTTCGCGTTGCCCGATCCGCTCCGTATCTTGCGGATTTTGCCGGAAATACTGGATCACGTCGGCTTCCCAGTCATTGGCGCGGTTGACCGGATTGGTGGGATTGAGCGTGGCCTCGCGGTAGGAATAATCCGGGAACTTGGTTCGCAGTTGCGCGAAATATTGATTCGCCGAATACGCGGGCACCGATTGCGGCAGGAACGAATACTTCATCTGCGTATCCAGCAGCGGCTTGATCTCTTTGCCCGTGTAAGCGCGTACCGCGAGTGCGGCCTCCATCATGATGCGGGCATTCTCGAAGATTTCCTGCCGCGCATTTCGCTGCAGCAGGCGGTTCGATATGAATCCCGCGCCGATAAAGCCGGCCAGGAACACCAGGCACATCACCAGGTTAAATTTCACCAGCAGTTTCATCTCAGGTCCCTTTTGCCGAAGTCAGGCAACTTCATTGCTTGTTGGTCGAATTTCCTTCCGGATGCAAGGCCGGTTCCCACTCCGGATGATCGTGAAGATGCGCCACAATCCCCTGCCGAAACTTCGGATCATCCAAACGTGACTCGAAGCGCGAAACGAAGTCGCGCCGCCATCGTGCCGGCATTACCAGATATGGACGCAGTTGCTCGTACTCAATTTCCCGTCCACGGCCGGGCTCGACGTCCTTCCGGCCCGCCAGGCTCAGCCTTGGCGGAAGCGTATCTTTGAACGCATTCGGCATGGATTGCACGAAATTGTCGGCAGGTCCGTTGCTGCTCGCGAGTCCTTTTCCGGCACGGCGCGAGAAAAACTCCCCACCTTTCGCGGAACGGAACTGTCCGGTAATTCCACTCGCCCCCACTTCGGCGACACTGGCCGAACCGGACTCTACAAAAATATCCGACGATTCGCTCGCCGCCCGCAGCACAACCGTGCCTCGGCTCGCGCTCGCCGCCAGCCATGGCGTGTCGAACTGGTACGTGCCCGCCCGGGCGTGAGTCTCCGCCTTGAGCCAACCGCTGAGGAGAACCAGCTCCGCTCTCGTGCTGCCGGATGTGGATCCACTGAAAAGAAACACTTTGCTCGAAGGACCGATCGCGATCACGCTTTCCGGCCCGCACTCCACCTGTGTCAGGCCCCGCGAAGAACTCTCCAGGATGTCGCCTCGCCGCAAGCGGGTTCCCTGCACCGCCGTGGAAACCGTGGTACCGCGAATGATGTGCAGATCCCCTTCAGCCAGGGTGACTGTGCCAATCGCCTGCGCACTCGCACAAGTGGCCAGAAAAAGACAGACAACGGCGGCTGAAAGGACGGCGCGCATATGGGAACCGGGGCCAGCGAGTCGGGGAAGGAGCGGAGTCGAATTTAAAGATCTTGCATAGAAGTGTCAAGGAGTGTCTCACCGGTCGAACGCTTCTGACCCCGAGAGGCTCCGTGCAGAACCGTAGCGTGCAAACGGCGATTCTGCTAACTTCAGTGGTTATTTCATACTGGCTCAGTTCGAACCTGGCGGCAGTATTGCAGGTGTGGTCATCCTGAGCGTAGCCGTTTTACAGCGGAGCGAAGGATCTCCGTCGCCGGCGCCTGGAACCGAGCCATGCATCGACGTTCGGGAGCGGGATCTATTCCCGGAAAGGTCTGCTCCCGCGAGGGTACCCATGGCTGGCGTGAATTCCGCTCAAGTGGTCAACATTGAAGATCTCCGTCGCATCGCTCGCGATCGTGTTCCCCGGCCGGTGTTCGACTATCTCGACGGCGGAGCCGAAGCCGAACTCACCCTGGGCGAAAATTGCCGCGCGTTCCGTGACGTGATCTTCCGCCCGCGTGGGGCAGTCGCGGTCGCCGATTGCAGCATGAAAACAACCGTGCTGGGCCACCAGATTTCCTTTCCCGCCATGCTCGCTCCCGTCGGATACAGCCGCCTGATGCATCCCGAAGGAGAAGTCGCCGCCTCACGCGCCGCCGGAGAAGCCGGCACCGGATACATCCTCTCCACCATCTCCGGACACAAAATGGAAGACGTTCGCGCCGCTTCCAAGGGTCCCGTCTTCTATCAGCTTTATCTGTTGGGAGGCCGCGAAGCCGCCGAGGGCGCGCTCGAACGCGCCACCAAGGCCGGTTTCAACGCCCTGGTGATCACTGTCGACACTCCTGTTGCGGGGATGCGCGAACGCGACCCGCGCAACGGCATGAAGGAATTGATGGGCTCATCCTTCTTCGCCAAAATTCCTTACCTGCCGGAACTGTTCGCGCATCCCGGATGGCTTACCGGATTCCTGCGCGATGGCGGCGTGCCCAAACTTTACAACGTGGTTGTTCCTGGAAAAGGTCCTCTGGAGATGACCGACGTCGGCGCGGCTCTCGCGGCTGCCACCGTCACGTGGCAAGATCTCAGCTGGATCCGCCAGCAGTGGAAGGGGCCGATCGTCGTGAAGGGCATCCTCATCGCCGACGACGCCAAGAGAGCAATCGACGAGGGCGCGGCCGCGGTCGTTGTCTCGAACCATGGAGGCCGCCAGCTCGACTCCGTCTCTTCAACCCTTCGCGCTCTGCCGGAGATCGTCGCCGCCGCAAACGGCCAGATCGAAGTGCTGATGGATGGAGGCGTCCGCCGCGGCAGCGACATCGTGAAGGCGCTCTGCCTGGGTGCCCGCGCGGTTTTAGTCGGCCGAGCCTACGCCTACGGGCTCGCGGCCGGAGGCTATCCCGGAGTCGTCCGCGCGCTGAACATCCTGCGAGCCGACTTCGAGCGCACGTTGCGCCTGCTAGGATGCCCGTCAGCCGCGGAACTCGATCGCTCCTACATCGGCGTTCCGTCCAACTGGCCACGGTCGTGACCATCATCTCGAAATTGTCATACTGAGCGGAGAATGAGTTCGCAAGGCGAACTCATTCGGAGTCGAAGCATCCCTGCCGTCTCGAATAACATGCAAATGCCCCAATCCCGGCCCTGGTGGCTGGAATTGGGGCAATGAAGGTTCAGCTACTCAGCAAACAAAAAGCCCGGAACTCAGTCCGCGGCCATGCCCTGAGCTTCCGGTTCCAACTGCTGCATGGAGCCCCGGACACCCTCGTCCAGGGGACCCGCGACCAGTTCTCCGCTGTCTTGCTTCTCGCGACGCAACTCCGCTTCGAGCGCGGCCAACTGCGCCTCGATATCCTGCTCCGCTTTGCGCTTGCGGATCACTTCATCGCGATACCGTCGCAGGAAGTAATCAATGGTCTCCACGCGAATCTTGATCGAGCCCGAAGGCTTGTTCTCGTCCAGATCCTTGAAGCAGAAGTACGGTGTTCCCGATTGCTCGATGATCCCTTCGATCACGCCGTAAATCGGCGCATCGTGGCCGCACTTGAAACTGGAAATCTCGAGCGCCACCAGGTTGGGGTGCCGCGCCGTAAACTTCGCCGCCCACACCTTGTGGTTCGTGCTGCAGGAATAAGAGTTCTTCCAGGCATCGCCGATATCGAGCGGGTGAGAGATCACGCCCGCGCGCACTTCGTCGCCGAACAGCCGTTCCAGCAGGTCTTCGTCGATTGGCAGCGTGTTCTGCGAAAAAATCGGATAGCCCAGTTTCTGGAACTCATCCAGAATTTCGTGATTCAAGCCGGGATCATGGTGATACGGGCGTCCCAGCATGACGATCCCGATGCGGTCCTCGCGCTCGAGCTGGTCGAGCACCTCGCGCGCCTTCGCCCGTATGCGCTTTTCATACTCTGAAAGCGCCACGAATCCAGCCTCGCATGCGCGATCGTTCTCCTCCGGCGACAGCCCCATAAGGGATTGCAGCGCGCTCAGCATCTGGAAGGCAAACAGCTTCCGGTCTTTAAAGTTCAACACCGGATCGATGTACTTCAGGTTGTGCTCGGCGAAGACATCGTTCTCTTTGGTGAACGCAGCCTTCACCGTCTCCGGCGTCGCTGTCACCGTCGGGCATGCATTGGCGCCGACAATGTTCACCAGCGGCGAATGCAGCACGTCATACATCGGGAAGAAGATCGCGTCCAGCGGCTTCTTGCGATGCTTCTCCTGG
>Ga0335070_10006471_pt1 | contig 13796 bp, 19 predicted proteins | sample Lox_Sample_13_FD_206722 | JGI IMG/M metagenome (GOLD analysis project Ga0335070, IMG submission 206722) | Soil microbial communities from Loxahatchee National Wildlife Refuge, Florida, United States - Lox_Sample_1.3 | ecosystem: Environmental > Terrestrial > Soil > Wetlands | place: USA...
TCGATATCGGGGTGATCGACCCGCAAGACCCCCATATTGGCACCGCGGCGAGTACCTCCCTGGGCAATTTCGCCAAACGCGTGGTCATAGACCCGCAGGAATCCGACCGGACCGGTGGCCTGACCGGCGGACGATTTGACCAACGCGCCCTTTGGGCGGAGGCGAGAAAAAGAAAAACCGTTCCCGCCGCCAGTCTGCTGGATGAGGGCGGCATCCCGCAAGGATTGAAAAATCCCAGCAGGGTCACGCCCCATATCGTCGGTGATGGGCAGCACAAAACAAGCCGCCAATTGTCCAAGCGGTGTGCCGGCACCCGTAAAAGTGGGGGAATTGGGGAAGAATTTCCTGGAGGTCAACAAAAGGTAATACCTGCGGGCATAATCATTTACGTTGCTGCCATACATCTCTTCAGCCCTGGCGATATGGTACGCCACCCTCCAAAACATCTCATCGATCGTTTCTGCGGGCTGGCCGTCATCACCGCGACGAACATAGCGACGCACCAAAACCTGGCGAGCATTTTCAGTGAGGTCGATGTGAGGTAAATCTTCGGGCAAGGCTGGGGTAGGTAGTAGTCCTTTTTTGGAAACAGAATCATCAGAAACCATGCGTTAAATCTCCTATGCTTCTAAAAGATTGTCCCGGTTTCTCCGGTAGTAGTAATGAATAACAAACAGAAGAGTCACAGAACGCCGATACCCCTCCCCCGGAAAGAGACCTACGGCGTTAAAGACTTTTTATGACTCTAATAACAAGTGATCAATTTCATTACGCAGGGCATGCAAATCATCCAACCGCAGATAAACGATGGCATAACGAATGTAAGCTATCTGGTCCAGCTCTTTCAACCCCTTGATGACCAGATCACCCACTACGCGCGATGAAACTTCAGATTTTCCAAGCCGCTGTAATTCCGTTTCCACCTGCCCAACCAGGCGCTCAATATCTGCTGCGGAAACCGGTCTCTTGGCACAGCATATCCTGATGCCCCGCTCCAATTTGTCCCGGTTAAATTCTTCCCGCGTTCCATCCTGCTTAATCAGTAAAGGAGTCGCCAAGATTGGACGCTCATAGCTACTAAATCGTTGACCACAATTCAGGCATTCCCGCCGCCGACGAATCCCGCCATGACTGTCATGGTTGGTGTCAATCACTTTCGAATCATCGTACTGGCAATATGGACAGCGCATGAAAAAATCTCCGTGATAAATAGAACAAATGTAGCCGCCATATATAGCGTACAACAAGAACCTTCCCCCTAAATATGGGCCGACTGCATGTTATTCTAGCATAACTACCAACTCATAACAAGGGGATCAAGGGGTGATTTTCCTTAAAAGTTTTGTTAGGTGACATGGGACTTTTTCGTCAAGCTAATTAGAATCGTTTTGCTTCAGCAACTTTGTTCATCGTAACAGGGGAAATATCTGGGTTAAAATGGTCCCGCCGGACACCATCCGAGTAAGATCCATGGATTACCCTGGTCGGAGATAGACAGCATGAACTCGTCTTCCTTCCAACTGCAACCTGATGAAGCCATCCTTTTCCAGACAAGCCCTGACCGGAAATGGTACGCCGTCGCCTGGAAAGTGGTCGTGGGTCTGGTGGCCATTTTATTTTTCACCTTTCTTGTTGATATTCTTTTCAAGGCCCCAGCGCAAGGCTTCCTGGATAATTACCTTCCCGATCAAATTGCCCTCGCTCTGTCTCAACTCCTATGCCTGGGTCTGGTACCCCTGCTGATCGCTGTTTGGGTAGCGGATGACGTTGCCAGGATCTTTACCAGCGAACTCGTCCTTACGACGCGACGCCTGTGGGTGAAAGGCTCCCCTTATTCCTGGAGCAAGCCCGAAGAAACGCCCCTGGACAACATAAAATCGATGACCTTTCGAAAGGATGCCATTTTTGTCCGCCTGGCGTCCACACGCAAGGTCCAGGTGCACATGTTTTCCGAGGGCAAACAACTTGTCGAGGCATATACGCGTTTTACCGGAAAGGAAAGCCCGACAGATCAATAACAAAGGAACTGCAGTTCAATTCGGATTGCAGGTTTTTCCGAGACCGGGGCTTACCTTTGGATATGTTTGGCTTCCTGCCACAAAGCTTCCATCTCGTCCAGTGACATCTCGGCCAGCGTCTTACCCTGTTTCTTCGTGCTTTGTTCGATGTAGTTAAAACGCCGCTTGAAGCGCAGATTGGTGCCGCGCAGGGCAGATTCGGCATCGATCTTCTTCCAGCGAGTCAGGTTGACCAGAGCAAAGAACAAGTCCCCCAACTCCTCAGTCAATTCCGCCTCGTTTGTCGCTGCACGCACCTCCTGGATCTCCTCGGTGATTTTATCGAGCACCCCGCCCACCTCCGGCCAGTCAAAACCGACCCGGGCGGCGCGATCCTGGTATTCCTGCGCCTGTGAAAGCGCCGGCAGTGCGGCCGGGAGGCTGTCCAGCAATCCTTTTTCCGGTTTGTCGCTATTAGCCCGTTCGGCGGCCTTGAGGTTCTCCCAATTCTTCAGCACCCCCTGCACGCCATCGACTTTGTAGTCGCCAAAGACATGCGGATGCCGGCGGATGATCTTATCATAGATTCCCTTGACCACGTCGGCAAGGTTAAACTCCCCCTCCTCACTAGCGATCTGAGCATTCAATACGATTTGGAGCAGTAAATCGCCGTACTCCTCTGCCATGTGGGCGTGGTCTTCGGCATCCATGGCCGCCAGCGCTTCGTATGCTTCTTCCATCAGGTTAGTACGCAGGGTCAAATGAGTCTGCTCGCGGTCCCAAGGGCAGCCGTCGGGGGCGCGCAGGTGGGCGACGACTTCTTGAAAGGATTCCATGGACGTCCCCTCCCCCAGCGGCGGAACGTAGAGAGTGGAGAGCAGACCGATGTGGGTGGAGCGGTCGATTTCATACAAAGAAAGGTCTTCGACCAGTTCATCACGGGTGCCGGCGGCATGCACCAGACGGACCGGGTGCTCGTCGGGGTAGATGGCATTGAGGGTCATCTTGACCTCGGCCGCCACCAGTTGCGAGTAGACCTGGGCGACCAGCAGGGGCATGTCGGTGGGATGGATCGGGACGTGTGCCTGGCTTAACTCCAGCGCGTCCATCAGGACCAGGCGCGGGTATGGGTCGAGGCCCAGGGCAGCAAAGACCGGCTCGAGAAAGGAGATGCCGTTGACGATGCGAAGGGGCAGGCCGGAGGTCCGGGCCCGCGCGGCGATCGCCGGACAGGTCGCCTCGGCCACGAACGGGTCGCCCGGGACGGCATAGACCACGCCGCGCTCGCGCTTCCCCAGTTCGATTACCCGGTCGACGATGCGCGCATACACCGCTTCGAACGACTCCCCCTGCACATACAGGTCGTCAAACGAATTCACCGCCAGGGATGCCGGAAACCCGGCGGCGGTCGGGTGCTGTTTCGTGCGCAGCCAGATTTCGTCGGACGTGGACAGCACCTCCCAGGCGGTGCGGCTCAGCTGCGCCGGGTCGCCGGGACCGAGACCGAGGAGAGTGATACCGGGCATGGTTGATCCTTTAAAGTGTAAAGCGTAAAGCGCAGGCGGGGCATTCCTCGCAATACGTTTTACACTTTACGTGTTTCGTTATCTTTTATGAATTAACGCTTGGTGTAGGTCGGAGCCTTGCGGGCGCGCTTGAGGCCGGGCTTCTTGCGTTCCTTGACGCGCGGATCGCGGGTCAGGAAACCGCCCTTGCGCATGGCCGACACGTTCTCGGAGTTCATTTTGACCAGGGCACGCGCCAGGCCGAGCTGCACGGCGTCGGTCTGACCGGTCACGCCGCCGCCCGTCACTTTGACGGTGATGTCGTACGCCTTGGGCTCCTGCCCGGCAGCCTGCATCGGGGCCAGGATGGCATCCAGATCGCCCAGGCGGGTGAAGTAAGCCGGAGCCTCTTTTTCATTGACGATGAAACGGCCCGAGCCGCTCATCAGGCGGACGCGTGCAATGCTCTGCTTGCGGCGGCCGATACCTTCGAAATACTGAACGGACATAAGTTCCTTCCTGCTTCCTTACGCAACCTTCTGCGGATTCTGGGCAGCGTGCGGATGCTCCGCACCGCCGTAGATCTTCAGGCGCCGGATGATGTGGCGGCCCATCTTGTTGTGCGGCAGCATGCCCCACACGGCCGAACGGATCACCCGGTCCGGGTGTTTGAGCAGTTGCTGCTGCAGGTTGATCGACTTCAAGCCGCCCGGGTAGCCCGAGTGATGATGGTAGACCTTCTCGGTCAGCTTGGAATGCGTCTTCGTGCCGGTTACGGTAATTTTCTGGGCGTTGATGACCACCACGAAATCGCCCAGCTCCACCCCAGGGGTAAAGGTCGGTTTGTGTTTGCCGAGCAGGAGCGCGGCCAGCCGCGTGGCGAGACGGCCCAGGGTTTCGCCGTTCGCATCCACCAGCAACCACTGGGGGTTTATCTCAGCAGCTTTGGGATAATAAGATTTGTACACTGTGTATCTCCAATTTCTTTTGGAACTTGCTTCCACGACGGCCTGCCGTCGCACTCCATTTTTGTATTCAAACCAGAAGATCATAACGGACTTCGACCAGCGTCAACCCGCTCGCCGGAGCGAGACCGGCCGGAAGCCGGGTCGGTGCCTCAAGCGCCCGGACGAGGTCCTCCGCCTGAAGCTTTCCCTGTCCGACGGCCACTTGGAGAAAGACCAGCCTGCGCACCATTCTATATAGAAAGGCATCCGCCTGGATCTCAAAGCTCCAGTCATGCCCACGGCCTTTCCATGCAGCAGAGAGGACCGTCCGCCGGGTGCTACCGCCGGGCTTCATCGGGGAGCCGAAGGCGGCGAAATCGTGGGTCCCGGACCAGATCCCGGCCAGCGGCTTTAGGTTGCCGAGAGGCGGCCAGAGGCGCCAGGCGTAGCGTTCCCGTAAAGGGTCACGCAGCGGGTCGTAAAAGAGCCGATAGCGGTAGCGGCGCGAGGTGGCGTCAAAGCGCGGGTGGAAATTCTCCGCTGTGGGTTTGACCTCCCGCACTGCCATGTCCCTCGGCAGGTTGGCATTCAGGGCATCCTGCAGGTCGTCGAGGCCGTGACCCCAGTCGAGGTCGAAGGCTGCCACCTGCCCGCTGGCATGGACGCCGGTATCCGTGCGCCCGGCCAGGAGGATGCTGCGCCCCTGCCAGCCGATCCTGCCCAGGGCCCGTTCGAGCTCGCCCTGGACCGTCCGGGAGCCCGCCTGCCGCTGGCTGCCGACAAAGTCGCTGCCGTCATATGCAAGGATGATCTGGTAACGTGCCATATTTAGGAGCAGGTAATTCGGTCTCAGGAAGTCGGCCCGATCACCTGATTACCTGATCCCTGATTACCTATTCCTCTACCAACTCAAGCAGCGCCATTTCCGCCTTGTCGCCGTAACGCGGACCCAGCTTGAGCACGCGCGTGTAACCGCCGTCGCGCTCGGCAAAGCGCGGGGCGATCTCGTCGAACAGCTTCATCACGACCTCGTTGCTGTTCCCGCCCAGGCGGGCTGCGACCAGGCGGCGGGCGGCGACCTTTTCGGCGTCGCTGGCGTCCTTGACGTTGCGGGCCACGGTGATCAGCTTTTCCGCCTCGCCGCGGATCGCGGCAGCCTTGGCGGTCGTCGTGCGGATGCGTTCGTGCGTAAAAAATTGCTTGATCAGATTGCGGCGCAGAGCGATGCGTGCGCTCTTGGTTCGGTTGAGTTTATAACCAGCTACTTGGTGTCGCATTGCAGGATTACTCCGACTCTTTCTTGGGTTCGTCTTTCAGATAGCCCTTTTCGCGCATCTTCGTGCGCAGTTCCTCGAGGCTTTTCTCGCCGAAGTTGCGGATGGACATGACCGCCTGGTCGCCCTTTTCGAGCAGCTCGAGCACGTCGCCGACGGTGGTGATGCCGGTGCGCTTGAGCGAGTTGAAGACGCGCACCGAGAGGTCGAGCGATTCGACCGGCGTCTCGGCCACCTCGCTGGTCAGGCGCGACCCGGCGACTTCCTTCTCCATGGCGATGGCCAGGGTTTCTTCGCTGACCCCGGCCACATAGCGCAGGTGCTCGATCAGGATCTTGGCGGCGGTCGACAGGCAGCTCTCGGGCGAGATCGTGCCGTCCGTCCAGATCTCCAGGACCAGCTTGTCGTAGTTGGTGCTCTGGCCGACGCGCGCCGACTGCACGTCCCAGTTGACACGCTTGACCGGGCTGAAGATGGCATCCACCGGCAGTTCGCCGATGGGCATGCGCCCGCGTTCGTTGAACGGGGAATAGCCGCGGCCGCGTTCGACCGTGAACTCGATATCCAGGCGGGTTTTGGCGCTGTCGGCGGTAAACAGATAGAGGTCCGGGTTGATGATCGTGACCTCCGGCGGCGCGATGACGTCCGCCGCGGTGACCACGCCTTCGCCGCGCACTTCCAGGTGCATGCGGGTAGTATCCACGCCATCGAGCTTCAGGCGCAACTGCTTGATCTGCAGCATGACCTGCAGGACGTCCTCGCGCACGCCGGGGATGTCGCTGAACTCATGCAGCACATCGGCGATGCGGATGGAGGTCACGGCCGCGCCTTCGAGTGAGGCGTGCATCGCCCGGCGCAGGGAATTGCCTAACGTAACGCCGTAGCCATGTTCCAACGGGCTGATAACGAATTTGCCATAATTCCGAGCTTCAGCTTCGCGCTCGATTTTGGGCATCACCATGTTCGTGATAGTCACGATTCACCTATCCCTCGGCGTACAAAACGGTACGCCGCGTCCAAAAAAGCCGGCTCGGATTAGCGCGAGTAGTACTCGACGATCAGCTGTTCGTTCAGGTTGCCGTCGATCTCGGGACGTTCCGGCAGGCGCAGGACGCTGCCCGAAAGCTTGTTCAGGTCACGCTCCAGCCAGGCCGGCACGTTGTGCGTCTCGGCAACGGGCGGCAGGTTCTTGAAATACGTGGCATCCCGCGAGCCTTCGCGCACTGCAATCACGTCGCCCACCTTGACGGTCATGGACGGGACATCCGTCCGGCGGCCGTTGACGGTGAAGTGGCCGTGGGTCACCAAGAGGCGCGCCTGGGCGCGGCTCGAGGCGTAGCCCAGCCGGAAGACGACATTGTCCAGGCGGGACTCGAGGACCTGGAGCAGCATCAAACCGGTGATGCCGCGCACCTTCAACGCATTGCCGTAATAGCGGCGGAACTGGCGCTCATAGACGCCGTAGATGCGGCGCGCCTTCTGCTTGGCGCGCAGCTGCTTGGAATAGTCGGACTGGCGGCCGGTGCCGCCGCGACTGCCGCGGCTTCCGGTCGGTCCGTGCTGTCCAGGGACAAAGCCGCGGCGCTCGAAGGCGCACTTGGGGGTGAAGCAGCGCTCGCCCTTGAGAAACAGTTTTTCACCTTCACGCCGGCACAGTTTGCAGGCCGGACCTAAATATTTCGCCATACGCTCTTACCTTTCTTTCTGAACTAAACGCGGCGCTTCTTCGGAGGCCGGCAGCCATTGTGGGGAACCGGAGTCTGATCCGATATCAACTTGACCTTCATGCCCATCGACTGGACGGCGCGGATGGCCGATTCACGTCCCGGGCCGGGTCCCTTGACGTACAGCTCCACTTCCTGGATGCCCATGGCCTGAGCCGCCTTAATGGCCTGCTCGGCTGCCAGACGGGCGGCGAAGGGCGTGCTCTTGCGGGAGCCTTTGAAGCCCGCCGACCCGGCACTGCCCCAGCACAGCGTGTTGCCGTCCGGGTCGGTCACCGTCACAATGGTATTGTTGAATGAAGCGTAAATGTGCACCTGCCCGGAGGACAGGGTGCGCTTCCCTTTCTTGGCGCCACCGGAGCGACGCGCCGAACGAACAGTTTGAGCCATAGACCCTCGCTAACTCCTGATTACTTCTTCCCGCCGCGGCGGCGTCCGCGCCCGGCGACCGTCTTCTTGGTGCCCTTGCGGGTGCGCGCGTTGGTGCGCGTGCGCTGCCCGTGGACGGGCAGGTTGCGGCGGTGGCGCAGGCCGCGGTAGCAGCCGATCTCGACCAGACGCTTGATGTTCATCTGCTCTTCACGGCGCAGGTCGCCTTCGACTTTCCAGTTCTTGGCAATGTACTCGCGGATGGCCGAGACTTCGCCCTCGGTCAGGTCCTTGATGCGCGTGTCCGGGTTGATCTTGGTCGCGGCCAGGATTTCCCGGGAGCGCGTGGGGCCGATCCCAAAAAGATAGGTCAGGCCCACTTCGGCGCGTTTGTTGCGCGGGAGGTCAACACCTTCAATTCTTGCCATGGTTTGCTATCCTTGTCGCTGTTTGTGCTTCGGATTTTCGCAGATGATATACAATCTGCCCTTGCGCTTGACGATCTTGCACTTCGCACAGCGCTTGCGAACGGAGGGAGATACTTTCATGATTGCATTGCTCCTTGCTCTACTGATGGCTCAGCCAAAGTCTTGATTATACCGGTTCTATTAACATCCGTCCAGTTTCGGTCGGCCTCATGACCTACGGAAGGGTCAGGATGAGAGGGTCGCCTTCGGTGACCGCCACCGAGTGTTCCTGGTGGGCGGTCAGAGACCCGTCTGCGGAGACCACCGTCCACTGGTTGGACAGGACCCGGGTCCGGTGCGTGCCGACGAGCACCATCGGCTCGAGGGCGATCGTCATGCCGGACCGCAGCGGGACCCCCGAGCCCGGGGTGCCATAGTTCGGCACCTGCGGTCCCTCGTGCATTTTCCGGCCGACACCGTGACCGGTGTATTCCCGGACGACGTGCAACCCCTGGCTTTCCACATACTGCTGGATCGCGGCGGAGACGTCACCGGTCTTGTTCCCGACGCGCATCATGGCGATGCCGACGGACAGCGCCTGCTCGGTCACCTCGATCAGCTTGCGGGCGGTCGGAGAGATCTCCCCGACCCCCGCGGTAAAGGCCGCGTCACCGACATAGCCATCGACGACCGCGCCGCAATCGATCGAGATGATGTCACCCTGCCTGAGCTTGCGTTTTCCCGGGATGCCGTGCACCAGCTCTTCGTTGACGCTGGCGCAGATCGAAGCCGGGAACGGCGGGTGACCGTAGTTCAAAAACGGCGAGTAGGCGTCGTGCTTCCGCAGGACTTCCTCAGCAGCCGCGTTGAGGTCTGCGGTGGTAACGCCGGGTTGTAAAAGCGCCCGTACTGCGGCCAACGCCAAGGCGTTGACCCGACCGGCCTCGCGCATCAGCGCGATCTCAGCCGGAGTTTTGATATGGATGTCACGATCCCAAGCCATGCTATTTTCCAAGTACCGCTAAAAGGTCGGCAGTGACTTTCTCGATCGGTTGCGCACCGTCAATCTCGGATAACCGCCCGCGCTCGCGATAATAGGCGATCAGGGGCGCCGTCTGCTGGAGATAGACCTGGATGCGGCGTACCACCGTCTCGGACTTGTCGTCGTCGCGCTGGTAGAGCTCCGACCCGTCCAGGTCACACACGCCGGGTTGCTTCGGCGGGTTGTACTTCTCGTGAAAGACGTGTCCCTGTGCCTTGCAGGTCCAGCGCCCGCTCAAGCGCTCGATCAGCGTCTTCTCGGGAGCGGTGATGTAGGGCACGTAATCCACCTGTCCGCCAAATTCGACCAGCAGCCGGGCGAGGGCGTCCGCCTGCACCGTGGTGCGGGGAAAGCCGTCCAGCAGCGCCCCGCCCTTGCAGTCCGGGCGGGAAAGCCGCTCGCGGATCATGTCGATGGTCACGCCGTCCGGAACCAGCTCGCCCTTGTTGATAAAGGCCTGGGCTTGCTTGCCCAGTGCAGTGCCATTTTTAATGTTCTCACGAAACAGGTCGCCCGAGGAGATGTGCGGCAGCCCGGTCGCAGCGGCGATGTTCTCCGCTTGCGTGCCCTTGCCAACACCGGGAGGTCCGAGCAGGACGATGTACCTGGGCATGAGCTACCTGACCAGCAGCGAGTCCTCGTAGCCGTGCAGCTTGAGCTCGGCCTGGATGTTCTGGAAGGTATCCCGGACTACGCCGACCACGATCAGCAGGCCGGCCGAGGAGACCAGGTACAGGCCCGAGGAGGACGAGGCGGTCGAGACCTTGAAGGCCGCCAGGACCAGGCTGATGATGTAGGGCAGGACCGCCACGAGGCCCAGGAACAGCGCCCCGGGGAAGGTGATGCGGCGCTGGACGCGGGTCAGATATTTCTGCGTCGGGGCACCGCGGTTGATGCCCGGGACCTGGGCGCCGACCTTCTTCAGGTTCTCGCCGTAGTTCTGCTGGGTGAACAGCACGTCCGTGTAGAAGAAGGTGAAGACCACCACCATCAGGAAGTACAACAGCCAGTAGACCCAGGAGGTGGAGCTGAACAACCGCTGCGTGCCCAGGGCAAGGCTGGCCACCGACGCATTCTTGGAGGTGAGGAAGTAGCTGGCGATGATCGCCGGGAACTGCAGCAGGGCGCTGCCAAAGATGAGCGGGATCATGCCCGCCAGGTTGACCATCAGCGGCAGGGTGCCCTTGACCGGCATGGACATGCGGTTGCCCACGCGGCGGCCGGGGTACATGACCGGCACGTTGCGGCGTCCCTGCTGGACGAAGACGATGGCGAAGATGACCGCCACCAGGACGATGATCATCGAAATCACCAGGATCCAGCCGTGCTGCTTGTCCGCCAGGAGCGTGCCGAAGTTGGACGGCATCCTGGCGACGATCCCGGCGAAGATGATCAGCGACAGGCCCTGGCCGCGGATGCCGTACTCGGAGATCAGCTCACCCAGCCAGATGGCGAACATCGTGCCGGCGACCATGCTGAACAGCACCGCCAGCGAAGGCACCAACTGGGAGCCTGACAGGCTGAAATTGACCACCGGCTCGCCACCCGTGATCTGCTGCGAATAGGTGTTGAAGATGTTGATCTGACCGATCGCAGAGAGCGCAGCCATGGGCACGGCCAGGTAATAGGTCCAGCGTTCCTGGAACTTGCGCCCCTCGCGGGGATCCTCTTCCATCTTGCGCTGCAGGGCCGGGATGATGGGGGTGAGCAGCTGCAGGATGATCTGGGCGGTGATGTAGGGGTAAACACCCATCGCCAGCAACGAAAACCGGGAGATCGTCCCGCCCGACAGCAGGTCAAGGAAGTTGAAGAACGAACCCGCGCTGCTCAAATTGGAGGTCAGGGCCTTGAGGGCAGCCGTGTTAATTCCCGGGACGGGCACATACGTGGCCAGGTTGAAGATCACCAGCAGCAGGGCCGTGATCAGCAGTTTCCGCCGGATGTCCTCGGACTTCCAGAGATAACGCCATCCTGAGAATGTGGTTTTCATAAGAGTGGTCCTCTGGCTGGGGTTCAGCCGATCAGTTCGACCGAGCCGCCCGCAGCCTCAATCTTGTCCTTGGCGCTCTTGGTGACGCGATGGGCGCGCACTTTGAGGGCGGCCTTCACTTCTCCGCGGCCGAGGATGGCCACCGGGTTGCGGGGGTCGCGCAGGAGGCGGGCATCGGAGAGCGTTTCCGGGGAAACCACGGCATTGGCCTTGAAAGCAGCCAACTGATCGAGGTTGACTTCGTTGAAATTGACCTCGGTCGGCGGGGTGAAGCCCTTGCCGCGCACGAACGGCAGGCGGCGGAAGAACGGAAGGTTGCCGCCCTGGCGGTACAGGCGTCCGCCCGAGCCGGTGCGGGAGTTCTGACCCTTGGTACCGCGTCCGGCGGTCTTCCCCTGGCCGGCAGAAATGCCATGGCCGAGGCGCTTGCGCGGTTTTTTGGGGAAATTGGGTTTGAGATCGTTCAGTTTCATCTTCTTCCCTATTCTTCGATACGAACCAGGTGGATGACTGCCGCGAGCATGCCGCGCAGCGCCGGGGTGTCTTTATGTTCGACGGTCTGGTGCATGCGGCGCAGCCCCAGGGCGCGCACCGTCGCCTTTTGCGGCTGTGGGTAGCCGATCGGGCTGCGCACCAGGGTCACCTTGATGGTCTTGCCTTCCACCGCCTTCTTAGCCATTCTTCTTTCTCCTCTCCCAGAACGGCAGCAGGTCTTCGACCGGCTTGTTGCGCCGGGCGGCCTCTTCCTTGGGCGACTTGAGACTGCCCAGGGCGAGGAAGGTCGCCTGGACGCTGTTCAAGACGTTGGAGGAGCCCAGGCTCTTGGTCAGGATGTCGTGGATGCCGGCCGCTTCGAGCACGGCGCGCACGCCGCCGCCGGCGATCACGCCCGTACCGGGCGAGGCCGGTTTGAGCAGGATGACCGAACCCCCGACCTTGCCGGTGGTCTGATGCGGGATGGTCGTGCCGGAGAGGAAGATCGGGTGCATGTCCTTGCGGGCACGCTCGGTGGCCTTGCGCATGGCATCCGGGACGGCATTGGCCTTGCCCACCCCCACCCCCACCTTGCCGTGATTGTCGCCCATGACGACGGTGACGCGGAACTGGAAACGACGTCCGCCTTTGACCACTTTCGCCACGCGGGCGATTTCGATCACGCGCTCGTCGAGCTGTTCGGCTTTTTCAAGTTCAGTTACCTGGTATTCCACCATAGTTCTCCAATCAGGCCTTTAGAATTCCAGGCCGCCTTCGCGAGCCCCGTCGGCCAGCGCCTTGACCCGGCCGCTATATTTGAAACCACCGCGGTCGAAGACGACCGCCTGGATGCCTTTGCCCTTGGCGCGCTCGGCCACCGCCTTGCCAACCAGCTTCGCCTGTTCGGACTTCTTCAGACCTTTCATCTTTGCGCGCAGATCGGCGTCGATGGAGGAGGCCGATGCCAGGGTGTTACCGGCCTGGTCGTCGATCACCTGGGCATAGATTTCGGACAGGCTGCGGAAGACGCTCAGGCGCGGACGCTGAGGCGTGCCGGCAAGATTCTTGCGCACACGGATGTGCCGGTGAAGGCGCGCCGCAGAACGGGATTTTTCAGCCATAGGTTACTTCGCTGCCTTTCCGGCCTTGCCAGCCTTGCGTCGAATGTGCTCGCCCAGGTAGTGCATGCCCTTGCCGTGATAGGGTTCCGGCGGGCGCACGCTGCGCACGTTGGCCGCGATCTGCCCGACCAGCTCCTTGTCGAAGCCGCGCACGAAAACCTGGCGGGTCTTGGCATCCACATCGAAGGAAATGCCTGCCGGCGGCTCAACTTCCACAGGGTGGGAATAGCCCAGGTATAAGACCAGCTTCTTGCCGCTCATCTCGGCCCGGTAGCCGACGCCATCGATTTCCAAAACACGCTCGAAACCGGTGCTGACGCCATGGATCATATTTGCCAGTACGGCACGGGTCGTCCCATGCAAAGCACGCTCGGCAGGCAGGTCGCTCTTGCGGGTCACCTGGAGCTGACCGTTATCCATCGCGATGCCGATCAGCGGGGAGAAGGTGCGCTGCATTTCGCCCTTGGGGCCTTTGACGCGCACGTCCGAGCCCTTCACTTCCACCTGGACACCGCTGGGGATGACCACGGGTAAACGTCCAACACGAGACACTGTAACTCCTCCTCTCTTACCAGACCTTGCAGAGGATTTCACCGCCGACGCCCAGCTGGCGGGCGCGCTGGCCGGTCATGATGCCCTTGGGCGTGGACAGGATGGCCACGCCGATGCCCGAAAGGACCCAGGGGATGTCCTGCTTCTTGGTGTAGATGCGGCGCCCGGGGCGGCTGACCCGTTCCAGGTTGGTGATTACCGGGCGGCGCTCGCGGCGCTCGCCGAGGTACTTGATGCGCAGGCGCAGGACCTTCTGGCTCGGCCGCTCACCGTCGGCGACTTCATAATTTTCCAGATAGCCCTCTTCCTTCAGGATTTTGGCGATTTCTACCTTGACCTTCGAACAGGGCATGGCGGTCATGACCTGGCCGCTCAATACGGCGTTGCGGACGCG
>Ga0335070_10006472_pt1 | contig 13793 bp, 15 predicted proteins | sample Lox_Sample_13_FD_206722 | JGI IMG/M metagenome (GOLD analysis project Ga0335070, IMG submission 206722) | Soil microbial communities from Loxahatchee National Wildlife Refuge, Florida, United States - Lox_Sample_1.3 | ecosystem: Environmental > Terrestrial > Soil > Wetlands | place: USA...
TATCGCGCGTTTCGACGAGGCCGCTTTAACTGCCTATCTGGCCAGCCACGGCATCAAGACCGAGCAGGCCGAAACGCGCTACGGCGCCGATGGCTACGGCCTGTCGATCTATATTGCCGATCCCGACGGCAACATCGTCGAGCTCAAGGGCCCGCCGCACGCCGACCAGAGCCGCTATCGCTGATCGGCGTCGTCGTCGACGATCCACTCGCCGAATTCGCGGTGCTCGGCCGCGTCGTGGTCGAAAAAGCTCGTGTCCGGGCCGTGGGCGACGGCGATCTTGCCGATGGTGGGGAAATAGGCGACCTCGACCTCGGTGCGCTCGCCGCCCATGAGATAGACGAGGTCGGTCTCCCCGACATTGTGCAGATGGTGCGGCGTGCCGTCGGTCGGAAAGCCGAGATAGTCGCCGGGCCCGACAGGCACGCGGTGCGGCCCGATCTCGGCGACGCCCGAGCCCTCGAGGATGAAGAGGAACTCTTCCTGCAGGCTGTGGGCATGGGGAATGAAGCTTTCGCGTCCCGGCGGCACGCGCGCCAGGCTGAGATGGGCGCGCTTCATGCCGACCATGTCGCCCAGGCGATGGACGTAGACCTCCGAGTTCGGATTGAACGGGTGGCGCACGTGCACGGCATCGTCCGGCGACAGGTCGCTGGTGCGGACCAGGTGCTTCGGTGCCTCGGTCATGGGCGGGCCTCGCTGGGCGGGATCAGTCGGCTCGGTCGTAGGTGCCGGACTTGCCGCCGCTCTTGCGCTGCAGCCTTATGTCGGTCAGCACCATCGCGCGGTCGACCGCTTTGCACATGTCATAGACGGTGAGCGCCGCAACGGAAGCCGCTGTCAGCGCTTCCATTTCCACGCCCGTCTTGCCGGTCGTCCGGCACGTCGCGGTGATCTCGACCGCGTTGCGCGCCGGGTCGCAATCGAGCGTCACGTCGACCGAAGTGAGCGGCAGCGGATGGCAGAGCGGGATGAGGTCCGATGTGCGCTTGGCCGCCATGATGCCGGCGAGCTGGGCGACCGCCAGCACGTCGCCCTTCTTGGCGCCGCCTTCCTGGATCAGCTTGAGCGTTTCGGGCGCCATGATCACCGAGCCCTTGGCCACGGCCACGCGGTCGGTCTCGGCCTTGGCCGAGACGTCGACCATCCGGGCCTTGCCGTGCTCGTCGAAATGGGTGAGGCGCGCCATGGCCAGAGGCTAGGGGGTGGCGCGGCGCCGGTCAATTCGCGGCTATCGGCGCCCGATCGCCGCAAGACCGCGACAACGGCCGCATCGGCCGCGAAGCGCGCCCCCTGTGGAGCGATATGATGTCGTTACCATGAGAAGCTGGGGAGGCGGGATCATGGCCATTCCAAGCAAGGACTCTGCGATACGCACTGACCCCCGGAACGACGGTTCGGGCCGGACGGGCGTTTGGCGGTCGCGGCTGGCGGTCGGCTTCGTCGCCGGTTTCCTCTCCGTCGCGATCGTCACCAGCGGGCTGATCGAGATCCTTCATGCCGCCGGCGTCGTGCCGGGCCCGGGGTGGAATTTCGCGGCCGTTCCGCCGTTCGGCGTGCCCCAAACCGTTTCCTTCGCGTTCTGGGGTGGGGTATGGGGCATCGTCTACGTGTTGCTCGAGCCCAGGCTGAGCCGGCATCTCGGCTGGGCGCTGGGCGGCATCGTCTTCGGCGCGGTCCTGCCGCTCTCGGTCGGCCTGTTCATCGTGCCGGCATTGAAGGCCATGCCGATCGGCCCCGGCCTGGTTCCGTCGATGCTGGCGCTCATGGCGTTCCTGCACGGCGTCTTCGGGCTGAGCATCGCCGTCTTCTTCCGGATCGGTCAGCGCGCGCTGCACGCCACGTCGCCTTCCCACGCCACCCGCCACGTTTGACTTCAGCGCCGACTATGATGAAAGCCAGCAAGAATTCCGAGACCGTCGACCGCGGTCGCCGCAACCTGGTGAGGCCGGCGGTCTTGGCCGCGGGAGCTGCGCAGTTCGGGTCGATCGGCACGGCCGAGGCGCAAGCCAGCCAGACGAAGCCGGCCCCGGTGCCTGCCACCAAACTGGCGCCGTGGTCGAGTGAGCGCCCAGCAATGCCATCGGTCGCCGGGAAAGCGACACGCAAGAAGGGAGAACGATCATGACTTCGAAGAAAGGGCACGAGGCCGACATGAAGCTCGAGGTGGTCGTCATTCCCGTCGCGGATGCCGGCCGATCGAAGGATTTCTATGCCAGCCTCGGCTGGCGGCTCGACGCCGACTACGCCTCGCACGACGGCTACTACCGCGTGATCCAGTTCACGCCGCCCGGCTCCGGCTGCTCGGTCATCTTCGGCAAGAACGTCACCGCGGCGGCGCCGGGCTCCGCCCAGGGCCTCTACCTGATCGTCTCCGACATCAAGGCCGCGCGCGAGGATCTGCTCGCGCGCGGCGTCAAGGTCAGCGAGGCGTTTCACGACGCCGGCGGCGTCTACAAGGGTCCCGACGAGCCCTACCTGTTCGGGCGGGTTCGCGCCGGCGGGCCGGATCCCGAAAGGCGCAGCTACCGCAGCTTCGCCTCGTTCAGCGATCCGGACGGCAATGGCTGGCTGTTCCAGGAGGTCACCGCGCGACTGGCCGGGCGCGTGAGCGCGGACGCCACGATCTTCGCCTCGACGGCCGATCTCGCTGGCGCGCTGCGGCGTGCAGAGGCCGCTCACGGCGTCTACGAGAAGGGGCTCGGCAAACGCGACGAGAACTGGCCGGACTGGTACGCCGATTTCATGGTCCGGGAGCAGGCCGGCAAGTAGCGGCTGCAGTGGGCGGTCTAGGCCGCCGGCGCGAGCAGGGCGCGCGTGGCCGCCGCGACGTCGCGCTGCGACATCAGCGACGTGCCGACCAGGAAGCAATGCGCCCCGACCCTTGCCATGCGCGCCAGATCGGCCGGCGTCTCCAATCCGCTCTCGGCGACCAGCAAGCGGTCGCGCGGCACGCTCTTGGCGAGCGCCTCAGTGATCGAGAGGTCGGTCTTAAGCGTCTTGAGATTGCGGTTGTTGACGCCGATCAGCCGCGACGGCAGCGCCAGCGCCCGGTCGAGCTCGGCCGCATCGTGCACCTCGACCAGCACGTCCATGCCGTAACCCGCCGCGCGCTTCGCCAGATCGCGCGCGCTCGCGTCGTCGAGCGCCGCCATGATGATGAGCACGCAGTCGGCGCCCATGGCGCGCGCCTCGGCGATCTGCCACGGATCGAGCATGAAATCCTTGCGCAGCACCGGCAGGTCGACGGCCGCGCGCGCCGCCTTGAGATGCGCCGGGTCGCCCTGGAAGTAGGGCGCGTCGGTCAGCACCGAGAGGCAGATGGCGCCGCCATCGCGATAGGCGCGGGCGAGGGCGGCGGGATCGAAGTCGGGCCGGATCAGGCCCTGGCTCGGCGACGCCTTCTTGATCTCGGCGATCAGGCCGTAGCGGCCGGCCGCCACCGCCGCCGCGAGCCGGTCGGCGAAACCGCGCGGCGGCGCGGCGGCCGCGGCCTCGCGCTCGACCTGAGCGAGGGGCCGCGCCGACTTGGCGCGGGCCACGGCCGCGCGGGTATCGGCGCAGATTCGCTCAAGAACGTCGCTCATGCGGTCGCGGTCTCTTCGGCCGGCACCTCGACCGGCGCCGGCGGGCGGTTGGATATTTCTACTAGTAGAGACAACGTGGCTTTGGCTTTGCCCGAGTCGATGGCCGTCGCCGCCAGGTCGGCGCCCGAGCGCAGGCTCTTGGCCTTGCCGGCGACGATCAGCGCCGCGGCGCTGTTGATCAGCACGAAGTCGCGGATCGGGCCGGGCGCGCCGTCGAGCAGGGCGCGCATGGTCTCGGCATTGACCTCGGCATCGCCGCCCTTGAGCTCGTCGAGGCCGCGGCGCGGCAGGCCGGCGTCCTCGGGCGTGACCTCGAAGGTGCGGACGGTGCCGTCGAGCAGCTCGGCGACGCGCGTCGGGCCGGTCAGGGTGATCTCGTCGAGGCCGTCGCTGCCGTGCACGACCCAGGCGCGCTCCGAGCCGAGCTTGCCCAGGACCTGGGCGATCGGCGCCAGCCACTCCTTGGCGAAGACGCCGACGAGCTGGCGCTTGACCCCGGCCGGGTTGGAGATCGGGCCCAGGATATTGAAGATGGTGCGCGTGCCGAGCTCCACGCGGGTGCCGGCGACGTGGCGCATGGCGCCGTGATGGCGCGGCGCCATCATGAAACAGATCCTGGCCTCGCTGAGCGCTTCCTCGAGCGCGGCCGGCTCGGCGTCGAGGTTGACGCCGAGCGCCGCGAGCACGTCGGCCGAGCCGGATTTCGACGAGAACGCGCGATTGCCGTGCTTGGCGACGGGCACGCCGCAGCCGGCGACGACCAGCGCCGTCGCCGTCGAGACGTTGAAGGTGCCGACGCCGTCGCCGCCGGTCCCGACCGTGTCGATGGCGCCTTCGGGCGCCTTTACCGGTCGCGCCTTGGCGCGCATGGTGCGCGCGGCGCCGGTGATCTCCTCGACGGTCTCGCCGCGCACGCGCAGGGCCATCAGGAAGGCACCCATCTGCGACGGCGTCGCGTCGCCTGACATCATGATGTCGAAGGCCGTCTCGGCCTGCGCCTCGGTCAGGCGGCCGCCGGCCGCCACTTTGGCCAGAAGAGCTTTCATGTCGGTCATGTCTCCGGTCATGGCTCGATTCCCGCAAACGACACCGCAGCGCGCCTTGGGCCGCGGCGGATGCTGATAAGGAGCGTTGAGTTTACAGAGCCTTGAGAGATACTTTTGAGAGGGAAGCTCAACCTCTCGCGGGGATCAGCGCCGCCATCGACCGGGGACGGAGAGCCGCCAGGGCCACGAGCGAGACCGGGTGAGGGTGGCGGCGAAAGACATGAACGCCCGTTGACCTTCCTGTAACTGGAACCCTTATATGATCTGGGCGACGCCTCGGCGTCCGTACCCAGGAAAGAGCCAAATGCCAGAAATCACGGGCGATCACAACGAAAAAGCGCAGTCCGCGCCCGATCGTCACGACCCTGCTCACCACCACCATCAGCACGACCACGGCCAAGAGCACGCGACGACGACGCCCGCGGCGGCGGCGCCCTCGTGCTGCCATGGCCATGCGAAAACGACGCCACCGGCGGCCGCCGCGCCCGCGGGAACCAAATACACCTGCCCGATGCACCCCCAGATCGTGCGCGACGGGCCGGGCGACTGCCCGATCTGCGGCATGGCGCTCGAGCCGACGGTGCGCGGCGCGGAGCAGGGGCCGGATCCCGCCTACCGGCGCATGGTTTGGCGACTGTGGATCGGCGCCTTGCTCAGCGCGCCGCTGTTCCTGATGGCCATGGCCGACCTCGTGCCGGGCAATCCGCTCGAGGCGGTGCCCCACGACATCCAGGTCTGGGTCCAGCTCGCGCTCGCAACGCCGGTCGTTTTGTGGTGCGGCTGGCCGTTCTTCCAGCGCGCCTGGGCCTCGGTTGTGCACCGCAGCCTCAACATGTACAGCCTGATCGGTCTCGGTACGGGCGTTGCTTATGTTTACAGCCTGGTCGGCGTGCTCGCGCCCGAGCTGTTCCCCGCCTCGATGCGCGACGACCATGGCGGCGTCCATCTCTATTTCGAAGCGGCGGCGGTGATCATCACGCTCGTCGTGCTCGGCGAGGTGCTCGAGCTCGGCGCCCGCGCGCGCACCGGCAACGCCATCCGCGCCTTGCTCGGCCTGGCGCCGACCACGGCGCGGCTCGTCCGCGACGACGGCAGCGAGATCGACGTCCCGCTCGCCGAGGTCAAGCCGGGCGACGCTCTGCGCGTCCGGCCGGGCGAGAAGGTGCCGGTCGACGGCGTGGTGATCGAGGGCACGGGCAGCGTCGACGAATCGATGATCACCGGCGAGCCGATCCCGGTGACCAAGCGGGCCGGCGACGCCCTGACCGGCGGCACGGTCAACGGCACCGGCAGCCTGGTGATGCGCGCCGAGCGGGTTGGCAGCGACACGCTGCTCGCCAAGATCGTCGCCATGGTCAGCGAGGCGCAGCGCAGCCGCGCGCCGATCCAGGGCCTGGCCGACGCGGTCGCCAGCTGGTTCGTCCCGATCGTCGTAGCGATCGCCGCCGTGACCTTCGCGCTCTGGGCGGCGCTCGGCCCGACGCCGCCGCTCGCCTATGCCGTGGTCAATGCCGTCGCGGTCCTGATCATCGCCTGTCCGTGCGCCTTGGGCCTCGCGACGCCCATGTCGATCATGGTCGGGACAGGGCGCGGCGCGCTCGCCGGCGTCCTGGTGCGCAAGGCCGAGGCGCTCGAGCGCCTGGAGAAGATCGACACGCTGGTCGTCGACAAAACCGGCACGTTGACCGAAGGCAAGCCGCAATTCGTCTCGGCGACGGCCGCGCGCGGCTTCGACGAGAACGAGGTGATCCGCCTCGCCGCCAGCCTCGAGCGCGGCTCCGAGCATCCGCTCGGCCGGGCGATCGTCGAGGCGGCCGAGCAGCGCGGCCTCGCGCTCTCCGCGGTCAAGGACTTCGGCTCCTCGACCGGGCGCGGCGTCATGGGCGTGATCGACGGCCGCCGCGTCGCGGTCGGCAATGCGCGCATGATGGGCGAGCTCGGGCTCGAGCCCGGCCAATTGCGCAACCGCGCGGTCGAGCGCCGCAACCAGGGCCAGACCGTGATGTTCGTCGCCATCGACGGCGCGGCCGCCGGCACCATCGGCGTCGCCGACCCGATCAAGGCGAGCACGGCGGCGGCGCTCGACGTGCTCAAGTACGACGGCATCGAGATCGTCATGGTCACCGGCGACAGCCGGACCACGGCCGAGGCGGTGGCACGACGGCTCAACATCCTCCGGGTCGAGGCCGAGGTGCTGCCGGCCCAGAAGCGCGAGATCATCCGGAAGCTGCAGGCCGAGGGCCGCGTCGTCGCCATGGCCGGCGACGGCATCAACGACGCGCCGGCCCTTGCCCAGGCCGATGTCGGCATCGCCATGGCGACCGGCACCGACGTCGCGATCGAGAGCGCCGGGCTGACGCTGATCCACGGCGATCTGACGGGCATCGTGCGCGCGCGGCGGCTGTCGCACGCGGTCATGACCAACATCCGGCAGAATCTGTTCTTCGCCTTCGTCTACAACGTGCTGGGCGTGCCGATCGCGGCCGGTGTGCTCTACCCGGCGCTCGGCCTGCTGCTCAACCCGATGATCGCGGCGGCGGCGATGAGCTTCAGCTCGGTGTCGGTCATCGGCAACGCGCTGCGGCTCGGCCGGGCCCGGCTCGACGACCCGCGCCTGAAAGGAGGCCGGCCATGAACATCGGCGAGATCGCGGCGCGTTCCGGCATGCCGCCCAAGACCATCCGCTACTACGAAAGCGTTGGGCTCATTCCCGAGGCCCGGCGCACCGGCAGCGGCTATCGCACCTATGACGACCGCGACCTGCGCATCCTGCGCTTCATCCACCGGGCGCGCGATCTGGGCTTCTCGGTGAAGGATGTCGGCGAGCTCTTGGCGCTGTGGCGCGATCCGCACCGCTCGAGCGCCGAGGTCAAGGGCCTGGCGCGCGCCCATGTCGCCGACATCGACCGCAAGATCGCCGAGCTGCGCGGGATGCGCCGCGCGGTCACCGATCTGATGGAGCGCTGCCACGGCGACGAGCGGCCGGACTGCCCGATCCTCGACGATCTGGCAGGCGACTGAGCGGCGCGGGTAACCAGGGCGTGTACGCATCGAATTGATGATGCGAGGCCCGGGCTCTAAACCAAGGGGCCCTCAGTCCTAAACCACTAGCTTCCAGCGGTAATGGGGCGCCCGTTCGCCGCGCAGGAAACGAGCGGCATCAATTGTGTCCACGACGATCGAAACCATGTTCGTGGCGAAAAGCAGGACGAGCCAGCCGGCGTAGGCCGGTTCGTCCATGATGGTGTCGATACGCGTCGCCATCCACGCGAACATCGGCAGCCATAAGACATGGGTGGAACCGAGAATGCGCGTGAATCCAATGCGTTGATAGATCAGCGTCTGACCCGCGACGGCGATCACGGTAACCGCCAGAACGACCTGCGCCTCGATATGCGTGATGAAATATAGGCAGGCGAGGTTGACGCCGACGAGCCATACGCACCACAGGCGCGGAACGGGACGAAACCGCAGAAAGACCACGCCGAACAACTCCAGCATGCGTATCAGAAAACCGATCATGACAATCTCCATTGCCGCGAGCCGATCCAGTCACGCTGGACGGAATAGCCCGGGCGGGCCTCGGTTCGATACTGCGCGACCCGTAGCAATCAACTACGTTATGCGTAGTTGACGAAAAACAAGCAACAGGCGAGGGATCCGAATGCGCCAATATGGTCAGTTCTGCCCGGTAGCGAAATCAGCCGAGATCATTGGTGATCCCTGGTCGATTCTGATCGTGCGCGAAATGCTCCTCGGCAGCAGCCGGTTCACCGTTTTGCAACGCGGGCTTCCCCGCATATCGCCTACTGTCCTCAATACGCGGCTGAAGGAGCTGGAAGACCGTGGCGTGATCGTCAAGCGCCGCTTGGACGGACAGAGAGGTCACGAATATCACCTCTCGGCGGCCGGCCGCGAGCTTTCGACAGTGGTCGAGGCGCTAGCGGTGTGGGGCATGCGATGGGCGCGCGAGGAGATGGAGCCGGACGATCTCGACGTGTCTTTCCTGATGTTCGATATCCAGCGGCGAATTGACAAGACAGCGCTGCCGGACGGCGAAACGGTGCTGTGCTTCCAGTTCACGGACGTAAAGAAAAGGAGCTTCCGCCACTGGTGGCTGATCTGCCAAGGCAGCGACGTCGACCTGTGCTACGAAGATCCGGGCAAGGATGTGGACTGCTATATCGCGGGCTCCTCACGCGATCTGATCGCCGTCTGGATGGGAGATGTCCCGCTGTCGAAAGCTTTGCAGTCGGAAAGGATCCAGCTCACGGGCGAGCGCTCTTTGTGCCGCACATTTCCCAGGTGGTTTGCCCTCGCCGCGCTCGCGAATACGCCGCGTCCGACGCGAGCGGCAAGGCCGTCGCGTGATCGACCCAAATAGACTTCGGGGCTCCTCGCCGTCGTGCGCCGCTGTCGGAACCGTACCGCTCCCGACGCAATTTCGCGGCATTCATCGAATTGGCTTCAATCGGGCCATGGATCGGCGTTTATGAGGCCACGCCCGAGGCCTATTGCTGCGGGCTGAGCAGCCGATTGAAGGTGTCTTCGTCGATGGTGACCGGGTGCCGCTCGCGCAGCGCCGCGCCCAGTCCGGCCAGAAGGTCGCTCTGCATGAGCTGGGCGACCTGCTCGCGCACCGACTTGACGCCCTCGGCATCGGTCTTGGGATCGGCCGGCTTAATCTCCTTCACCGCCGCCACGATATAGCCGTCGCTGGTCGGGCCCGAGACGGCCTGGCCGAGCTTGGTCGTGAACAGCTTGGGCAGGAGCGCGCCCGGCACGTCCTTTTCTTTCTCGGCGCCCGAGCGCAGCAGCGCCGGCGTGTCGGTCACCTTGAGCTTCATCTCGGTGGCGATGTCGGCGAGCTTCTTGCCGCCGTTGACTGCGGCGACGATCTCGGCGGCCTTCTTCTCGGCCGCCTTGTGACGCTGGTCCGCCTTCCACGCGGCCGTGACCTCGGCCTTGATGCCGTCGAGCGGCCTCAACGCCGACGGCGTGATCGCGTCGACGCGGAGCACGAACAGCGTTCCGGCCTGGGTCTCGGTGACGAGGCCGTCCTCCTTGACGTTCTGCTCGAACACCTGGCGCAGGAATTCCGGGCCGGCCGGCAGGCCCTCGACCTTCTTGCCCACCGGATCGTTGCCGCGGTTGTCGACGGCGGCGATCTTGGTGACCTTGAGGCCGAGCTTGGTCGCGGTCTCGTCGAGCGTCGAGCCGCGGCCGATCTGGTCCTCGATCTTGCGCTCGAGATCGACCATGGCGTCGACCGCGCGCTCCTTCTGGAGCGTCGCCTTGAGCTTGTCGCGCACCTCATCGAAGGTGGGGCTCTTGCCCGGCTCGATGTCGGTCACGCGCACGAGGTGCCAGCCCAGATCGCTCTTGATCGGCGCACTGATCTCGCCCTTGCCGAGCTTGAAGGCGGCGTCGGCCAGCGCCGGCAGCGCGACCTCCTTCTTGGTCAGCGTGCCGAGCTTGAGGATTGCGGACTCGCTACCCGCGACCTCCTTGGCCACGCGCTCGAACGTGTAGCCGCGCTTGAGGTCGTCATAGGCGGTGTCGGCCTTGGCCTGGTCGGTGAACAGAAGCTGCTCGATCGTCCGCTTCTCCGGCGTCTCGAAATCGGCCTTGCGCTCCTCGTAGGCCTCCTTGAGCGCCTTGTCGTCGATGCCGATGGAGGGCGCGATGTCCTCGGGCCGGATGATGATCGCCGTGACCTGGCGGTATTCGGGCGCGGTGAAGCGCTTGGCGTTGTCCTTGTGGAAATCGGCCAGCGCGGTCGCATCCGGATCGGCCGGCTCGGGCATCGACGCGTCAGCGATCTGGAGCAGCTCGGCGACGCGCTTCTCGGCGACATAGCGATAGATCTTGTCGACCAGGAACTCGGGCGGCCGGTCGAGGGCGGTGACGGCGCCGGTGAGCTGGCCCTGCGCCATGTCCGAGCGCTTGAGCGCGACATAGCGCGCCTCGGTCAGGCCGCTGTCGGCGAGGATGCGCTCGTAGATCGACTTGTCGAACCTGCCGGTTTGGTTCTGGAACGTGCGGTCGGTGCGGATCGATTCGGCGATGGTCGCGGTCGACATGCCGATGCCGAGGTCGTTCGCGCCCTGGGTCAAGAGCGCGTCGTTGACCATCTGGCGCAGCACGCGCGAGGCGATGCCGAACTGCCGGGCTTGGTTGAGATCGATGGTCATGCCCTGGGCGCGCTGGATCTGACTCAGCTCGCGCCGCAGGTCGTTCATGTAAGCCTGCGCGCTGATGTCGATATCGCCGACCGAGGCGACGGTCGTCTTGCTGCTGACGCCAGGCCGGAAGATGTCGGCGATGCCCCAGATGCCGAAGCTGAGGATGAGCAGGCCGAACAGGATGAACACGACCCAGGACTTGGCCTGGTTGCGGATCGACTGAAGCATCGGTGGGAGGCCGCTCCGATCTGACTGAACGGCGCGCCGCCCCGGGGGCGGCAAGCGCGCGGCATCATAGGAGGGCGATCTCCAGGCTGCAACAGCCGCGCCCGGCCCGGCTTCGGCATGTCCGACGGCTTCGCGGCGGCCCGCCGGCTGTGTTAAAAGCGGCGCCGCACAGTGCGACCGGAGCGACCGACCATGGCCCAACCCCGCCGACCCCTGATTGCCGGCAATTGGAAGATGAACGGCCTGGCCAAGGCCGGCCTGGCCCTGGCGCGCGACATCGCCGCCCGGCGCGCCGCGGCCGACCCCGGCTGCGACATCGTGCTGTGCCCGCCGGCGACCCTGGTCCGGGCGGTCGCCGAGGCGGTCGCCGGCAGCGTCATCGCCGTCGGCGGCCAGGACTGCCACGCCCAGCCTTCGGGCGCCCATACCGGCGACATCGCCGCGCCCATGCTGGCCGACGCCGGCTGCCGCTACGTCATCCTCGGCCATTCCGAGCGGCGCCAGGACCACGACGAGAGCAGCGAGCAGGTCAAGGCCAAGGTCGAGGCGGCGCTCGCGGCCGGCCTTATCGCCATCCTGTGCGTCGGCGAGAGCGCGGCGGAGCGCGACGCCGGGGTGGCGCTCGGCGTCGTCGCGCGCCAGCTCGGCGCGTCGCTGCCGGCCATGGCCCGGCCCGACAGGGTGGCCGTCGCCTACGAGCCGGTCTGGGCGATCGGCACCGGCCGGACGCCGACCCTGCCCGAGATCCAGGAGATGCACGCCCATCTGCGCGACCTATTGTCGCGCGCCATGCCGGGGGGCGAGGCGACCCGCATCCTCTATGGCGGCTCGGTCAAGCCCGGCAATGCTCGGCCGATCCTGGGCCAGCCGGACGTCGACGGGGCGCTGGTCGGCGGCGCCAGCCTCAAGGCCGAGGACTTCTGGGCCATCGTGCAAAGTTGCCGCTAGCGTTAACGGCCGGGACCGACTACATAAAGGGCCGACTTTGCCGGCCCGCCCGCGGCCGCGCGGGGCGCTGACCGGGGCTCTCCACCACTGCGGTTGATCTATGGAAATCGTACTGCTCGTCGTTCATATGCTGCTGGCGGTCGCGCTGATCGGCATGGTGCTGATCCAGCGCAGCGAAGGCGGCGCGCTCGGCATCGGCGGCGGCGGCATGAGCGGCTTCATGACGGGGCGGGCGACGGCCAACCTGCTGACGCGCGCGACCGCCGTGCTCGCGGCGCTGTTCTTCATCACCAGCCTGGGCCTGACCTGGCTGTCGGGCGCCAAGCCGCACGAGCGGCGCTCGATCGTCGACCAGCCGGCGAAGAGCGGCCCGGCCGTGCCGGGTCCGGCCGGCGGCGCCACCGGCGGCAGCCCGGCGACCGGCGGGACGACCGGCGGCACGACGCCCGCGGCGCCCAACACGCCGACCACACCCACGACGCCCTCGGTTCCGTCCGTTCCGCAGCGCTGATGTCGGTCGAGAATGAATTCGCGGGGGCGGCGTTCGCGCCGCCTCTTTCGTTCTTGCTCGTTTCGCTTTTTCTCGGGGCGTTCGTGTTGTATGGTGTAAGCCCATGACGCGGTACATCTTCATTACCGGCGGCGTGGCTTCCTCCCTCGGTAAAGGTCTCTCGGCAGCGGCGCTCGGTGCGCTGATGCAGGCGCGCGGCTACAGCGCAAGGCTGCGCAAGCTCGACCCCTATCTCAACGTCGATCCGGGCACGATGAGCCCGTATCAGCACGGCGAGGTCTACGTCACCGACGACGGCGCCGAGACCGATCTCGATCTCGGCCACTACGAGCGCTTCACCGGCGTCTCCTCGCGCCGCTCGGACAACGTCACCGCCGGCCGCATCTATTCGGAAGTCATCGCCAAGGAGCGGCGCGGCGACTATCTCGGCGCGACCGTCCAGGTCATTCCGCACGTCACCGATGCGATCAAGGGCTTCATCACCGCCGACGTCGAGGGCACCGACTTCGTCATCGTCGAGATCGGCGGCACGGTCGGCGACATCGAGGGCCTGCCGTTCTTCGAGGCGATCCGCCAGCTCGGCAACGAGCTCGGCCGGGCGCGCGCGTGCTTCGTCCACCTGACGCTCCTGCCGTATATCCCGTCGGCGGGCGAGCTCAAGACCAAGCCGACCCAGCATTCGGTCAAGGAGCTGCAGTCGCTCGGCATCCAGCCCGATCTGCTGCTCGCCCGCTGCGACCGCGAGATTCCGCGCGACGCGCGACGCAAGATCGGCCTGTTCTGCAATCTCGACGAACGGCGCGTCATCCCGGCGCTCGACGCGCGCACCATCTACGAGGTGCCGATCGCCTATCATGAGCAGGGCTTCGATACCGAGATCGTGCGCTATTTCGGTCTCGAGGCCGAGACGCCCAGCCTCGCCGCGTGGCGCCGCGTGGTCGAGCGCATTCTCGCGCCCGACGGCGAGGTGACGATCGCCGTCGCCGGCAAGTACACCGAGCTCAAGGACGCCTACAAATCCTTGAGCGAGGCGCTGACCCATGGCGGCATCGCCAACAACGCACGCGTCAATCTGCGCTGGCTGGAATCCGAGATCTTCGAGAACGGCGGCGCGATCCACCAGCTCGAGGATGTCCACGGCATCCTCGTGCCGGGCGGCTTCGGCGAGCGCGGCGCCGAGGGCAAGATGACCGCGGCGCGCTTCGCCCGCGAGCGCCAGGTGCCGTATTTCGGCATCTGCTTCGGCATGCAGATGGCGATCATCGAGGCGGCGCGCAATCTCGCCGGC
>Ga0335070_10006475_pt1 | contig 13790 bp, 13 predicted proteins | sample Lox_Sample_13_FD_206722 | JGI IMG/M metagenome (GOLD analysis project Ga0335070, IMG submission 206722) | Soil microbial communities from Loxahatchee National Wildlife Refuge, Florida, United States - Lox_Sample_1.3 | ecosystem: Environmental > Terrestrial > Soil > Wetlands | place: USA...
CGAGGACTTGTCGATGCCGTGCTCGGTCAATCGCCGAGCCATGACATCCTCTTCTATCTCGGACACGACCAGCTCCGGCGCGAGAGGATCTCCGAGAAGTCCGAGCGGTTTCAACAGATTCCAATAGTAATGAACTTGATGGAGGTGGAGGCCTTTGTCCGGCACCGCAACCGGCTCCGTCAGCAGGACACTGCGGCCATCGGTGGCATATCCATACCGGCGGGGGATTCCGGCCAGCCACGCGAGTATCGCCGCTTCGAACGCATTCTGAAAGAGGACCGCCAGATCGAACCGCTGCCGACGCAGTTGGCCGGCTAACGCCCATTTACCTGAAAGCCCCGCGTGTTTCCCTTTCTCGTCGTAGAGCAGGATCTGATTCACGGCTGGGTTGCCGATCAGAAGCTCGGCCACGGCCGGCTTGACGAGCAGCGAGATCTCGGCGTCGGGAAAGAGCCGTCTCAACCCCCGCAGCGCCGGCTCGCACATCACCGCATCACCGAGCCAGTTCGGCCCACGCACGAGCAGTCGATGAACCTTATCGTGACGCACAGGCATCCATCTGAAGCGGTTTAGCACAACTCAAGATTCGCTGACGAAGTTTCTCTTCTCCTATTATCATCCGTGTGGAAAGCCGCACCGCCCACCAGGCGTCGGTTGGTTTCAGAAGTGCTGCGAGCTTGCCGGCATCTTTTTCGGTCGTAACCACGAGCTCGGCCCGCGCAGCTCGCGCTTTCATACGAAGATTATCCACCTCAGTCGCCGTATAGTCATGGTGGTCGGGGAAGGGCACCTCTTCTAGAACCCGCAGCCCCATCGCTTCCGCGACAGACCGGAACGATCCGGCATGGGCGATTCCACTGCACAAGATGGCGGCCTTGCCGGCGCACCAGTCGCGGTCTCGCCATTCCTGGGTCGTCACCGACATGAGGCCCTCCGGCTTAAACGTCACATGTGACACCTCCGGCAACGGTTGTCCTATCCTGCGCAATCGCCCGAGGATCCGGTCGACGCTGACCGAGTCGTCGGCTCTGGTGATCAGAATCGCCGTCGCACGATTCATTGCCTCCAACGGTTCACGCAACCGGCCGGCCGGTACGACTGCTTCCAGCCCTTGAACGTCCGTCGCATCGATCAACAGGAGATTCTCATCGCGAACGAGCCCGAGATGCTGAAACCCATCGTCGAGCACGAGACAGTCGACAGGAAACCGATCCAACACCCACCGCCCCAATGCGTAGCGATCGGCCCCGACTGCAACGATCGCCTTGGGACAACGCTGTGCGATCAAGAATGGCTCGTCGCCTGCCTCGCGCGCTCCAGCCAACAGACGTTCCCCGTCGGAAACCAAGAGCAGCGGCTCCGGGCTCGTCCGGCGATATCCGCGGCTGAGAATCGCCACACGCCGCCCTTGCGCCAGCAACCATTCGGTCACCAGGATGACGACGGGCGTTTTTCCCGTTCCTCCCAGAGTGAGGTTGCCGACGCTGATCACCGGCACCGGAAGCTTTCGGCGAGCGAACCACCCGCGCTCATAACAACGCGCGCGCAGCCACATCACGAAACCGTATGGAATCGCGGCCCAGAGCAGCCACCATCGGACTTGTGTCCCAGGGTTGAACACCGTTCTGCTATCGTCCCACCATGAGAGGAACCGCACGGCGTTCAGAAGAAGATCCAACGTTCGCTGGATCCTGCACGAGCAGAGTTTCGATGGCTTCGAGCGTGCGCTGCAAGGCGCCTTGATTCTGCCGAATCACCTGCTGTGCCAATTGCCCCATGCGCATAGCGTCTGCAGGATTCTTGAGGACTCTGATGACCTGCCGCGCCAACGCCTCTGCATCGGTCACGCGCATGCCGCCTCCTCCTTGACTCAGCAGGTCGGCGATCTCCGCGCAGTTGTCCGTGTTGGGTCCAAACAGCACGGGCTTGGCCCACACCGCCGGTTCCAGAAGATTGTGTCCCCCGATCGGAACCAGGGTGCCACCAACGAAGGCCACAGCCGCTTCCCGGTACACCGACGCGAGTTCACCCCTCGTATCGAGGATCACCACGCGAGGACCGCTCCCGGACACTCCCCCGTTCTTGTGAACAGCGCTGCGCCGCTGCACCGCAACACCTTGCGCGCGAAGCATCGCCTCGACCTGTTCCGCACGCTCGATGTGGCGAGGAGCCAGCAGGAGCACCGCGGAAGGGCAGGCTGTCACGATGAGACGGTAGGCAGCGACGATCGCCTCCTCCTCTCCGGGATGCGTGCTGCCGGCGACGAAGAGTTGCTCATGCGCTTCGACTCCGAGATCAGACCGTGAGATCCCTGATCCCGATGGTCCCGGCATCGGTTGGTCGAACTTGATGTTCCCCGTCCGTCGAACAGACCGGGGATCGGCTCCTAACAAAACCACGCGCTCGACATCCCGATCCGATTGCATGAGAAAGAGACTGACCTTCCGGAGCATCGCCCTGTAGAACGATCGTACCAGTATCCATTGCTGACGTGCGTAGGATCGTGTCGAGAGTCGTCCGTTGACCAAGACCGTCGGCACGCAATGGCGGCGCATCGTACGGAGCAGGTTGGGCCAGAATTCCGTCTCCACGAAGATGTACAGACGCGGCTGCCAGCGACGGACGAGTGTTTCGACAACCCAAGGAAAATCCAACGGCGCGTACCGATGTTCTGCGATGGTGGCGAGACGCTGCTCAACCGCTTCTCGCCCGGTGTCCGTGAAGGTCGACACGATAAAGCGATAATCCGGATGGCGCCTGTGCAATTCCGTCACCAACGGCGTCACGGCCACGACTTCGCCAAGAGAAACTGCATGAACCCAAATAAGTGGTTGATCTGGTTTCTTTGGTTTGCCTGGTTTATTTGGTTCCGGCGCACCAAACAAACCAGATAGACCTTTTTCACACCCCAGCCGTTGCGACAATCCCTGGCGGCAGCGTTGTTTCGTCAGCAGGATTCCAAGAATGATCGGTGACGCAACGACGAGCAACAGGTTGTAGAGGAAGTACCACATAGGCGAGCCTAGACTTCCAGGGCGTAATCCGCCTGCATCGTCAGCTGGTTCAGCGCAGTTTCGAGTTCCTGCCTCGCGGCCTCCAGCTCGGCGTCGCCGGCTTCTCGCGACACCCAGATGGGAGTGCCCCAGTAATATACCCCGCGAGAGAATGGATACGGGACCATGAAACGATCCCAACTCGCGAAGAGTTTTTTTTTGAGCAACTGAAGGCTAACGGGACAATCGGAAGGCCGGTGGCCTTGGCAAGCTGGACGACACCCAGCTTGGCGACCTGGGGCGGCCCTTTCGGACCGTCCGGCGTGACAACCAGATCCACACCCGAACGTCCCAATCGAATCAATTCTCTCATGGCTTTCGCTCCGCCCCTGGTACTTGATCCTCGGACCGACTGGTGGCCGAATCGGGCGATGATGCGAGCAATAATTTCTCCATCCCCGTGCTGGCTAATGAGCACATGGGAACCGGTTCCACGGTACCCGAGGGGAATCATGAGTTGCTGGGCGTGCCAGAACGCCAAGATGATATGCCGCCCCTCCCGATAGAGCGCATCGACCGGTTCTTGTCCACGCGCCTCGAGCCGCATGCTTTTCCCGATCCCTTGAATGATCGAAGCGCCTACCGGAGGAAGCACAGAGAATTTGATCCACGCCATGAATGAGCGCATCGCCCTCTTCTTAGACACTGCTGATATCTTGAAACTGCATCGCATGGAGCCGTTTGTAGTGGCCTCCTCGGCGCAAGAGCTCCTCATGGGACCCGACTTCAGCGATCGTACCGCGATCGAGCACGACAATTCGGTCGGCCCGCTGGATCGTCGACAACCGGTGCGCAATGACGAGGGTCGTGCGGTCCTTCATCAAATTGGCTAAGGCTTGCTGTACCACCCGCTCGGATTCCGTATCCAGCGCCGACGTCGCCTCGTCGAGAATCAGGAGCGGGGGATCCCTCAAGATCGCTCGGGCGATGGCAATCCGCTGTCGCTCCCCGCCGGACAGCTTGACGCCTCGCTCGCCGACCAGCGTCTGATAGCCCTGCGGCAGCCGTTGGATAAAATCGTGCGCATAGGCCAGACGAGCTGCCTGCATGATCTCTTCTTCCGTCGCCCCCGGTCGCCCGAATGCAATATTGTTGCGGATCATGTCATCGAAGAGCACGACCTCCTGAGACACGATCCCGATCTGCGCTCGGAGCGATGTGAGGGAGTAGGACTGGATGTCCACCCCATCGATGAGGATACGACCGAGTGTCGGCTCATAGAACCGCGGCAGGAGATTGACCAGCGTGGTTTTGCCGCTCCCACTGCTGCCGACCAGCGCGACCATTTCTCCGGCACGGATCGAGAGATCGATATCGGCCACTGCCGGGACGCCGTGCCCCTGATAGTGAAACGTGACGTCTTGGAATTCGACCGACCGGGTGATGCGAGGCAATTCCAACCGCCCCCGTTCCAGATCCTGTTCCGTGGCGAGGTCCAAGACCTCGAAGACCCGTTCTGCCGCCGCCAGGGCTTGCTGGATTGCATTGTTGGAGCCAGACAACTTCCGGATCGGTGTATAGGCCATGAACATCGCAGTCAGGAATGAGAAGAACGCCCCCGGCGTCATGGTTCCTTGAATCACCAAATAACCCCCGTACCAGATGATTACCGAGACGCCGAGCACTCCGATCACTTCCATATAAGAGGAACCGATCGACCACACTTGATTGGATTTCAACGTCGTGGAGAGGAATGCTTGATTACTGGCCTTGAACCGCTCCGCCTCGGCATCCTCACGGCCAAAGGCTTTGACGATCCGAATCCCGGCCAACGTTTCCTGGATGGTGGACGCCATATCTCCCATCCTCTCCTGACCTCGGGTCGCAAGCTTTCGAAGCCGTTTCCCCATCCGAACCGTCGTAATGGCCGCGAGGGGGATCACGATGAGCGACAAGCCGGCCAGCTGCCAGTTCTGGTAGAAGATAACGCCGAGCATCGCCAGAAACGTCAACCCGTTCAAAAACATATCCTTGAGCACGCTGGACACAGCATTGGCCATGACGCTGACATCGTTCACCACGCGCGAGACCAAGCGACCGGATGTATTTGCGTCATGGAACCCGACCGGCAGTCGCATCAACCGGTCAAAGAGGTTCTGCCGAATGTCAGTGATCACTCGATTGCCGACATAGTTCATCAGATACGTTTGTCCATAACTGAAGAGCGCCTTCAACACGGCGATACCGAGTAGCGCGAGCGGCAAGACCAACAGCAACACCTCGTCTTTTTGGATAAAAATTCCGTCGAGGACTGGTCGAACGAGCCAGGCATAGGCTGCCGACAGGGCTGCGACGAGTCCGGAGCAGAGGAAGGCACCGATGAAGCGACCCCGATAGGGCCTCACATAGCGAAGCAGTCGGACAAATCGATCTAGACTCGACATTCTGACAACACCACCTGCGCCGTTCGATGGGACGCGCCCGGCTCTCCCAGTAACTCTCGAACTTCGCGCAATCCCCGTTTCATCTCATCATACGCCGCCCGATCCCGCAAGAGACGAAGCGCCTCCTGGGCGAGATGGTCCCCCGTCGCCTCCTTCTGAATGAATTCCCGCACAATGGACCGGCCGGCCACAAGATTCACCAACCCGATCCACTTCACCGTAATCAACAGCCGGCCCAGCCAGTACGTCAGCCATGGAGCTTTGTACAACAGGACCATCGGAGTCCCGACCACCGCCGCTTGGAGCGTGGCGGTGCCCGAGGCGACCAGCAGCACATCCGACGCGGCCATCACCTCACTCGCCTGATCGTATGCCACGCGCACCGGCACCGGGCTCTGGCGCAGGTGGGTCTGGAGCAGATTATCGTCAATCGAGGATGCCTGCGCCAGGAGAAATTGCGTTTTCGGTTCGGTTGCCACGAGTTGCTGAGCCGCTTCCAGCAAAACCGGGAGCAGACTTTTGACCTCGCCGGGTCGACTTCCCGGAAGCAACCCGACGACAGGGCCGGACTCGTGCAACCTGAATTTACCCCGAAGCGCCGTGCGATCATATTCAGGCTCCACAGCATCGAGCAGCGGATGGCCGACAAACGTACACCGAACCGCCGCCCGGCGATAGAGTTTTTGTTCGAAGGGAAGGATGACGACGACATGATCGACACGCCGCTGAATCCACTTCATCCGACCAGGCCGCCAAGCCCAGATCTGCGGCGCGATGTAATAAAGAACCCGGCGCCCAGCGCCCTTGGCCACCCGTGCGAAGTGAAAATTGAGTCCCGGATTGTCGATCAGGACGACAAGATCCCACGGCTGCGTCTTGAGCACAGTCCGGATGGCGCGAATGCGCCGGATCATCGCTCCAACGGCTGAGAGCCCGATCAGTCCCATCACATCCAGTTGCGGGATGCCCGGCACCAGCGCCACTCCGGCAGCCCGCATCGCGGCCCCCCCGACACCGACTAGTTCCGCCTTCGGATCGAGGGCCGTAATCGCTCTCGCCAAATTGGCCCCGTGAAGGTCCCCACTGGCTTCGCCCGTCACAATTAGGATTCGCGGCATTGCGCTAACGGTCTCGCGATGATTGGCTGGCACGAACTCAACGTCGACCGGATGGACCGGCGTCGCTGCCCGAGCCGGACGTGCGGTCCGACCCTCCATGACGCGAGGCAAAAGCCGCGATGGCCCGCAACACGTCGTGCGCCACCTCGACCGCGGCAGCTCCGTCCTCACCGGATATCACCGGCTTCTTTCCACTGCGAACGGCCTCGAGAAACGATTCGATCTGGAGTTTCAATGGCTCTTCGTCCTCGCCCTGAAATTGTTCGATGACCACGGTGGGGCGCTGGCCGGCTTTCGTCTGGCGCCGGCATATCATCCCCTGACGAGTCTGAAAGTCGAGCGAAAGGTACTGATCCGGCTGAAACAGCCTCAAGCGGCGCATTTTATTGGTAGAGACACGGCTGGCCGTAAAATTGGCGACACAGCCCCTTTGAAACTGAATCCGCGCATTGGCGATGTCGATGGACGCCGACAACACCGCGACACCAGCGGCACGAATCTCTTCGACCGGTCCGGGATCCATCGACAGCACGAGATCCAGGTCGTGAATCATCAGATCCAGCACCACGTCGACATCCGTCCCCCGCTCGCTAAACGAGCTGAGGCGATGGCATTCGATGAAGACGGGCCGCCCGATATACGGCCGCATGACCCGCATCACGGGATTGAATCGTTCACTGTGTCCGACCTGCAATCGGCAGTCGCGAGCCTTCGCTATTTCCACGAGCTCACGGGCTTCTCCCGGCATCACGGCAAGCGGCTTCTCGACCAGCACGTGTTTCCCAGCCTGCAAACAACGGCGCGATACCTCATAGTGCACGGAGGTGGGAACAGCGATGCTGACGACATCAACCTGCGGCAACAGCTCTTCGAGGTTCCGGAACAGACGAACCCCGTGTCGATCGGCGATCAGCTGCCCTCGCTCAGGCGAGAGATCGACGACACCGATCAGTCGGGACCCGGGAAGCGACGCGTAGAGGCGCGCATGATGCTGGCCCAAGTGCCCAACCCCGATGACGCCTGCTCGTAACGGAGTCATGTCCCATCACTCATGCAGGACTCGCTTCGAGTGCCGCGATGCCGACGACGGCGATGCCGGCCCGGCGCGCGTTGTCGAGCATCACGTCGCGATCCAAGAGCACAGTCTTTCCTGCCTCCAACGCCAGCACCGAGGCCTTCACCGACTGCATGACTTCGATCGTGCGCGGCCCGACGGCCGGAAGATCAAAGCGCAAATCCTGCTGCGGCTTGGATCGTTTGACGACCACCGCTCCATCCTTGGCCAGTTCTCCGCCACGCTTGATGGCCGCATCGGTGCCTTCCACCGCTTCGACCGCAACCACGACACGGTCCTTGATGATCACGCATTGGCCGATGTCGAGCCGTCCGATCTCCCGGGCCACCTCCCAACCGTATCGGATATCGTCCCATTCTTTCTCTGAGGGACTTCTTTTCGTCAGCGTTCCCTCTTCGACCAAGATTCCTTGGAGGCCGAATGTTGACTCGCGGATCGTAATGCCCTCCCGTTCCAACTCCGCGGCAATCTCGCGCAGAATGTCATCGTCTTTCCACAGGGCCAATTTGGCGGCCAGCGCCAGCGCCCGGAAGTCCGGACGCACCGTGGTAAAGACGTGCGTCTTCTTGATACCGCCCAGCATCACCGCCTGGCTGATGTGGTCGTCCTTGAACGCTTGAATGAGCTTGTTGAGTTGGCCGATTTTGATCCAGTGAATCCGATCGACATGGTTTGCGAGCTCGGGCTCCGTTTCACCTTCGTGGGCGACCGCCGACACGTGATAGCCGAGTTGTTTAGCATTGGTGGCAAAGATGATCGGAAACCGGCCGTTGCCGGCGATCAGTCCGATGCGTTGGCCGCTATTCGCGTGATGCAATTGAGACACGCGGCTACTCCTCATCCTCTTCATCATGAGCGATCGATCGGCAGATTCCGCGTTTGGTTCCTTCCACAAAAGCCACCACCGCCATGACGTCGGGCTGATCGACAAACTCCGCCTTCGCCAGCTTCGCGGCTTCCGCCATTCGGTGTCCAGAGCGGAAGAGCAGATCGTACGCCCGTTTCAAGACCGCGACCCGATCGGGCGAAAATCCGTGCCGGCGCAATCCGACCGAATTCAACCCATACATCCTGGCCCGATACCCCCCGGCCGCTCGCATGAAGGGAGGGAGATCCTGTCCCAGCGCGCAACAGCCACCGACCATCGAATAGGCTCCGATTCGGACGTATTGATGGATCCCGGTCAGGCCTCCGATAATGGCATGGTCGCCGATCGTGATATGTCCCGCCAAACTGGCCGCGTTCGCCATAATCAGATGATGGCCGAGCCGACAATCATGAGCGACGTGGACATACGCCATCAGAAAATTCTTGTTCCCGATGGACGTCACACCGCCTCCCTCCACCGTTGCTCGATTGACCGTGACATATTCTCGGAAAATATTGTCATCGCCGATCGTGACCTTGGTCGGCTCGCCCTTGTAGCCCAGATGCTGTGGTGGACCTCCGATCGAGGCAAAAGGATAGAATTCGCAGCGTTCTCCAATCTCCGTCCATCCATCCACGCTCACATGAGAGATGAGTCTGGTTCCCTTCCCGATCTTGACGTGTTCGCCGACGAAGCAAAACGGCCCCACTATCACGTCGTCAGCCAACTCCGCCTTCGGATGCACAATGGCACTCGGATGAATCTGCACTCGATACCTCCCGTTCACCTTAATCGTTATTCGTTATCCGAGGGTCGCCCATGTGTCGTGTACTCTCTCTTGCGATTCACGTTTAACGCTTAACGATTCGCGTTGTCGTTCTTTTCCTCCGTCACCATGGCTGTGACTTCCGCTTCGCACACCAGTTCGGTGTCGACGAACGCCTTCCCCTGCATCTTCCAAAACGGCGCCCGCTTCTTGACCACTTCGACCTCCAATCGAAGTTGGTCGCCGGGAACAACGGGCTTCCGAAATTTTGCGTTGTCGACGCCCGTCAAATACACCACCGGCCTCGCCACATTGCCCATCGATTTGAACGCCAGGATCCCCCCGACCTGTGCCATCGCCTCGAGGATCAAGACTCCCGGCATCACGGGGCGCCCCGGGAAATGCCCTTGGAAGAACGGCTCATTGATCGTCACGTTCTTGACGCCCACGATCCGCCGATCAGGCTCCAACTCGTGGACCCGATCCACCAGTAAAAACGGATACCGGTGCGGTAAGAGGGACTGGATTTCTGCCTGTTCCATCACAGCCATCAGCGATGCCTCCTCAGATCGATCGGTTCAAGATGGTGTGCCCGGTTTGTGTGGTTCGTTTCGTGCGCAACCGCAAAGTCCGCTCCAGAAAACAAACCAATTCAAATGAACCAATGAGACCAAACGAACCGTAGCCCTACTTGTTCTGGCGGTCGAACTCTTTTACGACTTGCTCCGTGATATCGAGGCCCGGCTGGAAATAGATGACGATCCTCATCATGGCGTCGTTTCCGCGATCGATGACGGCTGTATACCCTTCCCGTTGCGACACGATTTGCGCCGCGTCACGCACCTTTTTCGAATATTCGGCGACCGTCTCGCGCTGCTTCTGTTGAATCTCGCGGTTAAAATCCGCCAACCGGCGTTGATAGGCTTCCAGCTTGGCTTGAAATTGGGTCTGCTTCTCCTGCTTGGCGGCGTCGCTCAGCTTGCTGTCCTGTATCGACTGCTCCAGGTCCTTCAACTCTTGGTCGTCGGCGTTGATGATTTTCTGCCTGGTCGCGGCGTAGGACTTGAGTTCTTCCAGCGCACGTTTACCGGCTTTCGATTTTTCGATTACGAGTTGCTGATCCAACACAGCGACCTTCACGGTCTCGGCGGCGAACGCCTGTGACGCAACCACGAACCACCATCCGATCACACCCAGAAACCACCTTCCGTGTCGTAGCCCCTTCATATCCCCCTCCTTCGACTCGCACCCACCAGCCGGCCGCGTCTCCATTATGGATACTCGCGGTTGAATTCATCGATGACCTGCCCCGTGATATCGAGCGTCTCTTCGCTATAGATGGTCGGACCACCCTTCCCCTTGTCGATGACCATCTGCAACCCGAGCCGTTTGGAGACCTTCCCGACGACCAGCTCCATCTTGTCGCGAAACCCGTCCAACACGTCTTTCTGTTTTTCCTGCACTTCGCGGTTGAGTTCGCCAACTTTTTGTTGGTACTCCGCCATGCGCCGGCGAAACTGATCTTCCCGTTCTTTCTTCGCCGTCTGGCTCAGCACGCTGGCCTGCTTGACGAAGTCTTCTTCCATCCGGCGCAGCTCTTTTTCTTCAAGCTCGATGAGTGCCTGGCGGTTCTTCGAAAAGGCCGCCAAGGTGTCCTTCGCCTTTTTTCCCGCGTTCGATTCGTTGAGGGTCCGCGCGGGATCGACCACCGCGATTTTCCCGTCGATGTGTGGTCCAGCGCCGGCACAACTCGCCAGGCTCAGCAGCCCCAGCGCGAAGAGACAGCCGGCAGCGAAGCCCCTGACCAACCTTTCCTTGACGTGCCGCATGCCTACACAATCCACGAGCGTTGACCCTTTTGCATCCTAAAACATCTGTCCCATGGTGAACTCAAAGACCCCTTTCCGTTCACCGGTATGCGGCGCCAGATTGATGCCGTAGGCCACGCGCAGCGGTCCGAAGGGGGAAATCCATCGTCCTTCTATGCCGGCCGCCGATCGTAAATCGAACGATACCGACTCATTCTCGGCAAACCCTTTTCCATAGTCGAAGAAAATCACCCCGTTGAGCTTCGCCTCCGATGAAATCGTGAAGATGAAATCGTTGTTGAAGATCAGCTGTTTATTCGCGCCGAGCAGCGCGAACGTGGTCGGGTCGACCGGGCCCGCCCGACCGAACACGAAGCCTCGCATGGTATTGATGCCTCCGACGAAGAAGAGCTCCGTGAGCGGAACTGGCTTATCCTTGATGCCGTTCGCCTCACCATACCGGACACGGAGCGAGAACCGTGTATCGTACGGGAGGGGAGTATACTTGATTGCATCGAAGTAGTATTTGTAAAAATTGTTCGTCCCGCCGAGGTAGGGCGTGCCGAAATCGACTCCCCCTCCGATTCGCCATCCTTTTCGAGGATCGAGATAGTAATCCCGTGTATCGCGAAACACCGAGGTGCGGAAGCCGGTCGTGGTCTGATTTCCCAGCTGCCGGCAGACGAACTGATTGAAGGTTACCGTATTTAAGCAGTAGTTGTTCGGATCGCTGAAGTTCAACTCTTCCGCCACGACGGCGAAATTGCCCGTCACATATTCCGAGAGCCACCGGCCAAAGGTGAGGCTCGCGCCGCTCTTCTTCTCGAAATATGACACGTAGTTGGTCATGCTGCGGTAGACGTCAATCTGCATCGAAGTCAACGAATCGTTCAGATAGGGGTTGCGAAACGTAATCAATCCTAACGTACGCTGCTGACCCAACTGACCGCGGACTCGCCCAAGCCAGCCGTTCCCGCCGAGATTACCTTCCGTGATGTCGGCGATGGCGACCAACTTGTCCAGAGTACTGAAGCCGCCGCCGATGCTGAACTGCCCGGTCGCCTTTTCCTTGACACGCACGTTGAGATCGACCTTGTCGGCTTCCACTTGTTGAGGAAGGATTTCCACGGTCTCGAAGAAGTTCAAGTTGTTGAGCCGTTGGAAGCTCCGCTTGAGCGACGGGGTATCGATCACGTCTTGCTCGTCAACGCGTATTTCGCGCCGGATGACATTGTCTTTCGTCTTATCGTTTCCGTGGATGTTGATCTGGCGGATGCGCATCATTTCTCCTTCCTTAATGTGAAAAATGATGCTGGCGGTCCGCTCTTCGGCATTCTGGTTCACGTTCGGAGCCACTTCGGCAAACGCATAGCCCTTGGCTCCATACAGATCGGTAAGGCGCGTGATCTCATCCCGGATTTTGGCACGCTGAAAAATTTCCCCCTCCTTGATCGACAACCCGTCGCGTAATTCCGGCGTCTCGAACACTGTATTCCCGCGAAACCCGACCTCCGACACGGTGAAGGGTTCGCCTTCCGAAACGGCAAACCTGACCGTGAACCACTTCTTATCCTCGCTGAGCTGGACCGAGGGGAGGCCGATCTGCGCGTTCAAGAACCCCTTGTTCATCAACACTTCCCGGATCCGTTCGATGTCGTTCGGCAACTCTTCCCGTTTCAGAATGCCCGCATCGGACACGAACGACGGCATCTTGAATTGAGTGATGATCCCGTACCACGGTACCCATTCGCGCGTCGCCGTTGCCTTGAAGATTTCCTCTTTCGTTGCGGAACGCAATCCATCGAAGATGACGGTCTTTATCCGAGCCTTATCGCCTTCTTTCACGAAGAACGTGAGCCGTTTCCGATCCTCGTCTACCGTCTGGATGATCGGAATCACCTGGGCGTTATAGTATCCATCTTCCTGGTACGCGATGCGGATCTTTTCGGCACTTTCCTTCGCCTGCTGCTGATCCAGAAACGCCTGGCTCTTGATGGTAATTTTTTCTTGTAGCTTCTCATCGCTCAACTGCTCGTTTCCATCAAACACGATTTCCGTGATAAAGGGCTTCTCGCGGACTAGAAAGGTCAACGCAATTCCACCCGCCACGGTTTCGGTTTCCACCTGCACGTCCTCAAAATATCCCGTGTCGTACAGGATCTTGATCTGCCCGCGCACGTTTTCCGGCGTGTAGGGATCTCCGGGTTTGAGCGTCAGCCGCCCCGAGATCGCCGACAATTCAATCCGCTTGTTGCCCCGAATCTCGACTGACTTGACGGTGGTGCCGGTCGGCTGGGCCGCCACCTTGAGGTCAAACCCGACCACGCAGACCGTGGTTAGGGCGATCAGGAACCATCCGGGACCGAACGCATGCACGAGGCTCTTCACAAAGTCCCGTTCTCCCAGATCATCCAACAAGACGAGCGCGATAACATGAGTGAGCCTGTGCGAGCGAGAAACCACCCCCTGCGTCGGCCATCCGGCTGCCGGCACGGGGGACCGGGAGCGCACGATGAGAGCCACAACGGAGGTTGCGGACGTGAGATCCATACGGGCTGAATGCACTCGCGCCAGTTACGGATCAGAACGTGTTAAACTCTCGGATTATATGAGGCACGTTTTTCAATGTAAAGCTGTTTTGGCCCGCGACCGGATTCGTCTTCACATCGTGATGAGTCCGTCCATTCCTTGACTTCGCCTACCCCATCACATAGTATC
>Ga0335070_10006476_pt1 | contig 13789 bp, 5 predicted proteins | sample Lox_Sample_13_FD_206722 | JGI IMG/M metagenome (GOLD analysis project Ga0335070, IMG submission 206722) | Soil microbial communities from Loxahatchee National Wildlife Refuge, Florida, United States - Lox_Sample_1.3 | ecosystem: Environmental > Terrestrial > Soil > Wetlands | place: USA: Florida...
AATTGTCGGCTTTGACATCACAGTCGCATCGAAGGCGGCGATACCGATCAGAAAGCCGACCAGGATCACCGCCCAGAAGACCACGCGCGTCACCAATAAGGTGGGACTGTTTTGCGGCAGCCACTCTACGAGAGACGGGGCGGCCCCTCGCCGAGCGAGCCGCTCATCAAACTGGAGGCCGCGAAGCAAAAGCCGCAGCAGGAAAGCGAGAATCCAGGCCACCAGTGTGGAAACCAGTACCGCGAGAATCAGTGCCGCCATTCCCGGCAACAGGCTCGCAAGTTCATTGAGTACCCGGATCATCGACTGGTTCAGGGCTTGTTCGATTTGAACCCACATAATTCCTCCGCTTTGTTATGCCTCAGGGGTTGAAACGGTCCGGCCATCGCCATCGCGACAGGAAATACGGCTTTCCTGTCTCATAGGCCACGCACAATTGTTCGAGCCGCTGCTCCGCCGCCGCCGCACCGGCGCTTTCTATCTCGATTGCAAAGGATGCAACCCATGCCAGATACAGCGGCGTCATTGCACGCAGCAAGTGATCGCGGCTGATAGTTCGAAGGCGGTGTCCCAGGGCAAAATCGTAAATGATGCGGACCCACAATTCGTCTGGCATTCGAAACCGGTCCGCCGGCAGGCGCGCCAGTCTACTCAGTTCGAGGATCGTTTTCGGAGGCAGGACAACCCCCCATACCTCCTGCAGGCTTCGACATCCAAGCTGAAACGACTCGATCAGATGGCGCACGTCCACCGCGCCGGCCTCCTCAGGCACAGAAACACTTGCACCAAACGTGGGCAACGATTGCGATCCTCGAGTCCTTTGCCAGAATGCGGCGTTATGTTGCACGTCGGCAAAAACCGGGTCCAGAATCTGTGCCAGCACCGAACTCAAATTCACCCAGTCCGTCGGTGGATGCACTCGAATCCCAACATGCGCCTGGCAGATTGGAAAGCCGCCACAAATGGCTTCGGTGGTGAACCACGTCAGTGGGTGGAGTCGACTGGCGGCCCTAGCCCCGCCAGCGGTCCCGAGATACCGGTGCAGCAGGCGGCCCGAAAATCCAAAATCCGGCCCCATTGGATTTCGAATACGCTGACCGTAAAGCGCACGGGTTAATGGAGAGATGATGCTGCTGTTCAGGAGACCTTCGAAGGTTCGATGAGCGTAGCATGGCGTCACCATGTCGAAATCAAGCTGCAAGACAGGCTGGATCAGCCAGTAGATCCAATTCGAAGTCAGGTTGTCGAGGCTCGAGGCAATGACTCCGCATGCGCGTGCGCCAAGCTTCTCGCCAGCCGCAAACACCGCACGATAGGGGCCTTCTGTGCTCTGAGTCGTCAGAGCCGGAGTTGCCGCCGGGTCGGCGGGGTAGGACAGCAGGTGCAGGTTCGCGTCTTGTTCGACGGGCAAGTGTTCTGCCGCGGCTGGCTCGAGCGCTGGATCGGTGTAAATGACTACGCTACGCACGGAACTGGAGATCCTCGCGAGCGCCTCGCGCACATTGGCGAGAGCGGCGCCGATTTCTCCGTCCTTGCTCCCAGCGAGCAGACCGATGACCAGGTCGGCAGCACCGATTCGCTCCACATGCTGCCGTGCCCGTTGCGGGATGTCATCCTGTTCCGCCATTACGTCTTTCGAGATTGAACGGGACCATTACCTCCGCCGGGGCTACAGTGGAACCGACAGAATCCCCATCAACGGTACGCGCACCAATGCCGGGCGATTGTTCAGTTCATACAACAGCTCGTATAGCGCTTTATCCAGCCAGTACGCACCAAGCAATCTCTGAAAATCCTGGGATTCGCAGGGCAGAAATTCGGCTCCCAGTGCAGTCTCTCGGTAAGCGCGAAGAAACGCCGCTGCCGTCGATCGCTCCCACAGCCGGGCCCACAGTTCAAAGCGCGCGACGTCTTCACCACGTCTTGCCGTGTGGCTCATCAAGGTGACATGCGCGGCGTAGCTGAAAGATCGCAGCATTCCCGCCACGTCCTTGAGTGGGGACTGCTTGGCGCGCCGCTCCTCGAGCGACCGCCCGGGCTCGCCTGCAAAACCCACAATGAAATAATCCGTTTTGACCCGCAAAACCCGTCCAAGATGGTAGTCACCATGAATGCGCACACGCAATCCATGGATTCCATCGCCTATAGGAATGCGAAAGCTATCCAGGATCTGGCGGCGCCGGCCGAGCACGAGTGCGGCAAGGTCGACGACTTCATCCGGCAGGCTGGAAAGGCTGTGCTTCAGCGCATCGAAGGCACGTGTGCCTCCCTCGTGCATTTGGGACAGCAACGACTGTAGATCCTTCGACGTTAACGGTTCGGGAGAAAATGCCGGCTCCCTGGCCGGTGAAGCCAGGGCTCGATGCAGTTCCGCCGTGCGGCGTCCCAGCGTAGTGGCGGAGTCAAGATAGATACCGATGTGATCGCGAGCTAATGGAGACGCCGGCTGCTCCAGAAGTTCCATTAGATTCTGCGTTTCCTCGGGCACGCCTTGCGGAAATGGTACTGAAGCGCAGTTTTCGTAATAGCGTTCCACCTCTTCCACCGTCCACTTCCATCCATCTCCTTCGTTAGCCACAAGGCCTTGCAGCATGGCTAACTGGGCCGGCTCCGAGTCCTCACGCAAATATTCGATCGAACCGGCGAACGGCGGAGTGCGATCAAAATGCGCCTCCTCGGTGAGATATTTTCCAATCTCACAATCGGGATTCGGACCCGCTTCGTGCCGGCGGAACAGCTTTATGATGAGACGATCGCCAAAGACGATGGAGGAGTCGCTTTGTTCTCCCGCAGCATGACGGACCGTCAGGGGCGGAACCGGCTCCCCTCGTGCGGCCGGAAATGCGGAACCGGGCACGCCGCGGATCGCGCCGCGACGGCTGGGGAGTTCTCGAGCATTTTCGATGAGGGAAAGAAGTGCCGTACACGAGTCGTCATCGAAGACGGCATCGTGAAGGACGCCCTTTCCTTCCGGCGTAGTGATTGCAGCAAGCACGGCATTCGGCTCTGCTTCCCGTAACTGTTCCGCCGACTTGTCCAGGACGATTGCGAGAGGCAAAAGATAGGTCTCCGCTGGTCCGGTCTCATATTGGATTTCTACCAACGCCAGCACTGATTTCGGCCGTTCCAACTGAGCCCAGTCCAGAACCCGGACGCAGTGCATCCGCCGCGACTTCCCGCCAAACCAATGCTGCTTGGACAAGTACTCTGGCAGCACAACGCTTTCGAACGTGTGGCGCGCAGCGCCTTCGAAAAGACTACCCCAGCCGGCGCCGATGGTGATCGCAGCCTGGTCCGGCTCGCCCAACCGCAGATCTGCTGGCCCGGGGGTGCCGTGCAATTCCAACCACAGGAATCCGTAGGCGCCGAGTGTTAAGCGGTACGCCTGCCGGCTGATGGGTGGGAACTCGACGTAGCCGAGCATCTCGATCGGAACCATGCCTTCCAGCTCCGACAGGTCCAAATCCACCGGCTGAGCAAACCGCGACAGGTTAGCCACGCAAAGGATTTGTTCGCCTTCATACCGGCGTAAGTAGGCGAGAATTTTTCGGTTCTCCGGGTTTAAGAACTCAAGCGTGCCGCGGCCGAATACCTTGAATAACTTGCGAAGAGCAATCATGTTTCGCATCCAGCCCAGAAGCGACGAGGGATCACCTTGTTGAGCTTCGACATTGATGGTTTCATAGCCCCAAACCGGGTCCATGATCACCGGGCTGTAGAGCCGGGCGGGCGTAGCTCGCGAAAAACCGGCATTACGGTCGCTGTTCCATTGCATGGGAGTGCGAACACCGTTGCGGTCACCGAGGTAGATGTTATCGCCCATTCCAATCTCGTCGCCGTAGTAAATGATCGGGGTTCCGGGGAAGGAAAGCAGCAGGCTGTTGAGAAGCTCTATGCGACGGCGATTGTTATCCATCAGGGGAGCCAGACGCCGGCGTATGCCCAGATTAATGCGCATGCGGGGATCCGCGCTGTAGGCGAGATACATGTAATCGCGCTCATCGTTAGTTACCATCTCCAGAGTCAGCTCGTCGTGGTTACGCAGGAATAGCGCCCACTGGCAGCCCGGAGGAATGTCCGGCGTTTGGGCCATGATATCGGTGATCGGCAGGCGGTCCTCTTGCCGGAGGGCCATGTAAATGCGAGGCATCAGGGGGAAGTGGAACGCCATGTGGCATTCATCTCCGTCACCGAAGTAGGGCCGGACGTCGCTTGGCCACTGATTGGCTTCCGCAAGGATCACTCGGTTGGAGTAGTTAGTATCGATCTCCTGGCGGAGCCTCCGGATGAGAGCGTGCGTCTCCGGAAGATTTTCACAGCTGGTGCCTTCGCGCTCGAAAACATATGGAATCGCATCCATGCGCAGGCCATCCACGCCAAGGTCCAGCCAGTAGCGGATGACTTTAATTACCTCGTCTACCACTCGAGGATTGTCATAGTTCAGGTCCGGCTGGTGTGAAAAGAAGCGGTGCCAATAGTACGCCTGCGCTACGGGATCCCAAGTCCAATTAGATTTCTCCGTATCGCTGAAAATGATTCGGGCGCCTTGGTATTTCTGGTCGGTCTCACTCCAGACATAATAGTCCCGCTCCTCGGAGCCTGGAGGGGCCTGACGGGCTGCTTGGAACCAAGGATGTTGATCGGATGTATGATTTATAACCAGCTCGATCATGACCTGGAGATCGCGCTCATGAGCCGCCGCCAGGAAGGTCTGAAAATCCTCCATGGTGCCGTAATTTGGATGAACACTCATGTAGTCAGCGATATCGTAACCGTCGTCACGAAGGGGAGAAGGAAAGAAAGGCAGCAGCCACAGGCAGGTGACACCGAGGTCCTGAAGGTAGTCTAGTTTCTGTATCAAGCCGGCGAAATCGCCCACGCCGTCTCCATTGGCATCGGCGAAAGCACGGACGTGCAACTCATAGATTACGGCGTCTTTGTACCAGAGAGGATCCGACACGCTGCCGGGCTTCTGCATTCTGAAAGCCTCGCTCAAAGGTGGGAGTCGCCGCCGACCACGTCAACAAATGGAGTTACCCGGGCGGTTCTGGTCCCTTAGGGAGTTCGTGCATACTGTACCAATCAATACGAATTGTCCCTATCACGAAATTGGAAGTCATCCGGCCCCAGTCCTCATGGGAACACGGGGAACGGATTCAGGTCAACGATTCCCGAATGACTCGCGATCTTCATCCCGCCTTGTCCCCGACCAGCAACGCTAACGGCAGGTGCGAAAATACTGCCGGTAGCGGGAGAACAGCTTTTCCATTTCGGGTTTCTGTTTTCACAGATAGTTGAGTGAACACATCCTGATACTCGTGACAACACAACTCCGCGCGCAGGATCACGTCCGAGTTCCTCCAGGCCTCTTCTCCGACCGGCAGAGACTCTTCCGCACCTAGGGCCATAAAGAAGCGTCCCGCTAGCACAATGGCTTGGCGACGGCCCCATACTCGCGCGAAGGCGAACACACGACCCTGCTGGTTCCCGACCGCGCGCAGGGGCAGGTAGGTTCCCTTTGCGAAGAGCTCACGATTGGCTCTGCGGAATCGGAGGGCGCGGCTGGTAATATACAGCTTGATCGCTCCATCCGCGGGGGCATCCATCAGGCGGTCAACAAGATTGGCCGGACCTTCTTCATGGGTTAGCCTGTCCAATTGATCGAGGAGCGTCCGGCGCATTGAAAAATCTATCGGCCGGCGATTGTCGGGGTCGACTAGCGTAAGATTCCAGAGTTCGCTGCCCTGATAAAAATCCGGAACGCCGGGCGAAGCGATCTTGAGCAGAACCTGCGAAAGGGCATTGAGTATCCCGGCACGAGCAATGCTACTCCGAAAAGCAAGAAAGGCATTCAGAAACTGGTTATCCGGTGAGAGTTCGAGGGCAAGGTGCACGAATTTTCGAACCGCTTCCTCGTAGGCAGCGTTTGCGTTGATCCAACTGGAATGCACCTTTGCCTCGCGCACGGCTTTTTCCATGTAGTTCTGAATCCGGTTCACGAACCCGCAGTGCTCTTCCGGCTTCATGGATTGAAGCGGCCACGCCCCAACCAGCGTCTGATAGAAAAGATACTCCTCGTTAGCGCTCGGTGCCTCGGTACCTGCGATCACTCCTTTTCGCTTCCGATTCAGCTCTTGCCACGAGCGAATGGCGCGGTACCAGTCTGCAGGTATCTCCGAAAGCACGTTAATCAGCGCCCGCACGTCTTCACCGCGTTTGGAATCGTGCGTTGAGGTTGCCAGCATCGCATTTGGCCAAGCCCGGCGACGGATGAGGCTCTTCGTGTGCAGAAGGCTCGGGGAGGTGCCAAATTGCCGGAGATCGCCACCGACCTCATTTAGTGACGCCAACGGGAAGTATCGATAGAACGCAGTGTCTTCCAGACCTTTGGCCATAACGGGCCCCGTGAACTGCTGAAAGCGCATGACGAAGTGGCGACGTTGGGCGCTCTGAGCCGCAGTAAGTCCTTCAGGCTCGTCGTGCATAAGGACACTCTGCACGAAGTCGAAGGCCGATTCGCTGATGGCCCGATTACGCCGTTTTGCCCGGTCAATCGCGGAGATGATATGACGCTCGTCTTCGGCGTCGGGCCGCGGCGCATCCGCAGTGATATAAGTTCGATAAATTGGGAAACAAGCAATGATCTCGCGCAGGGCGGATCGCAAGCTTTCGAGAGTAAAGTCTCGTGACCACCTGTGCTGCTCCGAGATGCGATCCAGTTCACGAGCCATGACATTCAACTCGCTGGACATCGATACCTGCAAGACCAGTTTCTTGCTTTCATACACGAGGTCTTCGTAGGGCTGGGAGTGGCCAGTGAACGCTTGATACAAACGGTGGAACGCCCGCTTCTTGGAGTGATCCACAAACAATCCGTTGAGGAAATTCAGGAAGCCATACCCCGTAGTGCCCTCGATGGCCCAATTCCTACGTAGCTCTTCATCGCCATTGAGAATCTTTTCGCAAACTACGTAGAATGGCAGCCTGCCGGTGCCGCCAATCTGGGGGCGGGCAGCCAGGCAGCCGGCTTGCAAGTCGCGGAAGTATTGCGTTGGGTCGAACAGACCATCGGGGTGATCGACGCGGAGCCCGGACACATAGCCTTGTCTGATCTGGTTGAAGATGAGGTCGTGTACCGCCGAGAAGACCTCGGGATCCTCTACGCGAATCGCAGCCAAGTCGTTAATATCGAAGAAGCGCCGGTAGTTGATTTCGTCAGCGGCGACGCGCCAGAAGCTCAAACGATAGAACTGCAAGGCCAAAACCTTTTCCAGAGCATCGAAGCTTCGAGGATTCCCCTTGGAGCCGTTTACCTGTTTTATTGAGTCTTCGATGGCCCGGCCGATGGCCTCATCGGCAATGACCAGCTTTGCAAGTCGCTGCTTGAGGACCTCCTTTTCGCGCTGTAGCTCCCGAACTACAGATTCCTGGATCTTGGCTCCGTACGGCAGATGAGAAAGTCCCGTCAAGATACTCTCCCATTCCACTATCGATGGATGTGTATCGCCGAGTCTCTGCTTCATTACGGTCAGCGCTGGTTCCAGAAGGAGGGCCCAGCAACGCGGACTGAGCGGCAACCGCATTTCATGAAAGGTGAGCTGAAGTGATCCGTTGTCGTACCGGACTTCCAGTTCCTGGTTCTCCAGAACCCGTCCATACTGTTCGCCAAGGACGGGAAGTAGGAGTTTGTTATCCAGATCCGGCTTAGGTGGATTCCAGTCGATATCAAAATAGCGGGAGAAAAGAGAATACGGACCGTTCTCCAGCACGTCCCACCACCATTTATTCGAGGGATCCGAGATACACATGTGGTTGGGAACTACATCTGCTATCAGGCCCATACCATGGCCCCGGATACGCTGCGCAAATTCGCGGAAGTCCTCCTCACTCCCGATTTCCGGGTTGAATTTGCTGTGGTCGGTAACGTCATAGCCGTGCAAACTCCCGGGACGAGCCATCAGGAATGGGGATGCATAGCAGTCGGTGATTCCGAGAGCATCCAGATAATCAACAACCTTTGCTGCATCGCGGAACGTGAACGAGCGGCTCATCTGCAGCCGGCATGTAGATGCAGGGACGCGATCCGGATCCGGCCGCACCCGGCGAGAACGTTCTCGGCTTTCAGTCCGCATGGATGACATCCTCGTCAGTGTGTTCCAGGACGAGTATCACTCCTTTCGGGCGTACTGATGCTCCACGCTCACTTATCCGCACTGTCAGCTGACTCTGACCGCGAGCTTTTCGCCGAGGGAATTGAAATGCTCGATCCACGTTCGAGCATCCACCTCGCCTTGCTCATTGCGGCGCGCGAATTCATCGAAAACGTTTCGACGCATTTGGGACCAGACGTTCTGGGCCGTCCACATGGCCACTTCAAACGGCAGGGAGCGCGCCTCTCCCACAAGCGCCTCCAACCGCTCAAGGAGCACCTGATCACCGGGGTGTTTGGAAAGCCGTTCCATGAGGCGTTCGATGGTCATGCGAAGGGTGAATTCGAGGGTGGTGGAATCAAGCATGACGTCTGCCGCCCTTGCCTCGGCCAGGAGGTTCCGCACGCGCTCGAGGTCCATCTCCTCCTCGCCAAGCTCGTGGCGGAGCCGGCTGTTCAAAGCGAATTCGGCTGCTGTACGGATCGCCCTGGGGAGAGGCACGCCCAGGTCTCGCAAGAAGTGAACAAGCAGAGCGTGATGCTCGTAAATCTGACGATAGGCGCCTTCGGCTTCGGCCAGAGACGTATTCAGGATCTGGCGCAGGATGCTGCGTTGGTCATCCCGAAAGAGGGATTTCAAAGAATAGGTGGTTGGCCCGAGTTCTCTTTCCATCATCCTGAGCACATCTGGAATATCGGCTTTGGAGAAGGCGCTCATGATCTCCTGTGCGAGGGCCTGATAGGTCGCTTCTCCTGGGAACGTGCGGATCCCGCAACTCAGGTTGTGGTCGCCGAAATGCAGCGCACAAAACATGAAGGTTTCGGTTTCGCGTGTGATCTCCGACGTGAAGTCCGCGCGGCCGACGGCCAACTTCATGCGGCCCGCCTCCACACTGCGGTAGTCCTTGCGGTCAGCGCCGTAGCAATAAATTCGGTCATTGTCCGAATAGGATTTGAATAATGAGCTGATGGCGTAGTGAGCCGCAACTTTCTCCAGATTAATCATGGTCGGCTTGACAAATTTCTGGTAAATGCACGCGCCGTCCTGGTGTTCGGGGATGTTGCTCTTCGCCTTGGACAAAGCCTCCAGAAAGGGCGCCTCCAAACCGTCTCCAAAGAGTTCCTGGGAGAGTTGAAGGGCGCGGCCGGCGTATTGCATAACCTGGACCGTTTCGATGCCCGACAGCTCATCGAAGAACCAGCCGCAACTGGTGTACATGAGCATCAGGTGGCGCTGCATCTCTAATAATTTGAATGTGGCGACCTTTTCCTCGTCACCCAACTCCCGGGTGGCGTGACGCGAAAGAAAGGTTGCGAGATTTTCAGGTGAGCGATCAAGGACCACGTTGATGTAGTCGTCTCGGGCAGTCCATGGATCCTTGAGGAGCTCATGCGCCCGTTGTTCGAACCGTGAAGTTAAGGTATCGCGCAGGCAGTCGAGCGCTCCGCGGAGGGGCGCCCGCCAGGATTGGTTCCATCCCGGGTGTCCCGCATTGCAGCCGCAATCGGCACGCCAGCGTTCGATGCCATGGATACAACTCCAGGAACTGTTCTCGAAGATTTCGACGTCATGGGTCGGCGGGTGGCGATCCAGATATTCGCCGTAGTTTGTAATGTCGGCTCGGTTTCCAGACCGGATGTATTCCAGCGCGTAGGTTAGGGCCATTTCGCCGTGGTGGTGATGGTGCCCGTAGGTTTCGCCGTCGGTGGCGATGTGCACCAACTCGGGCCAGGTGCGTGCCTCGGAGAACGCGCCTAGAAGACGCTGGGCGAAGCGCTCGCCATTGTTCAGGAGCCCTTCGAAAGCTACGCCTCGCGAGATGGGGCCATCATAGAAGAAAAGGTTGATGGAGCGGCGCGAAGGCAGTCGCAAGCGGTAGACCATGGTGGGGTCGATGCGCTCATTGCTGACCTCGCGCCAGTTACGGCTGCCGATTCGGCGCATTCTCTTGGCTTGCCGGGGTGCCAGGACCGTAAACTTAATCCCGCACTGCGCCAGAATGTCGAGCGTCTCGAGATCGACGGCGGTCTCCGGGAGCCACATGCCTTCCGGCCTTCGTGCGAAACGATACTCGAAATCGCGTATGCCCCAGATGACCTGAGTGTGCTTGTCGCGGGAGTTTGCGAGAGGCATGATCATATGGTTATAAGCCTGGGCGATCGCCGAACCGTGACCCGAGAAACGATCGCGGCTTTCTTTGTCCGCGTCTAGAATCGTCTGGTAGACTCTCGGCGCGGCCGACCGCATCCAAGAAAGCAGCGTGGGGCCGAAATTGAAGCTGATCCACGCGTAGTTGTTAATAATGTTGGTGATGCGATTTTCCCCATCGAGAATGCGCGACGCAGCATTGGGCGCGTAAGACTCGGCCGTGACGCGTTCGTTCCAGTCGTGGTACGGGTAGGCCGAATCCTGTAACTCCACGGCTTCGAACCACGGATTCTCACGGGGCGGCTGGTAGAAGTGGCTGTGAATGCAAATATAACCCATGCTTGGAAATCTCCATCAGATCGGTTGTTCAAGCGACTTTTCGTAAATGACAACGGACTTACGATTGAGTTGGAGTCCAACCCCGCCCTCGGACGACAGCTTGAGAGCAAGCAGACTACCATCTCCTTTCCATTGCTCGTCGGAAGAATCCAGCAGCCGCTGCCAACGCCCCGGGGGAACAGGCGCGTCAACGGCAATGACAGAATCCGCAAAGCTGAAGGCGACGAATACTTCGCATTCGCGGCAGCGGCGTCGCACAAAAAGCGTCTTTTTGTTTTCCAAGGCGATGACATCGGTGTCTTCTTTGCTGAGATATGCGAGCGCCGGATTGATTCCGCGTAGGCGGATCAGTTCCCGGTAGAAGTCGAGGAGAATACGGTGGCAGCCCGTGTCTCTCAGCTCGTAATTGATCTTGGAGCGAAGGAAAGTCGCCTCATCCTGAGGGTCCGGCACCTCTCCCTGCCAGGCGAACCCGGAGAACTCTTCTCGCCGGCCGCGCCGTACAGCCTCGGCTAGCGCAGCGTCCGAGTGACTGGTGAAGTATAGAAAGGGCGCTGACTCACCGTACTCCTCTCCCATGAAAAGCAGCGGTAAGTAGGGCGAAAGGACCACAACCCCTGCCGCCAGCTTCAAAGCCTCGAAACAGATGAGCGTGCTCAGGCGATCGCCGAGCATCCGGTTGCCGATCTGATCGTGATTCTGCGCACAAACGACGAAGCGCTCCGCAGGTATCGTGCGCGACGAGTTGCCGTGACGACGGCGCCGAAACGAAGAGTGTTCGCCGGAATACACGAAGCCTTCGGCGTAGGCTTTCGCCAAGTGGCGCAGTTTGCCGAAGTCTTGATAATAGCCCTCACGTTCGCCGGTCAGGAGTGCATGTAGAGCGTGGTGAAAATTGTCGTTCCACTGGGCATCGCAACTGTAGCCGCCGAAATGGTGAGGTTGAATGACGCGCACGTCATTGAGGTCGCTCTCCGCGATTACATACACGCGACGATTCAGCTCGGCGGCCCGCTGGTGGACGGCCGCTGTAAGTTCCTGGAGAAACGGCTGCGCCGAATGGTCGACTATGGCATGAATCGCGTCCAAGCGGAGAGTGTCTATGTGGAAGTCTGTCACCCAGTACAGCGCGTTCTCGACGAAGAAACGACGGACTTCGTCGCTGTCGGGACCGTCAAAGTTGAGAGCCATACCCCAAGGAGTCCGATAACGGTCGGTAAAATAGGGACCGAACTCCCCTAGATAGTTGCCCTCCGGGCCAAGATGGTTGTAAACGACATCAAGGACGACGGCGATGCCCTGCTGGTGACAGGCCCTGACAAGCGCTTTTAGGGCCGCAGGTCCGCCATAGGAATTCTGCACGGCGAACGGAAACACGCCATCGTAGCCCCAATTCCGATTTCCCGAAAACTGCGCTACGGGCATCAGCTCAATAGCCGTTACTCCCAGTGACTTCAGTTCGGCCAGGCGGGGCACGATCGCGTCGAAATTCCCTTCCCTGCTGTAAGTGCCGACGTGAAGTTCGTAGAAAACATAGCGGTTGAGCGGCAAGCCGAACCAGCTCGTGTCGTCCCACGAGAAGTCGGCACACACGATTTGAGAAGGGCCATGGACTCCCTCCGGTTGAAAACGAGAAGCCGGGTCGGGTCGCAACGCCGCGCCATCAAGTTGGTACAGGTAGCGGCCCCCCGGTTCAACTCCTTCCACCAGCGCTTGATAGTAACCGCTGGCGCCCCGATTCATCTGGACTCTTCGTTTTGTGTTGTCGACAAGACAGAGATGGACCTGTTTCGAAAAAGGGGCCCAGACAACGAACTCACACCCGCCAGCTCCCAGATAGGTTGCTCCAAGTGCCTTTCGACAGCCCCTGAGCCCGCTGTTCATGCGCGGAGTGTACCACGTCGAGGTACTCGTTTCTGTCAGTTAGACCGCATAACGCTCTCTCCTCTGACCGAGTGGTACTGAAGGAGACATTCCCGCAAGTACGGATCGATACCGAATGTGTCATTAACCTTCCGGGGTCTATTGGGATTGCGCCAACCGAATGGCGGCTGGGCCCCCAAGAGAGCTGGCAAGAAGCAGACGGTGTTGTGAATCGCTGCAACAGCTTTGGAGCGGCAGACGCTCCAAGTGGGAGCGAGACAGAAACACGATTACCATCCGGACGTCTGCGTCGGCCGGATTGCGCCCACTCCCAGCAATTGCGAGATAAAAGGCTTGTGGATCTGTGTATCTTATTTTATCATCGAAACGGGCGCGTCTGCACGTAGTTCGCTTCATTTCTATAAGGGGGAAATCATGAGCCGTTCCTGGAAGACAGATCGTTGGTTCACCAGTCCTTGGAATCATTTTGCGGATGTGAAAGCCGGGTGGCAGTTCCCGGCGCAGATCCGCATTCACGATGTCACCTTGCGAGATGGCGAACAGCAGACCGGAATCGTATTCCGCAGGCAGGACAAGGTTGCCATCGCCAAGAAACTGGCCGAAGCGGGGGTGCACCGTATTGAAGCGGGCATGCCTGCCGTTTCCGGCGAAGATGAAGCGGCCATCAAGGACATCGTCGCCCTCGGCCTTCCCTCGGAAATCTTTTCTTTCTGCCGATGCATGCCCGCGGACGTCAAACTAGCCAAGGATTGCGGCGTCACGGGAGTTGTCACCGAGATCCCTTCGAGCGAGCACATCATCAAACATGCCTATGGCAAAAGCATGGATTGGGCCATCCAGTCTTCAATTGAAACGACCCTGGCCGCCAAAGAAGCCGGCCTGTACACCGCTTTTTTCACCATCGACAGCACGCGTTCCGACCTGGACCGGTACATGGACTTGATCGAGGAAGTTGCCAGCCGGGGGCACATGGACTCGCTGACGCTCGCGGACTCCTTCGGCGGTTGCACGCCGGAAGCCATCGGTTTCGTGGTGCGGAAGCTGAAAGCGCGCTTTAACAAGCCCATTGAGATTCACTGCCACGAAGACTTCGGATTAGGTGTGGCCAATACCATCGCTGCTTTGGCGAACGGGGCTTCAATCGCTCACGTGACGGTGACTGGAACCGGGGAACGCGCAGGAAATGTTCCCCTGGAAGACACAGTGATGGCCCTGCATTGCATGTACGGCGTCGATACGGGGATCAAGACCGAGAAGTTTTACGAATT
>Ga0335070_10006477_pt1 | contig 13789 bp, 25 predicted proteins | sample Lox_Sample_13_FD_206722 | JGI IMG/M metagenome (GOLD analysis project Ga0335070, IMG submission 206722) | Soil microbial communities from Loxahatchee National Wildlife Refuge, Florida, United States - Lox_Sample_1.3 | ecosystem: Environmental > Terrestrial > Soil > Wetlands | place: USA...
CGATTTGTCTATGATGACGCAACTGGTCGGCCGATCGTTTCCGGCTCCTATGTCATCGGTAATCCTACCGCAGGCATCGGACGTAACTTGGCAGCGGTCGGGCTATCGGATGATGAATCAAACATGCTGTGCCAGAATGACGTGCTTCGATGCGCCGCCTATTTCGACGGGGCAATTCCTTGGTGGCGCAGCTTATCTCCGGTAAGACAGCGGCAAATGCTTGATATGGGTTTCAATCTCGGCCCTAGCGAGTTGATTGCTGGTTGGCCAGTGTTCATTCACGCGATGCTCGTGCAGGATTGGCCTGGAGCTGTGGCAGCGTTGAAGAACAGCAAGTGGTGGGGGGAAGTCGGATACCGCGGCCCCCGCATCGCCGCGGCAATCCTGGCAGGCTAATCCATGGCCTTTTTGATGATGTTATTCAGCCGGTGCAGATTCGCCTCTAGCAAGCGTTCCTGCTGGGCCTTGCATCGTTCATCTTCCGGCTTTCGTTCGATGATCCGGTGTGTCTTCTCCAACTCGGCGACGAGTGCACGGATCGGAGTGTAAAGATCTGCTGATTGAGCCCGATAAAAGGTCTCCACGAGCCGGTCAATCACATCGTCGGGCAGCGGCATTTAATTTTGGGCGCCCTGTAGGCGCTTCTTCTCGGCGTAGAGCATGCAGTCATCCGCCGAAGAAAAAAACGGAATGGTGAATTCCTGTCCTTCTCCCAGCCGAATATCGACGATCTGAACATTGCTTCCGGTCGGATTGTCTTTCGTCGGCGGCAACGGGACAACTTGACTTGTCGCTTGTCCTCCGTTGGCGTTCACCCACGCCATGACCTCAAACGGGCTCGTCATGCCTTCCCAGGCAAATACTTCACACTGTCCCTGGTCGTTGTCGATCGCAAACCACGTCTGAGCGTGCGCCGCTGGTGCGGCCAAGAACGCCGCAGCCATAAGCAGTTTTTTGAGCATGTCATCCTCCTTTTAGTTTTTCGTGGCACATTGAGTAGGTACCCTCAAGCTGCACGGCGAGATCCGGCCGCGCTTCTTTCAATTGCCGGAGTTGCGCCTTGACGGCGACGTTTTTCGCCAGTGCCTCCAGCTCATGAATGTTCTTCGCAGCCTGGAAATCTTCCGCCAGCTTGCGGGCGATCGGTGCCCATATATCCTCCGGCACGGGCTCGGCACCGTAGCCCGGGTCTCCGTCTTCCGGCGGCGGCGGTTCTTGCCCGTCATCGATGGTTTTGGGAACAAGGTGCTGAAGGCGGCCATCGAAGTAGTTATAATAGATCGTGCGCGCCGTCGTGGCGAGTGAATCGGCCTTGGCCTTGTTCACCTTATGGAATTCGTGGAGATGCTCGGCATCGGCGATCTCCGACATTTTGGCCTTCGCCTGCTTCACCCATTCGACCTGATTCCAAACGCCTCGATCCGTTTTGGTGATCGGAATATCGTACATTTCCTCAAAATTCTCAGTGGGCGGCGCGGCGGCTGCGGGTGCCGGGGAGAGTGCGGCATTGAGCATGGTCTGTGCCTCCTTTGAGGCAATGGAAGCGCGCTCAATGGCGTCTTCGTTGAACTCGCGGAGTGCGGCCTGCCCGCTTTCGTCGCTCTCCGCATATTCGTAGGCGAACCGGCGAGCAAAAGCCACCGGGTCGGTCGCCGGGCCGCTCGGACCGTCATCTTCCTCGCCAAAGGCGTTGAACAGCGGATAGGTCGTAGTTGACATGGAGGCCGGTTTTTCCGTTTTGGGTGCCTCGGGCTGCTGTGCAACCGGCTCCGCTTTTTTGGCAGTTTTGTGCCCAGCGCGGGACGGTAGAATTTCACCGGTCTCAGAATCCACGGTCGCCTTGTTGGCCACCTTCAGATCCAGCGGGACAGTACGTTCCTCGGTAAGCTGCGGCGGTTCCTCGGTCTCATAAGCGCCATCGAGAACCTGATTGCCCTCAATGATCTTGCTGAAGTCCATCGCGCCGGTTTCGGCTTCGCCGTCGATTGTTAGGGCCGCAGCCAGCTCAACGCTCTTGGGAAGCCACTTCTGGCCGGCGCGCAACGCGGTCTTTTTGTACATAGCAATGAAGTCTTTGATCCAAGGCGCCTCGGTGTAGCGCTTGTCCTTGGCCGGATCTTTGTTGTTCCGCTTGCAGTCATCGATGGCGTACATAGCCGCCTGGAAGCCCTGGGAGCGGGCCCTGATCGCGTGCAGATCAGCCAGGGACATAACGGTGAATTCCTCGCCGCCATTGTGCAGCGTGGCATACATATAGGCGCCGGCCGGTTCTTCGCCGGGTGCGCGCGGCTTGCCGCTCGGCTTGTGTTTGAGGTGCTTGTTCGAGCCGTATTCGTAGCTGAAGGCGCCGCTCGCCACCTCGTCGGGCCAAAAGACATCGCAATGCACGTCCTTCACCTTGTCGCCGCGGTAGATCAGGTCGAGATAGCCTGGATAGCCGATAATCACCTGAACATCGGTGCGGACATGCTCACGCTGGCGCGTGGAGGGATTGAACTTCTTCACCTCGAATGGAATCAGATGCGCGTGCCCCAGCGGTGTGTTGGGCTCCAGCCCCAGCGCGGCCAGGGTGATGCAGGCCCCCAGCATCGACATGGGATTCACATCGGCCAGCTTAGGCGTCTTCTGCACCGCTTGAACCATTGTGCGCAGTAGCCGCTCGGAATTGAAGTGCTTGGGCACGGCTGCGGCAAGCCGCTGCTTGAAATCAGGGTGCCGAAAAAGCTCGGCCAGATTGGAGACCTTGTTCAGCGGCACAAAATCGGCGCGCTTCGGAGCTGCTGGGATGTTTGAAGGATCAGACATGATTTTCCTTATGAATTTTATAGATTAGAATATCCGTAGCCGTAGCTGGAGCCGTCGCCGTAGCCGTCGCCGAAGCCGTAGCCGTAGCCGTCGCCGTAGCCGTCGCCGTAGCCGTCGCCGAAGCCGAAGCCGTAGCCGTAGCCACTCAAGTTGCTTTCATTTCCTCGAAGTATTCTCGCCATTTTAGCGGCCTTGGATAGGAGCGTTGCGCCAAGCATTTTCCGCAGTTTCGTCCACACTAATGATGGCGGTTATACCGTTAAGCGTTATAGAAGGTGCGGTAGCGGAAATTTTACAGGATTTTGTGGGACCTTTTTCGGCCAATCCAAAAACGCCACCTACTTCTGCCGACCAGTAAAGACACATGCGTGCTTGTGTGAGTGTGATTTGATCGCCGTGGTAATTTGTCGTGTAACCGAAAATCACGCCGCGCTTGTCAGTGCATACAATCACCGGGATTCCAGGACCGTCAGCGATTTTGTTTTTATCTTCATGATGTTGTGGTTGCGGCGATGCAACAAAACCCAGCCGCTGCGCTGTTTCTTTCATTTGTCCATAAGTTAGATCATCGATATCCATTAGATTTCTCCTAAGCTTGGGTTGCGATGGGCCTTGAAACAGTAAGCCAATAGTGGCGCGCGATGAGTGCCGCCTCGGCGCGGCCGTCATCCTTGGTTCTGGAGAAACGATGTTGGAAGTCAGGCCATAGCTGTTGCGCCCGCATCCTGGCCGCACCTTTGTCTTTTGGGAGGCCGGCCGCCTTCTTCCACCGCTGAGGCGGCAGCATTGTCAATGGATATTCGAGACCGACGACGACGCCGACAAGAATCCCGGCTCCATGGCCGAAAGTAAAAGCGGCTGACGCGCTTTGCCCGGTAATGCCGCCTACCTGCTCCACTACCACCATTTCCGGGTTGTGGCCTTTTAGCAGAGCGCGGATGCCATGAGGGGAGATTCTGGCACGCATTGTGTTGCCTATTTTCACCTCAATCACCGGCATGTCGTGAATGGCAAAAAGTTTGCCACCTTCCAGGAAGGCAATCGCCCCGGTAGATCCAGGGTCGATGCCGATAATCACGCTCATTGCACGCTCTCCGTCTCAGACATTTTTTGGACGAAATAGGCCACGAGCGCATTCACGATGTTTTTCACCAACGCAGCATCTTCCGGGTTTTTGGCGGCAAAAAGTGCAAACATCACCTCCGGTTCGCCATCTATAGGAGCGCCGCCGGAAATCGCGTCCATAACCTTAATCGCCATCTCCGCCTTGTTGAGTACCATCATCCGTAACTGCGCTGTCATTTCAGGATCGCCTCGATGGCGGCTTTCCAGATAGTCTCGCAGGCGTAAACGTCGAGCGAATATTCGCCTTCAACCGCCTCATGGAACGCGGCTGAGATCGCCGCTCCAACTTCATCCGGCATCGGCAAGAGCGCCTCGAAGACGCCCATGAATACCGCAGTTATAGCCTCCATTTCACGCCGCGAGTCTTCGTCGCCCTCAGCGGCTGCGGTACGGATCAGTTCGATCGCCTCCTGAATATCAGCGTCCGGTATTGAGTCGCCGGCCGCGACAGAGGCGCCCTTCATAAATTCAAAAAACAATTTCTCTTTTATCTTGCTCATGTTTGTTTCCTCCGGTGGTTACTCGTCAAAAAGCTTGGCGCGGTCCTCGTCGGCAATTTCAGGCCCAGGAGGCGCTTCCGCCTGTTCCTGCGCTGCGTACTCGCGCGCCTCGGATTCCGCTGGATCGTCGGCCGTGGTTTCCTTCTTCGGGCGCCCCCGCCCGCGCTTGGCGCTCGGCATCTTCGCCACGTTGTCGCCCTGCCCTGTGAGCCATCCGCGGTCCCAGGCGTCCCATTGGTCAGTGCCCGGCACATGCGGATTGAGATCCCGGTTCTCACCCTTCACGCCGCAGGTATGCCCGTGGTCGTAGGCCACCTCTGCCGTCGTCTCGGCCGTCAAATCCACCTTGGGCAGATAGGAGGCAAAGAGATCGTCCTGAATGGACGGCCAGACGCCGGAGAGTGCCAGCATCCGGCAGATCTCGCGCTCCTGTTGCGCCAGTTCGTCGGCGTCCAGATTGCGGCATTTCAGCACATAGGCTATCGCCTCCGGCATCACGCCGGCCGCTTTAGCGTTCTTCAGGACTTGGCGGTACGCGCCTACGGCGGCTTTGCTGGCCTCCTTGGCCTTCTCCACCTCCTGCATCGCGCGCAATGCAAGGCGGTAATACTTTTGCTTTTCGTTGTCGGGTACGTTGTGTCCCGATTGCGGGGTTTCGTCATTTTTTTTTGCCATCACTTCACGTATCTCCATGTTTGTCCGAGAACTATTTTCCGAATTGCTCCGCGTGTCACGCCGTACATATCTGCCAATCTTTGATATGGTTCTGGTGACGGATCAGCGCGAATTTCGCGGATCTCTTCGACGGTAAGTTTATGTCCCCAGTGTTTTTCTCCCTGGGTAGCGGGAACTAAATACGGCCTACGATTTGCAATCTGATCTTTTTGAGATGCCCATTTGCAATTTCCAAGTTCATAATTTCCATTGTTATCGATCCTTTCTATCGTCAAACCTTCCGGTTTTTCTCCCATGTCTGCGAGAAAATTAGGAAATTCCAACCACGCATCGCAAATTCCAATTCCTCGGCCACCGTAGAATACAAAATCCTTACTCTTCGGGTTTAAACATCTGCGCTTCATTGCTGCCCATGTTTTGTACGTCGGGGAAAGCCCCCCATCAGAAGCATGACCGTGAAAGTGATATTTACGCTTCATCCTTTTTTACTCTACTTTTGCGCCATCTAGTCGGCTTGGATGGGGTTGAAGTAAAGGCAATTTTTTCTTCTCCCTTGTCAAATGCCAAATCTATAGCGCTCACTTTACCGTCGCTAAGATCCTCTATCTTAGCAATTTCCCCTGCTCTTGGTTCTGCGCCCTTTATCCACCTGTAGGGCTTACAGCGCGGGACTCCCATTTCGGCGGCAAGCCGTCCTGGCGTCCAACCTATTGAATCAAGCCAATCTTTTAGCTTCACATTGTCCTACCTCTCCCGGGCACAAGATTTTGCTGTAGCGATGTTAAAACACTTGCGTCGCGTCTTCGTCAAGAATAATGTCGCACCACTGAGACATTTTTGGAGGAATAAATGGTCTGGGTAAGAGGCGAACAGCGAGACCCTGACAAGCCGGAGGAAGGCTATTACGCCCTGAAGCTGGTCAAGGGAGGGCCTGAGGTCGCAGCATGTATTCTCCGTGTTCCTTCAGAGACGGTGGAACATTCGCTCTACGAATGGGGGGCCCGGGCTGACGATGAGCCGCTTGGAATTTCGCATCTTGATCCACAGCTTGCGAACGGCGTGCAACAGGTGTGGTTGTTCGGGCGCCGCATCTCTCAACAAGAGCACGATTTCATGCTGGCGCGAGCGAGGCACGCCAAGCTTCATGACCCACAAAGCCCGTGGGCCAACCCTCGCAAACCTCTGGACCTCAAATCAATTCCACCAATAGGAGACTGAAATGACAGAAATAGGACACAACAAGCAGCCCTTTGATCCGGCGGAAATCGTGGATCTCGAGCGCCTTCCCGCGCAATTGCGAGAGACGTACAAATTCAAGTTTGACCGTGCGGCCGAACTCGTGAAGGCTGCGGAAGCGTGGTTTGTCTCATATCCGTCCATCGACAAACCGGAGATTGCCGCGAACGCCACTGATCGGCTGGCCCAGCTCAAGGCGGAGATCGACGCCTGCCACAGCAAGCCAGGGAGCATCCACGGCATCGCCAAAGAGCCTTTCTTGAAGGGCGGCAGGATCGTTGACGCCGTGCTGAATGCCGAGCTGACAGATCCCATGCGGAAGGTAGCCGATAAGCTGACGGTTCTCCTGAAGGCGTACCATGAGCGGCTCGCGGCTGAGACCCGGCGCAAAGCTCAAGAGGAAGCAGCCCGCATTGCGGCAGAGGCAGCAGCGGCAGCCGAGGCAGCGGCTAGGCGCCCCCTCACCGACGAGGAACTCGAAGCGCAGATGCAGGCCGAGCAGGAAGCAGCAGAAGCGGCGGAGGCGGCAGCGCGGTCAACTAGACCGTCCATCGTCCGCGGCGACTATGGGACTTCCAGCGGGCTCCGGGGCAAGTGGAAGCCAAAAATCACCGACGCGACAAAAATTCCCCGGCAGTACATGATGCCCAACATGGCGATGATCGAAGCGGCAGGAAAGACCTTCAAGGATAAGGATGGTCGGCCACTGATAGAAATCGCCGGCGTGGAATGGGTGTTTGAAACGACATTGGCGACGAGGCGATAATGGACCTTCCACTCGCCCAAATCGAAAAAATCAATAAGCTCGCAAATGCCTTTGAACAACATTTGCTGACAGCTTATGCTATCGCGCACCTCGCCGCTCAGGTTCGTGATGCCCAAAAAACCTATTACCGCAGCAGGAAAGGGGAGGACCTCGTTGCGGCAAAATGTCTCGAAAAGCAGCTTGACGATAGGTTGGTGCAGTTTTTCAGATAGGATGACAAAATGACGAGATTGTACGATTTTAAATGGACGCCAGCGTATGATCACAAATTAGCGCAACTCTGGAACCAAAAAGATCCTGTTTTAACGGCCAAACAAATAGGAGAACATTTCGGAGGATTGTCGAAAAGTTCTATTTTGGGCCGCGTGCATCGTCTTGATCTGCCACGCCGCGAAAGCCCCATCGTCAGAGACCCGAACGCCCCGGCGCCCCCACCCTGGCCCCCCAGCGTACCGCTTGCTTTGCACAGGACCGGGGCGCTCCCTACACCTGAACCCGTCAAGCCTATATTCCCTGAATTCTCCAAGCATCCGTGCAGTTGGCCGATAGGCTCGCCGAAAGCTCCTGATTTTCGTTTCTGTAATGCCAAGGCGCTATGGGGCAGATCGTATTGTCCAGAGCATCTGAAGATTGCCTATGTGCGGAAATGCGATCACGGAGCGGTTGACCACCTTCAGCAGTCGGCATAAAAAAATCCCCGGGCTGTGGGAGCCCAGGGAAGTATAGGGAGGAAACAAACATTGCTCTGGCCGAGCAAACGTCAACGTCACTGAGGTTTCGACGTCAAGAGGTTGACGATTCCTCTTAGCGTGGACGGCCTAGATCGTCAACAACGGAGGTAATTGTGAGCTATCAAGCTTTTTCAATGGTGCCAACTCGCGCGGTTATGGATCAGTCTTTGGGCCATTCCGCATTTAGAGTCCTTGCGATTCTTGCGTCGTATCGAAACAGCGAAAATGGCTGGTGTTGGCCGTCTGCGCGGAAGATAGCTGAGGCCCTCGGAATCTCTGAAGCATCCGCCGCCACGCACGTCAGCAAAGCAATCAAGGAGCTACGTGATAAAGGTTACATCCGTCACATCGCCGGATATGGCCGCACCGTATCTCGTTATCAAGTAATCTTGGATCAGGAAGATCCTGGACCGCAACAGGATGAGGATGCCGTTGACTCAGACCCAACGCTTTTCGTTGAATTGGACTCAACGAAATTGGTTGATCCGGCCTCAACGAAAATCGTGGACCAAACAAGACTATATAACAAGAAGAAAGAACCAAATGAATATTCCGCAGATTTTGAGGAATTTTGGGCGATCTATCCCAAGAAAGTCGGGAAGCTCGCAGCGTTTAAAGAATGGAAAGAGGCGGTAAGGCGTCGCTCGGCGGAATCAATCACAAAGCGTGCTGCGGCATATGCGGCCGACCCAGCGCGAAAACCGGGGTATACACTAGATCCTGAGAGGTGGCTGAAAAAGGGACGCTACGAAGATCCATACCCGCAGGAAAATCGAGATATTGAAAATGGTCATTTTGAGGCGTGGTAAAATGAACGACGGCAAACTCAACTGGAACATGCCACGCCAAGCCACAGAGAAAAGGCTGGATGGCGATATGGAAGCTTCCTCGGTCAGTGAGTGCGGGAAAGACAGATACCCGTCTCAGGAGGCTGCTGAAGCCGCTATTGGACTAATTCCCAAAAAACGCCTGGCGCGCATGAACACTTGGCATTGCCGGAAATGTGATTGCTGGCACATTGGACACTGGATCAAGAAATGAGCGATCTTCGTGCATTGCTATTGGAGCATGGCCTCCGGCCAAAGCGGATGAACCCAGGCGCGCAGTCGCGGTTGCGCTGCCCTCAATGCGAGGCGAAGGATGAGGATTCCTTCTCGCTAAAAATCGACGCTGACGGACAAGGCTTCACTGGAAACTGCCACCGGGGCTCCTGTGGCCATTCTGTAGGGGCTCGCGTCCATGACGCTGCTACCCCCATAGCCAAGACGCCCAGGGAACGCTCCTACGCCGCTCCTAAGCCTGTTTCGCCGGTGGTCGCCGCCCCTACGCCCGACGTTTACGCATGGTTTGCGGCCCGTGGGATCGAAGCCGAGACCGTCGATGCTTTTGGCGTTTACATCGAGCGCGAGCATAAATTCGGGAAAATTGGCGTCGCCGATGCGGTGGTGTTTCCATATCGGTTCCGCGGCGAAGTGGTGAACCGGAAATATCGCGGCGTCAGAGACAAGAAATTCATGGGCCAGGAATTCCGGCCGCTACCCACGCTGTTCAATATCGACTTAGTGGAGGAATTCGACGCAGTTTGGTGGGTCGAAGGCGAGCCAGACGTGATGGCTATGTGGCAGGCTGGCTATTCACAGACGGTTTCCCTGAAGGACGGTGCTCCCGGCAAGCTGAAGGATGAAGATGACCCGGAGCGTGCCGAGGATAAGCGGTTTGACGCGCTGGAAACCCACGAGGAAGTTTTGGGAAAGATCCAGCGCTTCATCCTGGCTGGCGACATGGACGAGGCGGGCGCGCGGCTGCACGAGGAACTCGCGCGGCGGCTTGGGCGCCATCGCTGCTGGCGCGTGACTTGGCCGGATGGATGCAAGGACGCGAATGAGACGCTGAAAAAGCACGGCGTTTCCGGGATGCAGGAGGCGCTTGAAGCGGCGCAGCCGTGGCCTATCGACGGCGTGCAAGAGATCGACGTGGACCGGATGGTGGCCTACCGCAGGCTCCCGCCACCACCGACAATGCGAAGCGGGATGGCAGCGGCGAACAACATAATCAATTGGCCGGCGGATGGCCGGGTGATCGTCATCACGGGGATTCCGAACAGCGGCAAGAGCCAGTTCGTGATGAATATCATGGCCTACACCATGCGCTACGAAAACCGTAAATGGTTCGTGTTTTCCCCAGAAATGGAGCCGTTCGATGAATTCGTAATGCAGATGGTGGAGATCCTAAGCGGGGCCTTGGTACGTCCAAACCGTAGTGCGCCGGCCGGGTATGAGGTGCTGAACGATGAATCCTACCGGGCATGGCTTATATGGCTGAAGCATCGCATGATCGGCCATTGCACCGACGCGGAAATTGAGCCGCCGTCCATGGATCAAATGCTTGAGCGCGGGCGCGGCGCGGTGCTCCGCTATGGCGTTACGGATTTGTGCATAGATCCGTTCAATGAGTTGGAGTTGTCGGCGGGTAATTTGTCTGAGACGCAATATATTGGCCGCTGCCTTCAGCGAGCGCGCGCGTTCGGACGGCGGCATGGATGTAATGTCTGGATTGTGGCTCACCCTAACAAATTGCAGAAGCCAAAGGATGGCGCTGCGATTGAAGCGCCAGGTCCATATGACATAAGCGGTAGCGCGCATTGGGCGAACAAGCCTGACGTGGGCATAACCATCCACACGCCCCGTGATTTGACTAGCGTGAGAGTATGGAAGGCGCGGCACTGGCGTTACGGGCGCAAGGGATCGGCGTGCGAAATTCAATATGACAAATTTACGGGCCGGTACTTGGATATTCCAGAAGCGCACGTGCAATCATCATTTCAGCGTGTAGCGTGGAAAGAGCCCGAGGATTAGATCCTCATGGTTTTGACTTCCTTTCTGTTTTCGGGCGACCGAATACCGGTGTGCCCTTGGGTCCAAATAGGCGGCGCATCGTGCTTTCGCTCACGCCGGTAGCGTCTGAGGCTTCGCGGGCGCTCAGGGTAAGATCGAGCCAGCGGGCGCGGGCGGCTTCCAGGCTCTTGCCCTTGAGCTTGATCGGCGCCCCGCCCAAAGCCCCAGCCGCCACCTTGGCCTCGCGGGCCTTCTTCAGGACCAGAAGCTGGGTCTGGCTCTCCGCGCGCTGGGCGAAAGACAGCACCTCGAAAGCGTCCGGGTGCCAGGAGATCAGCGCCTTCTCATCGGCGTCATAGAGCTTCGCCCCGCGCCGCCCGATCTCTTGCAGCACCGGCAGGACTTGCCCCGCCGAGCCGCCGATGATGGCCGCGCACGCAATCACAAGCCTATCCCCCTCGCGCAGCGCCCGCAGCGCCTCGGTCAATTCAGGCCACGGGTCTTTCGGCGGCTGGGGGCGGCGCTTCATTGCCCGGTCAATCCAGACCGGCGCCTCTTCGCCAAAATCCTCAATCCCAGCCTCGCGCAGCTTGTCCTCCTGCGCTTTCCGGCTTGGCATTCCTGCCGTCTCTCTGATGTATCCAAGATCCATAATGCTTCGTAACTTTTATACTGGCGGAAGGCAATATGTTTTGACGGATTAATGGCGGCGGATTATAAGGGGGAATCGCCGGGACGTTCCGGCATCCAACAACTGCCCGGAGAGCCCAATGATTCGAATCATCGTCCGTCATGACAACTGCGGCATGGCCGCCAATGTCGGTGGCGCCGTCTTCACCGAGTTCAAGACGTTCGACATTTCGGCGCCCGAGGTTGAGAAGTACCTGAAGAGGGATGCTGGCACCTATAAGCAGACGCAGATTGTCGGTGTCGAGCTTGTTGAACCCGAGTCCACCTAACCCCCGAAAGGCGCCAAAATGGCCCGAAAGGCCGCTTTGAAAAAGCTCTGTGTCCTAGACCTATTTTCCGGCATAGGCGGATTTGCGCTTGGGCTTGAGCGCGCAGGAATGGAAATCGTCGCATTTTGTGAGATCAAGGAATATCCCAGGCGTATCCTTAAAAAACACTGGCCAAAGGTGCCGATTTACGATGACGTACGAACCCTCACTGCCGAACGCTTGGCCGCAGATGGAATTTCCGTTGATCTCATATGTGGAGGATTCCCCTGCCAGGATCTCAGCATCGCCGGGAAGGGCGCAGGCATGGACGGCGAGCAATCAGGACTATGGCGAGAGTACGCCCGCATTATTGGCGAACTTCGACCGCAATACGTCATCGTGGAGAACGTCTCAATATTGCTTAATCGAGGGCTTGGCATCGTTCTCGGAGACTTGGCCGCGCTCGGGTATGATGCGGAGTGGCATTGCATACAGGCGAGTGACGTTGGTAAACCCCATATCAGAGACCGCATTTGGATTGTTGCCTACCCCAACGGTATGCGGGAACTACAACCGGATTGGGGCATCCAAGACCAGCGGGGACGGGCTCTTCACGGCGTTCAAGAGGCGCTTCGGGCGCTACCCCATCAGGTCGGAAGTAGAGATGATAATGGGCTACCCGGCTGGATGGACGCACTTGGAAACGCCGTAGTGCCGCAGATACCTGAACTCATTGGACGGGCCATCCTAGCTAAGTCCACCTAACCCTCTGACATGGCGGTGTCCAATCCTCAGGTAAGGGCTTCGTAACATGCGCTTGCGCAAGAAACATTAACCAATTGCGCACATTGTCTGGCGTGACGTTTACGCCGCTTGCCATACGTTGGGCTGTTCGCTTGTTAATCCTGCCGAGCTTTTCGGCAAATTTCGCGGGCGACCAGCCAATTACTTCAAGTAGTTCAGCGGTCGATAGAGTGAAAACGTCCATCATTTTATCCCTTCAAATGTTCCGTTATTGATCTCGCGCAGTATCCTTTTTAGCTGTCCCTCTGCCCGCTCTCGTGTGCGGTGGCAGTCGTACACCTTGTAGATATTGCGTCGGTAGCTGAAGACCATGACGCGGAAAGGATATTTCCGCGCCTTGGCTTCCTCAATTCGGGGCCTCACGTAAGATCCCCAAGCCGCCGCATTTCATCCATGATTCGCCTTTCGACCGCGACCGTGCCAGGAATGTTGATATTGTCATAGAACCACAGATAATTTGGGCCTTTCGAGTTTGGACGCTTGGAAATGGCCTCGCATGTCACGCGCCCATAGGAGACGATGGCCGGCAGCTTATGGAATGCTGCAATTCGTTCGGCGGCGTCGTGGATTCGTAGAACGTTTTCCTTCAGCCTTAGCCGTTCATCGGCCTGTTGTTTGAGGTATTCGATGATTTCCTGAAGGGTCATGGCAATTTCCCTTGCGGGATCTTCCCATAAAACTTCACGCCGTATTTGTTGGATTCCCAAAGCGAGCCGTCGTCGCATGCGATATAGACGCGGCCTGCGTATTCGTGCGTAGTCATCGCAACGGGAGAGCGCCGAAATCCTTTTGCTTTATCCGAGAGAGCTTCCCACACGGCATCTGTAACGTGGTCAACATTGCCAGCGCAAGGATCGTTCATAGCTGCGTCAATAACTTTCCAAAGATTATTATAGTCGCTCATTTCATTCTCCTTACGGTAAAAGCCAATCATCGTCAGATCCAAATCCACAGGCTATGTCTATCTCAGCCTGCACAGCCCGAGACGCCATCGATTCGTCATCGTCCTCGAAAGCGTGAGATTCCTGACGCTTCATTCGGACCGGATGACCTTTGCCGCCATGCTTCGCGGCAATATGTTGAACGGCCGACACACCGCTTTGAAGGATTTTCCCGCATCGACTGCATTTATGTTTCGCCATTTTCGACTCGCCTTTTCCAAAAAATTTGTCCAACGCTTAGGGATAGATCGGCCAACGAGGCGCGCGCGCCCCGACCGCCGGCATTGGCAAACCGCCGGCCGGGACCGGGGCTCAAAACGGCGTCTCCGCTAGGTATGCCTCAGTCGCCGCATCACGCTCTCCAGCCGTGCCGCACGCCACGCTCCAGACCGGCGCGCGTTGCCCAGACTGGAACACGTCAGCCCTAAACGGAT
>Ga0335070_10006478_pt1 | contig 13789 bp, 11 predicted proteins | sample Lox_Sample_13_FD_206722 | JGI IMG/M metagenome (GOLD analysis project Ga0335070, IMG submission 206722) | Soil microbial communities from Loxahatchee National Wildlife Refuge, Florida, United States - Lox_Sample_1.3 | ecosystem: Environmental > Terrestrial > Soil > Wetlands | place: USA...
TTCCCCCTTAAGGCTACTCTTCTTGCCAGCGAGGAGGTCTGCTGTTTGTTCGAGTTCACCGGAGTCGAATCGCAAGTCACGGGCCAGGACCTTGTTCAGCAGTTCGCTGTACTGCCGGGGGTCTTGTTCTAACAAGACGTTCGCTAGCAGATTCAGCTCGTCTGTTTCCAGGTGGAATTGCATAGACCTCTCCCTTCAATACAGAAAGTGCCTTGGAGAATCTGTGGAAATTGGATCACGCTAACCATCGAACTGTCAGTGACAAGGATTTAGGTTTGACAGCACTCTCGCGCTCCCAATCTGCAACTTGGGCTCGGCCTTTGCGAGCGAGCTTCTTCCCCTGGAGGGCCGCCGCTCATGTTGTCTGGGTGCGAGGGCATTGCCGAGTCAACTTTGTGTCGCCTCTGCTGGAGGCATCGGCCGCCTGTCGTTTACAGGGTTGGCGGATGGATTATTGTGGCAAACAGCGTCATCACTCATTGAGAATCGGCCGACCCAGGGTCAATGAGCGCTATGCCGATATTGCGCCAACAATCTGTTTAGAACGTCGACCAAGGCCCGATTCGCAGTCTCCTAGTTCCGAATTCGGGAATCAGCAGCCTGCCTCCCGGTCATTTCCCAGCCGACGCAGCCGAAAAGGAGTAAAGTGGCTGAGTTCTCTCGCCTCCCCGAGAGCTGTTCGCACTGCGGGACGCACCCTTGTGGTGAGCATCTTATCCGGTGAGTGATCACGACTGCGTTCCATTTTCAGAGGCTTGCGCTCGCGGTAATTCGCCTTGGGGTCCGACCCCGAAGGCCAGAAGGAGATCCCCGATGAAAAGCAGGTTGCTGTGGGTTGCAGTACTTTTAGTGTGCCTTACGGTAGTGCCGGTTGCCTGGGGGCAGTGGTCATCTGATCCAGCGGTGAACCTCGCGCTGGCCGACAAAGGGAACGGAAACGACCAAGTCCAACCAAAAGTGAAACCTCTGCCCAACAACCAATGGTACGTAAGCTGGTTCGACTCGGACCCGAACAGCCCGCCGCCGGCCGGCTACGACGTGTATCTGCAGCGGCTCGATGTCACCGGCGTGGAACAGTTTCCGCACGATGGCATCATGGTCGCCGACCTGAGCAACAGTTGGACCGAGGACTACGGCTTGGATATTGACATCGCAGGCAATGCGCTGCTGGCGTTCCTGGATACGCGGGAAGGCAAGAATCAGCAGGTGACCGCCGCCAAGATGGACAAGGCCGGGAATCCCTTGTGGGGAACTAGCGGGGTGCAGCTTACCAAAGACAAAAGAACGCATTCCGCGCCAAAGATCGCCGGCACCAGCGATGGCGGGGTGGTCGTGGCCTGGACGAGTAACCGTGACGTGTTAGTTCAAAAGCTCGACCAGAACGGCAATCCGGTGTGGAGCAAGCCGGTCGTGCTGCATGAGTCCGGTCATAACTACATGCTGGCGGATCTGCACGCGGCGGATAACGGGAGCGTGATTGTCTCCTGGACAAGGGACAGCGGGTTCTACAGCGACCACCAGCTCCGCGCCAACAAGTTGTCGTCCAGCGGGAAAAAGTTGTGGGGAAAGAATAACGTGGTGATCTTCGATACGGGCTCACTGCAATTTGGTGAATTCCCGTACTTCATTCTGGATGGCAGCGGCGGCGCGATCTTTGCCTGGTACACCAACAGTCCGGCGCTGCAATGTTTCGCCCAGCATATCCGGGCTGACGGGAGCGAGGCGTTTCCGCACAACGGCTCGCCCGCTTCGACGAATACCTCGAATGTGAGGGTGGACCCGTCCGTATCCTACCGGGCATCGACCGACGAAACGTTCCTCTTCTGGACGGAGGAAGACGCGTACCAGATAGTCAACGGGGTGTATGGTCAAAAGTTCAACGGACAGGGCACGGCGGAGTGGAGCCAGACTGGGTTAGTGCTTGTCCCGCTCGGCTCGGACCAGCAGATGTTTGTCAAGAACGTGCAGATCGGCACCGGCGCGCTGGTGTTCTGGGTGGATTCGCCCGGATACGGCTTGTCAACAATGCAGGCGGCCAAGTTGGGCGGAAAGGGCCGCGTGCTGTGTGCGCCGTTCCCGGTCTCGTCAGCTCCGGCGAACAAGTATGGGCTGTCGGTCGGCATCACCCACTCGAATCTCGCGGTCGTAGCGTGGGCGGACGACCGCATCGGCAACAATGCCATCTACATTCAGAATGTGAACGGCGATTGCTCGCTGGGGCAAAAGTAGACACTTTCAGCACGGGCCGGCAGCGAAGAATGATGCCGGCCCGGAACAGCCATTTTGCAGACAAAAGCTCCGGGCATCGCTCCGGGGCTTTTTGCGCGAAACGAAGGGGTCTAGTCCGGCTTGCCAAATACCTGTTGTAACCAGGCGTGGCTGTTGAAAAAGCCATCATGCCATTGCAGTCCAATAGAACCGCGTGTATACTTGACGTATATACATTGCTGGAGGTTGATGCATGGGCACCGCGCGGGTTTTTCGTTCTGGAAACAGTCAGGCGGTCCGGCTGCCGAAGCAATTTCGACTGAAGAGCAAGGAAGTAGAGATCTTTCGGCGAGGGGATGAGATCGTCCTGCGGGAAAAGGCCGGAACCATGGAGCGAGCCTTCGAACTGCTGGCGGGTTTGCCGGATGATCTTGTCGTTGTTGCGCGCGAGAAGGATCAACCGCAGAAGCGAAAGGGACTGTAATGGAGCCTCGCTACCTGCTGGACACGAACATCTGCATTTACATCCGGCAAAAGAGGCCGGAGGAAGTCCTGCGCCGATTCCGCAAGCTCCGTCCCGGAGAAGCCGCGCTTTCGGTCATTACCTACGGCGAGCTGCTATATGGCGCAGCCAAGAGCGCGCAACGGGTTGCGGCGCTGGAGCGGCTGCGTGAGCTTCTGCAATTGCTGCCCGCGCTCTCCTTGCCGGAATCGGCGGCCGAAGCGTACGGATCAATTCGGGCGGAGCTGGAATCGAAAGGCAAGATGATCGGAAACAACGATCTCTGGATCGCAGCGCATGCCGTCGTGGCAGGGTTGACACTGGTTACAAACAATGAAAGCGAATTTCGGCGGGTGCGTGGGCTGAAGATCCAGAACTGGGCAATCTAGCTGGGGAAAGTGATGTTCTATAAAATCGGAGCTCAGTAGAAAGTCGTGGTTTGTCGAAAGCTCGCCTTATGTTTGCCTAGAATAACGGTCTGCGAAAACGCTGGGGATGCTCAAGTTTGTATTCAGCCCTTGCCCGAGCCTAGTTTCCACCAGTGCGATCTCTTCGTCGGCATTGGTTCTTGAGTGGAGCGGGCTATCCTGCTACCAGTTTGTGCTGCTACACGAAGGTGTCGAGGCCTACAAGAAGGAAGGGCCCAAGTTCATGCAGCGCCTGGTCGCCAAGCAGAAAGCGAGAGTCAAAGACTCGTAGTCCCCCAAAGGGGAAGCTTAGTATGCGGCCTCTGAGCCCGAAAGTGTAGCTTGGCCCAAGGGCCAAGCTGGTCTCACAGGTTCTGACGACGGACAGTCGCCTGCTCAGGATGGAGGTCCGCGAATGAATCCCTGGTTTGCTGCGTGTGCACTATCGTGTCTTGAAATCCTGTCGCGAGAGCGTAGACTATCAGTAGAGCGGGGAAGAACGGCCGATCTTCTCGGGTGTACCCATACCTGGGATATTGAATCAACAAAGCTTCGGATGATCAGTAGGGCTCGGATCTCGATGGTGTTGGACGTATATCCAAATTCCTGAACCATCTCCATAGTTCCAAATTTAAAAAAAACTTCGATCTGCGGTGCCGGAACCGGCAAGTCACTCCGCGTTTGGCAGTTTCAAACGAGGCTGACAGGCGGGCCAACCGCGCTGCCCGGATCTCAAAAGGAGAAGGAATTTATGACAATCAAAAAGACGGTCACCCGAGCCGTTCAGGCGGTCAATCGAGACAACGCGCAATCTTCTGCAAGTCCTAGAACTGAACAAGGAAAATCGAATACTCGCTCCAGTCCGTCACGGCAAAGCATAGGAGCAAAAAGCGCCGATCTCCCAGTGGCTCCACGGCGTCGTTTCATATCAAAAAGTGCTGTCCCGAAGGAGCGGATGACCAAAGCTGAAGCAAATCGGAAGAACGCACTCAATTCCACCGGCCCGAAGACGGCGCGCGGGAAGAGCTACTCGCGAAGCAACGCGCTGAAACGCGGGTTTTATAGCAAGGAATTGCTCGTTTCCGACGCGGACACGCCGGAATTCCAGGAAATGCGCGCCAGTCTGAAGGCACAGCTGAAACCCGACACGGCGCTCCAGTGGCTTGCCTTCGACTACTTTGTTTTTTGTTCCTGGCACGGCAAACTCGCGGCGCGACTCCAGCACCGGCAGATTGCTCGCCAACTCGAGAACGGACAGCGTGAGAACGCGCAGGGTGAAGCTCCCGACGCAGACCCTGTCATCAGGGGCTGGTATGGCACCAGCAAGGAGAACATTCGCGCGGGCATTCGTTTCCTCGAGTGCGCAGTGGAGGAGTTCGAGGGCCAGGGATGCTTTCGGGAGGAGACAAAAGAGAGGCTGACGGACGGGTTGGGAGCGGACTTTGTCCGTTCGCTGGAACGGTGGGACGTGATGAGTAAGACCGCGATACTGATGGCGCATCAGCTGGCAACTCACCGCGAGATGTTTGGCGACATTCCGAACCCAGATGTCAAGACGTCGAGCGCGCTGGGCGAAACGGATAAGGTGGTGATTGATCCCATGCAGGGTCGGCAAATGGTGGGCAAGCTGTTGCAGCAACGCACCCGTCCCAGTTTTTCTATTTAGCGCGCCCGTCGGCCAACGCAAAGCGGTTCCAACGGCAGCTTGACAACCGTCGCGCACAAGCCTAGCATTGCAATTGAGCAAGCTACCTCTTCTTACTCTTTCAGGTTCTCTGAGCTAAGTCAGCCCATCTGAAGTTCTCCCTCTTAGCTTCCCTCTGAAGGAGGAATTGCGTTATGACTCTATTGACACGTTGGGAGCCTTTCCGTGAGTTTTCCACCATGCAAGACCGCATGAATCGCATGAACCGTCTTCTCCGTGAGTCGTATAGCCCCGAAGGCCCGGAAGAGGCGTTGACGACCACCAGCTTCGCACCGCCGGTGGACATCTACGAAGACGAGCACACCATTACCCTGAAGATGGAAGTCCCGGGCGTCGATGAAAAAGAGATTGATGTCCGCATCGAGAACAACACCCTCAGCGTCCATGGCGAGCGCAAGATCGAGAAGGAAGAGAAGGAAGAGAACTTCCGTCGCATTGAGCGGCAGTACGGAAGCTTCACCCGCTCGTTCACGCTGCCCAGTTCCGTCGATTCGGGGCAAGTGAGCGCCCACTATGACAAGGGCGTGCTGAAGATCAACCTCGCTAAGAAGGCCGAAGCCAAGCCCAAGCAGATCAAGGTTAATGTTGGCGTCGAGAAGACCGTCGAAGCCAAGGTTCACGGCAAGGCCGCATAGACAGCCTAGTTGTCGGTGGCGAATGGTGAGTGACAGGAAAGGGGAGGTAGCTTATCTTGCCTCCCATTTGTTTGTCATCCCAAGCCAGAGGAAAACTCATGAAGAACATTAAATTTGTTGTGAAAGTGAATCGTATGGGCGCTCGTGTCCCTGAGTACGTGCGGCGGATTGATCGGACCCCAATACAGACAACCACTCGCCGCAAGCTGGCGCTGATTATGGGAAGGTTCACAGCCGAAGACGCTGTCAAGTCTATCCAAACTTCGCGGTGCAGCCCGGAGCTAGTGTCCGTACAGGTTCAGGCTTAGGCTGGCCACCCCACCCACGGGCGCGCCGAGTCAGCTTACCCTCTTTTCCTAAAAAAACGAACCGCCACGTAGATCACAATCACGATTATTACAACCTCAACCAGATGCTGAGCCGTCATTTCGCAGCCTCCTGACGCCGCCCAATTGTCCCACCGATTCCCTCCAGCAGCCAACAGGCAAGGCTGGTGAGGGCATCGGCCCCAGACTGGAGAGTCGCTGGTGAAATCGCCATATTTCGCCAGTTGACCGGGACCTTCCCCGCGGGAGCAGTCTTGGGTCCAATTGCAGGCTATGAATCCGGCCTAGCCTGTAGGAAACTGTTGGCATGGCAACCAAACGTACAAAGGCCGACAAAGCGCAGCGGCAGGCCGACCAATTGGAGAAGAAGTCAGAACGTCGTCCTGAACAGGGAACAGGCAAAAGAAAAGTACGCAGGGACTTCAGCCGAGCCGCTTAATCCGACCACGAATCCCATCGGGAAGACTTGGTACAAACTCGGGAGAAGGGTAGTGTGTAACCGGGGACTCGATTCGAGCGGTGCTCCCATCATGTTTAGGAGCTATACTCGATGGCATCGCCCAAGCGTAGATTGGTGACAGGGATGGCGGATGAACAACTTGACCGACTGAAGTCCTTCAGAACCTTCATCAGAGCGGCAGAAGAAGGCGCTGCCATACCACCCGTCGGCGAAGACGATCTCAAATGCCTTCACGAGGTTTGCGTGGACATGACGAGGCGTTATTCCGGTAAAGACGGGGTAATGAGTCTCGATTCAATGGCCCGCGCTTGCAGCCGCGGCGCGAATCTGCCCGCGGTGTGGCTGCGCCACACCCAACTCCGGTTGCTGGTTAGACAGGGTCTTCTTGCCGAATGGCAGCACGGCACGGCCTTGGACGACGCTGTGTACCGAGTGGCAGCGACCATTCCTATGGACGGCGTTCATTTCGACCCAGAGACGTTCGTTCGACGACTGCGCCACGGCACTGGTGCCTGAAGTCCTTCACTTTCGCTAGCAGCGGCGATTTTCGCTCCCAACCAAGTCCATGAGTGCATTCGCAGCCATTACACGCACATCACCCGGGTCGATGAGTGCAATCGCGAGTGGCTGTTGAAAAACTCACACTTTCGAAGTTCGCAGAAATTTCATCGCGCTAGGATGCCCTATAAACGACGTTCTCGGTTTTGGTGGACATTTTCTCTATCCCTCGGGTGGGGCAGTTTTTTGAAAAGAGGGGGTTTTTCAACAGCCACGGGATTTATCGTCAACCATAGCGCTGAGACGCCGCCAACTTGCTGTCCTTCATTGACTTGCCCCACCCCCCAGTCCTAAGATTTCAGCCAAATGATCGGCCAAACTATCTCGCACTACCGCATCGTTGAGAAGTTGGGCGGTGGCGGGATGGGCGTGGTCTACAAGGCCGAGGACACGCGGCTGCATCGCTCCGTCGCCCTCAAGTTCTTGCCAGATGAAGTTGCCCGCGACCCGCAGGCATTAGCCCGCTTTCAACGCGAAGCCCAAGCCGCGTCCGCACTGAACCATCCCAACATCTGCACGATTCACGACATTGTCGAGCAGGACGGGCAGTCCTTCATCGTTATGGAGTTTCTGGACGGGCTGACGCTGAAGTACCGCATTGCAGGTCGTCCACTGGAAATTGAGACCCTGTTGTCGCTCGGAATCGAGATCGCGGACGCACTCGATGCGGCTCATGCCGCTGGCATCGTTCACCGCGACATCAAGCCCGCCAACATTTTCGTCACCAAGCGCGGCCACGCCAAGATTCTAGATTTTGGGCTGGCGAAAGTCGTGACTCCCAGGAGTTCTGCCAGCCAAGTTGCAGCGGCGGGCACACAGACCGAATCGGTTGACGAGCAACACCTGACGAGCCCCGGTTCTGCGCTCGGGACCGTCGCTTATATGTCGCCGGAGCAAGCGCGGGCGAAGGAACTCGATGCGCGGAGCGATCTGTTCTCGTTTGGAGCTGTTCTTTATGAGATGGCCACCGGCCAGTTGCCTTTCCGCGGGGACAGTACAGCGGCGATCTTCGAGGCGATCCTGAACCGCGCACCTGTTCCTGCCGTGCGGCTGAATCCCGACGTGCCCGCAGAACTGGAATGGATCATCAATAAGGCTCTGGAGAAAGACCGCAACCTGCGCTATCAGAGCGCGGCGGAGACTCGCACCGATCTACAACGGGTGAAGCGGGACTCCGAGAGCGGGCACAGTGCGGCAGCAGGCTCGGGCACGGTGGCTGCTGACAAAACTGCGGCGGCTGGACAGGGAAAGCTCTGGAAAGTTGCGGTTCCCGTCCTAATGGCCGCCTTGTTGATCACGGGGGGGCTTTACTATTGGTCACACCAGCAAAGCAATCGCCTGACCGACAAGGACACCATCGTTCTCGCCGATTTCGACAACAAGACGGGCGATGCGATATTCGACGACACGCTGAAGCAGGGACTTTCGGTACAGCTTGAGCAATCACCCTTTTTTTACCTGGTCTCCGAGCGCAAGGTAAATCAGACATTGAAACTGATGGGCCGTCCCGCCGGTGACCGGTTGACGCCGGAGGTCACACACGAGGTCTGCCAGCGCACGGGCAGCAAAGCCATGCTGACCGGTTCGATTGCTGGGCTGGGCAGCCAGTACGTGATTGGCCTGAAGGCAGTGGGCTGCAATACGGGGGACGTGCTGGCGGAGGCGCAGGAGCAAGCGGCGGGCAAAGAAGCGGTGCTCAAGGCTCTGGATAAAGCGGCGATCAGTTTGCGCGGCAAGCTGGGCGAGTCGCTCATCTCAGTGCAGAAATACGCCACGCCGGTGGAGGAAGCGACCACGCCATCATTGGAGGCGCTGAAAGCCTACAGCCTGGGAGTAAAGACGTGGAACGCGAAAGGGAACACCGCGGCGCTGCCCTTCTTCAAGCGGGCGGTGGAACTCGACCCAAATTTCGCCTTGGCCTACGCCGCCATGTCGATCGCTTACAGCAACCGCAACGAAGTCGGGCTTGCGGTCGAGAATGCACGCAAGGCGTACGAGGTGCGGGAGAAGGTAAGCGAACGGGAGCGATTCTCCATCGAGGCAAACTACTATATGACGGCGACGGGAGAGTTGGAGAAGGCGGCGCAGGCATACGAACTATGGCAGCGGACCTACCCAAGAGCCGTAGTGCCTTACGGGAACCTGGGAGGCGTTTCCGCGGCCTTGGGAAACTGGGAAATGGCACTGGAGGAAACACGCGAGGCAATGCGCCTGGCGCCGAACGCCTCGATCGCCTATCTCAACCTCAGCCAAATTTACACGAACCTCAACCGGCTGGATGAGGCGGAGGCGGTGCACAAGCAGGCGGAGGAGCGCAAGCTGGAGACCGAGGGCCTGCTCCAGAACCGCTACGAGTTGGCGTTTCTGAAGGGTAATGCAGCACAGATGGCGCAGTTGGCCTCGACCGCCATCGGTAAGCCGGGCACGGAAGACGTGTTGCTGGCCACGCAAGCGGACACGGAAGGGTGGTACGGCAAACTGAAGAACGCGCACGAGTTGACCAGGCGGGCGATGGATTCCGCCCAGCACAACGACGCCAAAGAGACTGCCGCAACCTATCAGGCAGCGGCAGCGCTGCGCGAGGTGGAATCGGGAAACCGGGAGCAGGCGCGTGTCGAGGCCAATGCGGCAGTGAAGCTGTCCCCGAACCGCGATGTGCGGACAATGGCGGCGCTGGCGCTGGCGCGGGCAGGCGATACGGCAGGGGCGGAGAAGCTAACTGCTGAACTCGACAAGACCTTTCCACTGGACACGCTGGTCCAGAGGTATTGGCTACCCACGATTCGGGCGGGGGGCGCCTTGCAGCACAAGGACCCGACCCGAGCCATCGAACTATTGAAGGTGGCGAGCACCATCGAGCTCGGCCTCCCAACGAACCTCACTGTAATCCTGTGCCCGGTTTATTTGCGGGGAGAAGCCTATCTCATGCTCCACGACGGCAGCCGAGCGGCAGCGGAATTTCAGAAGTTTGTTGACCACAGAGGGCTGGTGACCAACTTTCCATGGGGCGCGCTGGCCCGCCTCGGACTGGCCCGCGCTTATGCCATGCAAGGCGACACGGCCAAAGCCCGTGCCGCCTATCAGGATTTCCTCACCCTCTGGAAAGACGCCGACCCCGACATCCCCATCCTGAAAGAAGCCAAGGCGGAGTACGCGAAGCTGCAATAGCCCGACAAGGTGCTGTCTCGTCGTTCGCTGTTCTCCGATAGTTTACGAAAACAGGCGTGGCTGTTGAAAAACTCACACTCTCGAAATTCGCAGAAATTTCATCGCACTAGGATGTGTCAAGGGCGGAGTGAAAGTAGGCCACTGCGGCGAAGGAAAAGTAGGCCAGGAGAGGGACCCGGAGCCAGGGAAAAGATTGGGAGTGAGCGGCGAGGAGGGCGTCTGGAGCGGAGGCCGTCCTCCTCGCCGAGGCGCGTGGGCCGGGCCCGGCAGGAGGAGATCAGGCGGCGGAGGATTCCGGACCGCGTCGGCGCTTGCTTTGCTTCAAGCGGTAGCTCTCGCCGTTCATCTCCAGGATGTGTACGTGATGGGTCAGCCGATCGAGCAGGGCGCCGAACACCTCATCAATTGGGAACTCGCCACCTCGCCCGAGTGCCGCTAGGTGATGGCCAAGTACACGCAAATTGCCGAGAACCTCGAAAGGTCTCCTTTCGTGGTCGAGTTCAAGGCCTCTGAGAGAGCCGCCGTCGCCAAAACCGCCGGCTACGTCTTTATCACCTTACCCATCAACTGCTCAAACGCAGGATACCCGTGCAGGGGCAGCAAGTCCGGGTTCATCTTCAGCCAGATGTAATTCGTGTACCCGTTCTGGATCGCCAGCTCCAGTTGGTCAACCGCTTTCTTCTTCTCATCCAGCAAGCTGAGCACAAGGGCCGCTTCTAGGTGAAGCTGGGGCGCTTTCGCCATGGCCTTACGCAGCATTTGCCGGGCGCGCTCGGTTTCCCCAAGGCGCGCGGAGGTTGCGGCCAGTGCCAGTTGTGTACCCGGCTCCTGCAACGTCTTTTTTTCGTGCGTTTTCACCTCGCGGCGAAAACGGGTGAAAGACTCGCGCGCTCTCTGGCGATCTCCCATCCGCTCATACACAACTCCCATGTCGTAAAACACTGAGGTCTCGCTCGGATCGGCCTTCTGGATCTGCTGTAGCGTTTCGATGGCCTGCTGGTAGTGGCCCTGCACGCGGTGGGTGTGCGCCAAGCGGTAGCGGGACAACGTTGCCTGCGGATTGGCCGCTACCGCTTTCTCGAATGCAGCCTGCGCCTGTGGAAGATCGTTCTTCGCAAAGTACGACCAGCCAATACAGTCTTGCGCCCAAGCGTTTCCGGGATCAAGTTGCAGGATTTTCTGACACACCGGCAGAGCCGAGCCGACGTCGCCCATCTGGTACAGGTAGGTCGCCCCCACATTCGCGTATGCGAGAACGAATCTCGGATCGATCCGGATCGCTTCTCTGTACTCCGCAAGCGCCTCCGGCACGCGCCCCATCTGAAGGTATGTCCGGCCCAGGCTCACGTGCGTGGCGGAGTCGTCAGGGTACAGCGCTATCAGGGTTTTCAGGTATCCGATTGCGCGTTCCGGATTCTTTTCCACCGCCCGGGCATGAAACGCCAGGATGCCGTATTTCTCTCGGTCGGTAAGTCCGTCCACGTGCTTCACCGCCTCGCTCAGCAGGCGTTTGCCCTCTTCGCCATCAAAATGAGGCAAGCCGTTCATGGCTTGTTCCACGTGCATCATGCCTAGAGAGGCGCGGGCGGCTGTGAACGTGGGATCGATGCGCAGTGCGTTTTCGAGATACACCTTCGCCTCGTCCCATCGGAGCGCTAAGGCCCTCTCCGTCGCCATCGAGTATTGCCGCAGCGCGTCCAGCGACTGCGTGGTCACCGAGCTGAGTCGCTTGCTTTGCGAGATGGTCTGCAAGCTTTCGCCCAGGTCCTTCCGAATCGCAGCGGAGAGCGTGTCCACCGCATCGAGTACTTTGTCTTTGCCGTGGGCCTTCACAAACTCGGTCTTTACGTCTTTGCCCGAAGCTACGTCCCGGATACTAGCCGCGACCCGGTAGTTCTCTCCGACACCGCTGATGCTCGGCAGGACGATCACTTTCAGCCCTTCCCGCACAGCGATCTCTTGCGCCAACGGTTCGTCGATCCGGTCCACTGCGGGCTTCTTCATTCGCTTCAACGAATCGGCTATGCGCAGCCGCGAGTAGATATTGGCGTAGCTCGACTGCCCCAAGCTGGTCGTGAACGCCGTCGTCAACGACTTGTCGAACACCGGGTCGCCCGTCTGGTTCTCAAAATCGCCGATCAGCACGAAATCTCGCGCCGCAAAAGCCAAAGCCGGGGTACGGCCCGACATCCAGACCATACTCAGCAACGCCGCCAAAATGGACGCGCCCGCCACCAGCAACGCGCGGGACCTCCGTCGCAAGCGCCACGTCAGCCATCCGAGCCATTGGGTCACCGCTGCCGGGGCCGCCGCGCCGCTTGGAGCTGCCAGCGCTTGCAGATCAGCCAGCAACTCGCGCGCACTCTGCTGCCGCCGCGCCGGATTCCTGTCGAGCGCCTTGCCGATCACTGCCTCCAGGGCTAGCGACACCTTGGGGTTCACCTTCCCGGCGGGTGTTGGTTCGCGGTGAAAGATGGCGTCGACCAACTCCCCGCTCTGAGCACCTGGGAACAAGCGCTGCCCGGTTACCATCTCGTAGAGCACCGCTCCGGCACTGTAGATATCAGTTCGCGCATCGCAGGCCTGTCCCCGCAACTGTTCGGGTGCCATGTACGGCAGCGTGCCCGCAACGGCCTGACTTTCACCCAGCGACTGCGTCGATTCCGTCCCGCTGAACGGCCCCACCAGTTTCGCCAACCCGAAGTCCAGGATCTTCACCCGCCCGTCAGCCGTCACCCGCACGTTGCCCGGCTTCAGGTCGCGGTGGATTACCCCTTGCTCATGCGCCGCCGCGAGCCCTTCGGCTAGTTGCACGCCCAGGCGGAGGACTTCCTTCTCCGGCAGCGGTCCGGCGGCCACCTTCGTACTGAGTGTGATCCCGGGGATGTACTCCATCACCAGGAAATCCACGCCCTGCTGCGTGTCGAAGTCATGGATGGTGGCGACATTGGGATGGTTGAGCTGCGAGAGAATCAGAGCTTCTTTGCGGAAATGTTTGCGGGCGGATTCGTCGATGAGCGTGCCGGGCGGGAGGACCTTGATGGCGACATCGCGGGTGAGGTGCTCGTCGCGGGCGCAATAGACTTCTCCCATACCGCCGGCGCCGATCTTCCCGACGATACGGTAGTGGCCCAGCGTTTGGCCAACAAGCCCATCGTCGACCGAATGGCTTGCCACGGGAAGAGATACCCTTTCCCCTCACCTCGCTGAGGCAGATCGTAGGCGGAGTGTGCGTCGGCGTCAATGGCAGTGGCACTTTAAGGGCATTTCTGCAATCTCGACGTCGGCGCGGGTGCCCGTATTCGAGCGAGCATCCGCACTCTGGTCGGTTAACGCGTGAGAACGAAGCCGCTGGCGCGGCGGACGCTGCCGCGTGGGTGATGTCGGCTGTTCTGATTTTCAGTTCAGATAATTTGTGGGTCACAAGGAGGTGTCCCTGTGACCCATCTTCGCAAAATGATGCTGGAAGAACTCCAGCGTCGTCATTACTCTGAGAGTACCACGCGACGTTACATTCGCTTCATCGAGCGCTTCGCGCAGCACTTCCACTGCTCGCCTGGTAGGCTAGGACCGCGGCACATCCGCGAGTACCAAGCGCAACTCTTCACCGTGCGCAAACTGACTCCCGGTACGGTAACCAACCATCTCTGCGCCCTGCGCTTCCTCTACATCCAGACGCTCAAGAGGCCCTGGAGCATTGCCGACACTCCCTATCCCAAGAAGCGCTATCGCCTGCCCACCATTCTCAGCCAGGAAGAAGTAACACAGCTCATCGAGGCTGCGCCGACTCCCTTCTATCGCACCATTTTGATGACCCTCT
>Ga0335070_10006479_pt1 | contig 13789 bp, 18 predicted proteins | sample Lox_Sample_13_FD_206722 | JGI IMG/M metagenome (GOLD analysis project Ga0335070, IMG submission 206722) | Soil microbial communities from Loxahatchee National Wildlife Refuge, Florida, United States - Lox_Sample_1.3 | ecosystem: Environmental > Terrestrial > Soil > Wetlands | place: USA...
TCGGGTGCGGAACGCGCAGGCGCACCGACGGCACGTGGCCGACGAACGGCTCGACGCTCGCCCAGTCAAGGATGTTGCCGGTCGCGAGCTTCGGCGCCACGCGCTTGGGGAGCAGGCGGCGCAGCGCGCCCCGCAGGCCGGTGTCCACGCCCACCACGCGCCACCATCCCGCGACCCGCGCGAGCTCGATCTCGTTGGCGCGGCCGGCGACCGAGGCAGAAGCCCACTGATCGGCGGGTACCCGGGCGCCTCGAGACGCACGATGAGCTCGTCGACGCGACCGAGGCGCGCGCCGCCGTGGTCGCGCAGCGGACTGCCGGCGACGAGCGAGAGGTGCAGCAGGTGCGGAGCGGGCGCCGAGGCGGCCACGCCGGACACGCTACGGCCCCGCTGCGGCCGGCGCGCCGGACCCCGCCGGATCACGCCACATCGTCGCGACCGTCCGCTCCCCGCCCGGCGTCGTGAAGGCCCCCGTCCGGCGGAATCCGAGGCGCTCGTAACGGGCGTCGTTGCCCGGGTTGCTCGACTCGAGGTACGCCGGCGTGCCCTCGGCGTCCATGCGCGCGAGATTCTCCGCGAGCAGCGCCATGCCGATCCCGCGGCCGCGGGAGGCGCCCGCGGTGCCCAGCAGGCTCAGGTAGTAGTGCGGCGGCGCGTCCGCGGGGTGGGACGCTTCGAAGCGCTCCAGCAGCCCGAGCACCTCGCCCGCGCGCGGTCCGACGAGCTCACGCAGCAGCGGCTCGACGCCCTCCTCCTCCTGGGCGGTGAGCTCGACGCCCCCCGGCGGGATCCAGACCGACGCCGCGTCGAAGTCGCCCGCGATCCACACGCACGGGTAGCGCAGCGCGCTGCCGACGCACAGCCGCCACCAGGCCGCGAGGCCCTCGGCGTCCGGGAACGCCCAGCTCCAGAGCGGGTCCTCGCGGAAGGCCTCGGTGAGGAGCGCGGTGAGCGCGCCGAGGTCCGCCGGGCCGGCCGTCCGGACGTCGATCACCGGCTCGCAGGCACGGCCTCGGGCTCGGTCGCGTCGCTGCCCGGGTCGACGAGGATCTTTGCGTGGACCTCGGGGTCGGCGAGCGCGGTGAACGCCGCGTCCACGCCGCCGAGCCCGACCGTGCCGGTGATCAGCGGCCGCGGATCCACGACGCCCTCGGCCAGCATGTGCAGCGTGTCGCGGAACTCGAGCGGCGTGTAGCCGATCACGAAGCGCAAGTCGATCTCCTTGTTGATCGCCATCGCCGGCGTGAACGTGTCCGGCCCGACGCACACCCCGACGACCACGACGCGGGAGAAGAGCGGCGCGCTGTCGACGATCTCGCGGATCATGCCCGGCACGCCGACGCACTCGAAAACGACCGGGTGCTTGGGGTCGGCGAGGCCGAGGCGCTCGGCCAGGCGCCACGTGCGCCACCAGCCGCCGGGCAGGCGCTGCAGGCGCTCGACCGTGCCGACCGCGAGCTCGAGCGTCGAGGGGATGTCCGGGTGCAGGCCCTTGGCGTCGAGGACGCTGAACGGCCCGTCCTGGGCGGGGTCGACGACGAGGTCGGCGCCGCAGGTCCGCGCGAGCGCACGGCGCGCCGGCGACAGGTCGCTCGCGACGACGGTGCGCACCCCCTGCGCCTTCAGCAGCAGGATCACGGCGAGCCCGACGGGCCCGCAGCCGATCACGACCGCCACCTGACGCTTGCCGACCTCGCCGCGCCGGACCGCGTGCCACGCGACGGCCATGGGCTCGGTGAGCACCGAGACGTCAGGCGCCAGCCCGTTCGGCACGGGCAGCATGAGCGACTCCTGCACGAGCAGCTGCTCAGCGTAGGCGCCGGGCGCGTGCGTCGAGAGCCCGAGGAGGTCGATCCCGGCATCGGTGCGCAGCAGCGGCATCGCGACGACCTGCGTCCCCGTCGGCAGCGTGCGGCGCGACTTCGGGCCGTACTCGGCGACCTCCCCGCAGAACTCGTGGCCGAAGACGACCGCCTCGCCGGAGCGGCCGAAGCGCGGGTACCCCATGCGCGCCGTCAGGTCGGCCCACTCGTCGATCCCGTGGCGGGCGTGCAGGTCCGAGCCGCAGATCCCGCAGCGCAGCGTGCGGATGCGCACCTGCCCGGGGCCGGGAACCGGCTCGGGGACGTCGGCGACGGCGAGCTCGGCGTGCGTGCAGGTGACGGCCTTCATGGGGCGAGTATGGAGGAAGCGAGCAGCGATCTCATGCTCGGGCGCCGGATTGGCGATCCGCTCGCGCGTCAGCTAGCGTGGCGACGCGTGAAGCGCGTCCTCGCCCTGCTCGCCGTCGCGATCGCGGTCCTCGCGGCGCCCGCCGCGTCCGCGCTGCAGCTCCCGCCGCTGCCCGGGCTCGGCCAGGCGTCGAACGTCGCGAAGTTCCGGCTCGTGTTCGACGCCGCACAGCTCTCCACGCTCAAGGTCGACGGGGACAACTACCCGGGCAAGATCCCCGGCTGCGCCTTCTCCTTCCAGTACGAGCTCCACGAGAGCTGGAAACCCCAGCGCGGGAAGGGGACGACGATCGCCTTCGAGCGGCTCGGCCCCGTCGTCGAGTTGGGGCGCATCCGTGGCGGCGCGTTCTCGCCGGACGCGTCGTTCGACACGGTCGGCACCGTCTACCGCGATGCCTACGGCGCGTTCTCGGAGACCGGCCCGCCGTCGCTCGGGTGCCGCGGCGTGACGAAGGTCGACCAGACCGACTGCGGGAAGCATTTCACGGCGCACGCGCCGCTCCAGCTGCTGTGGAACGGGCACGCGCTCACCATCCAGGCCGGGAGCAAGGCGGTGACGCTCAAGGACCCCACGGCCAAGTGCGGGAACTCGCCGTTCGGGAGCCTGTCGGCGCAGTACGGGTACGCGCACCTGATCTCGGTCAAGCTCGCCCCGCTCTCCAAGCGCGTCATCTTCGGACACCAGCGCGTCATCACGCTGAAGGTCTACAGGTCGCTCGAGGCGGACCAGCCCGGCCCCGTCTCGGGGCACGAGGACGCGTACATCGACGGCGACATCAAGCTGATCCGCGTCAGCTAGCGCCCCGCGCAGCCGCCCTCCGAGTCAGAAGACGACCGTCGTCGCCCCGTCGACGATCGTGCGGTCGGCGAGGTGCGCGTCGACCGCGCGGGCGAGGACCGTGCGCTCGACGTCGCGGCCGATGCGCGCGAGCGCCGCGACGTCGTCGCGGTGGGAGACGCGCACGACGTCCTGCTCAATGATCGGCCCCGCGTCGAGCTCCTCGGTGACGTAGTGCGCGGTCGCGCCGATGATCTTCACGCCGCGCTCGCGCGCCTGACGGTAGGGCTCGGCCCCCACGAACGCCGGCAGGAACGAGTGGTGGATGTTGATGACCGGCGCGCCGAGCCGCTCGAGGAACGCGCCCGAGAGGATCTGCATGTAGCGCGCGAGCACGACCAGCTCGCAGCCGTCGAGCACCTCGAGCAGCCGCTCCTCGGCCGCCGCCTTCGCGCCGGGCGCGACGGGAACGTGGTCGAACGGGACGCCGAAGCCGCCGACGTCGGCCGCGACGTCCGTGTGGTTGGAGACGACGCGCACGATCTCGCCCTCGAGCTCGCCGCGGCGCCAGCGCCAGAGCAGGTCGAGCAGGCAGTGGTCCTCACGCGAGACGAGGATCGCGACGCGCTTTCGATGGGCCGGGTACGAGATCCGCCACGCCAGCTGCGACGGCTCGCCGACGGCCCGGGCGAACTCGCGCTCCAGCGCCGCAGCGTCCGCGTCGCCCTCGGCGGTCTGGAACACCATGCGCATGAAGAAGCGCCCGCCCGAGGGGTCGGTCGTGTGCTGGTCGGAGGACAGGATGTTCGCCCCACGCGCCGCGAGGAACGAGGAGACCGCCGCCACGATCCCGGGGCGGTCAGCGCACGAGATCAGCAAGCGCGCGTCCACGGCGCCCGATTCAACCAGCGCCGGCGGGCGGTGCGCCGCGTCACCCCGCGAGCCGCAGCGCGGTGCGCTCCTGCGCGAACTCGGTGCCCACGGCGCGCAGCACGTCGAGCATCGCCTCCTTCGCCGGCGAGGCCCACGCGCCCTGGAGCGTCGCCGCGACGATCCGCCGGCGCGGCGCGGCCGGCCCGAGCGAGCGCACGATGACGTCGTCTCGCACGGTCACGAGCGCGAGGTCCGGGATCAGCGAGACGCCGACGCCCGCGGCGATGAAGCCCTGGATGGCGAGGTAGTCGTCGCTCTGGAAGGCGACGTCCGGCTCGAAGCCTGCACGGGCGCACGCGCGCAGGAGGATGCGCGCGTCCGGGCAGGTGCCCGTGTTCGAGCCCATGATCCACGCCTCCCCAGCGAGGTCCTCGAGGCGCAGGCGGCGACGCGCCGCGAGCGCGTGGCCGCGGGGCAGGACGAGGAACATCGGGTCGTCGAGCAGCACCTCGCGGTCGAGCCCCTCGACGAGGGCGGCACGCTCGTCGGCGGTCTCGATCGTGAGCGCGATATCGGCCTCGCCGGCTTTGACCAGTGCCATGCCGTCCTCGGGCTCGGCGGGCCGCAGCGTCAGCTCCACGGCGGGGTGCGCGTCGCGGAACCGCGCGATCGCCGGCGGCATGAGCGAGGAGGCGACGCTCGGGAAGGCGACGAGGCGCAGATGCCCGCTGCGCAGGCCGGCGATCGCGTCGAGCTCGGCCTCCGCGTCGTCGAGGCGCGCGAGGATGGCGTCCGTGTGCGCGACGAGCGCACGGCCCGCATCGGTGAGGCGAACGCCGCGCGCGCCGCGCTCGACGAGACGGGTCCCCGTCTCGCGCTCAAGGGCGGCGATCTGTTGGGAGACCGCGGACTGCGTGTAGGCGAGCGCTGCTGCGGCGGCGGAGAACGACCCGCGGGCCGCGACCTCGCGCAGGACCCGCATGCGGCGGATGTCGAGCATCAGCGCATCTTATACGTGCCGTGAGGTTCTGTCATTTGCGCTTCTACTGCCAGCATGCCAGGGTGGTCGCATGAGCACGTCACGCACAGCCCCACGCCACCGGCACGACGAGGCCGTCGTGCTCCGCCCCGCCCGCAGCGTCGACCATCGCGCCCTGCGCCGCCTTGCGATCCTCGACAGCGCCGAGCCGCTGGCCGGCGAGATCCTGGTCGCCGAGCGCGACGGCGAGATCCTCGCCGCCCACGAGCTCCACGGGACGCGCTCCATCGCCGACCCGTTCGTCCCGACTGCAGACCTCGTCGACCTGCTGCGGGCCCGGATCGCGCTCCTGCACCGCGCCGGCGCAGGACGCCGCGCACGGCTCGGGCGCCGGCTCGGGCACCCGCTCGGCGTCAGATGAGTCCTGACCACGCGCCCCGCGCGAGCGGGACGCGATGACCGGCGCCCGCCACACCGCGGTCTCCCCTCCTCCCTGGAAGGTGTGGTCGGCGCTGGGCGCCATCTACGTGATCTGGGGATCGACGTACCTCGCGATCCGCGTGATGGTGCGCGATGTCCCGCCCCTGCTCGGCGCCGGTGTGCGGTTCGTGATCGCGGGCGTGCTGCTGCTCGCGATCATCCGCCTGCGCCGCGGGCGCGGCGCGATCGCCGTCTCGCGCCGCGAGCTGCTGTGCGCGATCCTCGTCGGCCTGCTGCTGGCCGCCGGCGGCAACGGGCTGGTGACCGTCGCCGAGGTGCACGTCCCCTCGGCGCTCGCGGCGCTGCTCGTCGCGACCGTGCCGCTGTGGGTGATCGTGCTGCGCCGCGTCGCCGGCCGCGAGCGCATCGGCGCGGCGACGCTCGCGAGCATCGTCGTCGGCTTCTGCGGCGTCGCGCTGCTGCTGCTGCCGGGCAGCCGCCCGGCCGGCGCGACCCTCGGCGGCATGGCGATCGTGCTCGCCGCGGCGCTCAGCTGGGCGACCGGCTCGTTCGCCTCGCCGCGCCTCGAGCTCCCGCGCGACCCGCTGCTGTCGACCGGCTGGCAGCTGGCCGCGGGCGGGGTCGCGCTGCTCGCGATGGGGCTGGTCGCCGGCGAGGCGGGCCATGTGCATCCCGGCACGGCGCCCGCGGCTGCCTGGCTGTCGCTCGCCTACCTCGTCGTCGTCGGCTCGCTGATCGGCTACAGCGCCTACTCGTGGCTGCTGCAGCACGTCGCGCTCTCGCGCGTGGCCACCTACGCGTACGTGAACCCGGTCGTCGCCGTCTTCCTCGGCTGGTGGCTCTTGGCCGAGCAGCTGAGCCCGGCGACCCTGCTGGCGGCGGCGGTGATCGTCGGCTCGGTCGCGGTCACGGTCCGCCCGCGCACCGAGCCGGCGGTGCGTAAGCCGGCGTCGGCCGAGCCGCCGGCGGTGGCGGTCACGCGAGCGCGCGGGTAGCGCTCACGCGCTGGCCCGGGACGGCACCGGGCCCGGCGACGACGACCACCTCGGATGCCGGTACCGGCCGCACGCCGCACCGGTCGCAGCCCAGCGCCGCGTCGATCGTCCCCCCGCAGCCCTCATGGAGCACCAGCGTCGGCGCGCCCCCGGGTGCGCGATGGCGATCCCCCCAGCCCATGAGCGCGATCAGGACGGGAAGCAGGTCGCGCCCGGCGTCGGTGAGGCGATACGCGTAGCGCGGCGGGCGCTCCTGGTAGCGCCGGCGCTCGAGCACCCCTTCCTCGACGAGCCGCTCGAGCCGCGCCTGCAACACGTTGCGGGCGATGCCGAGCTCCTTCTGGAAGTCATCGAAGCGGCGCGTCCCGAGGAACGCCTCGCGCAGGACGAGCAGCGTCCAGCGCTCGCCGACGATCTCGAGCGTTCGGGCGATCGAGCAGTTCTGCGAGGCGTAGTCGCGGCCGAGCATCCCGGCGAGTGTACCTGAGTTGCACGATGCGACTAAGAGGCGCATGCGAGGCTTCGTCCATGGCTGAGGACTTCACCTGGCGCGACGGCGAGCGCACGATCCGCTTCGGCCGCGGCGCCCTGGCCGACGCCCCCGGGCTGCTCGGCGAGGGCTACACGCTGCTGACGACCGAGCGCGCGCGGGCGAGCGCCCCGCAGCTGGCGGACGCCGCCGGGGCCGTCGTGCTCGTCGCCCGGGGACGGGTCGATGAGCTCGCCGGCGACCTGCTCGCGGCTGGCCCGCCGCGCGCGCCGCTCGTCGCGCTCGGCGGCGGGCGGGTGATCGACGTCGCCAAGGCGCTCGCCGCGGCGGCGGGCGCCGGCGCGGTGGTGGCCGCGGTCCCCACGACGCTCAGCGCCGCCGAGATGACCTGGGTCCACCGCCATGCCCGCGGCGTGGATCCCTCGACGCCGCGCGTGCGCCCGCGGATCGTGCTCAACGACCCGGCGCTGTCCGCGTCCCAGCCGCCCGCGGAGCTCGCGGCCAGCGCCGCCAACGCGCTCGGCCACGCGATCGAGGGGAGCCTGACCGCGGTCGCCACGCCGGTTCCCACGCTCGCCGCGCGGGACGCGGCGCGGCGGCTGGCGCTCGCGCTGCCTGCGGCTGGCGAGCCGGACCGCGACGAGCTCGCGCTCGCCGCGCTGCTCTCCGGCTACGCGATCGACGCGAACTGGTACGGCCTGCATCACGTGATGAGCCAGACGCTCGTGCGCGCGGCGGGCATCGGCCACGGCCCCGCGAACGCCGCGATGCTCCCCGTCACGAGCGCGGCGCTGCGCCGGCGCAGCCCGGAGGGGTTCGCGCTGCTCGACGCTCAGCTCGACGAGCCGGCCGAGGACGTCGCGCGCCGCTTCGCCCGGCTCGCAGGCACAGTCAGGCTGCGCGACCTCGGCGTCGCGCAGGAGGCGCTCGACGCCTGCGCGCAGTCGGCATCGCAGCGCGCCGAGCTTGCGCTGACGCCGCCGCCGGCGGGCCCCCGGGAGCTCGGCGAGCTCTACCGCGAGGCGTGGTGAGCGACTACCAGGGGTGTGCGGCGAGCAGCGTGCAGCACGCCGCCCATGCGATCGCGACGCCGATCGTCCAGCGGTTCAGGTTGCGCTCGACGAGCGAACCGCCGCCCAGCGACCCCTGACCCGTGCCGACACCGAACGCGCCCGAAAGGCCCGCGTCCTTTCCCGAGTGCATGAGGATCAGGAAGATCACCACGATCGAGAGCAGCACGGTGAGCGCGTCGAAGATGAAGGTCATGGCCGGGCGATGGTAGCGGGTCCGCGCGCCCCGACGGGCTGCTGCGCCTCGGGCTCGGACCCGGCCTGCGCGACGTCCGCCGCGGTCGCGGCCTCCTCGCCGTGCCCGTCGGCGCCGCCGGGGGCGAGCGTGTCGAGCTCATGCAGGATGTCGACCGCCTCCGCGCGCAGCTGGCGGTCCAGCACGCGCCAGTCCTCCTCGGAGAGCTTTCCCGTGCGGTAGTCCATCTCGGCGTCGCGGATCTCGCCGTACTTCGCCAGGCGCGCCGCCCGCAGGTCGGCGATCCGGCCCTCGTCGGCCGCGCGCGCGCGGGCGGCGGCGCCCCGGCGCAGCGGCTGACCGACGAACCAGACCGCCAGGCCGACGAGCGCGATCACGATCAGGAGGGCGGCGATGTCCATGCCGTCCTACGCCCGGCTGAGGTCGCGCGCGACGCGGGCGGTGTAGCGGGCGCGGACCAGGCCGCGCGCCGCGCCGGGCGCCGGCCAGATCGCGACGAACCCACCGAACAGCACGATCATCGCGCCGAACCAGATCCAGCCCGTCAGCGGCGAGACGATGATCCGGAACTGCGCCGGCGGGGCGCTCGCGCGGTAGCGGGCGACCAGGCCGTTGAGCGCCTGGCCCAGGAAGATCGCCCGCATCTGCGCGCTCACGCCGCCTGCGGCGGCCTTCGCGAAGACCGCGTCGCCCTTGCGCACGATCGGCATCAGGTTCGAGATGTCCGGCTGCTCGGCGATCCACAGGTCGCGTCGCCAGCCGGCCTTCAGCCCCACCTCGCTCGTCGAGTCGCCGATGAAGTAGCGGCTCAGCACCCCGAGCATCGGCGCGTTCGTCGGGTAGTAGCCGCGCGTGGGCGAGAGCATCGCGACCTGCTTCCCGCCCTTCGTGACGCGGATCTTCGAGCCCAGCGAGATGCGCTCAAGCTCGCCCGCGCGCTGCTCGATCTTCGCGGTCGGGCGCAGGTACGTGTACGTGTAGCCGCCGACGCGCGCCGACTGGCCCGGGCGCAGCACCGCGTCGCGCTCGTGCTGGAACGCCGAGGACGCCGCGACCCCGATGAAGATCAGCGAGACGCCGATGTGAACGATGTAGCCGCCGTAGCGGCGCCGGTTGCGTCGCACGAGCCCGACGAGCGCGCGCGGCGGGCCCTCGCCCGTCATGAGCTGGCGCGCGCGCATGCCGCGCCACAGCTCGTGGACCGCCACGGCGATCGCGAAGGTCGCCGCGAGGAAGAGGATCAGCGACTCGGTGTCCTGCGCGGCGTTCGTTCCGACGAGCAGCAGCGCGGCGACAACCGCCGAGAAGATCACCGGCCCGCGCACGGTGCCCCACAGGCGCGCGACGGTCGTCCGCCGCCAGGCGATGACGGGCCCGATGCCCGACAGCAGCACGAGGATCAGCACGAGCGGCACGACGTAGCGGTCAAACCACGGCGGGCCGACCGCCGCTTTGGAGCCGGTGACGGCCTCGGAGATCAGCGGGAAGAACGTCCCCCAGAAGACGACGAACGTGACGCCGACGAGCACGAGGTTGTTCGCGAGGAATGCCGCCTCGCGCGAGAACATCGAGTCCAGGCGCGCCTCGCTGCGCAGCACGTCGTTGCGCCGCGTGATGACGAGGTAGACCGACAGCACGACGAGCACGCTGATCAGCGCGGTGAACGCCCACGCGATCGTGTTCCCCTCCTCGACGAAGGCGTGGATCGAGTCGAGGATTCCGGAGCGCACGAGGAACGTGCCGAGGATCGCGAGGATGCCCGTCGCCAGCACGAGCGACGCGTTCCAGATCTTCAGCATCCCGCGCTTCTCCTGGATCATCACCGAGTGCAGGAACGCGGTGCCGGTCAGCCACGGCAGCAGCGAGGCGTTCTCGACCGGGTCCCAGGCCCAGTAGCCGCCCCACCCGAGCTCGGAGTACGACCAGCGCGCGCCGAGGATGATCCCGAAGCCCAGGCACAGCCAGGCCGCGAGCGAGAAGAAGCGCGTCGCGCGGATCCACTCGGCGTCGACCCGCCGGACCACGAGCGCACCGACGACGAAGGCGAACGGGACCGAGAACAGGGTGTAGCCCGAGTAGAGCATCACCGGGTGGATCATCATGCTCGGGTGGCGCAGCAGCGGGTTCAGGCCGATCCCGTCGCTCGGCGCGACCGGCACCGTCTCGAACGGCTGGGCGGTGAACACGAGCAGGCCCGAGAAGAAGCCCGCGAGACCCAGTTGCACCGCGGTCGCGTACGGCGCGACGTCCCGCAGGCGCCCGCGCAGCAGCACCAGCGCGACGCTGGACCAGACCGCCAGCAGGAAGAGCCACAGCAGCAGCGAGCCCTCCTGCGAGCTCCACATGGCGGCCAGGCGGTAGTACCACGGCGTCGTGAGCGACGAGTGGGTCGCGACGACCGTGTAGTGGAAGTCCGAGCGCAGGAACGCGGCCTCGAGGATCACGAACGCGACCGTCGCCAGCCCGGCGACCGCGAACAGCGAGCGTCGGCCCGAGAGCACGAACGCGTCGCGGCCGCTGCGCGCCCCGTAGATCGACGCGACCGCGCCGTAGCCGCACAGGCCGAGCGCGATCAGGAGGCAGGCCTGCCCGACGGTCGCCACGGCGTCAGGCCGGCTGGCCGGTGGCCTTCGACGGGTCGGCGAACTTCGACGGGCACTTCGTGACGAGCGAGTCCTTCTCGCCGACGTACGTGCCGCCGTCCTTGTGGACGGTCACGATCACCTCGCGCCCGTCGCGGAACGGGTCGGGGATCTCGCCGGTGTAACGGACCGGGACCGAGGCGGTGCCCGCCCGGTCGCGCACGCGGAACGTGATGCCGTCGCCGACGTGCGCGATCGAGCCGCCCACGACCTTGCCGGTCAGCTGGTAGCTGCGCCCGGGCGTCGCGGAGCGCAGCAGCTGGCTCGGCGTGACCGCGGAGCTCGAGGCGGAGAAGCTCGTGTACGCGAGGGCGCCGGCCAGCAGGAGGGCGACGGTCAGCGCTACGACGAGCCGGATGAGACGCTTCCGGGCAGGGTCCATGAGCGTCCACTGAGTATCCCAAACCCGCCCCGGAGCCGACGCCACCCGGCCGCCGGGGACGACGGAGGCGGCGCAAAGGCGCTCGGCGCGGGCCCGCGGCTCAAGGCTCGGCAGGAGTTTCCGATGATGTGAGAAACCTCTTCGCCGGAATGGCGTTTCTCTCTTCGACGACAACCATGCGCCCTCGACTGTCAACCGCGACGTCCAAGCCCGCCCGCCGGGCGCTGCGCCCCCACCGGGCGAAGCGCCCGTCGGCGCCGTCCGGCGACGCTGCGCCGGCTCGCCTGGAGCCGCGCGTCGCGCTGCAGCGCCGGATCCGCGACGCCGGCGGCCCGGAGGATCACGCGCTCTACACGTGCGGCTGCGGCTGCCAGTTCGAGGCCGACGTCAGCACCGGCGTGGCCTGCCCGCACTGCGGCGTCGAGCAGAACTGGTAGCGGCGCTCAGCCGGCGGCCGGCACGACGTGCCACGTGCCGCCGAAGCTCTTCAGGCCCTCCCCGTTGGCCTGCCCCTTCCCGCTGTCGCCGACGAACCGGTAGAGCGGCAGCCCGCGCAGGGTCACCTGGAAGACGCGCCCGCGCTTCAGCAGGCCGAGCTTGCCGTGCACGCCCGCGCCGGCGACAAGCTTCGTCGACGCGCTGGCCACGGTGAGCGGCGGCCAGGCCTGCAGGCAGCTCGCGGACGTGCAGAGCAGGTGCCGCGTGGTCTCGGGCGCGAGGCGGTAGAGCGTGACGCCCGTACGCGTGACGACGATGCGCTTGTGGAGCTGCGCGTTCTGTGCGGCGCCGACCACCGGCTTGGTGGCCGCCGCGAGCGCGCCGGCCGCGAGCGCGAGCGCGGCGGCGCAGACGACGGCGGCGACGAGCACGGGGCGAGAGGCGGGGAGGCGGGTGTTGGTCATGTCGGTGATGACGCCTGCTGCGGGCGGATCCTTCCCGGGCGGGCGACGGGTCGCTGGGCCGCGAGCGACGCTACCGCACGTTCACGCCGCGCGCGCCGGGAAGGATCCGAGGGGCGATGACGTCCTTGCAGGTGGATGACGATCGCTGCCGCCAGCTCCGCGCGCCGGACTAGTGTTCCAGGCGTGACCGACGCGACGTCCGGCGCGGGCGCGCGCCGGCTGGATCCGCGAGGCGTCGGCGATCACCTTGATCGTCTGTTCCGCGCCGCCTGGGCGCTGGCGGGGAACCGCGACGACGCCGAGGAGCTGGTCCAGGAGACCTATGCGCGCGTGCTCGCAAAGCCGCGCTGGCTGCGCGGCGACGACGACCTCGGCTACCTGCTGCGGGCGCTGCGCAACACGCACCTGGACCGCGTGCGGGGAGCGCGCAGACGCCCGGCGGAGGTGCCGCTCGACGGCCAGCCCGAGCCGCGCGACCGCGTGGCCACGCGCGAGCCGCACGCCGCGCTCGAGGCGGCCGACCTGTTCGCCGTGATCGCGGCGCTGCCCCGGCCCTTCCGCGAGGCGCTCGTCGCGATCGACGTCGCCGGCCTCTCCTACCGTGAGGCCGCGCGAGCCTTCCGGGTGCGCGAGGCGACGATCACGACCCGCCTGCACCGGGCGCGCGCGCGGGTGGCCGCAGAGCTGCGCGAGAGCGCTCCCGCCCCAGCGCCGATCTCCGGAGGCGACCATGGCTGACGAGCGTCACGAGGCGGTGGGCGAGCAGATCGGCGAGATCTCCGAGCGGATCTCGGCGCCGCCCCACCTGCGGGCGGCAGTCGCCCGCGAGCGCCTCCAGCACGGCCCGGGGGGACGGCGGCGGGCGCCGCGGCGCGCGCTGCTCGCGCTGGCCGCGTGCGTCGCCGCCGGGGCCCTCGCGGCGGCGACGCTGCTCGGCGGCTCACCGGCGGCGCCGACGCTGGCGCAGGCCGCCGCGCTCGCCCTCTCCCCAGCGACCCAGCCGGCCCCCGGCGTCGACCCCCGCGACGGTCGCTACGTCGCACGCGCCGTCGGCGCCGTGCGCTTCCCGAACTACGCCTACGACGCGCCGTGGCGGGCCGCCGGCGCGCGCAGCGACACGATCGCCGGCCGACGCGCCGCGACCGTGATCTACGCGCGCGGTGGGGAGCGCGTGGGCTACACGATCGTCGACGGCGCGCCGTTGCGGGTCCCGGCGTCCGTGGCCCTGGTGCGCTTCGGCGGCGTCGACGCCCGCGTCGTGCGCCGCGGCGACACGGTCGCCGTCGTCTGGCGGCGCGGCGGGCACACCTGCATCGTCGCCTCCCGCACGGCGGGGCTCGGCCGGCTCCTGCGCTTCGCGGCGTGGCGGGCGTAGGCTCAGGGCCCCTCGAAAGGAGACGGCATGTCGAGCATCACGCAGGTCGGCCGGGTGATGGTCCCGGTCGAGGACCAGGACGCCGCGATCGCCTTCTACACGCAGAAGCTGGGCTTCACGCTGGCCGCGGACATCCCGTTCGGCGAGGGCGACCGCTGGGTCGAGGTCGCGCCCCCGGCGGGCGGCGCAGCCCTCGCGCTCGTCCCGCCGCGCGGCGAGTACCAGCCCGGGCGCAACACGGGGATCGCGCTCGAGACGCCGGACGCCCGCGCCGCGCACGCGGACCTCAAGGGCCAAGGCGTCGACGTCGACGCTGAGCTCATCGGCGGCGACGGCACGGTGCCCGCGATGTTCTTCTTCCGCGACCGCGACGCGAACACGCTGCTGCTCGTCGAGAGCCGCCCTTCGTGAGCACAGGCGCGCCGCAAGCGGGCG
>Ga0335070_10006480_pt1 | contig 13789 bp, 11 predicted proteins | sample Lox_Sample_13_FD_206722 | JGI IMG/M metagenome (GOLD analysis project Ga0335070, IMG submission 206722) | Soil microbial communities from Loxahatchee National Wildlife Refuge, Florida, United States - Lox_Sample_1.3 | ecosystem: Environmental > Terrestrial > Soil > Wetlands | place: USA...
AGACGGTTTCCGGTTGCGGGCGGTATTGGTCAACTCCCGGGCCGGGAGAGTATGTAGCGTGGACTTCCTTGATGACGGTTGACTTCACCAGATTTGCGGGACGAGCCCCCGGCAGGAATTCGCGCAGTTCGGCCAGGGCCAGATCGACAATCTCCGGCCTGGACTTCTCTACCAATCCCTTGGACGAGCTGACTACCAATTCGACGTAACTGCCGTTGCCATTGTTTCCCCGGCCGAGCAGTTTTGATTTGTGGAACATCCACTGGATCGTCCGATCGAGCAAGACGGCGTGATCCAGATCCGTGATCTGACGGTCGAACCAGAGATGGATTCCCGTGATCGGTGAGGTCCGGAAGCGGCTCAGCGTCATCCGCAGCGATTCTGCAGCCGTGGTCGCCGGCAGCATCCGGCCCAATACGTCAAAAGGCACCGCAAAAACGACAAAATCGAAACTCTGTTCTTGCCCGTCGACCTTCAGCCGGGCGCCGGCAAACTCTGCATGAAACGATTCAACGTTTCGCCGGCATTGCACTTCCCCGCCACGCGCTTGGATATAGTCTCCCGCAGCGCCGTAGAGTTCGCTTAATGGAACGGAAGGTACTCCGATGCGGCCAGCAGCCGCCGATTTCAGAAATGACTCGCGCATGACCTGAGCAGCATATGGGACGGAAACGCGGTCGACGTCCTCGTTGAGAGCGCTGACCAGCACGGTTTTCCAGAAACGGTCGATGGCGCGCGCCGTCTGCCCATGACCGCGCAACCAACTCAGGAACGAATCCCCTGTGTCGCGCGGCGTCATGGGCGCAAGAGCCGCCAAGGCAGCCGCGATGGTCAACTTATCGGGCAATTTGAGACAGGCGGCGCGGAGAAACGCCGGCGCGCAATGGAGGGGGGCCGGCAGAAAGGAGGGTGCAATGACTGAGGCACGACCTCCAGGCTCCAAAAAGGTCAGACGATCGAACCAGCGGATCTTTTCTTCCACACCGGTACGGCGATAGAAATCGACCAGATTGGTGCAACAACCCAAAAGCACATGCTGGCAGTTGTCCACGATCTCGCCGGTGCCTGGATGCTCGTAGGAGGATGCTCGGCCACCCAGGTAGGGGCGGCGCTCAAACAGGGTGACGCGCAAACCGCTCCGCGAAAGCGCGCAACCTGCGGCCAAGCCCGCCAGACCACCTCCGACGACAGCCACATGAGGGACTTGTGCCCATTGCTGACTCATCAGGTCAACCGCTTCAAGAAACCCTTTCCCAGAATTGCGAGCTTTTCGCGCACCGTGAGTGAAACCCTCTCGCTGAAGACGTCATATTGGCGGGCCGCAATCTTTTCCAATAGACGCCGATAGATGTTCACTAGCACCCACAGCGCAGGCTGGCTGTCCTCATCGACGTAAGGAATCAGTTCTTCGCCTGCGCGGTAGCACTCGCGGGCGCGGTCGGCCTCTACGGCGAGCAGCGGGGCAAAGCGAACGGCATCGGGAGCCGACAACAACTCAGCAGGTGAAAGCCCAAACCTGGCGAGGTCCTCAGCCGGCAGATACACCCGACCCATCGCAGCGTCTTCCTTCACGTCACGAATGATGTTGGTCAGTTGGAAGGCCAAGCCACACTGTTCGGCAAGCGGCTCCGCCGCCGGGTCCCGATAGCCGAAGATGCGAATGCATACCAACCCTACGACCGAAGCCACCCGATAGCAGTACATCTTCAGATCTTCGAAGGTGCTATAGGGAACGGCCAATCCGCCGTACAACGAAGATTCTGCCGGCGAATCGGAGCGGCCCTGGAAACGCGACTCCTGCTCTTCGGCCGCTTCCTGCTGAACGTCCATTGCAGTTCCGTAGGCCAGTTCGTCGAGCAGTCCCGCAGGAATGCCGTAACGCCGTTGGGCGTCGGTCAGGGCCAGCAGCACGGGATCGTCAGTCGGTTGGCCCTGTTGAACCCGGTGGAGCGCATCAAGCCATTCCGTAAGTTTCTGGTGGCGTTCCCGAGGAGGCAGGCTAGCGTCGTCGGTAATGTCGTCGCAGCGCCGCATGAATGCGTAAACTGCGCACAATGCCTGTCGCTTCGGCTTGGGCAGGGCAAGGAAAGCGTAGTAGAAGTTCTTGGCTGCGCTGCGCGCAATGCCACGACAAACTGAGTATGCGACCGCGAGCTGAGACTCGGTTGGAGAGAACTGGACGTGCACGTGTTGCACCGCCGTACTCATAACAGCTTCCTCAGCGCGGCGCGGCCCACCAACGCCAGCTTCCGAAATTTGGAGATCGACGGCCGTCGCCCCAGTACCGCATATTCTTGCCGCTCGATGGCATTGAGAATCTCCTGACCGCCGCGACTGAAGAGTCCGATATCGACAGCCAGCTCCCGGTCTACCTTCTCCACCAGGGGCAACCCCCGCCGGAACCAGCCGCGGGCGCGCTCGACCTCAAAGTGCATCATCTGGCGGAACCCGGGCGTGTTTCTCCGCGCCGCGATGTCCTCTTCACATACCGCGTGGCTCTCCAGATCTTCCAAGGGAAGATAGATACGGCCTTTCTCGTAGTCCACGCTGACGTCCTGCCAGAAGTTGGCCAGCTGTAGAGCCGTGCAGGTGAAATCGGAGAGCGCCTGGCGCTCCCCATCCCGGTATCCGCACACATAAAGCACGAGACGGCCGACTGGGTTGGCGGAATAACGGCAGTACCCAAGCAGATGATCGAAAGTGGGATATCGGGTCACTTTCTGGTCTTGCCGAAACGCCTTTAACAAATCCGCGAATGGTTGCTTGGGGATGTCGCAAGCGCGAACTGTTTCGGCCAACGCGACAAACACCGGGTGCCGGGGGGCTCCGGCGTAACAGGCGTCGAGTTCCGCTTCCCATGCGTCCAGCAAACGCAACGAAGCATCTGGATTTCCGGTTTCGTCTCCCAGATCATCCGAAATCCGGCAGTATGAGTACACGTTGAAGAAGTGCTGGCGTAGTCGCTTCGGAAGAAACCAACTTGCGACCGAGAAATTCTCATAGTGCGTGCGGGCTAGGCGCCGGCAATATTCGCGCGCCTCGGGTTCCGCAGGAGCTTGCGCCGGAATCGAGTACGCAGAAGGCAGACGGCTCCAATCCGGTGCCTTGGGAGGAGACACTAGCCGGGAGCCGTTGCTGGCGATCGTTGACATGAGTCAGTTTTGTCTCCCGGCGCCAACCCCATCCCTGTCTCAATGCCCGGGAATGATGGCAGTCTTGATGTCGCCGTTGCGGTTGAGCATGTGCCGCAGAACCTGTTGCAGGCGGGAAAGCGGCGCCTCACCCGTAATGTAGTCAGTCGAGCGGACTTTCTTCTCCGAAATCAGCGTGAAGGCCTTGCGAACCGTCTCCGGCGTGTGATGGAACGTAGCTTTGAGCGTGATTTCCGAATAGTGCAGCCGGTTGGTGTCAAGCTGTACTTTAGTCCCGCTGGCACATCCTCCGAAGAAGTTGACCGTCCCGCCCTTCCGCACCATATCGATGGCCCATTCCCAAGCCTCGGGACGTCCGACGGCCTCGATCACGACGTCTCCGCCGCGCTTATCGGGCGAGAGCGAACGTACCGCGTCTACCGGGTCCTTGACCTTGGTGATCTGAACGACTTCGTGCGCGCCCATGCGTTTGGCCGCTTCCGCCTGGGAGTCGCGCTTGACGACAGCAATCACGTTGCAGCCCACAGCCTTGGCCACCTGCACAAACATGAGCCCGATGGGGCCTCCGCCGATCACGGCCACTGTGTCCCCAATCTCAACTCCGGTTTCGTGCAGTCCGCGAAGCACGCACGCCAGCGGCTCAGCCATCGCCGCTTCTTCGTAACTCACATGAGGCGGTACCGCCAACATGTTCAATTCGACGATGCGCCGTGGGATCCGGATGTACTCGGCATAGGCCCCGTTGTTAAACAGCAAGTCTTCGCAGAGGTTCTCCTGATGTTTGGAACAATGGAAGCACATCTGGCAAGGAGCGGAATTGAGCGCCACCACGCGCATCCCCTTGCGGAAGCCCCGCACGCCCGGGCCAACCTCTTCAATAACTCCGGCCAGTTCATGACCGAACAGCGCCGGGGGAACGATCATGCGTGCGTGGTAGCCGCGCTGGTACACCTTCAAATCGGTGCCACAGGTCAGGGCAACCTGTACTTTGACCAGTACCTCCCCGTCGCTAACCCGGGGGATCGGCACTTTCTCGATTTTCACGTCCTCTTTGCCGTAGAGGACGGCTGCCTTCATTTTTCCATTCACTTGCTGCGTCCTTCTTGAGAGCTGCCCGGTTGAATCACAATCTTCATGGAGTCAGGCTGGGGATGGGCAGCCAGATTCAGGGCTTCTACGCTACGGGACAGCGGGAAGCGATGGCTGATCAAGTGTTCCAGATTCATTTCGTGGTCCGTCACAAAGCGAACCGATTGTTCCTGTAACTCAACCGAAGCGCTATAGGACCCCAACAACGTCTTCTCATCGACGCAGACTGCCGCCGGATCGATCGTGGCTTCCCCGCGTGCCGTCTGCGCAAACAACAACACGCGTCCGCCCGGACGAACCGCGTCCATGGCATACCGGATCAGGCTATTGCCGCCGACCGCCAGAATGGCTACGTCGGCGCCACGCCCTTCGGTTCGCTCCCGCACTTCCTTGATAGTGTCTTTGCGGGAAGCGTCAATACTGTTCCCCAAGCCAAGTGTTTTCGCTATTGTAAGCCTCTCCGGATACAAATCGGAAGTAATTACCTTAGCCCTCGTCCTTAAGGCCAATACACTCAACATGATCCCGACCGGTCCCTGGCCGATCACCAGCACCGTTTCCTCGGGCTCCAGGCGCAGGTTCTCGATTCCCTTCATACAGGTGTTCACCGGCTCGACAAAACACGCCTGCTCGAAGGAGACATCATCCGGAATGCGGATGGTTCCTTCTCTCACGATCCAATCCATCACGCGAACGTACTCGGCAAATCCGCCGCCCGAGGGTTCAAAACCGGCCGTGCATCCCACTTTCTTGTAGGTCTCACACTGCGCGAAGGTTCGGTGACGGCAGTAGAAACAAGTCCGGCACGGAACGTGATGGAAGACCACCACTCGGTCGCCAGGCTGGAACTGGCTGACTCCTTTTCCTATGTCGGCCACTATCCCAGAGGTTTCATGGCCAAAGATGCGCGGCGCGGAGTGCGAACCAGTCGCGATCTTCTTCAGATCAGTGCCACAAATGCCGCAGGTGTTCACCCTAACTAACAACTCTCCCGGGCCGATCTTGGGCACAGGAACGCTTTCCACGCGAACATCGTTCACGCCGCGATACACGGCTGCCTGCATGGTGGCAGGGATTGCCCCCAGCGTGTGTTCCATTGCGAGCTGCTCAGAAATTGCCATTGTCATGTGTCAATTCGAACTGTCGGACACGCGGCCATGGAGCCTTCGTCCAATTTCTCTGCTTCATGGTTGTACCGATCCAGCCAGCCACATAACGCCGCTGATGCGCGCGCGCTGTTTCGCGCCAGACGCAGAATTCGGAACCACAACCAGGGCCGAACCAGTGCAAATACCGCAAAGCTTACCGTCCGCAAACGTCCTTCCGCAGTGACAAAGCGGTGAACGGGCGGGAGCTCAAACTCGAACTCATCCGACACCGCTTTCACCGCTCCGGAAGGAATAGCATGCGTCAGCGCTGCTCGGGCCACCGCCGCCGCTTCCATGTCCACGAGTTGTGCGCTGTACGCTTGCGCCAGCTTTCTTTTCTGCTCCACGCTGGCCACGGAGTCGCAACTGACAAGCACGTAGTCGCCGGTCGGCGCATCTGCTTTGCTGCCGTCCTTAGCGTCGATCACGCGCCGGATCTGCACGACTGTCCCCGCTTTTAAGCTCGGCTCCAAGGCCCCAGCAAATCCCGCCGAAAACACCGCACTTGGGTCGTACAGTTGGATCAAGGCCTCCGTCGCTCGACGTGCAGACTCGGCTCCGATTCCGCCACAAACCAGGACAGCCCGCTCGTTCGCGAAGAAACGGTAACTGCGCCCGTCATACTCGCGGGGTTCGACGGACCAGTGCCTGATGATTGGCCAGACTTCCCGCCTGAGCGCGGCTACAATCCCGACTTTACGCGGAGGCGTATCCATTCGCTTGAAACCAGTCCACGGCCCGGCGCAAAGCATCGTCAACCGGAACCAGTCTCCATCCCAGTTCGCGTTCCGCCTTACTCGACGAAACGAACATCTTCTTGCGTCCCATGCGTACGGCGTCGATCGTCGCGCGCGGTTCGCGGTGAAGAATGTGTCCTGTGACTACCTCGTCCACAACTCCAGTTGCCAGGGCCACTACGTATGGAACTCGTACCCTGGGCGACGGCAGCCCGGTGATGACGGCGAGCTTGTCCAGAATCTGCTTCAGGGTCAAATTCTCGCCGCCGAGGATGTAGCGCTCACCACGCCGTCCCTTTTCAAGCGCTGCCAAGTGCCCTCTCGCACACTCTTTGACATCCACCAGATTCAGGCCTGTATCCACATAGACCGGAAACTTCTTCTTGAGAAAATCAACAATGATCCGGCCAGTCGGCGTTGGCTTGATATCCCGCTCGCCGACCGGCGTAGTGGGATTTACTACAACGACGTCTGTTCCTTCGCGGGCGGCCTGCATTGCCAGTTCCTCGGCCATGAATTTCGACCGCTTGTAGTGGCCAATCATGTTGTCCAAAGAAACCGGCGACTCTTCGTCAGCCGGATGACCATTCGAAGTGAATCCCATGGTAGCGACGCTGGAGGTGTAAATCACACGCCGAATTCCGTTCTTGTGCGCCGCCTGCAAGATCGCCCGTGTGCCTTCCACGTTCGAGCGATACATCTGCCCGGGATCGCGTACCCACAAGCGGTAATCGGCGGCAACGTGAAATACCACATCGCAACCCGACATCGCCTTCTCGAGCGACGCTGCATCCCGCAAGTCGCCAATGACTTGCTCTGCCTTCAGGCCCTCAATGTTCCGGGGATCGCTGCTGGTACGTACCAGCAGTCGCAGGTCGGCACCTCCCTCAGCTAGAACACGGGCTACGTGGCTTCCCACAAACCCGGTTGCGCCTGTGACGAAGGCTTTCATCCTAACGGTCGGCTAAAGTTGCAGCGATCAGCTCGATGGCTTTGCTGGAAGTAGATAGCTGACGGCTGAAAGTGACTACTCCAGAACCTCCGGCTGCAGCGAGATGTTCTTTTCTCCCGCAGCTTTCTTTTCCCAGTACTGCCGAACCCAGGCTTCCCAGCTCTTGCCAGCCGCCATGTCACGGCCGGTAAAAGCCAAAGCCGCGATGTCGGCGTATGAAACCGAAACTTTTGCGCCACCGTCTTTCGGGAGCAGGCGCACGAAGGAGTTCTCAAGCCCGTCTCCTGCGCCGCGATCGAAAATGTAGCCTTCGACCTTTGTACCGTCCTTGCGGGTGATCAGCACGTCTCCGCGGTAGTCAAAAGCCTGCTCCAGTGCCTGACGGAGATCCTCGGGAGCCGCAATTTCGGGAATCCAACCTTCCAGTCTCTCTCGCGCAGTCCCCGGCGCAACTTCAAGCGCATCCGGGTTTGTGGACGCGGAAATCCCGGAGGGGGTTCGTCCTGCTTCTCTCCCGCTCAAACCGGTGTCTCCTCGGTGGCGCGGGCTTCGATCTGAACCAGCGGATTGAATGCATGCACCGGACGTGCCGGCTCTTCCAGCAATTTCAGAGCGGCAGGATCCTCATAGCGCCCGAACAGCGTCGCTCGTGCCGTGTTCCACAAACCGCGCAGCGAACTAAAGGTATCGTTCACGGCCGACGCTTCGTAGCCGCTGTGCACCATGCAGTTCGCGCACTTGGGATTGCCGGATTCCGTGCCGTAGCGCGCCCACTCGGTTGTGGCCATGAGTTCGGTGAAGGTGTCGGCGTAGCCGTCCTGCAGCAGATAGCAGGGCTTTTGCCAACCGAAGACGTTGAACGTCGGCATGCCCCAGGGGGTGCAGGGATAATCGCGCTTCCCCATCAGAAACTCCAGGAACAATGGCGACATATTGAAACGCCAGTTCGCGCGCCGGTTGGATAAAATGGCGCGGAACAGCCGCCGGGTGCGGGCGCGTCCCAAAAAGTGATTCTGGTCCGGAGCCTTGTCGTAGGAGTAGCCGGGCGACAGCATCATGCCTTCGACGCCCAATTCCATCATCTCGTCGAAGAAAGCGCGCACGCTGCGGGCATCGGCGCCATCAAACAACGTGGTGTTGGTCGTGACTCGAAAGCCCCGCGCCAAGGCCTCGCGGATGCCCTCCAGCGCCTTGTCGTAGCCGCCCTCCAGACAGACGGAAAAATCGTGCTGCTCGCGCTGACCGTCCATGTGGACGGAAAACGTAAGGTATTTGCTTGGCTGGAAAAGATGAATCTTCTGCTTCAGCAGCAGCGCATTGGTGCACAGGTAGATGTATTTCTTCCGCGCCACCAGACCCTCGACGATCTGCCCGATTTGCGGGTGCAGTAGTGGTTCTCCTCCGGGAATGGCCACCGTTGGGGCGGGACACTCGTCTACCGCGCGGAAACATTCTTCCGGCGTTAGCTGCATTTTCAGCACGTGGGCAGGATATTGAATCTTGCCGCAGCCAGCGCAAGCCAGATTGCAGCGGAACAGCGGCTCCAGCATGAGCACCAAGGGATATTGCTTCCGCCCCTTGAGTTTCTGCTTGAGGACGTATGCCGCCACTGTCCACGCTTGAGAAACTGGTACGGCCATTTGCCTGCTCTCCACGGAAACGAGACTCGCTCGTTCCTGCAAACTCCTCGTTATTCCGTCGCCCCGTCGCCGGACTGGGCACGCTCGTTCATGATCTTGGCGTAAGTCGTCAAAGCGATCAGCGGGAAATATTGCCGGTACATGTGATACATGAGATAGAACACCCGCGGAAACCCCGTCCCGGTATAGTGCGGTTCATCCCACGAGCCATCTTTCTTTTGCGTGCGCAGCAGGTATGCGATTCCCCTAGCTACGCAATCGCTCCGGGTGTCAGCGGCTGCCAGCAAGCCCATGATGGCCCACGCCGTCTGGGAAGGCGTGCTAGGTCCCGTGCCCTTGAGATTGGGATCGTCGTAGGAACCGCACGTCTCACCCCAGCCGCCATCCGCGTTCTGCACCATGCGCAGCCACTCCGCCGCCTGCTGCACATACGGTTCGTGGTGATCTACTCCCACCGCTTCCAAGCCACGCAGCACAAGCATGGTTCCGTAGATGTAGTTCACACCCCAACGTCCGAACCAGGAACCATCCGGCGACTGTTCCTTCCGGATGAACTTGATTGCCTTTTTCACCGCCGGGTGATTGTGGTCGTACCCATAGATCGCCAACATCTCCAAGATGCGTCCCGTGATGTCAACGGTCGCGGGATCCAGCATGGCGTTGTGATCGGCAAAGGGAATGTATTGGAACACCATCCGGTCGTTGTTCTTGTCAAACGACGCCCATCCCCCATTGCTGCACTGCATGGAGAAAACCCAGTCAATCGCCCGCTGGATAGATTCGTGCTGGTATCGTCCGTTGGGGTGCTCCACGTGGCCTAGCGCCAAGCAAACCATCGCCGTATCATCAACATCGGGATAAAACTCATTGTTAAACTCGAAGTACCAGCCGCCCGGCTGTCCCCGCCGGTTCTTCACTTTCCAATCGCCCGCAGTGCGCACCTGCTTTTGCAGAATCCAATCGGCGCACTTCACCATGCGCGGATCGTTTTTCGGGACGCCGCTTTCACCCAGCGCGAACAGCGCATAGGCGGTATCCCACACCGGCGACTTGCAGGGTTGCATCCGGAAAGTGTCTTCCTCCTCGATGCCCAGTTTTTCAAATTCGTCCATGGCGCGGATTACCTGCGGGTCGTCTACCGAGTATCCCACGCACCGCATGGCCAGCACTGAGTTCACGATGGAGGGATAGATTCCGCCGAGACCGTCGCTCATTTCAAAACGCTTGAGCATCCACTTCTCGGCTTTTCTCAAGGCAACCGACCGCAAGGGGCGGATGTGCACCGCTTCAAACCAGTGCGTGAGGCGATCCAGACACAGGAAGAAGTTGCGCCACGAGACCAGCTTCTTGGACCATCGCAGGTGCATTCGCGACTTGTCCCGTCCGCCAACAAAGAGTTCGTCGATGCCCATTTCGTCTGGGATTCGCTTCAGCGGCTTCTTGGCGTAGCAGATCGACAAGGGGACAAGAATGGCCCGCGACCACGATGAAATCTCGTAGATGTTGAACCAGAACCAATTGGGGAAAAGCACAATCTCCGGCGGAATAGCCGGAACCGCGTCGTAGTCGTATTGCCCCAAGAAACAAAAATAGATCTTGGTGAAGGTATTGACCTCGGTGACGCCGCCCATCTCCAGGATTTTCTTGCGCGCGCGCACCAGCGCCGGATGGTCGGCCTTGTATCCCGCCAGCTTCAGGCCAAAATAAGCCTTGGCCGACGCACTGATGTTCGATGGGGCGCCGGGATAGATGCTCCAGCCGCCTTCCTCATTCTGGTGGCGAAGGATGTAATTGGCGCATTTCTGGAAGCGCTCAGGGCTGCCAGTCCCGAGCAGCGTGCGCAGCAGGATGTAATCCGACTCCAGTGTGGTGTCGGCTTCCAGTTCGCCACACCAATATCCTTCTTCGTGCTGCTCCGAGAAAAGGCGCTTTCGCGCACCATCAATGGCGGCAGAGACCCTGCTGGCAAGGTCGTCGATTCTGCCGAACCGCAACTGCGGGGCACCAGAAGGATAAGGCGAGGAGGAGGATTCGCTCATATCAGAATTCGCGGGCTGACCTTTTAGTCCGCCGGGACAGCGTTTGGCGCGCTGGCGATCGCTTCCACGATCTCCGGCGGCAAACCGAAACGCACATGCTCCGGCATGACCTCGAGCTCCTTCACGTTGTCGAAGCCCTTGGCGCCCAGGAACTTCACCACTTCTTCCACCAGACACTCCGGAGCCGAAGCTCCGGCAGTCAAAGCTATGGTCCTTACGCCTTCCAACCACTCCGGTTGAATGTTACGGCAGCTGTCGATGAGATGAGAACTGGTTCCCAAGTTGCGTGCCACCTCAACCAGGCGGTTGGAGTTGGAGCTGTTGTCCGATCCCACCACCAACAGCAGGTCGGCCTCGGACGCCACTTGTTTTACAGCTACTTGACGGTTTTCCGTGGCATAACAGATGTCCTGCGCCGCCGGTCCGACAATTTTGGGGAACTTCTTCTGCAACGCGGCGACGATATCTTTGGTCTCGTCGAGGCTCAAGGTTGTCTGCGTGAGGTAGGCAACCCGGTTGGGATCGCTGACTGTTAGCGATTCCACTTCCTCCGGAGAACCCACGACCTGCGTCACCAACGGCGCCTCGCCTAGTGTTCCGATGACCTCATCGTGGTCGCGATGGCCGATGAGGATGAGCGAATAGCCTTCCTTGGCGAACTTCACGGCCTCGACATGGACTTTAGTGACCAGCGGGCAAGTGGCGTCAATCACCCGCAGTTTGCGGGTCAGGCTGGCATCGCGCACTTCCGGGGAAACGCCGTGTGCGCTGTATATCACGCGTTCGCCGGCCGGAACCTCGTCGACGCTATCTACGAAAATGGCACCCTTGCCCTGGAGTTCTTCCACGACAAAACGGTTGTGGACGATCTCCTTGCGCACGTAGATCGGCGGCCCGAAAGCCTCAAGGGCGATGCGGACAATATCGATTGCCCGGACAACCCCGGCGCAGAAACCTCTGGGTTTCAACAAGAGCAGCGTCTTGCTGTCGTCTGGCACCATAAAATTCCTGTCAGAGTACACTTTCCCACTATGCTTTACCTATAAACTACCGGAAAAGTACCCATTTGGTCAACGTAAGCCACAGAAACACCGAGGATTAGCAGCGACTGGGGAAATCCAGGCAGCGAATGGAGTTAGGCCCATTGCTCACCAGCGCTGGTGCACCAGGGACCGAATCTTCCTGTCATAGATATCTCTCACTGCAGCCATCACTTTCGGGGTAAAAGCAGGGACATCCGAGGCCCGGCAGTTGTCGGTAACCTGGTCAGGCCGTTTGCCTCCCGGGATGGCACAGCTGACCGCGTCGAACATGAGTATCCAGCGCAGGGCAAACTGGCTCATGGAGACGCCCGCAGGCAGGAGTTCACGGATTTCCTCGACCGCCTCCAGTCCTACGTTGTAATCCACCCCTGAAAACGTCTCTCCCACGTCGAAAACCTCCCCGTGGCGATTGAAATTGCGGTGATCGTCGGCGGCGAAAGTGGAGTCACGGCGCAATTTACCGGTAAGCATGCCGCTGGCCAGCGGAACCCGGGCCAGGATTCCCACCTGCTTTCGCTTCGCCTCCGGGAAGAACTTTTCCGCAGGACGCTGCCGGAAGCAGTTGAAAATGATTTGCACGGTCTGAACATTGGGATACTCGATAGCCTTGAGGGCCTCGTCGACTTTCTCGACGCTGACCCCGTAATAGCGGATCTTGCCCTGTTTTACGAAGTCGTCGAGTATGGCGAAGACATCCGGGCGCTCATAGAGAGCCGTGGGCGGGCAGTGGAGTTGCAGCAGGTCGAGGGTATCTGTCGCCAGGTTGCGCAGGCTGTCTTCGATCCAGCCCGTGAGGTTCTGGCGGCTGTAACCTTCTACGGTTTGCCTTGGCAGGCGGCGGCCGGCCTTGGTCGCGACGACGATTTTGTCCTTGCGGCTCTTCTTTAGCTGGGCGATGAGGCGTTCACTGCGGCCATCCCCGTAAACGTCGGCCGTGTCGAGGAAGTTGACGCCGCTGTCGACCGCTTGATGAAGGGCAGCGAGCGATTCCTCGTCGGAGACGTTTCCCCACGCTCCTCCGATCGCCCACGCGCCAAAGCTGATTTCCGACACCTTCCAGCCGGTCCGGCCCAACGGACGGTAGTTCATGGTTGCGTCTCCGAACGGTGTGGCATATTTAGTGCGGCAAATTGGTGCTGAAGTGCGAACAGGCGGCTAGTCTACAAGAAGTCAACCATCACACGCCGGACATTAGTTCTGGATGCACACTGCCTAAGCTGCAACAGGAATGCTCACCGACGGCTCAGGCCAGCGCAAGCGCGCACCTAAGCCTGCGGCCTCAAACGCACTGGCAATGACCGACCGCGACTCGCTGATGTGGGCCCAGCCTTCGTAATGGAGCGGTACGATTGTCGCCCCATAAAAGGCGCGAGCTGCTTCAATTCCATCCGCGGCCGTCATAGTGAGTGCATCAGGACCGACGACAGGTACCCGTGCGGCACCCATGAAGAGCACCGCAACTTGGACATTGAAGCGTCGGGCTACTTCCGCCACTCCTTCGTACCAGACGGTGTCGCCGGAAACATAGACGACGGGTGTCGAGGAGTCCGCGACGCTCAGTACGAAGCCCATCACCGGACCTCGATCCAGGCCGGCGGGCCCGTGTCTCGCCGGGGTTCCCGTGATGCGAAGGATTGAACCGCTTTTTCCCGTGAGATCGATACTTTGCCACTGCTCAAGACCGATCGCGTTTCCGCCAAGGCGCTGGGCGCCGGCAGTCGTGGTCACGACCTTGCTGACCCTGGTGAGAAAGCTCCGGCCCGAACGGTCCAGGTTGTCGTAGTGATGATCGTGGCTAAGCAGAACGGCATCGATGCGACCGAGCGACTCCGCATCCATGGCAGGTCCAACCAGTTTCTTGAGCACAACCGGGCCCGTTGCATACTCCCCACCTGGCGGATCGAATGTGGGGTCGGTCAACAGGCGAAAGTTACCCCACTCGAGTAGCGCCGTGGGCCCTCCGATAAATGTAATTTCCAGCTGATTTTG
>Ga0335070_10006481_pt1 | contig 13789 bp, 11 predicted proteins | sample Lox_Sample_13_FD_206722 | JGI IMG/M metagenome (GOLD analysis project Ga0335070, IMG submission 206722) | Soil microbial communities from Loxahatchee National Wildlife Refuge, Florida, United States - Lox_Sample_1.3 | ecosystem: Environmental > Terrestrial > Soil > Wetlands | place: USA...
CAGGAACGCCCGCATTTCGATGGGGTCTATATGCTGTCGCCCGGGCAGCTTGCCGGCCGGCGCCTTGCTCGCCCAATAGTCGAAAAAGGCCCGAAACCGCGGGTCTTTCGCCTCTACCGGAAATCGGAAACGGCTCGTTTGCACAACCGTCATGGTTGAAAGTCTAACACGGGCTTTTTCGCAATGCCAAATTGCCCGCCGCTGTCGCTCGGCCGCCGGTCACGTCGCGGCCGCCTCGACCGCGAGGAAGGCGGCGATCAACGCTTGCTTCCGGTCGAGGTTCAAACCTTCCGTGGCGTTCCGGATTTCCTCGATCCGATCGGCGGCCTGCATCCACGCCTGCGGACCCTGCGGCGCCAGTCGGCCGGCGAGCGCGCGCTCTGACTCCCATGCCGACGGGATGCCGGCGGCGGCGAACTTGATCACCCGCGCCGTCCAATCCACCAAGAGCTCGATGGTCGTCCGGAAGCCGGCCGCAGCGTCCTCGCTATCGCCGGCGCGGCGGGCCATCCGTTCGGCAAACGCATGAACGGCCGCGACGTCGAGCTTCGGCAACTTGCCAAGCAAGGTGATGAGTTCCTGGTAAAGGTCGGCGCCACCGCGTGATTCGAGCTCCAGCGCCCGGCCGACCGAGCCCGCGCCGAGCCGCACCAAGATGGCCCGGTCGCCGTCGCCCAAATCGGGCCGGGAACTTGCCAGAAGATGTGCAACGTCGGCGTCCGCGAGTGGCGGCATGGCCAGCAAGCGGCAGCGCGAGCGGATCGTCGGCAGTAACCGCCCTGGTGCGTGACTTACCAACAGGATCAGGGCCTTGGCGGGCGGTTCTTCGAGTAGTTTCAGAAACGCGTTCGCGGCATTCGGGTTCATCGCCTCGGCTTCATCGACGATGGCGATGCGCCAGCCGCCTTCGACCGGGGTCATTCGCACCTGTTCGTTCACCCGGCGCACATGCGCAACCACGATCTCGTTTGTCGGTTTCTTGGTGTCCGGATGCATCAGGCCGCGTTCGAGCACGAACAGATCCGGATGGCCGCCGGACGCCACGCGCCGGAAGATCGGGTGCGAGGGGTCCAACGCCATGCTGTCCGGCGGCGGTGCCGCTGCGGCCGGTCCGCCGAACAGGCCGCCCTGGTCCTGATTGGCGGCGGCAGCGGCGCCCTCGGCGAACACGAACCGGGCAAACCGGTAGGCCAGTGTGGCCTTGCCGACCCCCCGCGGGCCCGCCAAAAGCCAGGCATGTGGCATCCGGCCCGATTGCCAGGCGCGCAACAAGGTCGCCTCGGCCGCGGTTTGGCCGAGCAGATGCGGATTGCTGCGCGGAGATGCCAGGTCTTCGGCGGTGATCGTTGCAGTCGCCATCGCCCCGAATTTACCTCATCTGGCGGCGCAGGTTGACAATCTTGGGGGCAGTCTGTATCCGATAGCCATGGTTCTTCGGCGACTTACGCTTCGACTTATCTGAGCGGCGCCCGGGTATGCCCCGGGATCGCCCGCAGTGTCGTTGCGTAAGACCAGCCTCTAAAGAGAACCATCATGCCCTCCTCCTCCGGCCCTATTCCGTTTTCGCTCGCGACCCCGTCTTCGCTCAACGGGTCCTCGGCCGCGACGGGTTCTGCGCGACTTAGCGCCGGCCGCTAGACCGGCTTCGTCCGGCATCGGCGGCCGTCCGCGCCCTGTCCGCACCCGTTTTTGAGGAGTTTTCCGTCATGAGCGTCATGCCGATCCACAAATACCGATCCTATGCTCCGGTCGCCTTGACCGACCGCCGCTGGCCAAGCCGCGTCATCGAAACCGCACCGATGTGGTGCAGCGTCGACCTGCGCGACGGCAACCAGGCGCTGGTCGAGCCGATGGGACCCGAGCGCAAGCGCCGTCTCTTCGATCTCTTGATCAAGATGGGGTTCAAGGAGATCGAGGTCGGGTTTCCGGCCGCCTCGCAAACCGACTTCGACTTCATCCGCCACATCATCGACGAGCGCCTGATCCCGGCGGACGTGACGATCCAGGTTCTGACCCAGGCGCGTGAGGACCTGATCCGGCGCACCTTCGAGGCGCTGCAGGGCGCCCGGCGGGCCATCGTCCATCTCTACAACTCGACGTCGACCGTGCAACGTCGGGTCGTCTTCGGCCTCGACCGGGCCGGCATCACCCGACTTGCCGTCAATGGCGCCCGCTGGATCAAGGCCGCCGCGGACGCCATGCCGTCCACGGAGATCGTGTTCCAGTATTCGCCCGAGAGCTTCACCGGGACCGAGCTCGACTATGCCAAGGAGATCTGCGAGGCGGTGATGGACGTCTACCGGCCGACGCCGGCACGCAAGATGATCGTCAATCTGCCGTCGACGGTGGAGATGGCGACGCCGAACGTCTATGCCGACCAGATCGAATGGTTCTGTCGCCACGTCAAGAACCGCGGCAGCCTGATCGTCAGTGTCCATCCGCACAACGACCGGGGCACGGCGGTTGCCGCGGCGGAGCTTGCCGTGATGGCCGGCGCCGATCGCATCGAAGGGACGCTGTTCGGCAACGGCGAGCGCACCGGCAACGTCGACATCGTCACCTTGGCCGGCAATCTCTACAGCCAGGGCGTCGATCCGAAGCTCGACCTGCGCGATATCGGCGAGATCGTCCGCACCGTCGAATACTGCAACCAGATCCCGGTGCATGCGCGCCATCCCTACGGCGGCGACCTCGTGTTCACGGCGTTCTCGGGCTCGCATCAGGACGCGATCAAGAAGGGCATCGCGGCGCTGACCACGAGCAACAGCGGCGTCTGGGATGTCCCTTATCTGCCCGTCGACCCGCAGGACCTGGGACGCAGCTACGAAGCGATCATTCGCGTCAACAGCCAGTCCGGCAAGGGCGGCATCGCCTATCTGCTGCAGGCCGATCACGGGCTCGACCTGCCGCGTCATCTGCAGGTCGAATTCGCCGGTGTGATCCAGAGGCTTGCCGACGCGACCGGCAAGGAGATCGCCTCGGAGCTGATCTGGCGGGAGTTCGAGACAGAATACCTCGCGCCGGGCCGGCTGGCGTTCCTGGGTCATACGACCCTGCCCGACAGCGGTGGCGGCCGGCGGATCGAGGCCTGCGTCCGGCTCGACGGCCAGGAGCGCGTCATCCACGGCCACGGCACCGGGCCGATCGACGCTTTTATCGACGCTCTGCGGCGCGAATGCGGCGTTGACGTCGAGATCGTCGACTATCGCGAACATGCGATCCGCCGTGGCGCCGATGCGCGGGCCGCCGCTTATGTCGAGGCGCGGATCGGCGAGCGGACGTTGTTCGGGGTCGGTCTCGACCCGAATATCGTCGATGCGTCGCTCAAGGCGGTGGTGAGCGCCGTCAACCGGTCGCGGCGCTAGGCGATCTCGACGTGCAGCCGTCGCGCGACGGTCTTGAGGATCTGGGCGGTGACGGCATCGATGCCCTGCGTCGTGTCGATCACCGCACAGCGCCGCGGCTCGCGGCGCGCGATGTCGAGGAAGCCGCGGCGCAGGCGCTCGTGGAAGGCCACGTCCATCTGCTCGTAGCGCGTTTCGGTCCCGCGGCGCGAGGCGGCGCGCGCCAGCCCGACCTCGACCGGAACATCGAGGATCAGGGTCAGGTCCGGCTGGAAATCCCCGCACACGAGGCGATAGAGCGCCGCCATGGGTCGACGGCCAAGGCCATGGCCGTAGCCCTGGTAGGCCATCGTCGAATCCGCGAAGCGGTCGCAGACCACCCACTCACCCGCCGCGAGTGCCGGCCGGATGGTGCGATCGAGATGCTCGGCGCGCTGGGCGAAGTGCAGGAGGGCTTCCGTCATCGGCGTCAGGCTGCCCGGTTCGCCTTCGACGAGAAGCTTGCGGATGCGCTCGCCGGCCACAGAGCCGCCCGGCTCGCGCGTGGTGACGACGTGAATGCCGGCGCCGGCGAGCGCCGTCGCGAGGCGGGCGATCTGGGTCGATTTGCCGGCCCCCTCGCCGCCCTCGAGCGTGATGAACCTGCCCGCCGGTTTGGCGCGCGTGCGGCTCGATGATCGCGAGGGCGATGATCGGGCGCCGCCTCGCCCCCTAGCTTTAGGCATGAGGGGCGGCCGCCTTCGTCACTTCTTGCCGCTGCCCCACACCAGGTAGTTGAACGCCGCCGCCATCCGGCCGCTGAAGCCGAGCTTATCGGCGCTCGCGTCGGCGACGAGCGGCACCTGGATCGGATCGCGGCCCGGCAGAGTGATCAGCAGGTTGCCGACCTCCTGCCCTTTGGCGACCGGTGCTGCGATCGGCGCGTCGTATATCGCGGCGACCTTCATCTGCGGCCGCAGGCGGCGCGGGATCGTGATGTCGATGTCTTTCGGCGTGACCAGCTGGACCGTCGGACGCGTACCGAGCCAGACGTCCGCCTTGTCCACGACGTCGCCCGCCTTGAACAGCGCGTAGGTGCCCCACTCGCGGAAGGCCCATTCCAACATGCGCTCGCTCTCCTCGGCGCGGGCTTTCATGCTCATCATGCCGTTCAGGACCATGATGATGCGCTGGCCGTTGCGTACGGCGGAGACGTCGACGCCATAGCCGCCGTCTTCGGTATGGCCGGTCTTGATCCCGTCGACGTTGAGGTTCTTGTAGAGCAGCGGATTGCGGTTGCCCTGCTTGATCGGCACGCCCTTCTCGTTGGTGCCATACGTGAAGTCGATCTCGCTGAAGTATTTGTAGTCCTCGGGAAAGTCCTGGATCAGATGCCGCGACAAGATCGCGAGATCGCGCGCGGTCATGTAGTGCTCGGGATCAGGCCAGCCGGACGCATTGGCGAAGTGGCTGCCGGTGAGGCCCATGCGCTGGGCTTCCTTGTTGGCAAGGTCGGCGAACGCCTCTTCGCTGCCGGCCAGACCTTCGGCGAGCACGATGCAGGCGTCGTTGCCGGACTGGACGATCATGCCGCGCAGCAGGTCTTCGACGCTGACCTGCGTGCCGACCATGACGAACATCTTCGAGCCCTGGATCCGCCACGCCCTCTGGCTGACCGGCAGCATGCTGTTCAACTGAAGGCGGCCCTCTTTCAGGGCTTTGAACGTCAGATACGCCGTCATGATCTTGCTCATCGACGACGGCGTCATGCGCTCGTCGGCATTCTTCTCGAACAGCACCTGGCCCGACTTGAAGTCGATGACGATCGCCTCACGTGCCTGCACATCGGGCGCCAGCGCCGTGCCCGGCGCCCCGTTGGGCGAAGCTGCAGGGGCCGGCGCCGACGCAGCCGGGGCCGGCGCCGGTCGGGCGGCGGCCTTCTGCGATTTGCGCTGCTGCGACCAGCCGTCGCTGCTGCCGGCGACCACCGCGGCAACGGCGAGCATTGCGATCAGGACGGCGCTGCGGCGCCGGCGCGGGAACGTGTACGTCATCGGTTTTTTCCTAGTCCACGACGATGCGCGCCTGCGGCGCGTCGTTGGCGATGGAGTCGAGAATATTGTCGGCTTCTTTCACGGACGCAACAGGTCCGAGCCGTACGCGATAAAGTTGTTGGCCGTTGACGACCACGGGCGTCACCAACGTATGGCCGTACCGCGCGAGCTTGATGCTCAGCCGCGAGGCGTTGTCGAAATTCGAAAACGCGCCGGCCTGGATGAACATCACGGTCGGGCGCACCTGCTGCTGGCTGACGGTCACGCGCGCCTTGGACTGCTCGGGGACCGGCAGCGCTGCGACCTCGCGCGGTAGCGGCACGGGTTTGCTCGGCAGAGCGGTTGCCACCGGGGCGGCACTTGCCAATGTGTTCGCCGGTGCGACCGATCCCCCCGACGTGACCACGTCGTTGCCGGTCGCCGTGACCGGTGCGGCGGGCTTGGCCAGCGCCTCGGACACCGGCCGGCCGTTTCGCTGGCGCACCGGTGCTGCCGCCGGCGACAACGTCGCCGACGGCGGCGGCAGCGCCGCGGCCGTGACCGTACCCGCCGAGCGCGCTCCCGGAGGCGGCGGCAAGGAATCGCTTTGCACGGCGCCGCGCGGCGCGGCCGCCACGGTTTCGTTGCCCGGCGTGCCCTGGAGCATCGCCATCTTCAGCTGGCGGCTTTCTTCGGCGAGGATCTGCACCCGCACCGATGCGGTCCCCTTCCCTTCGAAACCGAGGAGCTGTGCCGCGCGCCGGGACATGTCGATGATGCGCCCGCGCGCGTAGGGACCGCGGTCGTTCACGCGCACCACGATCGAGCGGCCGTTGTCGAGATTGGTGACCCGGACCAGCGACGGCATCGGCAAGGTGCGATGCGCTGCGGTCAGCGCATTCATGTCGTAGATCTCGCCGTTCGCCGTGAGCCGGCCGTGGAAGTTCACGCCCTGCTGCTCGCCGCCGTAGTACGACGCGATGCCGGTCTCGTTGTAGCTGTAGTCCTCGGCCGGGTAGTACCAGGCGCCGTTGATCTGGTAGGGGTCGCCGATTTTGTAGACACCCTGCTGCTTGCTCTCGGACCCCGTGATCTGCTTGGCCGCGTTGACGGCGAAGGTCGTTTCAGCACACCCCGCCAGGGCCGCGCCGGCGAGGGCCGTCGTCAGGAGGAGCGCGCCGCGCCGAAACGTTCGCATGTCGATCCGGATATAGTGGCCAAAAATCCCCGTCGCACTAAACATGGTAGCTTAACCTTGAGCGATCCGGTCGGCAAGGTATCCGACCGCCGTCGCGAAGAAGAGCGACCGGTTCCACTGCAACAAGGCCCGGTAGTTCTCGTAGACGAGGAACGTCGGCCCTTCTTCGGCGCCGCCGGGCTGCACGAGCCAGCCGGTGATGGCGCGCGGGGGCAAGTCGCCGCCGTCGGCACGCCGGACGCCCAGCGCCTGCCACTGCGGCACCGACCGCGGCGCTTTCTGAAGCCGCCGGTCGTCGACCAGCGCCGGATCGAAATTCCTGGGCAGGCGCACCTCGCGCCCCCAGGTCTCGTCGGCGCGCCAACCGAGATCGGAGAGATAGTTCGCGATCGACGCGAGCACGTCCGCCCGCGATTTCCAGATGTCGGCGCGGCCGTCGCCGTCGAAATCGACCGCATGCGCCATATATGTCGACGGCATGAACTGGCTCTGCCCCATGGCCCCGGCCCACGAGCCGCGCATGTCGCGCGGCGAGATGCCGGACTTCTCGACCATCTGCAGCGCCTTGAAGAGCTCTTCGCGGAAGAAGGCCGCTCGCCGGCCTTCGTAGGCCAAGGTCGCCAGCGCGTCGATGACCGAGAAACTCCCGGTCACCCGCCCGAAATCGGTCTCGATCGCCCAAAGAGCGACGATGAAGCGCGGCTGCACGTGGAAGCGCCGCGACACGCGGTCGAGCAGCTCGCGGTTCTCGTGCAGCCGCTGCCGGGCCGCCTGCGCGCGGGCGTCGTTGACGACGCGGTTGATGTACGTGTCGAAGGTGAGAACGACTTCCGGCTGCTGGCGGTCGAGCTCGATCACCCGCGGCAGCATCGTCACATGGCCGAGAGCCGCCTCGATCGTGCGCTGCGAAAACCCGCGCTGCGCGGCTTCGGCGCGCAAGGCGGACAGCCAGTTGTCGAAGCTCAGCCGGTCCTGCGCCAGCGCCGCGCGCACGAACGGCGGCACCGCCAGGAGGGCGAGCATCGCGGTGAGATATTGGCGCCGATCGATCACGAACGTTGCGACTCGTAGTGCGACAGCCGTGTCGTTGTTTGCCACAGCGTCCCCCAACGCTGCAACGAAGGGCCATTTTGCCGGCGCCGTCGTGGCTAACAGTTTATGTAAAGGTGCTTAACGGAAGATTAGGAACGGCGGGAAAGTCCCCGGTCCGATTACCTTTTACGGCCCCGGGAACAGCTCCGAGGTGCGGCCCATATAGCGGTACACGACCAGGCCGATATATTCGCGGATCGCCTCTCCGAGCACGTCGAGATTGGCGCCGAGATTGAACTGCGGGCTGAACGAGGCGCCGTTCTCGCTGGTCCAATAGTCGACGGGAAACGCCAGCAGGTTCTTCCAGCCGGCCGCCCGGAACGTCCCGATCGCCCGCGGCATGTGGCGGGCCGACGTGATCAGGATCCACAGCTCCTCCGGCTCGGGCTTGATCATGTCGTAGCTGTACATCGCGTTTTCCCAGGTATTGCGCGACTTGTCCTCGAACAGGATGTGGGTGGTATCGAGCCCGATACGGGCGAAAATCCGCCGGACGACGTCGGCCTCGGTGTCGCGGTCGTCGATCAGGTCGATCGAGCCGCCCGTGAACACGTGCTTGGCCATCGGATAGCGCCGCGCCAGCTCGAGGAAGGCGTCCAGCCGCGGGCTGCCGGCGGCTGCCAGCGACCGCGGCACGCCGCGGCGCCCGATCACCGACTCATCCACCACCCCGCCGAGAACGATGACGCCGTCGACCCTGGGCGGCAGGCTGATCAGCGGCGGAAAGCGGTCTTCGATCGGTTTCAGGGCCAGCTGCCCGAGCGGTAGCATCGCGACGGCGAGCGTCGTCAGGGCCGTCAAGGTGACGATCCACCGCCCGAGCTTGCGCCAGCCCGTCCACAAAAGCGCGGTCCCGCCAAGCCAGAGCGTGAACAGGAAGCTGCTTGGCTCGGCGACGAGCCAGAAGAGCTTCGACAGGACGAGATAGGGATCCATGGCCGGCCGTCGTCTTTAGCCGGCCACCGGTGTTAATTCAACGACTTCGACGTCAGTCTTAAGATCTCACCCGCCTTAAGGCCCGCGGCCGCACTTTAGTGAAAGTGGGACGCCTATTCGTCCATCATCATGGCGGTGCGGATCGCCTCGGTGATCTTCACGCCTTTGCGCAGGATGGTGTCGATCGCCCGACCCTGGACGAGATCGATCCCGTGCTTATGGGCGTAGAGCAGGCCGCCGACCGTGCCGCAGCGCGCCAGGATGAACCGGCAGCGTGCCTGGTTCGGAACGGAGACCTTGTCGAGGAAGGCGCGTTCCATGTCGGGCTCGAGCGCGAGCAGGTCGTTCGACCAGAACACCTTCGCGTAATCGCAGCCGAGCGATTCGAAATCGAGCTGGGTGACCCAGAACTCGTTCAGCCCGTCGATGCAGATCCGGTATTCCCGCTTGATCGCGAAATCGACCAGCTCGCGGTACAGGCCGAGATTCTCGATCAGGTCGCCTTTGTTGATCTCGAGCACGACCTTGCCGCGGAACGCCGCCGGCAGGCGCTCGTCGAATTTCTGGAAAGCCGTCGAGAGCGCCGTCGTCAGGTTGATGTTGATGCCGACGGTCTCATTGCCGATGAAGTCGAGACCGTGGTTGAGACTGCGCAGCAGGCTCTGGTCGAGGCTGGAGGTGAAGTAGTTGAACAGCCAGCGGTTGGCCGACAGGTCGAAGTCAGGGCTGAGCCGGTCCTGCAGGCCTTTGATCGAGATGTAGAGCTCGAAATATTCCTTGTTCTGGTCGGTGTCGTCGCGGATGTTGATCACCGGCTGATTGAAGATGAACGGCGACAGATCGAACATCGTCAGCGCTTTGTCGATCTTCGCCAGCTCTTCGAGCGTGATCGCCGGCTTAGCATCGGGGCCGCCGCCGAGCGCCGCCCCCTCCTCCTTGCCGATCCCTTCGAGGAAGCGGATGACGTGGACGAAGTTCAGCGACAGCTCGAGGATCGAATAGAGCGATTCCTCCTTGTACGGGTTGGCGCCGTTCATCCGCGTCTTGGCGAGCAGCAGCTGCTCGATCTTCTTGCACACCTCCTCGACGGACGAGAACTTCAGGCCCTTATAGAGCATGATGATGTCGCCGTTGGAGATGTTGAAGATCTGGAGATAGGCGGAGTTGTCCGCGATCTCCTTCAGCACGCGCGTGATCAGGGCCGTATCGGTGAACTCGGTGTTCTCGAGCAGGCTCAAGTGCAGATGCACGAGCCGGAGACCCTGCAGTTCCTTCTTTGCCGACTGCAGGAGCGCCATCAGCTTGGCGTCGTCGAACTCCTGCTCGCGCGGCAGCGCCGCCGCGGCATTGCGCGTACCGGGCGTCACCCGGATATGGTCGCGAAGCGGTCTCTGTTGCTGCGGTGTGGGTCGGTTCATCTCAAGGCTCGGCTGCTCCCCGCCTCCCTCGGGCGTCCTTCACCTCGGCGTCAGGACACCCGTGATCGCGGCTTAAGCGGGTTGTAGCGCAAATTATAACCCGTAACTCCCGAAACTCCTAAAAGCGCCACCCGCCGGCCCGCGCGCATGATCGCAATATTATTTCGCGTGCGATCCGCGCGCGGCGCCGTCGGCGGGAGGCGGTTTTCACTGCCGGAACAATAGCATAGTGTCCGGCCAACGGTTACGATTTCCTAAATTGTCGGCCTGAGTCACGACATCTTGTGCGCCGCAACCGGCGGTACGTCCGGAGGCTTGCGCCGACTCGACGCGGCGGCGGCATCGGGTTAAAGCCCTCTGCCATCGGCGTCATGGACACACCACGCGAATGACTTCGGGCGAGGCGGACTTTGCGGCGGCGGTGCAGCATCACCAGGCCGGGCGCTTTGATGCCGCGGCGGCATTGTACGAGCGCGTCTTGGCGAACGACCCGGGGCGGCTCGAAGCCCGCCGGCTCTTGGCCGTGCTCCACTTCCAGCGTGGCAATAGCGGCGAGGCCGAAGCGCTTCTCCGCCAGGTGATCGCGGCCGCCCCGGACAATGCCAAGGCCCACGACAATCTCGCGTTCGTGCTGCATAGCCGCGGGCGCATCGGCGAGGCCCTCAACGTCCTGCGCCAGGCGGCCGAGCTTGCGCCGGACAACGATGCGATCCTTTTCAATCTGGGCAATCTCTTCGCCGAGGTCGGCCGCACCGCGGACGCGGTCGAGGCCTTCCAGCGCGCGGCGGCCGCCAACGGCGCGAACATCGAGGTGCGCCAGCGGCTGGCGACGGAGCTTCTCAAGACCGGCAACGCGCCCGCCGCGTTGCGTCATCTCGAAGCCTGCGTGGCGCACGGCGCGGCGGATTCGGCGGTCTACGCGCATATTGCGATCGCGCTCGCCGACATGGGCGAGGAAAGCCGGCTGAACGCATTGGTCGATCTCGAGCGCTTCGTCGTCTGCCGCCAGATCGATGACCGTCACGGCTTCCCCTCGCTCGGCGAGTTCAACTCAGCACTTGCCGCGCACGTCGCCGACAACTCGACCTTGCACGCCGAAGGTACCACCGTGAACGGCATGGACACGTTCGAACTGCTCGCATCGGCGGAGCCGCACGTCGTGGCGCTCCGACGGTTCATCGAGGACGAGATCGGGAACCGCCTGCGTGCCCTGCCCGAGGCGTCGCACCCGTTCGCGAAGGCCGCGCCGCGGCGCTGGCGCATCGAATCCTGGGGCGTGAAGATGTGGCGCCAGGGACATCAGGTGACTCACGTCCACAAGAAGGCCTGGCTCAGCGGCGTCTATTACGTGCAGCTGCCGGAGATCGTCCGTCCCGGCCAGAAAGGCCACGACGGCTGGATCGAGTTCGGCCGGGGGCCGGCCGATCTTTATGCGGTGGCGCGGCCGCCGGTGCGGCTGATCCGGCCGGTCGAAGGCATGCTGGTCACCTTTCCGTCGTACATCTGGCACCGGACCTTGCCGTTTGAAGCGAAACGGGACCGGATCAGCATCGCCTTCGACGCCGCGGCTGCGGACTAGGGGCGGCGGGCAGTCCGACCTATAGCCGGGTCACGCGATCCGGAGCCTGATGGAGCCGCGCGGCACAGAATTCGCGTGCCTCGGCTTCGCTGTCATCGCTGGTCTCGTGCGGGCCGCCCATGCCGACCCGCGTGCCGTCGCGCCACACCGACCAGCGGTAGGTCGTGCCCGTCCGCGGATTCGACCATGTCTCGATCATCAGCTCGAGCATGGCGCCGCACCCGCGGGCAGGCGCCGGGCGTCGATCATTCCGGCTCGATATGCGCCGCCTTGATGACCTTGCCCCACTTCTCGATCTCCTTTGGCAGCAGCTGCTTGGCCGTGGCCGAGCTGCCGGGCATCGGGGCGGCGCCGTTGCGCAACAGAAACGCCCGCGTCTCGTCGGTCTTGTCGATCTCGTTGAACCACGTCTCGAGCTTCTTGACGATCGCATCCGGCGTGTTCGCCGGCAGCCAGATCGCCCACCACGCGCTGAGGTCGAAATCGGGGAAGCCGGCCTCTTTCATGCCCGGGAATTCCGGCGCCACCGGCGACCGCTCGGCGGTCGTCACCGCGAGAATCCTGAGATTGCCCTGCTTCTCCTGCGCGACGCCGAAGGATCCGTCGATGAAGCTGAAGTCGATGTCGCCCTTGTTCATATCCATCATCGCGGTCGGGGTCGCCTTGTAGGCGACCGGGACGGGATCGACGCCGATCTGGTAGGTGAACAGGCCGGTCGCCGCCTGCGCGAACGAGTTCGAGTACGCGTACGACGCGCCCTTGCCCTTGGTCTTCAGGAAGTCGACGAGGTCCTTCATCGTCTTGATCGGCGACTTCGGGCTGACGGTCACCAGGAACGGCAGCTGCGCGATCGTCGCCGCCGGGATGAAGTCCTTGACCGGATCGTAGTTGAGCTTCTTGAACAGGAAGAGGTTCGCCGCCATCGTCGAGTTCGCGGCGGTGACGAGGATCGTGTAGCCGTCCGGCTTCGCCCGCGCGACGTATTCCGCCGCGATCGCGGTCTGGGCGCCCACTTTGTTCTCGACCACGACGGGCTGGCCGCCGGTATAGGCCCGCATCTTTTCCCCGAAATAGCGCACGAGAATGTCGGCGCCGGTGCCGCTGCCGTAGCCGCAGATCAGCGTGATCGGGCGCGACGGATACTCCTGCGCCGCCGCCGGCAGCGCCGTGAGCGCGGCGACGAACGCCAGCGTGGCGCCGGTCAGCATACGCATGTTGCGAAACTTCATGGTCTTCTCCTTGCTTTCGATCAGGGTAGCACGGCCGCGACGATCACTGCGGCTCGATCTTGGCCGCTTTGACGATCCGGCCCCATTTGTCGATCTCGCTTGCCTGGAACTTCTTCAGGCTCGCGGGCGAACCGGGAAACGTTTCGGTGGCGAGTTTGAGGAGGAACTCGCGCGCCTCGTCGGTCGCCTGGATCTGGTTCAGCCAGGCGCTGAGCTTGTCGGCGATCGCGGGCGGCGTGCCGGCCGGCAGGAAGGCGGCGAACCAGGCGAAGATCTCGTAGCCGGGAACGCCGGCCTCGACCATCGTCGGCACGTCCTTCATCGCCGCCGAGCGCTTGCCGGTGGTGACCGCGAGCGCCCGGATCGCGCCCTGCTCGATCTGCGGCAGCGCGAAGGTGGCGTCGGCGAATTCGAAGTCGATGTCGCCGGCCATGAGGTCGGTGATCGATTGCGGCACGCCCTTATACGCGACCCCGTTCGCCGGCACGTTGGCGAGGGTCTTGTAGAGCTCGGCCGAGGCGAGCGCGGTCGAATTGGCGTACCCGAACGTCCCCTTCCCGCCTTTGCCTTTGAGGAATTCGCTGAGGTCCTTGACCGACTTGATCGGCGACTTCGCGCCGACCACCAGCACGAACGGCAGTTGCACGAGCGTCGTCACCGGCATCAGGTCGCGCGTCGGATCGAACGGCAGGTTGCGGAAGAGATGCACATTGGCCGCCGCCGCCGAGTTCGGCGTCACCAGCAAGGTGTAGCCGTCCGGCTTGGCGTGGACGACCGAATCCGCCGCGATGTTGCCGAGGGCCCCGACCTTGTTCTCGACGATCACCGGCTGGCCGGCGAGCGCCCGCAGCTTGTCGCCGTAGAACCGCGTGATCACGTCGGCGCCGCTGCCGGCCGGAAAGCCGTTGTAGATGTGGATCGGTCTGTTCGGATAGTCGTCCGCTGCGCGGGCGGCGGATGCGCCCGCCACCCCGGCGATGA
>Ga0335070_10006482_pt1 | contig 13788 bp, 11 predicted proteins | sample Lox_Sample_13_FD_206722 | JGI IMG/M metagenome (GOLD analysis project Ga0335070, IMG submission 206722) | Soil microbial communities from Loxahatchee National Wildlife Refuge, Florida, United States - Lox_Sample_1.3 | ecosystem: Environmental > Terrestrial > Soil > Wetlands | place: USA...
TGAATTGAGTAGCGGTATCGCGTTTTGGGTAAACCGGTCGTTCTCGTCTCTCCAAAGATCGAAGTCGACCTCGCCGTAGGCCGGCGCTTGGTGAACGAGACCAGTGCCGGCATCGAGTGTGACGAAATTCCCGTGGACAACCCGCCAAGCGATGTATTCCGTGGACTCCTGCATTCCTTTGAGGGTCGCCCTCGCCTCGCCCATCTTCGTGGGTAGCTGAGGGGCAAAAGAGCCAGGCGGTGCAGGCATGTTGTATTGGTACTGGTATTCCTGAGGAGGCTCCTTCTCATAGAAGCATTCCGGGAACGGGGGTGTGTAACGGAGGCCGATCAACTCGCCGCCCTTGCACGTCGACTCGATCCGCCAGCGCTTGGTCGCCCTCAGCTTCGCGGCAATCACGTCGTACAATCCCGCCGCAACAATCAACCGCTCCCCGTCTACTTCATCGAGCACCGTCGCATAGTCAAAATCATTGTGCACCGCCGCAAACATGTTGCTCGGCAGTGTCCACGGCGTGGTCGTCCAGACCAGCAAACTTGTGCCCGGCTTGATGCCCGCCGCTTTGGCAAGATCGTCCATGACAATCGGGAACCGCACAAAAACGCTGGTGTCCGCGACCTCGCGGTATCCCTGCCCGACCTCGCCCGCGGACAACGCCGTGCCGCCCTGCGCCCACCACCAGACGATCTTGTATCCCTGGTACAGCAGCCCCGCGTCAAACAGCGTCTTCAGCGCCCACCACACCGACTCGATGTAGCTCTGGTGATACGTGACGTACGCCTCGCCCAGGTTGATCCAGAAACCCAACCGGCGGGTCATCTCCTCCCATTCTTTCGTGTACCGAAAGACGGACTCCAGGCACTTGCGGTTGAACGCCTCGACGCCGTACGCTTCGATCTCCTCCTTGGTATGAATCCCCATCTCTTTGCAGACCTCGACCTCGACGGGCAGGCCGTGCGTGTCCCAGCCCCCCTTGCGAGTGCAGTAGTGACCGGTCATGGTCTTGTAGCGGGGGAACAGGTCCTTGATCGCCCGAGTGAGGCAGTGCCCTGGATGGGGCAGGCCGTTCGCCGTGGGTGGGCCCTCGAAGAAGACAAAGGGTTTGCCGCCCTTACTCTTCTCAAGCGACTTCTCGTAGACGTCGTTCTCCTCCCAGAAGGCGAGAATCTCCTGCTCGGCCTTGGGAAAGTCAAATTGACTTGGGACTTCATTGAACATCGAGTGCTCCAGAAAAGCTCTCATTAATCGGCCTTCAATGGCCGCAGGCCGACTGTTGTCCTAGCTCTGCGCTCCGTCGGCGCCGGCTACGTCCATCAACGCCGGCTTGGCCGAGGCGACGGAACTCATCGTCGGCACGTCGGGCTCCCCGTCCACGGGCACAACCGGAAGGCCGCCGGTCAGCCTTTCCTTGAACAGGTCGATTTTTCTCCACGCTCCGCGGGCGAAACGCCGTCGTAGTGCCAAACCCAACAGCGTAATATATAGCGTGCAGGTCATCCAGGGGCCGTTCAGGCCAAGCTGGGGGTACCATTTGGCCATCAGATAGCCGCCCCCGATGAAAATGATCCAGCAGTGCGCGGCCACAACGATGGCTGGCCACCGTGTATCGCCGGCCCCGCGCAGCGCGTTCACATATGTGATCTGCGCGGCATCGAACACCTGGAAGATCGCCGCCCAGATCAGAACGTTGCCCCCGAGCTGGATCACCTCTGCATCATTGGAGAGCAACCTCATCAACGGGGTTCGCGCCAGCCAGAACAATAGCCCGATTCCACCCATGTACAGACCGGCCATCCACATCCCGACCGTGGCCCGCCGCGCCGCCAGATCGGGCTTCCGTTCGCCGATCGCGTGGCCGATGAGCGAGCACATGCCTATGCCCAGGCCAATGGCGGGCATGAATGAGATGTGCATCAACTGCAGGCCGATGTTGGAGGCAGCCATCGCCTGCGTACCGAATTCGCCCATGAGCAAGGTCAGGAAAACGAACCAGGAGCCGATATCGAGCACCCACTGAATCGCGATCGGGCCGCCCAAGCGCAGAATGCCCCCGAACTTGGTCACATCGAACCGGGCACTGGAACGCGTTCGAAACCGCTCGTGGAACCTCATGGACAGGAACACCGCCGTGAGCATGGCGGCACGGATGCCCCAGGCGATCACAGTCGCAATCGCTGAGCCCCGGATGCCGAGCGCGGGAAAGCCCAGCTTCCCGAAAACCAGCAAGTAGTTGGCGATCGCGTTGAAGACCACGGATACAAAGACTGACACCAGTCCGACGATCGGCTTCTGAATGCCGTTGAAGAACCCGTCCAGACTGGCGCAGATAATGGAAAAGCCCATGCACCAGAAGGCGATTTGGCAGTAGGCCACCTCCAGTCTCTGCACCTCAGGCGCGTTGCCGACCAGCCTCCAGAATGGCCCGGCCAGCAGGGACGCCGGCAGGGAGATGACTGCCAGCAGCGCCGCGATGTAGAAACCCTGCCATGCGTAGGAAGCAGCCTCGTAGGGCCGGCCTCGGCCCATGGCCTGAGCCACGAAAGTCTGGATGCTGGTGGCCGCGCCCATGCCGAGACAAATCACCGTGAAGACGAAAATCGTCGACGGACTGATGGCTGCCGTGGCATCGGTGCCCAGCCGCGACACAAAAAAAAAGTCCGTGGTCGTCAGCGCCAGGCGGCTGAGCATCGTGAGTATGATCGGCCACGAAAGGGCCAACAGCGCCAACGCTTCCGCGCGCATCGACGGCAGTGACGTTTGCGCGAGCCCAGGTTTGATCGTGGTCGTAGTCATCTCAAGGATCGCATTATTCACACACACAACCCCGGGAACCTCCGGCTCCCAGGGCTTCGTCTTGCAGCATTTGCCTCAGGCGTCGCCTAGAGAGCCTCCTCATGGTCGTTGGTAATGCCGATGCCCGTGACCGACGGCCACGATAGTATCAGGCTCTGGTTGCCAGGCGAGCTTTTCATCGGTCTGTATCCTCGCTTCCGAAATCGGTCGAATCGGAATATTGAAAGGAGAACTCTAATCGGGGTCTCGACCGGGGTCAATGACCTCCGGCGAAAAATTCACGATGATCAGCGAGGGGGGCTATCGTCTTACGGCTGCACGCAGACGACCTCCGTCACCTGCGGGCAAACCTGCTTCAGGAGCCGCTCCACGCCCATTTTCAAGGTCATCCGGGCGCCCGGGCAGCCGGAACATGCACCGCGGAGTCGGACGCTGACGATGCCTTGCTCATTGACGTCGACGAGCTCAATGTCGCCGCCGTCCTGTTGAATAGCCGGGCGGATTCGCGCGTCGATTACACCGGCAACCTGTTCTCTGATCGAGGACCCGCTGTTGGGGATTTCAGCCATTGGTTTCTCCGGGGCGGTAAAGGACTGACTCGCCCAAAACGACGATTATACGCCCGCAGGCGATTTACAGGCAAACAACCCTCGCCCGGCGCTGTCTGGCCCGCCGGCCGCCTGTCGAGGCGCCTCCCTGGGTCGCGTGTATTGATTTTGACAATCCGCCGAGGTGGGTGCTCCCGGAAGCTTCAATCTCCCCAGACAGGAGTTGACCAGCACCCTCCACGGATTCGCCATGAACGGCCAGCGCCGGACCGCAGAGCGCAGGTCCCGCATGGCCATTCGCAAATCCCCGTTTTCCAGATAGTGCATGCCGGAACGCTCGTACATCCGCGCCCTTGCCCGGCGTTTGAGCCGACCGCTGGGATCCAGCCGGCTGAAGAGCGCCTCGTGGTCCGCGATCAGCGAAAGCATCTCGATGCGATGCCGCTCCGGGTTGCTGAAATGGGCCGGGCCGGGCCGTTGCCGGATGAGCGGAACGTCCAAAATGACCGCCCGATACTTCGCCAGCAACGCAATGCCCAGACGGCGATCCTCGCACGCCTTGCCCGACGCGAAGCAGCCCACGTCCTCCAGTGCGTCGCGCCGGACGAGGATAGAGGAACACAGGCCGGTGAAGATGTTGCGGATCAACAGCTCGCAGCGCATCACGTCAGGGTTGAGCGGACCGGCCCATCGGCAGAGATGGTACGCGTTCTCGCGCGGCGACCAGGCCAGGGAAGCCGTCAAGGCGAAATCCGCGTCCGGGTGCCGGACAAGGGCGGCGAGCTGCAACTCCAGCTTCTCGGCGTCCCACAGATCGTCGGCGTCAAGAAAAGCCAGCCAGTCGCCCCTCGATGCGGCGATACCGGTGTTTCGTGCCGCGGACGCGCCGGCGTTCTCCTGACGAATGTATCGAACGGCGGGACCAAACTCCGCGCAGACCTGGCCTGTCTCGTCACGGCTGCCGTCGTCCACGACGATGATCTCGTCGGCCGGGCGGGTCTGGCCCAAAACCGATCGGATTGCGTCGGGCACCAGCCCGGCGGAGTTGTACGAGGGGATTACGACAGAGATGACCGCGTCGCTCAGGTCGCGATGTCTGCCTGTGCTCGAAGCCATCACTCGCCGCTCCTTTGCCTGCACAAAACAGGTCTCGGGGGTATTGGTGCATCGGCGATTCCGGTACATTGCCTGGAATGGGGCGGTAATGTACGGAGGTTGTCTCGAGTGCCCGGCGAAGGCAGGTTCGGACGAAACCAGCATCTCAAGGGGGCCAAGGCCTTCGCGCGCGTGTTCGGGGGCCGGCGTTCCGCCGGGAACGATCTGCTCGTCGTATATGCGCTTCCCAACGACCTGCCCTGGACCCGTCTTGGTCTGACCGTGGGGCGGAAACACGGCAATGCCGTCCGGCGCAACCGGATCAAGCGCCTTTTGCGGGAGGCCTTTCGGCTGGAACGCGGCGCCATCTCGGTGGGCTTCGACTTGATCTGTGTTCCCAAGATCGGCCGGATAGGGACATTATCGGAGTATCGCCAGGCCATTCGAATTGTCGCGGCCCGCGCCATCGCCCGAGCCGGCTCCAGCGGCGGCGGTAAGTGATACTCTCGGACCTCACGCTTCCCGGGTATTCGCCGGTCCCTCATAAACCGAAACAGACGTTTCTAGTTAAGGTGCGGTCCTGATAGTCCGATTCGGAGGGGGGCAAGGAACACATAACGAGCAATGCCCGTTGAGTGCCGCCCACAACCCGCTTGGGCATCCCAACGGATGCCGACAAGCGGTCTTCCCACCAGGCCGGGGCCCGATGTGGCCTCGGCTTTTTTATGCGCCGCTACTATCGACGACGGCCTTGATCACCACGCCGCCAGTTCGCCGACGATCTCTTCGACCAGATCCTTTATCGTGACCAGACCCAGACACCGGCCCGTAACATCCACCACGATGGCCATGCGCTGGCGGCTGCGCTGCAGCGTCGTCAGGGCCTTCATCACCGGCGTCGTGTGGCTCAAGGTCAGGAGTGGTTGAACATGCGCGGTCAGCGGCGAGTCCGCAGGCGCCGTCAGGACATCCAGGACGTGCACGAAGCCGATAACGCTGGAGCGATCGCCCTGGTATGCCGGTATGCGCGAGTAGGGCGAGCGGCGAATCGTTTCCAGGATTTCGCGCCGGGGGGCGGTGGCGTTGAGCATCACGGCGCTGGACCGAGGCGTCATCACGCTGGCAACGCGGAGGGCCTTGAGCGTGGGGATTCGCTGAAGGATGAACATCTGCGCCGAAGTCAGCGCCCCGTCGGCGGCCCCCTCGCGGAGCATCTGGTACATCTCCAGCCTGGGGTGCAAGGCGGAGCCGGATGTGGTCTCGCGGTGCAGCCGGTTTCGCACGAACCGCGATATCCAGCGTTGCAGCCAGAGGATGCCGGTGGCCTGGGCTATCCGATGTGCTGTCGCCAGGGGCGCGGCGGCCAGCATCATGTAACGGTCGGCCTGCCGCTGGAACACGTTCTTGGGAACAATCTCGCCGAAGATGAACAGCGTCGGCGTCAGGATGAGCGTCGTCAGAAGCTCCGCCCGGTGCTCGCCGACGGCGCGGAGTCCTTCGCCCTCGGCGGATTGCAGGAAGTGGAGAAAAACGGTGATGAGACAGACAGGAGCCAAATAGTGCGCCACATTCGTGCCGACCAGCGTGGTGAAGAGAAGACCGGCCTGGTCGCTCAAGAGCTGCTGCAGCCGCCGGGCCGCGGGCTTCTTTTCGTGAGCGGCCAGACGGAGCCGCATTCGGTTGAGGCAATACATGCCTGTTTCGGCGCCGCTGAAAAAGGCGCTGAGCAGCACGAAGGCCGCGCACATCAGCAGCCAGAAGGCAAGCTCCCACGGCGTCATCGCGGGCGTCATTGGGCCTCCCTCCTTTCCGGCCCGGCGCTCGGCCGGTCGTCCGGCGGCGGAGGCTGCTGCAGCATGAGCAGCTCCGGCGTTCCCCGCGGAGGCTCCGCCAGCGTGAGGCGGAGCCGGACGATGCGGCGATCCTTCATGGCCAGCACCGCCAGTGTCGCCGGGCCGATGGTGATCTGATCGCCCCGCTGTGGAATACGGTCCAGCGTCTGGGCGACCAGGCCCGCCACCGTGTTGACCCGCGTCTCCTCGATCGGAACATCGAACGCCCGACGGAACTCATCCACCTGCAACTGCCCGTCGACCAGAAACGTCGTGTCGTTGATCCGGTGGATATTGGGGGGAACGGACGCCTCGCCGGGCGTGTAGAACTCGCCGACGATCGCCTCCACCACGTCCTCCATGGCGACGATTCCGGCGATGCCGCCATACTCGTCCACCACCAGCGCCGACTTCGAGCCGGTCGAGCGGAAGTGCTGCAGGAGGGCCTCGACCCCGGCCTGCTCCGGAATGAAACGCGCCGGGTGGATCAACTGCTTCAGCGGCGCGTCCGGGTTGAGCAGAAACTCCTTTGCATGGACCACGCCCCTGATGTTGTCGATGTTGCCTTCATACACGGGTATCCGCAACAGCCGGCTGCGCTTGATGAGTTCCAGGAGCTCGTTCTTGTCGTGGGCCAGGTTGAAGGCGATCAGGTCCACGCGCGGGATCATCAGGGCGCTCACCCGCAGATCCGAAAGGTCCATCACCCGGTGCAAAACTGCGTTTTCGAGTTCGCTGATCAGCCCGTCCAGCCGGGCGGAGCGGACCAGGCGCTGAAGATCCTCGGCGTGGATGTTCACCGCTGACTGCGCGCCCCGGCTTCCGCTCCGGTCGGACCCGCAGATGATCCTGGTGAACGGCTCCACCACCGCGCCCTCGAAGAGCCAGCGAAGTGGCAGGGTAATGGCTTCCAGCAGGCGGACCGGGGCCGCGACCAGCGGCGCGAGCCGCTCACTGGTACCGAGGGCGATGAGTTTCGGACCAATCTCTCCGCCGGCCAGCACGATCACAAAACCGATGACGCCGAAAATCGTGGTCCACAGCGGCGAGCCGCCGGCCAGCTTGACCGCTGTCACCGCCAGAATCGAGTAAAGCAGCGTGTTCACGGCAATGTTGGACAGCAGGACCGTGGACAACAGCGAGCGGGGCTGCTCTCGCAAATGCAGAACCAGCTGGTCCACCGCCCGCGGTGACTGTCGCAGGCGGCTGAGCTGCTGGCGGCTCAGGGCGAAAAGGGCGGTCTCGCTGGCCGAGATGAACCCGCTGAGGGCGATGAGCACGGCCATCACCAGGAGATGCGGAATACTGTCCAGGAAAGCTTGCAGAGTCATGTCGCCCAACCACTGCGCTGATCTTATGGCGGACATCCGTGAATGTCGACGAGCCGCGCAGCGTGCCGCCCCCGTGGAGCCGGTGCCCTCACCGGCGGCCCGACACGTCCACTTTCGCTTGTGCGATCCGCCTCCGGCGTCCGCCTCTGGCGGATCGCACGCCCCTGCTGCTGAGAACCCCTTCCCATGCTTTGTTCATCCTTCATCCTTCCGCCTTCCTTCCTCTCTTCCCCCTCTCTGCGTCTTCGCGCCGGAGTTTACCCGCCACGGCGGGCGTGAGCTTCCTGACGCGGGCACGGCATCGCATTATGATCCCCGGCGGGTACCGCGGGACCCGGAGCCCATCGTCCGTAGATGGAAGAGCACATGCTGTCCGGACTGGACCTTCTTCTGCTGGCGGCGCTCGGACTCCTTGGCGGAGCAGGCGCCGGCTTCCTGGGGATCGGCGGCTCGGTGGTGATGATCCCCGGGATGGTCCTCCTCTTCGGACCCGATCGCCAACACCTCTATCAGGCTGCGGCGATGATCGTCAACTTCTTCACCATCGCGCCGGCGGTGGTGCGCCACTACCAGGCCGGAGCCACATTGCGCTCCGTCGTGCGATGGACGATCCCCAGCGCCGTCGTGGGCGCGGTGGCGGGCGTCTTCATCAGCGACCTGCCCGTCTTCCGCGGGTCGGGCCAGGGCTACCTGCAAATCGGCTTCGCGACCTTCTTGTTGTACGTCGTCGTCCACAACCTGTGGACGCTGTGGTCCGGGCTTCGCATGCCGGCCCTGGATCGACATCGCCCGCGGCGGTCGTCGAGGCTGTTGACCGTCCTGCTGGTCGGTCTGCCCGCCGGGCTCCTGGCCGGCATCCTTGGCATCGGCGGAGGTCTCGTCGCTGTCCCGATGCAGCAGGTGGCCCTGCGAATCCGGCTGCCCAACGCGATCGCAAATTCGGCCACGACGATCCTGTACTCGAGCATCGTGGGGGCGATGGTCAAGAACTACACGCTGACGCAACACGGCTTTCACGTCGGCGACTCCCTCCTGCTGGCCGCATGCCTGACTCCCTCGGCGATGATCGGCTCATGGTTTGCCGCCGCCAAGGTTCATCAATGGCCGGTATTCGTGATTCGAATCGTGTTCGCCGTGATGCTCACCTATGCCGCCGCGAAGCTCCTTTTGACCGGCTGGGGCCAGGTGCAGCTCTGATGGGTTGACCACCAGCCCAGGCCTGTACGGCCGCCACCGCGGCGCCGAGCGCAGGCGCGGCGCGCAGTGTGGACGGTTGCACCAGGCCAGGGCGGAGTGCAACGGCGCTCGCCCGTCCATCTCCAGGGGCCAGGAACCTCGGGGCCATCTCCGCATCGCCCGAGTGCGCGATCAGCGCCGCGAGATGACCCTCGAGCCGATTTCGGAAAAGGCCCTCGCAACGTGCATCGGCATAAACCATTCCCAGCCGCTGACCGATGACCACCCGATCCAGAAGAATGCCCCGATACTCGTGGTTGGGATCCAGCCTGAGGTATGCCTCCCCGCGGTGCGGCGCGAGGGGTCGGCCGTTCTTGATTGTCCAAAGCCGCTCGAAAATCAGTTCCGCCAGGATCAGCGATGCGGCATCTATCCACGTCATCGCGATAGGGTGTCCGGCGAGGGCCGCGACTTCCGGAAACACCCGCGGTTCGGCGCCCCCGTCATCAGAAGCGGCGACGGTGACCAGCTCCGCGTACACTCGATTGAATGATTTCGCGGACACGAGTCTCTCGAACGTCGGTCCGAAAGCGCTCGGGATCTGCCACGCCTTGTGCAGCCACGCCTGGGCGCCGTCAAACGGCACGAGCCGCCCCCGGAGCTTCAGCGCATCCGCGATGCCGGTCCCGCAGCCGACATAGTAGGCGTTTTCCACGTCCCGAAAGAGGCCGCCGGCGCCATATTGTTCACCCAGGCCGCAGTAGTCCGCATCACTCCCCAACACCGCCACCGGCGCCGCCAGCGCAATCCCTCGCCGCCGCAGAGCATCCTCGAGGGCATCCAGATAGTCCGGAATCCGCGGGCCGTTGTTGATCACGCAGACGCCGCGGCCGTCCGGCGTCTTCAGGCCGGGCATGCCCACACCAATCAGGGCGGGGCACCCCGAGCCGACCTGCACCACGTCCCTGATCGCGTCAGCGGCGGCATCCACCCAGAGCCGTCCCTGCTGGAACTCAGTACTGCCGGGCTTGATGTCGCCGGCATCGCGTTGGGCAAGCTGCACTGCCATGGGAACGGTTGTAAACCCCGGCACGGATTCGTAGCCTCGGGAACATCCAGGCCCGGCCAGCGCAAAGGACGTCTGCTGGTGCAGGTCGCCGCAGGACACGGCATGGGCCTTGACCTCGGTGGCGCCGGCGTCGACTCCGATGATGGTGATCTCCTCATTTTTCATGTGTGCGACCTGGCGTTTGCCTGACCGGAGTTCAGCCTGTCCAGAGACCGGCCGGCGCGATCGAACAGCGATCGATCGCTTGGAGCCAGGCCGAATGAGACCGTTACGCTTCGGGAGTTGGGATTCATGTTGCCCATTGTAGAAGAATAGCAAACGGCCGAGAACGGCCGCAATCCGCCGGAAACGGTGAAGCCTCGCGGTCGCCAAGGGAGGATGTCAAGTGAACCTGGGCGAACAGGGCAAATTCGGAATGTCTGGGCGCGGCTTTTCTCAAGCGTTTGAGCTCGGCGCATCCTGAAATTCCCTGAAGTTTCCTGAATTTGGGAAGCGGTCGGCCGCGGAGTGTGAATATAGGAAGACTTTAGGATTTTGTTTGCATTATTGACCATGGGACAGGCGTCAATCATCGGCTCGATCAACTGTTGGCTGCTTGTCATGGGGCATCCCAGAATCATCTTTGTCGCGCTGCGGGTCGCGGGCTTCCGGGTGGTGTCAACGCGCTCGTCGGCAGCCGGGGGTCTTCTCCGAGGCAACAGACTCGCTCCGTCACTCAGCCGCCGGTGAGGGCACCGGCTCCACCTCGGGCTGCAATCCGCCGCAAACGCCCGGAAAGAAGCCGTCAGCCTTCAGGTCTCCGAAGGCGGCTCGCGGGGCTCAACACGGACAAACCAGGTTTGTCCGTGCCACCCGGCGACTTCGCAGGTGCAAACCGCCGAGAACGGCCGCAAAGTCAGAAGCCTTCCGGACTCGGACGCTCTCGGCTGATAGCTGTTGGCGGTAAGCCATCCGGGACCACCTTCGCCGCTCCGCTGATCCGACCCGTAGGCTGTCCGCTCGCGCCGCAGATTTTTTCTTCCGCACATTAGCGCCTGTTAGAGCATGTTAGCGTCAATGCCTCTATTCGGCGTGGGCAATCGCCCACACCGAGGCGTCGGCCGGCGGCCGCTCTGCCTTGGGTGGGTCAGCTGCACGGACCGGGCGCAGCGGCGGCGCGGCCAGGATGCAGGGTAGCTGGGCAATTGGCCGTTTGAAGTGTACCTAACAGATTACGAAAAGTCAAATCAGGACCGGCATGAGCGAAGTCGAGAGTCGAGAAAAGGCACGGGCGGCGGGTGTACCCCGAGTGGGGCCGGTGCCCTCACCGGCGGCTGAGCGGGCAGTGGGAGCCGACGCCACGGGTGTCACAAGCAGTGGAGGGACCCCCAGTTGGTGCGTCACGCGAGGGCTGGTCCCTTGATGAGCATCCGTGCGACTGGCCCGGCGCCGGTGAGGGCACCGGCTCCACTTCCGGGCCCGCAATCGCCCGCCGGCGGCGGCTTTGCCGCCTGCTTGCCGCCCTCTTATACTCATCCCAAGGGCCATCGGCCTGTGCCAGCGGGCAAGAGGGCGCAGGCACCTCGCCGTAGGCGGCCGGAAAAAGGGGACAGGCACCTCGCCGCAGGCGGATTCGGAGCCAGTCCCCTTTTTCCGGAGCGTGTCGCTTCGGCGGCTAGAAAGCGGGTCGTCTTGGACATCAATTTGTTGTGCATCGGTGACGTGGTCGGCCGGCCCGGGCGGATGGTCGTCGCGCAGACTCTGCCGAAGCTGACGAAGGAGCACGCCCTGGACTGCGTCATCGCCAACGTCGAGAACGCCGCGGCCGGATCGGGCCTGACCGAGGGTCTGCACGCCAAGTTCCTCCGCTTCGGCGTTAACCTGCTGACCATGGGCGATCACATCTACCGGCGCGGCGACCTGATCCCCGTCCTGCAGCGCTCGGACAGCATCGTCCGCCCGGCCAACTTCCCACCGGAGTCAGCGGGCAAGGAGTTCGCCGTCTATCAGACCCGGCAGGGGCCGCAGGTGGCGGTCGTATCGCTGCTCGGCCGGCTGTTCATGAAGCCGGTGGCCGACTGCCCGTTCCACGCGATTGACCGCGTCCTGGCCCAGATCCCGCCGGAGGTGAAGATCATCGCGGTGGACGTGCACGCCGAGGCTACCAGCGAAAAAATCGCCATGGGCTGGTACCTCAACGGGCGGGTCAGCATCGTCTTCGGCACCCATACGCACGTGGCCACGGCCGACGAGCGGATCCTCGATCAGGGCACGGCGTACATCACCGACCTGGGGATGACCGGACCCTTCGACGGTGTGCTGGGCCGGCGGAAGGACCGCGTCTTGCAGGCCATCACCACCGGCATGCCCGCACCGTTCGACGTGGCCAGCGGCGACATCAAGCTGAGCGGCATCCTGGTCAAGGTCGATGGTGAAACGGGTCGGGCACATCACATCGAGCGCATCTCCGTCCCATGCCCCGTTGGAGCATTCAACGAGCAGGAGGATTGACGATCGATGTGCCAGGTGGTCCCGTACGCCCCGATCCACAAGGAGGGAGTGATCCGCGCCGTCCGCGCGGTTTACGACGAGTACGGCTTCACCTGGGAGGCTGAGGGGTATAATCGCGACCTGTACGAGATCGAGGCGCATTACATTGAGCGCGGGGGGATGTTCTGGGTGCTCGTAGCATCCGAACGCGGGACGCGGAACGGGGAACGCGGAACCCGGAAGGCAGAACGCGGAGCGGGGGCGGTAGTTGGGTGCGTCGGCGTCCTGCTGCACGGGGCGGAGAGCGAACTGCACCGGATGTATATGCTGGCCGAGCACCGCGGGCGCGGGCTGGGGCGGAAGATGCTGGAGACGGCCATCGAGTATGCCCGAAGCAAAGGCTGCCGGGCGATGCGGGCCTGGAGCGACGTGAAGCTGACCGACGCCCACAAGCTCTACCTGCGAAGCGGGTTCGTCCATAAGGGCGAACGCATCTGCGACGACCCGGACAAGAGCCACGAGTACGGATTCTGGAAGGAACCGCTGTGAGCAAGTCTGGCGGGCCATCGCCGCGAAAGCCGTTTGACCCGAGCCGTGTGCCGGCGCCGCAGAAGGAGCAGACGCTGTTCTCGTCCGCCGCCGGAGCCGACAAGCCCGTCATACTCACCGTCTCGCAGCTTACCCGGCTGATCCGCGGGGCCATCCAGAAGGAGCTGCCCGGCGATCTTCATGTCCTGGGCGAGTTGTCCAACGTCTCGCAGCCGGAGAGCGGGCACCTGTACTTCACGTTGAAGGACGAGTCGAGCGAGGTTCGCTGCGTGATGTGGCAGGCCTCGGCGAAGACGCTGCGATTCAGCCCGGTGGACGGCCTGCAAGTGGTGGCGACGGGCTCAGTCGATGTGTACGAGCCGCGAGGGCAATACCAGCTTTACGTGAAGCGGCTGGAGCCGCGGGGCGTGGGCGAGCTGGAGCTGGCCTTCCGCCAGTTGAAGGAGCGGTTGGAGAAGGAAGGGCTGTTCGACCCTCGGCGCAAGCGCAAGCTGCCGAAGTTTCCCGGGCGGATCGCGGTGGTGACCAGCACGACCGGCGCCGCCATCCGCGACATCCTGAGGACCATCGCCCGGCGCTATCCGGCCGTGCTGGTGTATGTGTTCGGCGTCCGCGTCCAGGGCGAGGGGGCGGCGGCGGAGATCGCTGACGCCATCCGCCGGATCAACCTGGCGCGGGAGAAGCTCGGCGGGATCGACGTGATGATTGTCGGCCGCGGAGGCGGCTCGCTGGAAGATCTGTGGGCCTTCAACGAGGAGGTGGTGGCGAGAGCCATTCATGCCAGCGAGATCCCGGTCGTGAGCGCGGTCGGGCACGAGGTCGATTTCACCATCGCGGATTTTGTGGCCGATGTGCGGGCGGCGACGCCGACGGCGGCGGCGGAACTGGCAGTGCCGGCGCGTGATGAACTACTGGAGGTCGTGGAT
>Ga0335070_10006483_pt1 | contig 13787 bp, 9 predicted proteins | sample Lox_Sample_13_FD_206722 | JGI IMG/M metagenome (GOLD analysis project Ga0335070, IMG submission 206722) | Soil microbial communities from Loxahatchee National Wildlife Refuge, Florida, United States - Lox_Sample_1.3 | ecosystem: Environmental > Terrestrial > Soil > Wetlands | place: USA: Florida...
TCGGAAGTGGACAAAAGACAGACAATCGATCTTCCCTGTTTGGAGAGGTTAGCGCCCCGCATAAAGTCGTGATCGCCTCCGGACCCAAAAAAAGCGGTTGGCGTGGGTCCTCCTTGCCTGATTTGACCGCGGAGATCCACCTGTATGGCCATGTTGATAGCAACCATCTTGTCATTGGAAGCTATAAATCCGGGATTCAAGACCACATCCGAGGGATAGAACTCCACAAGAGAGTTGTCGTTCACATAATCATACAGACGGCGGGTTCCCATGCAGCAGGTAGCAAGAGATATTCCTCGATATATTCTCTTGGTGCTGTTGTCGATTACCCCTGATTCAATCAAATCAATCAACGGATCAGTGAAAATCTCGGTGTGCAATCCCAGGTTGCGGAGCCCTTGAAGGTGGCTCATCAGCTCTCTGGAAATATCTGAAAAGCCGAATTGAAGCACAGAACCATCTTCGATGAGTTCCGCGCAATATTTGTTGATGGCCAGCTCACGCCAGCCACGCGGCTCTTCAGGCAATTCTGAAAGCTCTTCCTCTGCCTCCACCATATAGTTGATTCGGTCCCCGGGAATGAAGGTATCTCCGAGAGTGCGGGGCATTCGAGGGTTTACCTGCGCAATAACCATCCGGGCCGACTGAACGGCAGCTAGGGAGATGTCTACTGATATGCCCAGACTGAACCTGCCTAAGCGGTCAGGCAGAGATACCTGCACAATCGCCACGTCAATGGGTATCCTGCGCTTGCGAAAAAAATCAGGAATCTGAGAATGAAAAAGAGGCACATAATCAGCTTCAGACCGCCGGTTAGCTGAGCGGCTCGGGCTATCCACAAAAAAAGTTTTAAGACTGAACCTATCGGAGTCCTCCGATGCTAGAGAAGCAGCCTCAGGTCCTGAAAGAAATTGAATCAGCTCTGCGTCTGCAACCGATGCCTCACGAAGGGCCCTGATCATTGTCCTGGGCTCTGAGTACGTGCTACCAAGATATATTCGGTCGCCGTTTTTTACGCGAGAAACGGCTTCCTCGGCAGAAACGAGTTTCGATGCGAATCGAGTTTTCCAGTGCTGCATTTGTTCTCCTCAGGGACTTGGATACAAAGAGTTCGGTTACTTCCAGTCTAAGCTTCTTGGATTTTGCAGGCCAGTCAAAAGTTTTTAACTTGGGGCATGTTTGAAATTTTTGTTCAAAGCAGTATTATACGCGACTGTATGTTCAAATGCCGGAGCATATTGCGATTCCCGTAAGTAACGCTGAGATTCAGGAGCCCCCATGAAGCCGGCTTCTAGCGTACAACACCCACCGGAGAATCAAAACTCAGGGCCCGATTTCAATAGGCTCTATTCCGCGCAGGTTCAGCAGCTATGCTCTCACATGCGTTACAGTACTTATGTGGGAATTGCAGCGGCAACTGCTTTGAGTATGGTGCTCTGGAAAGTGGTCCCCCACGGTCTCCTCGTGATCTGGTTTGCATGCTTCATCTTGGTCGAAGCTGGTCGTCATCTCTCGACCTCGACCCTTCAAAAGATTTCTCCCGGCGAGAAGATGACGGCACAATTGGGGCGCAGGCTTGTTTTGTGGACCGGCGTCATAGCGGTCCTTTGGGGCTTGTGCCCTATACTGCTGTTCCCTGCTCACTCGCTATATCACCAGTTTCTGATTGCCGTCTTTTTGATCGGAGTGGCTGCCTTCAATTCAGTAGCGTACTCGCCGAGGCCGGAATTCTATGTGCCTTCCATTCTGTTGTTGTTAATCCCTCTTGCGGGACGCTTCATATATGGTCAGACGGAAGTTTCTCTCACCACAGGGTTGGCTGCCCTGGTGCTTGCGGCCGGTCTGCTTCTTGTGGCTAAAGCCGGCCAGGATGCACTGGCCTCATCGTTAAGCCTAAAGTTCGAAAAAAGCGGTCTGATTGATGACTTAATAAAGACCCAAAATGAACTTGAACTGAGGGTGCAGTCGCGCACAGCGGAACTGTTGTGGGCAAATGAACTTTTGGGACAGGAGATCCTGGAGCGCAAGCGCACAGAGGAGGCGCTGAGAGAATCGGAAGACAAATACCGGGCACTGGTGAAGAACGCAGGAGAGGGAATTTTTGTGGCTCAAGACGGACGACCGGTCCTGGTCAATCCTGCTTGCACCGGCGTCACAGGATATTCAGAAGAGGAATTATTGTCACGACCCTTCATTGATCTGATTCATCCCGATGACCAGGGGATGATCCTGGAAAACTACTCCAGGAGATTGCAAGGTGCCGGTGCGCTCGATAACTATTCTTTCAGGATTGTAACCAAGGGTGGCGAGACCAAGTGGATGCACATTAATGCCGCGCTCATAAACTGGGGTGGAAGACCCGGCATCCTAGGCATTGTAATGGACATTAATTCCCTAAAACATGCCGAAGAGAGCCTGCAATTTGAAAACGAACGTTTTCAGATGTTAGCTAACAACGTTCCTTTCGGCCTGATAATGGTCTCTCAGAACGGGGATTTCGAATACATAAATCCTGAGCTAAAGAAACTGTTCGGCTACGATCTGCAAGAGGTTCCCAACGGGAAGACATGGTTACGTCTTGCCCATCCTGACGATGAGTATAGGCGCCAAGTTACCTCCTGTTGGAAAAATGACTTTCGCGACGCGAAGCCTGGGGAAGTAAGGACCCGGATTTTTGCCGTGACCTGTAAGGACGGATCGGAAAAAATTATTCATTACAGGACAGTTCAGATGTCCGGGGGCAAGTATCTTGTAACATGCGAAGATATCACGGAACATACAAAGACTATGGAAGCACTTCAGGAATCGGAGGCCAAATACAGAAACATAATCGAGACCATAGCAGATGGTTATCATGAGGTTGATTTAAAGGGCAATCTGGTCCTGTTCAACAACTCACTGTGCGAAATGTTCGGGTCCTCAAGGGAAGAATTGAAAGGGATGAACTATCGCTCTTACATGGATGAAGCCAGCGCGAAGAAAGTCTATGAAGTGTACAACGAGGTCTACAGAACAGGTAATGTCAACCCGGGGTTCTATTTCGAGGTTTCCCAGAGGAATGGCACAAAGAGAAATTGCGTGGTGTCTGTGGTCCTTATCAAGGACCCTGCAGGATCTCCAATTGGATTTCGAGGTATCGTTCGCGATGTTACCGAACGCCTTCGCCTTGAGGACCAGCTTCGCCAAGCAGCCAAAATGGAAGCGATTGGGCAGCTTGCCGGTGGTGTGGCGCACGATTTCAATAATATCCTGACTGCGATCATCGGGTTCTCGGATGTGTTGATTCAGCAAATGGCCGACGATTCTCCATATCGTGAAAAGGTCCTTCAGATAAATCGTGCCGCAATCAGGGCCGCGAACCTGACTCGACAACTGCTTGCGTTCAGTCGCAAACAGATTCTTGATTTGAAGCCCCTGAACCCGAATGAAGTGCTGGCAAGTTTTGAAAAAATGCTCAGGCCGCTCATCGGCGAGGACATTGAGCTTATAACCATTCTGGATCCTTCTACAGCGGAAACAATGGGTGACATCAGCCAGATTGAGCAAATCCTCCTTAACTTGGCCATCAACGCGCGGGACGCGATGCCTGACGGCGGGCAACTCACAGTGGAAACCAAGAATGTGTTCTTGGACAAAGAATATGCTCGATCTCATTCTGAAGTTCGGGTGGGACCCTATGTAATGTTTGCCGTTTCCGATACCGGGCATGGTATGGATCCTCACATACTGGCTAAAGTCTTCGAACCTTTTTTCACCACCAAAGCAAAAGACAGAGGTACTGGGCTCGGTTTGTCCACGGTCTACGGAATCGTGAAACAGCATCAGGGTCACATAACCGCCTACAGCGAACCGGGACGGGGAACAACGTTCAAAGTTTATTTTCCGGCTATCCAGGAGATTTCGAACCGGGAATACGAACCGACGTCGGCCCAGACTCAAGTGGTGGGCGATGAGACCATCCTCGTAGTGGAGGATGACGAAATCGTCCGGGAATTGACAGCAGAAGTTCTTCAGAGTCTTGGTTATGCGGTCCTCCAGGCAGGGGACCCGGAAGAAGCCCGCGAAGTGAGTAAATTGCACGAGGGCCCGATCCATCTCTTGCTTAGTGACGTTATCCTTCCTCGTATGGACGGCAGGAGTCTGTTCAAATCACTTGCTCCTCTGTTCCCCGATATGAAAGTCCTCTTTGTGTCGGGATATGCTGAAAATGCTATCGTTCATCACGGAGTGCTGGATGCCGGAGTCAATTTCTTGCAGAAACCATTTACAGTGGAAGCCTTGGCGAGGAAGGTACGGAAAGTGCTGGATGAAAGTTAGGCAAACCGGTAATTGAACGAAGATCAGGCAAAAATGAAACGTTGGCCATCAGGCCACGAATAAGCCCGAATTGCTGAGTGAAAGTTGAGATGTAACATGTCCGAGTTTTTCTATCGAAACATACCTCCGGAACTCCTTGAAGCGCTATTGGACAACCCGCATGAATCCCAAATTCTTGTGGATGCGCAAGGAATCGTCCGCTACATGAGCGCGTCGGACGAGACTTTCTATCGAATTTCCCGCAAGGAGGCAATTGGCAGGCACGTCTCTGACCTCAACCCTGAAAGCAAGCTTCCCGAAACCCTGAAGACAGGTCGTGCCGAAATCGGCCGGTTGTTCCGGCTAGGGACAAAACAGCGAATTATTGCACGCATACCTCTGCGCGATCGAAAAGGAAATATAGTCGGCGCTGTCGGCAAGCTCATGTTTTGGGACCCGGAGAAAATCAAAGAACTGGTACGGCAGGTGGAGGTCCTCCAGAGCCGCTTGGACTATTACGAAAAAGAGTTGCAGCAGGCATATCGCAGTCGATATTCCCTGGAAGGGATCGTAGGTGAATCTGCACCAATACAGGAGGCCAAGCAGATTGCGATGCAAGCTGCGGCTTCGGATCTTCCGGTATTGATTGTCGGAGAGACCGGAACAGGCAAAGAAATCTTCGCTCACGCTATTCACCAGCTCAGCGCTCGTCGTGATCGGCCCATGGTGCGAGTAAACTCCGCAGCGATCCCGCGCGAACTTTTTGAATCCGAACTGTTCGGGTACGAACCGGGCGCTTTTACAGGGGCCAGTCCGAAGGGTAAACCCGGCAAGTTCGAGCTGGCCGAAAAAAGCACTATATTTCTGGATGAAGTGGCCGAACTCCCCGTGCCCCTCCAGGCCAAGCTTCTGCGGGTTATTCAGGAGCGCGAAGTAGAACGGATAGGAGGCACCAGGACTCTCAACCTGGACTTCAGAGTCATTGCCGCTACCAACCGAGACCTCAAGGTCATGCTTTCTCGAGGGGAGTTCCGACACGATTTGTATTACCGGTTGAATACCTTCCTTCTCAGGACACCACCCCTTCGCCAGATTCGAGCGGACATCCCTCGGCTGGCTTATCATCTTCTTTCGCTAATGCCGGACCATTTCAAACTGCCTCGTCGAATAGAACCCGAGGCCATGCGGCATCTCACGGCATATGATTGGCCGGGAAACGTACGTGAACTGCGCAGCGTTTTGGAGAAGGCTTCATCGCTGGCGAAGGATGGTTCTATCCGGGAGAAGCACCTGCCCATGGAGATTCGCAATGGCCCGGCCATGAATCCTGGTCCCGATGAGCCGTTGCACACTCTGAAAGACGAGTTGGCTCTGGCCGAGCGACGAGCCATTTCGCATGCGCTCAGTCTGACGGACGGCAATCGTACTGAGGCTGCGCGTCTCCTTGGCATTCATCGCACCGGTCTGTATCAAAAACTGAAGCGGCACGGTTTGGACGGCGAGCAACTTTCACGCAGAATTGTAGATCATTTTAGACACGTATAACAATTTCTACATCTTGTTGCCTAATAGCTTTTTCTCAAGAAATTCGGTGCTTTTTTATTCTCAACTGCAAGAACCTGTATAATATTTTCTACACGTCGGGCCCAAGCAGGCAATGGGTCGGATAAACTGAAAGGCGCGATAAAGAAGGACTGGAACCGCCTACTTTCTGGTTCGATCCCTTCATACGACTGTTGGCACGAACGTTGCTTTTGAGGAAAAGCGCGATTGACGAAACCGGACAATGATCCGGCTTGTATGAATCTGCCTTCAAGCGGCGAATACGCGGTCCCAACACCAAACAGAACAATTCTTCATTCCCCTTTATTAAAGGGCGGTTGTGCGGATTTTGCAAATTGTTTCTCTGCTCTCGCATGCCTCGTCTTGAAGGCAACTCGGTCTTAAGGGAGTAATCCTATGGACTTTGAGATACCAGACAATCTGCGCATGATGGTAGAGACCACACGGCGCTTTGTGAAGCGGGACCTGGAGCCGATCAGTCAACAAGTGGAAGAAGAGGACCGTATTCCGGAAAACGTGATCCAAACAATGCGTGAACTCGGCTTCTTCGGTCTGGGGATACCCGAGGAGTACGAAGGACTGGGAATCGGGTGTTTGGGTGAATGTCTTGTTTACGAAGAGATGAGCAAGGTCAACGCGTGCTTTCGCACTCGAATCGGCACCAACAATGGCATTGGGTCGCAAGCAATCGTGCTGGACGGCACGCCCGAGCAGAAACAGCGATATTTACCAAAGCTTGCATCCGGAGAATGGATCGGATGTTTCGCTCTAACCGAACCGGAAGCTGGTTCCGATGCAGCCAACCTCAAGACTACGGCGGAACTGCATGGCGATTACTGGGTGTTGAACGGCCGGAAACATTTCATTACCAATGGCAATATAGCCGACGTGGCAACGGTTTTTGCTCTCACTGACAAAGCCAAGAGGGCAAAAGGGGGCATCACAGCTTTTATCGTGGAGAAGAAGTTTCCGGGTTTCTATGTGGGAACCATAGAGCGAAAGATGGGTTTCAGGGGTTCGCATACCTGCGAGCTTATTTTCGACAATTGTCAGGTCCCTGTAGATAACGTGATCGGGGGGGAGGCAAATATAGGTCTAGGCTTTAGGACAGCCATGAAGACTTTGGACAAAGGCCGTCTCACACTGGGCGCCTGTGCCCTGGGCTCGGCTCAAAAATTGCTGGAACTGTCCATTGACTACGCCAAGCAGCGTGTGCAATTTGGCAGGCCCATAGCAGAGTTTCAAGCCATCCAAACTATGCTGGCTGATATGGCCACTCAGATATACGCAGCTCGCCAGATGATCTACCATGCCGCCTGGTTAAGAGATAAGACGGGTTCGGCTGTGGTAAAGGAAGCAGCCATGGTCAAGCTTTATTGCTCTGAAATGGCTAACAGAGTGGCAGACATGGCTGTTCAGATTCATGGAGGCATGGGCTACATGAAGGACTATCCTGTGGAGCGTTTCTACCGCGACCTCCGGTTGACGCGTATTTATGAAGGGACCAGCGAGATTCAACGTCTGGTAATTGCCAGAGAACTGCTCAAAGATTAAGAGGAGCGCTATGGAGATCAAGAAAATGTTTGTCGTTGGGGCCGGTTTAATGGGCTCCGGCATTGCTCAGGTGTCTGCCTCCGCGGGACTGGAAGTGATTCTGTACGATGTAGCTCCTGAAGCGGTGGAGCGTGCGATCAAGAACATTGAATGGTCAGCCGGCAAGCTGGTGGAAAAGCAAAAGGTCCAAGGTCCCTTGCAAGCGATAATGGATCGCATCACTTCCACCGAAAATTTGGCTGACGCGGCGGAAGTAGATCTCTGCATCGAAGCGGTTTTTGAAAACTTGACCTTGAAGCAGGAAGTGTTTAAGAAATTGTCAGCGGTCGTGAAACCAGAGACTTTGCTGGCCAGCAATACCAGCGCTATTCCCCTCAGTACCCTGGCCGCGGCTGTCCCACATCCGGAAAGAGTTCTGGGTCTCCACTTCTTCAGTCCTGTTCCGATGATGGAGGCTGTGGAGGTGGTGCGGAGCCAATTCACCAGCGACGAAGTCTTCGCTTTAGGTAGATCCTTTGTGAAATCCATCGGTAAAGAACCGATTATGGTCCACAAAGACGTACCGGGTTTCCTCATCAATCGCATCAACTTTCCGGCCTCTGTCGAAGCTATGAGATTAGTAGAAGCGGGCGTAGGAACGGTCGAAGATATTGACAAGGGACTCCGTCTGGCCTCGGGCCGCAGGATGGGAATATTCGAGACTGGTGACATGGTGGGTCTGGATGTGACTTGTGGAGCCCTCACCGCGATTTACGAGGAGACCAAAGACCCCCGATGGTTCCCGCCTGCAATACTCCGGCGGAAGGTTATGGCCGGACAACTCGGTCGGAAAACCGGTAAAGGTTGGTACGAGTACAATCCTGACGGCACCCGGAAACCGCCTACGGATTGATTTGTAGTGGGACATCGGTCCCCGTTTCTCGCCAAATCGACCTACGAGCAATTGGGAGGCAGTATTGCTCAGCAGGCTTTTCGCGCCCATTTCTTTCGGTCCTGTCTCTCTGTGCAACAGGGTCGCTGTGAGAGCGATCAAACTTGATTACTCCTCGACGCAGAGGACTACGATATGACCCCTCTCATGGAGGTTCGCAACGTTTCCAAACACTTTGGTGGCTTACGGGCCGTTTCTGCGGTTTCTTTCGCGGTGCAGACAGGGGAAATCATAGGCTTGATCGGGCCTAATGGTGCCGGAAAGACAACACTATTTGCGTTACTAAGCGGCTTCCTTCCGCTTACCACCGGGCAAATCCGGTTTCAAGGGAATTCGATTACGGGTTTTCCTCCTCGCAGGCTCTGCCATGTAGGCATAGCGCGAACTTTCCAGGTGGTGCAGCCCTTTCGCGAGATGACTGTCTTTGAAAACGTCAAAGTTGCTTCCGTATTCGGAGACCCTATGAAACATCCGAAGGATGTAACCGAGCAGGAAGTCAACGACATTTTGAAAGGCACCGGCTTGGTTACTTTAGCAAACCATTATCCTTCATCCCTGAGTTTGCCCCAACTCAAGAGGCTGGAGGTTGCCCGTGCCATGGCCACCCGGCCGCGACTACTTCTCTTGGATGAGGTTCTCGCAGGGCTCAATCCTATGGAAGTCAAGAAGTCTCTGCCGTTTATACAATCGCTGAACGCGGACCATGGAATCACGATCCTGATGATTGAGCACAACCTGCGGGCAATCATGGAGGTGTGTAATCGAATCCTCGTGCTGAACTTCGGCCTGCTTATCTTCGATGGGACTCCGGAAGCCGCTGTCCGGGATGCCGACGTGATCCAGGCCTACTTAGGGAGAAATGCGAGTGCTTAGGGTCGAAGACCTGACCGTAAAATATGGAGATGCGCAGATCCTGACCGGCATCACGTTTGAAGCTCTTCCGGGGAAGGTCACGTGCATCCTCGGGCCAAACGGCTCAGGCAAGACCACGCTCCTGAGGTCCTTGACCGGCCTTGTGTCGGCTGCCGCAGGACGAATCTTGTTTGGTGGTGATGAGGTTGGAGGCAAGAAGACCTACGATCTCGTTCGTCTCGGCCTCATCATGGTGCCCGAAGGGCGGCGACTGTGGCCGTCGCTCTCGGTGGAAGAAAACTTAAGGATGGGTGCTTACTTGGTTAACGACGCGGCAAAGCTGGTACGGACCATGTCGTACGTCTTTACCCTGTTTCCACACCTGATCACACGAAAATCTCAGCTCTGCGGGACGCTTTCCGGAGGGGAACAGCAGATGGTAGCTATCGGCCGAGGGTTGATGGGTTGCCCGAAGCTCCTCCTGCTGGACGAACCCTCATTGGGTTTGGCTCCGTTGATTGTTAAAGAAGTCTTCGAAGCAATCGAGAGGATCGTGGATTCAGGCACAACAATTCTTCTTGTCGAGCAAAATACTCAGGTCGCCTTATCCGTAGCATCCTATGGTTACGTATTGGAGACAGGCTCCGTTGTCCTGGAGGGCGAAGCAAGGGCTCTCCGCGAGGACCCGCACGTTAAAGAGGCTTACATGGGATTGTGAGAGTCCAGAGGCAGGAAGCTGAAGCTTTCCCAAAATAAAGCGGAAGGAGTGATCGAGCGATGAAGATGACAAGAGCTATCGTTGGATGTGTGATTGTTTTCATCTTGATCGTGTGGCTGGTAGCGGCTCATGCTGCTGCACCCATCAAATTGGGAGCACACGCTCCGCAAACGGGGGCTTTAGCGAAGCACGGCATCGAGCAGATCAAAGGCATCCGGCTGGGTGCGGAGCAATTCGAGAAGGATTCCGGGATCAAGGTGGAGCTTAAGGTCTATGATGATGAGAGCGATCCCCAAAAAGCGATCTCAGCCGTAGAAAAGCTGGCTGGTGTAGACCACGTGAACGCCATAGTCGGCGGGTATGGTTCGAATCTCGTTGGTCCGGCCTCAGAGGCGGCGGAGCGTTACGATACGCCGTACTTGATCACCGGGGCCGTGGATACGAAGCTCTCGGTAAAGAAATTCAAGAACTTCTTTCGGTTGAACTATATGCCAGGGTATGCCGCTGCTCAATCCGGGGCCATTAAAGACCTTCTGGGCGCCAAAAAGGTCGGCATACTCTACAACAGTCTATCGGCCACCGCGGAGATAGCAGAGGCTGTGAAAAGCCAACTGACCGCCGCAGGATTGGCTGTGCCCGTATTCGAGAAATTCGAAAAGGGTACGACGAATTTCAAACCCATCCTGCTCAAACTGAGAGACGCCGGGTGCGAGGTCCTCCTCGTAGAAGGGTATTTTCCCGACTACGTGGGCACCCTCAAGGACGCCAAGATACTTAACTTGCCGATAAAAGCTTACATCGGCGCTTGGGGCATCGGCACTCCGGATTTCATCCGGGAACTCGGCCCACTGAGCGAATTCACATACGGCACATCCGTTTGGGAAATCGGCACGGCTCCAAAGGAGGCCAAAGAACAAGAGGCAGCCGTGGTTGCCGGCTATAAGACCAAGTACAATGAGGAACCATCGTACATTGGGATGCTGGGTTACCTATCCGCTAAAGTCATGCTGGACGCCATCAAAGAGGGTGGTGGCGAGTCCGGCGCCTATGGTCCCGAGAAAACCCGAAAGGCCTTGCGAGAACTGGACGTAATGAGCCCAATGGGTCGTATTGCTTTCGATGAGAAGGGCGATCCGAAATATTTCGTGGCAATACTGTTTCAAACTCAAAAAGGGAATCAGGTTGTAGTCTACCCTAAAGATCGATCCACCGGACAAGCGCAATATCCAGGTGTGCCGTGGATGAAAGGCGATGAGAAAGCGGGGGTGTCGCGTTGATCTCCCTGGCATCAATCGCGCAATCATTCCTATCGGGGCTGGCTGAGGGAGTGGACTACTCACTTTATTGCCTTGGACTGGCCTTTGTCTTCGGGATAATGCGCATTATCAACTTGGCCCACGGCGAGTTTCTCGTGCTTGGCGGATATGTGGCCTATTGGCTCTTGGTGATATGGGGAGTCAATCCAATCCTTGCCATGCCGGTTGCGGCCGCGACCGCAGGAGGGACAGCCTTTCTGAGCTACCGAATATTTCTCCAGAGGATCCGCACGACCTCGGATCTCAACACCCTCATTTTGACCTTTGGATTGAGCGTCTTCCTGGCGAACCTCTTCATAGAATGTTGGACCGCGGATATCAGAAATATCGGGGTGGATTGGCTCGAACATCCGGTGGCCCTTTACGGCATATACATGAGTGTCGGCGAGATCTTCACGCTGGTCATTTCGCTTGTAGCCGTCTTTAGTCTGCACTTTTTCTTGACACGAAGCAAAACCGGCTTGGCCATCCGAGTTACGGCAATCGATCGCGATGCAGCGGGGTTGGCCGGCATTAATGTGAACCGAGTTGATTTGATGGCCTTCAGTATTGGTGGCGTCCTGGCCGGTTTGAGCGGGCCACTGCTGGGCATGGTCTCGCACATAAGCCCCGGAGCGGGGTTGGCCGTCACAATCAAAGCCTTCATCCTGACCGTACTGGCGGGAGTCGGCTCATTGCTCGGGCTCGTGGTTGCAGGAATGATTTTGGGGGTTGGCGAGGCCTTGACCGTTACGTTTACCAATGCCTCCTATCGAGAGCTGTTCGGCTTCACTCTTTTTCTCATGATTCTTCTGATTCGTCCCAGGGGTCTTTTCGGCAAGGGGTTGTAGGTGAACCTATTTGGGCAACGTCTTTGGACGGAAAAACAGGCAGGTATCGTGATCATGGGAATTGTGCTCGCGATTCCATTTATGCTGTCGTTTGATCCGTACTATATCAGCATATTCATTCCCGCTATCATTCTGGGCGCTGTGTCCATAGCCTGGAACCTCCTGGCGGGAATATGCGGCCAGGTGTCCTTCGGACACGCAGCTTTCTTCGGAATCGGGGCATATGCGTCGGCTATCCTGGTCATGAAGGCAGATTGGAGCCCATATTTTGCCATTCTGGCTGCGGGACTGTGCGGCGCCCTTAGTTCGCTGATCATCGGGCTACCTGCCTTCCGACTGAGAGGAGCATATTTTGCGTTGCTCATCCTCGGATTTGCCGAAGTGATGAAACTGCTTGCTATGAATTTGACCTGGCTGACCGAAGGATCTCAGGGGATCTTTAATATACCCTCGTTGCCACCCATTCAGTTAGGTGGCTTGAACCTCGAGTTCTTCATTTCCAGGACCACGAACTATTACGTGGCATCGTTTCTCATGTTTGTCATCTACCTGGCAGTATATTTTCTTCGCTGGTCCAATACCGGCCTGGCTATGGCGGCCGTTCACGGCAACGAGGACACTGCGGCGGGTATCGGGGTGCCCGTAGTACGGACTAAAGCCATAGCTCTGGCTGTTTCCGCCCTTTGCACTTCCATGATGGGGGCCTTTTACGCCCATTATATTCGATTTCTCTCACCGGATTCTGCATTCGACGCATACTGGTCCGTAATGCCCATTGTGGGTTCGCTTTTTGGGGGTATGACTACGATTATCGGCCCTATGGCAGGGGCATTGGTCATAACCAGCGTGGACGAGTTCCTGTTTAAGAGGCTGTTTGAGACAGGCCATAAGATGTTTTTTGGTCTGCTTTTGGTCCTCGTGATTGTCTGGGCACCGTCCGGTCTCTTGGGAAATCGAATCCGAAAAACCGCTCACGGAGCAGAGGAATGAAATCACGTCGTCCTCCGGTCCAGGTTCCTTCAGAGCCTTTGACATTTGCTCTTCGGCAAGCTGCTCAACGTTTTCCGAAAAAGGTGGCCGTGATCGAACCCGAATCAGGATGTCGGCAATGGACTTATGCGGAGCTGGACGATCTCTCGTCCGCTTTGGCTGCTTCTCTGGCGGCACGAGGTGTTGAAGTCGGCGACCGGGTGGCTCTATGGACGAAGAATAGCGTCGAATATATCCTTTCTTTTTACGGAATAATGAAGGCAGGCGCCATCGTGGTTCCGGTAAGCACTCATTTTGGAGAGAAGGAACTTACTCACCAGCTCCAAATAACGGAGGCCGTAGGACTCATTGCCTCGGAAGACCGCCTCAGCCAGACGGGAAACGTTGGTGATCGCCTGGCCCTGAAAATTGTCATTTCCGAAAGTCCTGATCGGGTCAGCGACCGAGGATTTGTCGCTTTTTCTTCGCTTTTAGAGGGGTCAGACCGCCTGGATCGGTCCGCAGGCCTGGACCCCCAGGAGGCCTTTGCGGTGCTGCCGTTCTCCAGCGGCACAACGGGACTCCCCAAAGGAGTAATGCTGACTCACTTCAATCTCTTGTCCAATCTTTATCAGATAGTTCAGGCGCACGAAGTGGGCCCTGAAGACATCATGATCAATCAACTCCCGTTCTTTCATATATACGGCATGACTGTCCTCCTGGGCGCTGCGATCATGGCAGGAGCCAAGCAGGTTGTA
>Ga0335070_10006484_pt1 | contig 13786 bp, 13 predicted proteins | sample Lox_Sample_13_FD_206722 | JGI IMG/M metagenome (GOLD analysis project Ga0335070, IMG submission 206722) | Soil microbial communities from Loxahatchee National Wildlife Refuge, Florida, United States - Lox_Sample_1.3 | ecosystem: Environmental > Terrestrial > Soil > Wetlands | place: USA...
AGCGGATGGGTTTGCAGGGCCGGCTTGCCGCCGAGGCGGATGCCCACCGGCGAGAGCGCGGTTGGCTGCGCGGCAATGCCGTCCTTGTGCAACTGCGCCAGCACCGCTTCCCGTGCGGCCCGCAGCGTGTTCACACGCAGATCCAGCGGCGCCGGCTCCAGCATCCCGCGCGCGAGGGCCTCGGCCTGCGCGGGTGGCATGGTTTCGCACAAGCGGTCCCACAGCCAGTCCGGCAGGCTCAAGCGGACGGCGGGGGGCAACTGCGCGCGAGGCGCCGCGCGCAGTTGCTCCAGCCAGGCCCTCTCCTGCGCGCTGATCAGCGGCTCGAGCTGGCGCAGGCTCAACCCGTCGAGCACGGTGAGCGCGGCCAACAGCAGGGAGCGCGGGGCCGAGCGCCCGCTCAGCTCGCGCAGCAGGCGCAGGTGCCGCAGTACCGAGAAGCAACGCTCCGCTACGAAGGCGCGATCGTTCTGGCCGAGGTTGGCATGCTCGCGGAAGAACCGGCGCAACGCCTGGTCGGCCGGCTGCGAGAAGGCGAGCAGGCTCTGCAGCGCGGCGCTCGACGCCTCCAGGCGAAAGGCATTGGGATGCACCGGGCGTCTATTTCGCGGGGTAGGTGATCTGCGCCAGAACCGAGTCGAAAACCGTGCCGTCCTTCTCGGTGTAGCGGATGCGCACCGGCAGGTTGTAGTGCCCCGGCGCGACCCAGACGTCGAAGCCGCGCTTGTCGCCCGGCGGCTGGACCTTCTGCACGTGGACCGTCTCCAGGCGTCCCAACGCGGTATCCAGCCCCTCCTTGCCGAGGATCTTGTAGTCGTAGTGCATGATGCGCCGTCCGTCCGTCAGATTGGCGGACACCGGCGGCGTCTCCAGCCCGGTGAAGGCGAAGTTGTAGCCGAAGCTGGTCGTGTCCCAGGTGTTGTCGGGCAGCTCGACGGTTTGCTCGCTCTCGCCGTCCACGAGATGCGCCTGGCGCTTCTCCCAGTCGAAGGTGCCGCTGCGCTTGGGTTTGCCGTTGCGCAGCTCGGCGAAGGAGTCGGTGCGCAGGCCCTTGGGCGTGATCCGGCCGCGGCTCTCGCGCAGGATGCTCAGACGGTACAGCGCGGCCGCGACACCGGTGGTCTTGGCTTCGCTGGTGACTTGGTAAGTCTTGCCATCGTGTTCGAACACATCGTGCCCCTCGCCGATGTTCAGCGGACCGATGCTCACGCGGTAGACGATCTCGACCCGCTGGGGCACGGTGCCCGCATGCGCGAGCGCTGCGCCCGCGAGCAGGACAAGCGCTGCGCCCAATGCTCGGACCTCGCGCCTCTTGCCCCGTGGCTTCTCCCTCGCAGTTGGTGCCTCGCGGCCGGCGGCTCCCACCTCGAACGTCATGCTTCCTCCGGGCAGATCAGTGTGGCGGGCGTTGCGCGCGCGCCGTCGACTTGCACGTGGCCGTCGACGACGCGCAACCGTCCCTCGAGAAACCAGCGCGCCGCTTGCGGCAGGATCTTGTGCTCCTGCGCCAGTACCCGCGCTGCGAGCGCCTGCTCATCGTCGCCTTGCAGCACCGGCACAGCGGCCTGCACGATGATCGGGCCGTGGTCCAGAGCGGGCGTCACGAAATGCGCCGTAGCGCCGTGTACCCGCACACCCTCGGCAAGCGCGCGGCGGTGCGTATGCACACCCTGGAAGGCCGGCAGCAGGGACGGGTGGATGTTGATCAAGCGCTCAGCGTAACGCGTCACGAACCAGTCGGTGAGGATGCGCATGAAGCCGGCCAGCACCACCAAGTCGGGCGCATGCGCGTCGATGCCTGCGGCGAGCGCGCGGTCGAACGAATCGCGATCCGGAAAGTCGCGATGGTGCACCACTGCGGTGTACACGCCGGCGCGCTTCGCGATGTCCAGTCCGCCGGCCGCGGGTTCGTTGCTGACCACGGCTGCGATGCGGCCAGGAAGCGGTGCCTGCAGCAAGGCCTGCAGGTTGCTGCCCCGCCCGGAGATCAGCACCACGATCTGCTTCACGGAACCAGTGTCTGCGCTTCGTTCGGGCCGCGCGATCGGATCCGCCCGATCTGCCAGACTCGTTCCCCGGCCGCGCGCAGCGCGTCCTGCGCGCGAGATGCGTCGGCGGGGGACACCACCATCACCATACCGATGCCGCAGTTGAGCACGCGCAGCATCTCCTGGTCCGCTACCTTGCCCTGGCTCTGCAACCAGTCGAACAGCGGCGGGCGCGGCCAGGTATGGCGGTCCAGCTCGGCGGTGAGCGAGTCGGGCAGGATGCGCGGGACGTTCTCCAGCAGCCCGCCGCCGGTGATGTGCGCCAGGCCCTTGACCTCCACCTGCTGCATCAGCGCGAGCACGGGCTTCACGTAAATGCGGGTCGGCGCCATGATCACGTCGCTCAAACGCCGGCCGTGGAAATCGGCTGACGGGTCGGCGCCGCTCAGCTCGAGGATGCGACGGATCAGGGAGTAGCCGTTGGAGTGCGGGCCGCTGGAGGCCAGGCCTAGCACCACATCGCCGGGTGCGACGCGCGAGCCGTCGATGATGCGGGTCTTCTCCACCACGCCCACTGCGAAGCCGGCCAGGTCGTACTCGCCTGGCGGGTACATGCCGGGCATCTCGGCGGTCTCGCCGCCGATGAGTGCGCAGCCCGCCTCCTCGCAGCCGCGCGCGATCCCGCCTACCACGCGGGTGGCGACGTCCACGTCCAGCTTGCCGCAGGCGAAGTAGTCCAGAAAGAACAGCGGCTCGGCGCCCTGGACCAGGATGTCGTTGACGCTCATCGCCACCAGGTCGATGCCGACCGTGTCGTGGTAGCCGAGCTGGAAGGCGAGCTTGAGCTTGGTGCCCACCCCGTCCGTGCCCGATACCAGCACCGGTTCGCGGTAGCGGCGCGGTACCTCGAACAGCGCGCCGAACCCGCCGATGCCGGCGAGCACCCCTTCACGCAGCGTGCGCCGGGCGAGCGGCTTGATGTTCTCCACCAGGCGATCGCCGGCGTCGATGTCCACGCCGGCCTGAGCATAGGTCAATCCCGAACTGGGCGCAGAATCGGTCATCGCGGTGGAGTGCGGCTGCGTAGGACGAGACCGCGCGCCTGGCTACCGGCGGGCGGGCTGATAAGATTGCGCGTGCGTGGCAGCACGCGATCGCCAGCGCGCATTCTACTGCAATTGCCCGCCTGCTCCGGCCACCATAACGTCATCCCGTGCAACAGCTCACACTCGATATCGCCGCCGCGCCCGCGCCGACCTTGCGCAACTTCGCCGTGGGGCGCAATAGCGAAGTGCTGGCGGCCCTTGCGCGTTGGCTGGGCGGCGAGCCGCGCGCGTCATGCGTGTACTTGTGGGGCGTGAGCGGTGCTGGCAAGACCCACTTGCTAAGCGCGGCGGTGCACGCTGTGCGGGAAGCCGGCGCGCCCGCCCGCCTGTGCTCGGCTGACGAGGCCGGCGCCTCGCTCGCCGGTCCGGACACGCCCGCTCCCTGCGAGGCCGTCGCGGTCGACGATGTCGAGCGTCTCGATACGGCCGCGCAGGCGGCGCTGTTCTCCCTGTTCGTGCGCGCAGAAGAGGAGCGCCCGAGGCTGCTGCTTGCCGGCGCACCGGCGCCCGCCGCGCTGGGGCTGCGCGAGGATCTGCGCACCCGCATCGGCGCAGGTCTGGTACTGCAGGTGCACCAGCTCAGCGACGACGAAAAGATCGGGGCGCTGCGCGCGCATGCCCGCGAACGCGGCTTCGAGCTGCCGCTGGATGCGGCGACGCACCTGCTGCGTCACGCCCGGCGCGATCTACCCTCGCTGCTGGGGGTGCTGGACGCGCTCGACGAGTACTCCCTGCGCGAGAAGCGCCCGGTGACCGCTGCGCTGTTGCGCGACGTGCTCCAGGACCAGCGCGAGAACTGAGCTACTGGTCGCGCAGGTAGCGCCGGTCATCGAAAGTGATCACCCAGCCGGGCCGGTACACCACCATCAGAGTGATCGCCGCGCCGGTGAGAAAGGCTTCGGCCCAGGCCATCAGCAGATACCACGGCAGGTACTCGCTCAGTAGGAACTCGGGCGTGAACCGCCCGCTCAACGCGAGCAGCGCGCAGGCGACGCACCCGCTGGCGACCATCGCAGCAGCCGCGCCGAAGAAGGCGACGCCGAAGATATAGACGAAAAAGTGGCTGGGCAGCCAGCGCTCCACCGCGCGCAGCACCGCCGTGCTCACCAGCACCGGCGTCGCCCCCATGATCAGCAGGTTCAACGGCAGGCTCGCCCACTCGAGGCTGCCGGCGGCCGCGCTGCCCAGCACGACCGCGCCGATCGCCGTCAGGCCCAGGCGCGCGCCGAACATCAGCGCGCACGCGCTCGCGCCGAGCAGATGGAAGTCCAGGCCAGGGCGCAGTCCGGCGTGAATGCTCCATAGCACCATCAGTGCGACGATGGTGCCAAGCCAAAGGTTCAGGCGCGTGGTGTCGAGCAGCCAGCGCCAGCGCGCGTGCAACGCGACGTCTACGGCGAACGCAGCCAGCAGGCCGCCGCATGCCCACAGCCACGAGGCGGGAAACCCGGCAACCGTGAAATTCATGCGACGCCTCTGCGCCGGGACGACGCGGCGGGGGATGCATGCGCTATACTGCTCATCAGTTTCCTGCGCGTTGCGCCGATATAGCTGTAGCGCGGCTGCCGCGGCCCGCGTTCCGTCCTCTTCTCCGCATGCGTCTGGCCCTGTTCGACCTCGATAATACCCTGCTCGCCGGTGACAGCGATTTCGAGTGGGCGCAATTCCTCATCGACAAGGGCGTGCTCGATCGCGAGGTGTACGAAGCGCGCAACCTGCAGTTCTACGAGGACTACAAGGCCGGCACGCTGGACATCCACGAGTTCCTCGACTTCCAGTTGAAGCCTCTGTCGCGGCATCCGCGCAAGCAGCTCGAGGAGTGGCACCGGGAGTACATGCGCACGCGCATCCTGCCGATGATCACGCAGAAGGCGCGCGATCTGGTCAGCAGCCACAGCCACGATGCGCGCGCGGTCGTGACGGCGACCAACAGCTTCGTCACCGCACCGATAGCGCGCGAGTTCGGCATCGACCACCTCGTCGCCACCGAGCCGGCGCAGAGCCGCGGAGAATTCACCGGCGGTGTCGACGGCACGCCGGCATTTCGCGATGGCAAGGTTGCGCGGGTGGAAGCGTGGCTGGCAGAGCATGGCATGACCTGGTCCTCGTTCGAGCAGAGCTGGTTCTACAGCGATTCCCTCAACGACCTGCCGCTGCTGGCAAAGGTGACGCACCCGGTGGCTGTCGACCCGGACGAGACGCTCAAGGAGGTCGCGATGGAGAAGGGCTGGTCGATCATCAGCCTGCGCTGAAGCTTCCCTGGGTCGGGGCGGGTATAATCAGCCCCATGCTGTCCCACGGGATTTCCGCCCGCGCCCGGGTCCGTGCCATCCGGCCGGAGCAGGGTGCCTCCCGCCGGCGCCCCTGCCTTTGCCGCCCCGCGGCGCCCGTGCGGCAATGATCCGCAGGCTCATCGAACGCGTCTTCTCCGGCCGCAACCTGGCCAGCCGCAAGCCCGCCGTCATACCGTTCGACAAGCACGGCGTCGCCGCCAATCGCATCAGTAGCTGCGCCAGGCGGGTCACCGCCGCGCTGCAGGAGGCGGGCTTCTCCGCCTTCGTGGTCGGGGGCGCGGTGCGCGATCTGCTCATCGACCTGGAACCCAAGGACTTCGACGTCGCCACCGACGCCACGCCCGAGGAGGTGCGCGAGCTGTTCCGCCGCTCGCGCATCATCGGGCGGCGCTTCCGCTTGGTGCATGTGCTGTGCGGGCAGGACGTGGTGGAAGTGTCGACCTATCGGGGCATGGGCGCGGGCGACGAAGGCGCGCAGCTGCGCGACGAGCATGGCCGCATCCTGCGCGACAACGTGTTCGGTACCCAGGCCGAGGACGCGTTCCGGCGCGACTTCACCGTGAATGCGCTGTTCTACAACCCGACGACGCAGGAGATCCTGGACTACGCGGGCGGCTTCGGCGACCTGCGCAAGCGCGTCATCCGCATGATCGGCGATCCGGTCGAGCGCTACCGCGAAGACCCGATCCGGATGCTGCGTGCGGTGCGCCTGGCGGCCAAGGTGGGCGGCCACATCGACCCGCGCACACGCGCGCCGATCAGCGAGCTGGCGGAGCTGATGCACAATGTGCCGCCCTCGCGCCTGTTCGAGGAGATGCTCAAGCTGTTGCTCTCGGGGCATGCCACCGAGTGCCTGCTGCAGCTGCGCAACGAGGGTCTGCACCATGGGCTGTTGCCGATGCTGGACGTGATCCTGGAGCAGCCGCTGGGCGAGCGTTTCGTGATGCTGGCGCTGGCGCGGACCGACGAGCGGGTGCGCGAGGGCAAGGGGGTCTCGCCCGCGTTCCTGTTCGCGGCCCTGCTCTGGCACGAGGTGCTGGCGGCCTGGAAGGCGCTGGAGGCGGAAGGCTGGAATACCATCCCGGCGCTGGCCGAAGCCATGGACCGCGTCATCGCGGTGCAGGTGGAGAAGCTGGCGATCCCGCGCCGCTTCACCACCGACATGAAGGAGATTTGGCTGCTGCAGCCGCGCCTGCTCAATCGAGCGGGCCGCCGGCCGTACAAGCTGCTGGAGCATCCGCGCTTCCGCGCCGGCTTCGACTTCCTGGAGCTGCGTGGCGAGAGCGGCGAGGTCGAGTTGGAAGTGTCCCAGTGGTGGCGCCGCTTCCAGCACGCCGGCGAGGAGGAACGTGCGCAAATGCTGCTGCCCGAGAAGGGCGGCGGGCGCAAGCGCCGTCGCCGCCGCAAGCCCAGCCAGGACAGCGCGCCCGCGCAGGCCGGGCCTGCTGCGTGAATGGTCGCAGCGCGCCGCTGCGGGGCCTTCGTCGCGCTCGGCAGCAATCTCGATTCGCCGCGGGAGCAGGTGCTGCGCGCGATGGATGAGCTCGATGCGCTGCCCGGCACGCGTGTATTGCGCCGTTCGTCCCTGTATCGCACCGCGCCGGTGGGAAACCCGGATCAGCCGGACTTCATCAACGCAGTAGTGCAGATCGAGACGCAGTCGAGCCCGGAGGAGCTGCTGCACGCACTGCTGGGCATCGAGCGGCGCCACGGCCGGGTGCGGGACGAGCTCAATGCGCCGCGCACGCTCGACCTCGACCTGCTGCTGTACGAGGAGCGGACGATCGATTCCCCAGGGCTGCAGGTCCCGCATCCGCGCATGCACGAGCGCGCCTTCGTGCTACAGCCGCTGGCGGAGATCGCGCCCGACGCGCTCGTCCCCGGGCGCGGGCCGGTGCGCTCTCTGCTGCCCGCGGTGGCGTCGCAACAGTCCCGGCGCATCGATGCCTAGCAACTACCGCTACATCGTGGTCGAAGGCCCGATCGGCGCCGGCAAGACCAGTCTCGCGCGCCTGCTCGCGGAGCACTTCAGCGGCGAGCTGCTGCTCGAGAGCCCGGGCGAGAACCCGTTTCTGGCGAATTTCTACCGGGACCCGCGCCGCTGGGCGCTGGCCACCCAGCTGTTCTTCCTGTTCCAGCGGGTCAACCAGCTTGCCGGGCTGAAGCAGTTCGATCTGTTCGAGCGGCCTACGGTGGCGGATTTCCTGTTCGAGAAGGACCCGCTGTTTGCGCGCCTGAACCTGCTCGACCAGGAACTCGCGCTCTACCAGCAGATCTACGGCCACCTTTCGCCGCAGGTTCCCAAGCCCGACCTGGTGATCTACCTGCATGCTCCACCCGATCGCCTCCTGGCGCGGGTGCGCAGGCGCGGCGCGGCCTACGAGCACGGCATCACCGAGGACTATCTCAAGCGCCTGAACGAAGCCTATGTGCGCTTCTTCCACGAGTACGATAGTGCGCCGCTGCTGCTGGTCAACACCCAGAACCTGAATTTTGTTGATCGCCGCGCCGATTTTGATTTACTGTTGCGCCGCATCGGCGAGATGCGCGGGCCCAGGGAATCGTTCAATCTGGGTGTTTAGCCGGCCGGCAGTGACGGTGCGGGGAGCCTGGCGGGGGACCATGCAGGTCATCGAGAGCATCGCGCAGTTGCGGGAGCGCCTGGCGCGCGAGCCGCGGGTCGGTTGCGTGCCCACCATGGGCAACATCCACGACGGTCATCTGCGCCTGGTGGGCATCGCCAGGGACCATGCGCCCTGCGTGGTCACCACGATCTTCGTCAACCGGCTGCAGTTCGGGCAGGGCGAAGACTTCGACAAGTACCCGCGCACCTTCGAGGAGGACTGCGACAAGCTGGAACGGGCGCGCTGCGACGTGTTGTTTCATCCGGACGAGCGCGAGATGTATCCCGAGCCTCAGGTGTTCGTCGTCGACCCGCCGCCGATCGCCAACAAGCTGGAGGGGCGCTTCCGGCACGGACATTTCCGCGGCGTGGCCACCGTGGTGCTCAAGCTGTTCAGCATCGTGCAGCCGCAGATCGCCGTATTCGGCAAGAAGGATTACCAGCAGCTTATGATCGTGCGCCGTTTGGTCGACCAGTTCGCGTTGCCGGTGCAGATCGTCGCGGCCGAAACCGTCCGCGCCCCGGACGGCCTGGCGCTCAGCTCGCGCAACCGCTACCTCACGCCCGAGCAGCGCCAGGAAGCGCCGCGCTTGCACCGGGTGCTAAACGAGGTCAAGCGGGCAGTCGAGAGCGGGGACCGCAACTTCGAGGCGATCGAGTTTGCCGCGGACACCGAGCTGGCGCGGCATGGCTGGCACGTGGACTACGTGGTCGTGCGCAGCCGCAAGACCCTGATGGCGCCAGAGCCGGGCGAGCGCGAACTGGTCACGCTCGGCGCCGCCAGGCTGGGCGTTACCCGGCTGATCGACAACCTTGAGATCCTCGCGCCCTAGCCGTTTATCCCTCTCCCGTGTAGCGGGAGAGGGAGGTGAGGGCATCAAGCGCTCGGCAGCTTGTGGCCGCGGAAGTCCTCGCGCAGCTTGGTCTTGAGCAGCTTGCCGGTGGCGGTGTGCGGCAGCTGGTCGACGAACACCACGTCGTCTGGAATCCACCACTTCGCCACTCTGCCCTCGAAGAACTTGAGCATCTCCTCGCGGGTGACCTGCGCGCCCGGCTTTCTGACCACCAGCAGCAGCGGGCGCTCGTCCCACTTCGGGTGCTGGACGCCGACCACCGCCGCCTCGGCCACGCCCGGGTGGGCCACCGCCGTGTTCTCCAAGTCGATCGAGCTGATCCATTCGCCGCCGGATTTGATGACGTCCTTGGAGCGGTCGGTGATCTGCATGAAGCCGTCCGGGTCGATGGTGGCGACGTCGCCGGTGGGGAACCAGCCGTCCCTGAGCACGTTGCCGCCTTCGCCCTTGAGATAGGAGGAGGTGATCCACGGGCCGCGCACCAGCAGGTCGCCGAAGGCGTTGCCGTCCCACGGCAGCTCCTTGCCGGCGTCGTCCACGATCTTCATGTCCACCCCGTACAGCGGCCGGCCCTGCTTGAACTGGATCGCGTAGCGTTGCTCCTTGTCCATCTGCAGATGCTTGCCCTTCAGGGTGCACACCGTGCCCAGCGGTGACATCTCGGTCATGCCCCAGGCGTGCAGCACCTCGACGCCATATTCCTCCTGGAAGCTACGGATCATCGCCGGCGGGCAGGCCGACCCGCCGATCACCGTGCGCTTGAAGGTGGTGAACTTGAGGTTGTTCTGCTTGACGTACTGCAACAGGCCAAGCCACACGGTCGGCACGCCCGCCGACATCGTGACTTTCTCCGTTTCGAACAGCTCGTGCACGCTTGCCCCGTCGAGAGCGGCGCCGGGAAACACGATCTTGCAGCCGGCGAGCGGGCAGGCGTACGGCAGGCTCCAGGCATTGGCGTGGAACATGGGCACCACCGGCATGACTGCGTCGCGCGCCGAGAGGTTGATCGCGTCCGGCAGGCAGGCGGCGTAGGCATGCAGGATGGTGGAACGGTGCGAGTAGAGCACGCCCTTCGGGTTGCCGGTGGTGCCCGAGGTGTAGCACAGCGACGAGGCCGTCAGCTCGTCGAACGCCGGCCATTCGTAGTCGTCGGAATGGGCGTTGACCAGGTCTTCGTAGCACAGCAGGTCGGGGAGCTTCATCTGCGGCATGTGCGCCTTGTCGGTCATCGCGACCCAGCCGCGCACACCGTTGCAGTGCGGCGCGAGCTTCTCGATCAGCGGGGCGAAGGTCAGATCGAAGAAGACGTACTGGTCCTCGGCGTGATTGGCGATGTAAGTGATCTGCTCGGGGAACAGCCGCGGGTTGATGGTGTGGCACACCGCGCCCATGCCGGATACCGCGTAGTAGATCTCGAAGTGGCGAAACCCGTTCCAGGCCAGCGTGCCGATGCGGTCGGTGGTGCGCACCCCCAGCGCGAGCAACGCGTTGGCGAGCTGGCGCGAGCGCCGGTGGGCGTCGCGGTAGGTGTAGCGGTGGATGCCGCCCTCCACCATGCGCGACACGACCTCGGTGTCGCCGTGGAACCGGTCGGCGTGCCGGATCAGCGACGAGATCAGCAGGGGGGTATCCATCATCAGGCCGTGCATTGCGCTTCCTCCGGGCGGTCTTGATTGCGAGATGCGCCAGGATTTTATCAGTAGCGGGGCCGCTGCCTAAGCGCTGGCCGATCGGCTAGAATCGCGGCCGTCCGCCGGATCGGGGGCGGGCGGGTGCATCGAGCCAGCCCGCCCCCGCTTGTCGGCCGGAACCAATAACAGACCGAGCGGGGCCCCGCACCAATAGCCGCGCGGGCCCGCCCGAAGCAGGGAAGGGGAGCCCGATGCATCGGTTGTCCGCCACGGAGCGGGGAGGAGGGCGTCGCTCGCTCGGCTGAGCGGGCCACGCGCGCCGTCCATGGAGTTCCTCCTGGTCCAGCTGCTGAACAGCCTGTCCTACGGGCTGCTGCTGTTCATGCTCTCGTCCGGGCTCACTCTCATCTTCAGCATGATGGGCGTGCTCAACTTCGCCCACGCCAGCTTCTACATGCTGGGCGCCTACTTCGCCTACGAGACCAGTCAGCATATCGGCTTCTGGCCCGCGTTGATCGTCGCGCCGTTGGCGGTGGCCGCGTTGGGCGCGCTGACCGAGCGCTACGGCCTGCGCACGGTGCACAAGTACGGCCACGTGGCGGAGCTGCTGTTCACCTTCGGGCTGTACTATCTGATCGAGGAGTTCGTCCACCTGATCTGGGGGCGCGCGCCGGTTGACTATCGCGTGCCCGATGCGCTCAACTTCACTGCGTTCACGGTCTTCACCACCAGCTATCCCGCGTACCGGGTGTTCATGATGGCGGTGTCGGTGGCGATGCTGGTGGCGCTGTACCTCGTGCTCACGCGCACGCGGATCGGCCTGATCATCCAGGCCTCGCTCAGCCATCCAGACATGGTGGAGGCACTGGGCCACAACGTGCCGCGCGTGTTCATGCTGGTGTTCGGTGGCGGCTGCGCGCTGGCCGGGCTGGCCGGCGTCATCGGCGGCAACGCCTTCGTCACCGAGCCGGGCATGGCCGCGGCGGTGGGCAGCATCGTGTTCGTTGTAGTGGTGTTCGGCGGCATGGGCTCGCTCACCGGCGCGTTCATCGCCTCGCTGCTGCTGGGTGCGGTGCAGACTTTCTCGGTCGCGCTCGACTATTCGCTGCTCGACGTGGCGAGCGGACTCGGCGTGAGCCTGGCCCCGGACTCCGCGCTGCGCAGTGGGCTGTCGATCACCCTGGCGCAGACCGCGCCGGTGCTGCCCTACTTGCTGATGGTGCTGATGCTGATCGTGCGTCCCACCGGACTGCTGGGGACGCGCGAGCGATGAGGCGGGGGAGGCTGCGGCACCCGCAGGCGCCGGAGGTGGTATGGGCGCAGTGAACGTGCCGCGGCTGGCGCTATGGGGCGCGGTCGCGGCGGTGCTGATCCTCGCGCCAGTGGACCTTCGCCACAGCGTGCAAGCGTCGAGCGTGGTCCTGCACCAGAGTTTCGCGCTGTCGATGCTCAGTCAGATGGGCATCGCGGTGATCTTCGCCTTGTCCTACAACATGTTGCTTGGACAGACGGGCGAGCTGTCGTTCGGCCACGCGGTGTACTACGGGCTGGGAGCGTACGTCGTCGCGCACACCTTGAACGCGATCGCGGCGCACAAGCTCAGCTTGCCGGTTACGCTGCTGCCCCTGGTCGGCGGTCTCGCTGGCCTCGGGTTCGGGATCTTGTTCGGCTACGTCACCACGCGGCGCTCGGCGACCGCGTTCGCGATGATCTCGCTGGGCATCGGCGAGATGGTCGCCGCTTGCGCGCTGATGTTTCCGGCCTTCTTCGGCGGCGAGGGCGGCATCGCCACCAACCGCCAGGTCGGCCATCCGGTGCTGGGCATCAGCTACGGCCCGCAAATCCAGGTCTACTACCTGATCGCAGCATGGTGCCTCATCAGCATGATCGCGATGTTCGCATTCACGCAGACCCCGCTGGGCAGGATGGCGAATGCGGTGCGCGACAACCCGGAGCGTGTGCGCTTCGTTGGCTACAACCCAACGCGCGTGCGCTACATCGTCTTTTGCCTCTCGTCGTTCTTCGCCGGCATCGCAGGGAGCCTGGGTGCCGTCAACTACGAGATCGTCACCGCCGAGAACCTCGGCGTGGTGGCGTCGGGCAACGTGCTGCTGATGACCTTCATCGGCGGCGTCGGTCAATTCTACGGTCCGGTGATCGGCGCGGTGCTGGTGTCCTTCCTGCAGTCGGCCTTGTCCAGCTACACGCAGGCCTGGCAGCTGTACTTCGGCCTATTCTTCGTTCTCATGCTGATGTTCGCGCCAGGTGGAATCTCCAGCCTGATCGCGCTGCATGCCCCGGTCCTGCGCGCACGGTGGACGGTCCAGGCGTGGCTCTTACTCGCCTACCTGGCCGCGGCGGCCGCGGCGCTGGTGCTGATCCTGGGGGTGATCGCTCTGGTCGAGATGACCTATCACCTCAAGATGGCAGACCAGCTGGGCAAGGCCTTCAAGCTGTTCGGCGTCGGCCTGGACACCGACAGGTCCGGGGCGTGGCTTGGCGCGGCTGCGGTTGCGCTGCTCGGCGGTGTTCTGCTGTGCTTCGCCGTCAAGCCGGTGCGCCGGGCATGGGCCGCGGTGAATGCACAATTGCAGGGAGGAGGACAATGACCCCCGCCCTGGAGCTACGCGGCGTGCACAAGAGCTTCGGCCGCACCGCTATCATCAACGGCGTGGACCTCGCCATCGCCCCCGGCGAACGGCACGCGATCATCGGGCCGAACGGAGCCGGCAAATCCACACTGTTCAACCTGGTCAGCGGTCGCTTTCCGGTCAGCGACGGGCGCGTCCTGCTCAATGGGGAAGACATTACCGGGCTGCCGCCGCAGGAGATCAACCGGCGCGGCCTGTCGCGAAGCTTCCAGATCACCAACATCTTCCCGCGCCTGTCGGTGTACGAGAACATCCGCTGCGCCGTGCTCTGGGCGCTTGGCTATCGCTACTCGTTCTGGCATCGAGTCGGCGCTCTGCCGCAGGTGCGCGCGCGGGCGGAGGAGATCGTGGAGCGCATCGGCATGGCGAAGCGCCGCGATCGCCCGGCCGGCGTGCTGTCGTACGCCGAGCAGCGAGCGCTCGAGATCGGCGTGACGATCGCTGGCGGCGCGGAGGTGATCCTGCTCGACGAGCCCACCGCCGGCATGAGCCACAGCGAAACCGCCGACGCGGTGGAGCTGATCCGCATGGTGACCGAGGGAAAGACACTGGTGATGGTGGAGCACGACATGAGCGTCGTGTTCGGCCTGGCGGACCGGATCTCGGTGCTGGTCTACGGCAAGGTCCTGGCCACCGGCA
>Ga0335070_10006485_pt1 | contig 13785 bp, 10 predicted proteins | sample Lox_Sample_13_FD_206722 | JGI IMG/M metagenome (GOLD analysis project Ga0335070, IMG submission 206722) | Soil microbial communities from Loxahatchee National Wildlife Refuge, Florida, United States - Lox_Sample_1.3 | ecosystem: Environmental > Terrestrial > Soil > Wetlands | place: USA...
GAAATTCACCGGATCTGGTTATGCGCGCGGCGGCGAACTTTCACGGACTGCCGTTGCTTCCGGAGTGGAGCGACTGGTTCTGCCAGCGTCTCAACAAGGCCGCGCGTATCCGGCCCCTGGCGGGATTGAATTGTGCTCCCGTCGCGATACGGGGCACGAAGAGTGAGTTTCTTGAATGGATCGGGGCTGGGCTCAAGCACGGCCAGATCCAAATCCCTCCACCGTAGACCGACGCGGCAAGGCCGTGGGTCTGCTTCCTTTTTTGGAGTCATACCCATGGCCATCACGACACTCGAGGAGTATTTACGCGAGTTCTCCGTCGAAATCGGAGACCGCATTTTGACGAGCTTCCCCGCTTTACACGGACCCGGCGATCCTGTTTCTCCGATTGTCGGCAAACTGCTCCGCAAACCCTTCGCGGCCCAAGAAGTCGCTATTGCCGGCGCGGTTGCGAGGCTTCGTCAAGCGGATTCAGTGGCTGTCATCGCCGAGATGGGCACGGGCAAGACCTTGATGGCGATGGCAATAGCCCATGTATTTGCGGCGGGCCGTCCGTATGCCTGCCTCTTCGTGGTTCCACCGCAACTGCTTCAGAAGACCGCGAGGGAAATCCTGCAAACGATCCCGGGAGCGAGGACGTACGTGATTGACAGCCTGCGATCGCAGCGGCCAGGCCAAACCGGCCCGCAAGGCGTCAACGAGCTGCGGCTTCGGAATGGCCGGATCGTTCGCGACGGCGTCCACACCACGCTCCCGAACATGCGGTTGCGGGGAAAATACAAGTCCGCCTGGGAGCGCTGGGTTGCGGAGCGCGGGCCCGGCCCGCATTTCGTCATCTGCGGGCGCGACAGGGCGAAGCTAGGAGCGTTCTGGAGGCACAGCTACCAGATCGCCCGGTGCGGCAATTACAACGGGGCCGTCGTTAACCCGGACAGCGGGCGTCCGATTGTCTTTGACGACGAACGACTATTACGTGACGATTTCGGCAAGCAGGAGCGGTTCGCTGAAACTCTGGAGTCGATCGCCCTGTGCGGCGAAAAGACCAAGCCGCGGCGCTCTCTCCACAGTCCCCTTTGGCAGGTTGACGGCTCCAAAATCCGGCGCTACGCGCCAATTGAATTCATCGGCCGGCACGAGCCCGCGACATTCTGCACCACCTCGCTATGTGTCTGAAAACCCTATCTGTGAAGATATCAATTGTGCGTTTACGGGGACGTTCAACGGGTAATCTCTAAGAGGGCCGGGGACCCGGCACTCCGGCGCGGGTGAGCCTTCGTCGAACAGCAGCATCCCCGCCGAATGTTGTGGAGCTGTTTCGCTCTTGGCTCTCCTACTTGAATCAGGAAACGGCTCTGCGGTGCCTCGATGAGGGTTGGGCTGCTGGGAATCAAGCAGGGCTCGCAAGTCCATAAGCGACCGCAATGTGACGGACATTGTTGATGATTATGCCATGAAGTGACACCTGCCGCGCGTATTATCTCGCTTTAAGGGCCCCACTCCTCTATTCAGATTCTGTCCGATGAAAGGTCATTCCATGTCGGTTCCAACATCAATGCACGATTACCTCCGCATGTTCGCGGGCGAACTGGGCGATCGGATCCTGCACAGTTATCCGGCGCTCCAGAAAGCGAATGATCCTCTGTCGCCGCGACTCGCCACCCTGCTTCGAAGGCCGTTCCCTGCCCAAGCCGTGGCCGCGATGGGTATCGCGAAGAAGTGGGAGACGGAACGTAGTGCTGCTGTGATTGCCGAATGCGGCACTGGAAAGACTTTGATATCGCTCGCGGCTCTGCACGTTCACAGCGACGGCCGGCCGTTCACAGCGATTGTTATGGCGCCGGGTCATATTACTCTGAAGTGGTGCAAAGAGGCGCTCGAGACGATTCCCCGACTGAGGGTATTTCTGATTGACGGCCTCCGGGACCGAGTTCGGGATAGTGGCGCGCCATGCGGTGTCAACGAGGTGAGGTTGCGCCGCGGCCAGATCGTTCGGGAGGGCCTCCACACGAGTCTAACCGATCTTCGCCTGCGCAAAAACCACAAAAGTGCACGCGCTCGCTGGCATCATGAGATCTGCTCAGGACCCGCGCTGTTCGTGGTCGGAAGGGACAAAGGAAAGCTGTCTCACTTTTGGCGGCACGCATACCAGGTGGCTCGCTCCGGCCGCTACCTCGGGAGTGTGGTCAACCCGGATACGGGGTCGCGAGTGGAGGTGGGCGACAGCTGGCTTACCACTGCCGACTTTCGGAAGGCACGTCTGAGCGAGGTGATCGGCGGTGCCGACGAGAAGGAAGAATGCGCCGATCTGAGACCCCGGCGACCGATCTATAGCCCGCTCTGGCAAGCCGACGGCAAGAGAATCCGCCGCGTAGCACCCCTGGATTTCATTGGGCGTTATATGGACCACTGGTTCGACTACGCCATATGCGATGAGGCGCACCAGTTAGCCAATGATACCGCGCAGGGGAACGGATTGGGAACGCTGGCCGCTTGCGCGAATCGCACTGTGATCCTCACCGGCACTCTGTTGGGCGGTTATGCGAGCGACGTTTACAATCTTCTCTTTCGGTTGGAGGCTGGGAGGATGGCCGCGCACGGATACGAGTGGGGCGAACCCGGGCTGCGGTCCTTCGCCGAAGCCTACGGCGTTCTGGAACGGGTCACCACGATTGAGCCGGCGGACAACAGTTGCTCGAAGGCGCGCGTCACCAAGCAGATCAAACGCAGGCCTGGTGCGTCGCCGTCGCTGTTCAGCGAGTTTCTGATGAGCCTGGCTGCGTTCGTTTCGCTGGAGGATATTTCAACCGAGCTGCCCCCGTATACCGAAGAAGTGATTGGTGTGCCCATGGACGCACCCCTGCAGGCCGCGTACAAAGGGCTGGAAGAGGATATCAAAAATGCCATGAAGCAACACCGGATGAACCATTCGGTGGTCAGCGTCGGATTGAACGCCCTGCTTCTCTACCCGGATCATGCTTGGGATATCGGTGATCTATATGGCTACGAGTACGATCCCGAGACGCAACGCCGGGAGCGGTTTGTGATCTCCAGGCCGGAGGATCTGGATCAGGGTTTTGTGTATGCCAAGGAAAGGCGGCTAATTGAGATCGTGAAGGCTGAGCTGCAAGCTGGCCGCCGTTGCTGCCATGTCTACGCGGTTTATACCCGCAAGCGCGACGTCACGCAGCGCCTGGCAACGATTCTTGCGCGAGAAGGAATCCGCGTCGCGGTGTTGACATCCGATGTTCCGCCGGAAAAGCGGGAAGCGTGGATCGCGCAAAGACTGCGAGAGGGAGTGCAGGTTACGATCAGCCATCCCAAAATTATCGAGACGGGGCTCGACCTTCTGGGCCACCCCAGCCTGATCTTTTTCGAGTCTGGTTACTCGCTGTACACCCTCCGCCAAGCCAGCAGACGATCTTGGAGGATTGGGCAACGCCAGCCGGTCCGCGTCTTCTATTTGCATTATGAGGAGACGATGCAATCGAGTTGCCTGCGCCTGATGGGTAGAAAACTGCTAGTTTCGCTTGCCATGGAAGGCAAGTTCAGCCGGGAAGGGTTGCAATCACTCGACGAAGACGAGGATATGCTGACCGCGATGGCGCGCGAACTCGTCACCGAGAATGGCGTTGGTGAGACAGCAGCAGCGGTCTGGCGACAGATTCAGGCTGAGAATAGCGCCACTCTCAATTCCGCCATTCCGCCTGAGCCTGCGGAGGCTGTCGAGGATGCAGGGCGGACCTCAGTGCTGGTGACCCCCGTTCGAACGGCCGACGCGCTTGTTAGTGCCTTGAAGTTCGGGACACCACTGCCATCGGCGCGCTCCATCCGTCGAAAAGAAGAATCGGCGACGGATCTCCAATTCTCGCTATTCTGAAACCTCGCAGACACCATCGCAGCGGTACCACCTCCTGCGCGCTGAATACGGAACCGAACGCCAACGCCACACTGGGCGTTCCCGAGAAGTACAGGTGATGGCAGGTGCCGATGATCCCGCCGGAGAGGAAAATGGTGGTCGAAAGCAGCGCCGACCTGGCCGCAAACGCCGGGCGGATCAGCCCCAGGCGGGTGAAGAAAAATGCGATGACGGTAGTCGCAAAAGACTTCAAAGAACCCTTCGACCCACAGGTGCACAACCCACCAGTGACAATATTCCACGATGGAAAGGTGCGTGTGCTGGCCCCAGGTCAGGCCGGCGCCATAGAGCGGAACGAGCACCGCAACCGCAACGCCTCCTCTGCCGCCTTAGTTTAGTTAAGTTGGCTAAACGCGGGCAGAGCGTTCGTCCAACATTTGGACCGCGCCCAGGCCGGGTGACTGGCGGATCCGATCTATCCGAACGGCGACTAACGAGGGCTCGCGCGAGGGGAGCACCACAGCTACACGTTTGTTGCTGTAAGCTAAAATCTAGCGCTGATCGTTTGGACCGGGCCGTCGAAGGTGCGCTGCGTCGAGGCCCCGGTCGCCGAAACATCGCCGCGCTTCAACGAAGCACGACGGCGGGTGCGATGTGTGTTGCGGCAGGAGAGAGTACGCGATACTCGAATGTCGAATTGATGCAAATTCGGTATGAACTCTTCAAAGGCGGCCGCGTCATGACTGCCACGTCCCAAGCCCCACCCGTGACTGGCGTCGAATTCCCAGCGACACGGAAGAGCACCGCCGCTCTCCCTCGCTCTATACACGCTCGATGGCTGCGATGGGTTTTGCTGATGATGATCGTGGCGGGCCAACTCACGAAGGCGGAACCCGGGATGGGGGCGAGTCAGCGGATCATCCACGAATCATGGAGCTTCAAAGATGGCGCACCCGAAGGCGTGGAAGCGTTGGCGCAGACGGCTGACGGTTATCTCTGGCTTGGAGGTGCGTCAGGACTGTTTCGTTTCGATGGCATGCGCTTCGAGGCTTTCCGGTCGCCGTTCGGCGATGAACTTCCGTCGACAAACGTTTCCGCACTCTTCGCTCCAGCAAACGGCGGGCTCTGGATCGGGTTTCGGTTCGCAGGCTTCAGCTTTCTCAAGGACGGCAAGCTTACAAATTTCAGTGATTCTCCAGGGCCTACGTCAACCGTCAATGGTTTCGCCCGAGATCGCAAGGGAATCGTATGGGCAGCTACAAACAGTGGCTTGTGGCGATTCAATGGCTCTTCGTGGGAGCAAAATCCCTATGCTTGGCCTCCTCAGTTGACACGAGTCGCTCAGGTCGGATTGGATCGGGAAGGCACCCTTTGGGTTCTAACGGAGAATCGGGGACTTGAATATGGAAGGCAACTGCTCTTTCTGTCCCCGGGTGAAATTAAGTTTCGTAAGGCTGCCGACAATCTGTTCGTACAAGGCTTTACATGGGACGCGAACTCCATGATCTTGACCACTCGCGAGCAGACGCGGCGCTCGCGGGAGCCCGGTCTCGAATTGGAACAGGGGCTACCTGCCTATCCGATCCTAAAGAAGAACTCCGAACAAATCCTTGACCTGGCGAATGGCATCTGGTTCCTCCCCGTCGATCCTTTCGTCTTGCGTCATCCCGCAGGCGAACCGCTCGGCGACATCATCAGCCGTGCTTCGCGGGCCGATTCCCAGGTGTACGACGTCAACCCGTATCGCTTCTCCCGGCTGGTGGATCGTGAGGGCAGCATCTGGATTGGCGACGCCAAAGGAGTTCACCGGTTCTCTTACAGTCCTCTTTCCCGGTTGACATTCCCAGCATCCGAGGTGAATCCGTATTTCGCGCTCGCACCCGATGCCGGCGGAGTCGTGTGGATCAATGCGGGGAACCAGAACGGAGCATCGAATTTTTATCGTGTTGCGGACGGCAGAGCCGAGTTGCAAAAGCGTCATCAGGGCATCGCCGGCTTCGCCTACCGGGCACTCGATGGATCGTTTTGGTTCGGAGGCGAAGGAGGACTTTGGCATATGGTCAATGGCCGCCTCACCAGAGTTGAGGTTCCTCCGGCGGTAGCGGACAAGGTCGCTTTTCTGCAGGCAATCACCCAGGATCGTCGAGGAGGGATATGGGTGTCGTTCGGTGGCTTGGGGTTGTATCGCCTCTTCGATGGTGTTTGGACTGCGAACGGAGGGCGCAAAGATCTGCGGAAGGCAAGCGTGACGAGTGCATTCACCGATGATTTAGGCCGCGTCTGGTTTGGATCGCGGACCCGCATATTAACCATGCTGGATGGGGACCGCGCCCGTGTGTTCGACAAAAACGACGGCCTCCAGGTCGGCGCGATTACCGCAATCTATGGACGGGGGCCAGAAATCTGGATCGGCGGGGAACTCGGACTGCAGCGGTTCGAGGATGGCCATTTCCGTGCCATACAAGCCGTCGACAGGGAATCTTTACGCGGAGTCTCGGGTATTGTCCAGGGTCAAAGTGGTGATCTTTGGCTAAATGGATTAGGTGGCATTTTTCATATCAGCCGGGCAGAGATCAACGAGGCGCTCAAAAACTCGGCTTACCTCGTCGGTGGCGAGCGTTTCGGAAGGAGGGATGGAGTACCAGGGCTTCCAGCGCAACTGCGGCCCATTCCGACCGCGGTTATGGGCACGGATGGGCGGCTGTGGTTCACGGTCAACAACGGTGTCGTGTGGCTCGACCCCGCGCGCGCGTCGAAACACGTCTTGCCACCTCCTGTAACTATCGAGTCGGTCACTGCCGACGACAAGGTGTATCCCCTGCAACGAGGAATGCGCTTTCCAGCACACAGCTCGAGCGTCCAGATCAGGTATGCCGTCGTAAGCCTTTCGAACCCGGAGGCAATCCGGTCACAGTATCAGCTGCAGGAAACGGATAAAGACTGGCACGAGGCGGGAGCCTCTAACGTCGTGAGCTACCGAAACCTCCCTCCCGGTTCGTACCACTTCATCGTCAGGGCCAGCGACACAAGTGGGATGTGGTCGGACAAGACCGCAACCGCGGAGTTCACCCTCCTGCCTGCCTTCTATCAGACAAACGCGTTTCGCGCTGCTGCTGCGGCAGCAATGCTGCTACTGCTCTGGGGCCTGTACAGGGTGCGGATGCATCAGATTTCACGCGAGTTCAAGGCTCAGTTAGCGGGCCGAGTTGATGAACGCCTGCGCGTCGCTCGGGAGTTGCACGACACCCTGTTACAAAGCTTTCAGGCGCCTTTGATTTTCTTCCAGGCCGCTCGGAACATGTGTCGCACGCGTCCAGAAGAGGCGGAACAAGTTCTCGATAAAGCCATAAACTTAGCGCAGGAGGCCGTCACCGAGGGTCGGGAGGCGATTCAGAGTATGCGTTCTTCTACTGAAGTCACGAACGAGCTCGCGGACGCTTTCCGACAGGCCGGAGAGGAGTTTGCGTCCGATAGCGTTGCGTTCCGTGTAGTGGTGGAAGGTTCGCCGAAGAACCTTCACCCGATAGTCAGAGACGAGGTTTACCGGATCGGCAATGAGGCAATTCGGAACGCCTTTCGCCACGGCGATCCTAAGACTGTGGAAGTCGAAATCACATATGCCGCGGAGTTGCGGCTCCGCGTACGAGACGATGGAAAAGGGATCGATGCGGTGTTTCTAAACGACAATCGCCCTGGGCACTATGGCATCTCGGGGATGCGGGAGAGGGCCAAACGAATCGGTGCGACGCTGAGCGTGCGCAGCACGGCGGGCGCGGGTACCGAAATCGACTTGTTCGTTCCCGGATCACGCGCCTTCGCGATCGCATTCAAGAGCCCCGTGGCGAGGGGTTTCGGACGACGGGAGAAATCGAAGCACACGGCTGCCGGTCGTGTCGACACCTAGTCCGCACGACATCTGCTCATTTCAAGGCGGTCGCTTTTGTAAGCGATCGCGGCGTTAAGCGTTGGTATTCGGCGCACTCTCCTTCATCATCGTAAGCAGCAGGAGCACCTCGGTCTTCGCTCTTATGCTGTGCTCCAAGTCAGCCGTCATATAAACGAAGCTGCCTTCGCCCGCCTCCTGCTCCTCCGACCCGAGCCGCACTACTGCCTGTCCCTTCAGGAACGTGAGGCTGACGGGAACCGGAGCTTTGTGCGTTTTCAGTTCTTGGCCCGGAGGAAATCGGAACAGCATCATTTTCGCGCGGTCATTGTTGTGCAGCGTCTGGCTCGCAATTCCCGCCTTCGCGGTCTGCGCCTGCTGCCGAAGATCACGTATAAAAACAAAGTCTTCTGCCATCTATTTTCTGCCTTTGTATCAGTGCCTCCGCGCTACCGATTAACTCGCGGGCCACAGGAGATCGCTTGCCAACGTTTCGTGTGCCGTTTACGTGCTCGACACGTCGGTCACATCCGCTACTATCATGCTGCGCGACTCAGGAGCTGGAGTTCGAACGATTCGATCAGTCCCGTGTTGAAGGCCATTCGCAAAGGCACCCGCTGGAGTTTTTGACGTGAGACATTTGTCGCGGCACAACGCTCGGCCCAGCCGTCGAGTTTGGCGGGAAAACGAAACCAGCCTTCGTCCGTCCAGACGAGCCAGTGGAACGGTTCGGCAGGACTACGGTACAGGCGCGGCAGTGTCGTTGCTTGCGACGCGCCTCGCGCGGGCGGCGAAGTGCGCCCGGATATGGGCTTAGCGAAGCGGCAATGGCCGATGCACCCTTTGTTCTTGCAGGTCAGGCATTGCCTTGTTTGACGCCTTTGTCCCAGGTCAGCTTCCCTCATAACAACAACCTTTCGTTCACAGTGGCCGAACGATGCTATTCGCGAGCCAAGCGGCATCCGTCGGGGAACGGATCAGTCGCCCGCCGGAACGCGGATTGCATCAGCAGGCTCCTGTGCTTCTGAGACGGCCCTCCGGCGACCAATGAATACGAAGGCCACCAGCACGAGCGCGGCGATGGCGAAGATCGTGTCGCCGGGAACCCGCATCCAGCGAAGAGTCTGCATGAAGGGCAGACCCAGAAATTCCGTGCTCCGGGCGTACCAGTATCCCTTCTCCACGGAAGCCCAGGTCTGAGCCAGCCCGACTGGCAATAGGCTGCCCACGCACATGATGAGCAACCCGGAGTTCATACCCCAGAAGGAGAACTTGAGCCAACTTTCTTTCCACTCCGCGCGTGTGTCCATGGCTCGCAGGCATACCAGCATGAGCCCGATTCCGAGCATGCCGTAAACCCCAAATAGCGCGGCATGGCCATGCAGAGGAGTCGTGTTCAAGCCTTGCATGTAGTAGAGCGCGATCGGCGGATTGATCATGAAGCCGAACAGCCCGGCTCCTACCATGTTCCAGAAGGCTACTGCGACGAAGTAGTAGATCGGCCACTTGTAACGCTGCACCCACGGCGCGAGTCGCCCGTTGCGTAGGTCGTCGATTGCGGAGTACGCCACCATCGTTAGCGGAACCACCTCCAGCGCGCTGAATACGGAGCCGAAGGCCAACGCCACTGCCGGCGTGCCCGAGAAGTACAGGTGATGACAGGTGCCGATGATCCCACCGGAGAGGAAAATCGTGGTCGAAAGCAGCGCCGACCTGGCCGCAAACGCCGGGCGGATCAGTCCCAGGCGAGTGAAGAAAAATGCGATGACAGTAGTCGCAAAGACTTCAAAGAATCCTTCGACCCAGAGGTGCACAACCCACCAGCGCCAATATTCCACGATGGAAAGATGCGTGTGCTGGCCCCAGGTCAGGCCGGCGCCGTAGAACAGGGCAATTGCTCCGGCGGCGAGTAGAAACAGGGACAGCAAACTGCGGTGCTCGCGCGCGACCTTTAGCGCCGGGCGGACAGCTCGTACTACCAGGAAGAGCCAGATCAGCAGGCCGACGAACAACAGGATCTGCCATGCCCGCCCCAGATCGACGTATTCGTAGCCCTGGTGCCCCCACAGGAACGCGTTTGCGTCGGAGAGTTTATGCTGGATGCTCATCCATTCTCCGGCTAACGAGCCAACCACGATTGCGAGCAGGGCGGCGAACAGAACGTGCACACCGAGCGCCTGAAACTTCGGTTCCTTGCCGCTGATCAGGGGGCCAATGAACAACCCGGCGGCAAGCCAGGCGGTGGCGATCCAAAAAAGGCCGATCTGCACGTGCCAGGTCCGGGTAACGGCATACGGAAGGATGTGCGAGATCTTGATGCCGTAGAATCCGTCGCCTTCCACACCATAGTGCGCCGTCAGTGTGCCCAGCAGAATCTGCGCCAGGATGAGCCCGGAAATCACGAAGAAGTATTTCAGGGTCGCTCGCTGCGATGGGGTTGCAGCCCAAGTGCCCAAGGGATCGGTGTGCGGAATGGGTCCTTCCGGCTCAGACGCCTTTTGCGACGCATACCACCACACCATCGCGCAGATGCCGGCGAGCAGCATGATGATGCTGACGCCCGTCCAGAGCACGCTGTCGCCGGTGGGCCGATTGCCGACCAACGGCTCATACGGCCAGTTATTCGTGTACGAGACGGTCTGGCCGCGCCGTTCGGCCGCGGCCGACCACGCCGTCCAGAAGATGAACCCTGCGAACTGCCGCATGCGCGCCGGAGTCGAAACGCTGCCGGGCGGGATGGCGTAGGCGCTATTCCCATTGATGAAGATATCGGAGAAGTGCGCCAGGCACGATTCGAACGCCCGAGCGCGCACGGGTTCGACGGTGATGGTGTTCGTCGCGGCGTCGTAGCCGTTGTGCCTGTACATCTGTTCCAGACGGCCGAGCAGCTTGCCCTGATTTTCGGCATCGAGCTGTCCGTATGGCTTGGAAAAGTCTGCGTTCGCCCACTCGTCAAGAACGAAGGAAGATTCGCGATGCAGCCAATCCGCAGTCCAATCGGGCGCCACGTAGCTGCCGTGGCCCCAAATCGAGCCGACTTCCATGCCGCCGAGGGCCTGCCAGACGTTCTGCCCGCGGCCAATGTCGCCATCGGCAACGACAACCATACCGGTGGTATCGACGATCCGAGCGGGAATCGGCGGCTTCTCCTCATAAATCCGTGTGCCGATCCAACCTAATACCAAAAACGAAGCGACTACCACAGCCGCAAAACTAGCCCACAGCTTTTTCATTTCCCCTCCCCTCGAAAAAGCGTTCGATTTGGAACGCGCCGAAATCAGGTTCCCGCGCCTGTTCAGCAGAACTGGCGAGCGATGTTGTATTTCCGCATGCGGGACTGAAGTGTTGTCCGCTTCAGTCCGAGGCGGGCAGCGGCCCCATCCGCTCCGCCGACCATCCCCTTCGTTTCCTTCAAGGCCTGCAGAATGCGGGCCCGCTCGGAAATGTCGGTCACATTCGAAGCGCGGACCTGCAACGCAACTGCGCCGGGCCTGCCCTCGAATTCCGGCAAGGCAACGTGGAGCTCAGGCCCGTCGCTCAGGACCACCGACCGCTCGATCACGTTCTGCAGTTCCCGAATATTGCCCGGCCAGTCGTAGTTGGTGAGCGCATCCAACGCATACGGCGGAATGCTTTCGATGTTCCGATCCATGCGCGCCGCGTGCTTCCGGACGAAGTAGCGGGTGAGCAACGGAATGTCCTCGCGCCGCTCGCGTAGGGCGGGAACGTTCACTGGGAAGACCGCCAGCCGGTAATACAGGTCCGCCCGGAACCTGTTCTCCTCGACCATGGCCTTCAGGTCCCGATTCGTAGCGGCGACAATGCGCACGTCGACCTGGATGGTCCGGCTGCCGCCCACGCGTTCAAACTCCTGCTCCTGAACCGCGCGCAGTAACTTGGATTGCAGGTGCAGGGGCAATTCGCCGATTTCATCGAGGAAAAGCGTGCCGCCGTGCGCCGCCTCGAAGCGGCCGATGCGCTGCGCGATCGCTCCTGTGAACGAGCCTTTCTCATGCCCGAAGAGCTCGCTTTCGAGCAGTTCCGCCGGAATAGACGCGCAGTTCACCTTTACAAACGGCCGGCGCCGCCGGTCACTGTGCATGTGGATGGCGCGCGCGATGAGTTCCTTGCCGGTACCGGTTTCGCCTCCAATGAGCACCGTGGCATCGGTGGCCGCGACCAGGCGAACTTGATCCAGGACGGCGCGCAACGCCTCGCTTGATCCTACGATTCCCTCGAATCCGTTCGAATCCTGGTTGCCCTCAGACGCCACGAGCTCGCTTGGTTCGATCCGCGATACCAACACCGGCTGAACCGGCTCGCAACGAAAAGGGCTGGAAAAGGACCCGAAGTCGATCACTGCTGCGGTTGCCATCTGGTGTTTACCTCGATGTCTGATTCTGCCGCTTCTTCTCCCCGCCGAAAACCTCATTTAGTTGGGGACGGAAGTGGTTGGATGGTTCAACGCGCCAATACCACTTTTAGGGGAAAATGCGGCCCCACCGCACTAAAGCGGCGGAGGCGCGTAGTGCTTCCTGCCGTAGAGCCGGGCGTCAATAGACCATGCACCGGGTCCAATCAGCACCAGGGTCACGGCGAACACCGCCAACATGGCGCAATCCCACATATGGGCACGCAACGAGAAGGCAATCCACGCTTCGGCGCACCCGGCGACAACTCCGGCGACGGGCGTCCACAAACCGGCAATGAGAAGGACGCCGGCCAGAGCTCCGATCAGTTGCGGCGTTGCAGCCGTGCGACCGGGAGTCGCAAGGCCGCAGTACAGCAGAGCAGTGCCGACCAGCAGTCGCTGAATCAAAAGCCCGGCGCCTGGCGGACCCTCCGCGAACGTGGAGAACAGCCGTTGCACATGTATCCCGATTTCAGCTTACGGGAGTCGCAACGGCTTTGAAACATTCGATAGCGCAGGGCCCATACTCCACTTTTGGGGGATTTACAGCTCGATGATTCCGCGCTTGAGCCCGATGGTGACTGCGTGCGTGCGGTCGTTCGCGTCCAGCTTCTCGAGAATGTTGCCGACGTGGCTTTTCACGGTATCCTCTCGAATCGAAAGCTGCGCGGCGATCTCTTTATTCGCGTTCCCCTGGGCGATCAGCTTGAGAATCTCCAGTTCGCGCTCCGTCAGCTGGTCCTCGGAGGTATGCATGGCCAGCTCGGCCGCGACCTCAGGCGGGATGCGTTTGCGTCCGGCGTGCACCTCGCGGATGGTCTGCAGCAGATCCGTATGTACGTTTCCCTTCAGCAGGTAGCCACGCGCGCCCGCCTTAAGCGCGCGCATCACCTGGACGTCGCCGAGGTACGTAGTAATCACGATAATCCGGGCATTCGGGAATTCCCCGCGGATGGCGATGATCGCCTCCATGCCGCTCATATCCGGCATCTGCAGATCCATGAGAGTGATGTCCGGCTGGTGGCGCCGGAACTGCTCGATCGCCTCGCGCCCCGTCGCGGCCTGCGCCACCAACTCCATGTCCGGTTCGATCTCAATCAACGACGCGATGCCCTGGCGCAGAAGCGCGTGGTCGTCGGCGGCGAGGATTCGGATCGTCTTGGTTTCAGCGCTCATGAATCCACAGCTTTCTTCGGAGGAAGGCAAAGCGGCCGCCATTGGAACCGCCGTAAGCCACCCCGCCCGGCACGGTCAGCACCGCTTCGGTGCCCGCCCCCGCTTCGCTCCAGAACTCCAGTTTGCCGCCAAATCGATTGGCGCGCTCCCGCATCCCCGGGAGCCCATAATGTCCGGCACGCCCGCCGGCCTTGAGCACTTCGGAGGCGATCCCTTTCCCGTCGTCGCGGACGTGCAACCGGAACTGTCGGCTGTCGTAACGGATCTCCACCTCGATCCGGCCGGCCTGGGCGTGGTGGAAGGCGTTGCGGAGCAATTCCCGCGCGATCCGGTAGACCTCGTCCTGGATCAGCGGCGCCACATCCCGCCGCGCTCCTTCCACCGTCACGGCGAAGACCGGCGGATTCCCCGACGCCTCCTCGGAGCGCGCCAGTTCCTGCCCGGCCGTCGTGATGAGTT
>Ga0335070_10006487_pt1 | contig 13782 bp, 13 predicted proteins | sample Lox_Sample_13_FD_206722 | JGI IMG/M metagenome (GOLD analysis project Ga0335070, IMG submission 206722) | Soil microbial communities from Loxahatchee National Wildlife Refuge, Florida, United States - Lox_Sample_1.3 | ecosystem: Environmental > Terrestrial > Soil > Wetlands | place: USA...
AATCCGACGCCGAGGCCCTTCCCGGGGCCGGGGAAGGCCGGACGGGTGCCGTTGACGATGCTCGTGACGAGCTGCTGCAGGTTCGCGGTGATCGCGTCGGCCTGCGCCTGCGTCAGCTTGCCGGCGCTCACGGCCGCTGCGATCTGCGTCTTCGCATGCGCGACGAGCGCGTCGATCAGCCCTGCGGCCGACTTCCCGCTCGTCGCGTCGGCAACCTGCGCGAGCGTCTTGCCCGACTGGAGGTCGGACTTCAGCTGGTCGGTCGTGATCCCGAGATACGTCGCGGCCGCGGCGAAGTCGTCCGCGAGGCCGGCGCCGATGCCGCCGGCGCGGAAGCCGAACCCCTGTGCGGCCCCGAATCCCCCCTGTACGGCGCGGAAGCCGAAGCCGCCCCGCGCGTAGCCGTTCGTGCCGGCCGCGCCGAAGAAGCTCGCCGAGACCTTCGTCGTGGACGTCTTCCCGTGGCCGTGGCCGTGGCCGGAGGCGGCCGCGACGGCGGCGCCGACGCCGGCGAGGGCCACGACGACGATCGCGCCGAGCGTGAGCTTTCGCGTGAGACTCATGGTCAAGAGGTTCCTTTCGGGTCGCCCTGGGCGTCTTCAGAATCGCCCACGAAGCTAAGAGCCCGTTGAGAGACTCCTAAGAATCGCGGCGCCCGACGAACCAGCGGACGCGGTTCCCGTCCTCCCGGTCCGCCTCGTCGAGGGCGAGCTCGAGCGCCGCCAGCACCCGCTCGTGCTCCGGGATCCAGCGCCGCTCGATCGCGCGCAGCCGCTGCGTCGTCGCCCGCAGCTCCTGCGACGCGCGGCGGTGGGCGGTCTGGACGGCGCCGAGCCGGGCCGCCGCCTCGAGCGCGCGCCCGTGCGCCTGGGCCGCGTACGCGAGCGCGGAGCTGCCGCCGGCCGGGAACAGCTCGCCGGCCGGGACGGAGACGTCGACGGCGTCGGGGTGGACGACGCCGAGCGTGTTCCGCCAGACGAGCCGGACGTCGGCAGCGCCGCGCTGCGACGCGCGCGCGAGCTCGAGCGGACGCTCGCCCGAGAGCACCGCGGCGCGCTGCCACCACGTCACGGCCTCCGTCGCCTCCCGCCGCCACTCCCGCTCCGCCTCCTCGAGCTGCTCCTCGAGCTCGTCGAGCCGGTGCAGGAGCGCGCGCCGCTTCTGCTCGAGCACGTCCTGGCCCCGGCGGGCGACGGCGAGCCGGCGGACGAGCCAGAGCCTCCCGGCCCTACCCGCCGGCGGGCGGATCCGCATCGCTTCCCTCGACGTAGCGCCGCCGGACGAGCTCCTCGGCGACCATCGACAGCTCGCGCCGCGGCAGCATCGACGCGATCCGCCAGGCGCGGTCGAGCGTGTCGTCCAGCGGCCGCGCCTCGTCGCCTCCCTGCGCGAGGAACTCCGCGAGGAACGCGTCGGCGTAGCCGAGCAGGCGCCGGTCGCGTCCGGTCAGCCCCGCCTCGCCGACGACGTCCGCGAGGTCGGCGATCCGCCGCGCCTCCGCGACGAACGCGTAGGTCTGCGCGGCGATCTCGAGATGGTCATCGCGCGTCCTCCCCGGCCCGGCGCCGAGGCGCATCAGCCGCGAGAGCGAGCCGAGCGCGTCGAACGGCGGGTAGACGCCGCGCATGTGGAGGTCGGGCGAGAGGACGATCTGGCCCTCCGTGATGTAGCCGGTCAGGTCCGGCACCGGGTGGGTGACGTCGCCGGCGGGCATCGTCAGGACCGGCAGCTGGGTGAGCGAGCCGGGGCGGCCCGTGATCCGCCCCGCTCGCTCGTAGAGCGAGGCGAGGTCGCTGTACAGCGACCCGGGGTAGCCGCGCCGGCTCGGCACCTCGCCCCGCGCGCCGGAGACCTCGCGCACCGCCTCGCAATAGCTCGTCAGGTCGGCCGTGACCACGAGGACGTGGCGGCCGAGGTCGAAGGCGAGGTGCTCGGCGACCGTCAGCGCGATCCGCGGCGTGACGATGCGCTCGACGAGCGGGTCGTCGGCGGTGTTGAGGAAGATCGTCAGGTCGCCGGCGGCCGAGCGCTCCTCGAGCGCGTCGCGCACCGTCATCGCGTCGACGTGCGTGATCCCGACGGCGGCGAAGACGACGGCGAACGGCTCGTCTCCCGTGTGCGCCTGCGCCGCCACCTGCGCCGCGAGCTCGAGGTGCGGCAGGCCGCCGACGGAGAAGATCGGCAGCTTCTGCCCGCGCACGAGCGTCGCGAGCCCGTCGATCGCGGAGACGCCGGTGAGGATCGCCTCGCGCGGCGTCGCCCGCGCGCGCGGGTTGATCGGGCTGCCCGCGACGCTGCGCAGCTCGTCGCCGACGACGGGCGGGCCGCCGTCGAGCGGCTCGCCGCGACCGTTGCAGACGCGACCGAGCCAGCCCTCGCCGACGGGGATCCGCAGCGGGCTGCCGGTGAACGCGACACGCACCGCGCCGAGCTGCAGCCCCGCCGTCCCCTCGTAGACCTCGACGACCGCGAGCGTGTCGCTGACGTCGAGGACGACGCCGTGCCGAAGCTCGCCGGAGTCGAGCCGCACCTCGGCGACCTCGTCCCAGGCGACGCCGCTCACCCCCTCGACGACGAGCAGCGGCCCGCGCGCCGAGGTGACGGAGGCGTACTCGACCGGCGCGAGCAGCGTCACTCGAGCGCTCCGAGGGCCGGCGCGATCCGGTCGAAGACGGCGGCGACCTCCTCGACCGCGCCGGGCGCCGTCGCGTCGCGGGCGCGCGTCACCGGCGTGAGGTCGACCTCCTCGATCGCCGCCGTGGAGACACCGTGCTCGACGAGCGCGCGGCAGCGGTCGTAGACGCTGAGCACGAGGTCGAGCAGCGCCGACTGCTTCGCCGGCTCGCAGTACGCGTCGTTCGCGCTCAGCGCGCTCTGCTGGAGGACGCCCTCCCGCAGCAGCCGGCCCGCGAGCAGGACGAGCCGCTCGGCGTCCGGCAGCGACGCGGCGCCGACGAGCTGCGCGATCGAGTCGAGCCGGTCCGCCTCGGCGAGCAGCGTCAGCGCCCGGCCGCGCCGCTCGCTCCAGTGCGCGTCGCGCCGGAGGAAGTGCCAGCCGGCGACGGCGTCGGCGTCGCGCGAGGACGAGTCGCGCCAGCTCACGGCCGGGTAGTGCCGCGCGTAGGCGAGCTCGCGGTCGAGCGACCACGTACAGCGGGTGAAGCGCCGCGTGTGCGCGCTCACCGGCTCCGTCTGGTCGCCGCCGGGCGGCGAGACCGCGCCGAGGATCGTCACCGAGGCCTCGGCGCCGCCGAGCGTGCGCACGGCGCCGGCGCGCTCGTAGAACGCGGCGAGCGCGGACGCGAGCCCGGCGGGATAGCCCTCCTCCGCCGGCAGCTGGCCGGTGCGCGACGCGACCTCGCGCAAGGCCTCGGCCCAGCGCGATGTCGAGTCGGCGATGAGGACGACGCGGTAGCCCATGTCGCGGAAGAACTCGGCGACGGTGACGCCCGTGTGGATGCTCGCCTCGCGCGCGAGCACCGGCATGTTCGACGTGTTCGCGAGCAGGATCGTCCGCTCCATCAGCGGCCGGCCGGTGCGCGGGTCCTCGAGCCTCGGCAGCTCCTCGAGCACGTCGGCCATCTCGTTGCCGCGCTCGCCGCAGCCGACGTAGACGATCACGTCCGCGTCGCAGTGCTTCGCGATCTGCTGGAGGAGGACCGTCTTGCCGGTGCCGAAGCCTCCGGGCACGGCCGCGGTGCTGCCGAGCGCGATCGGGAAGAACAGGTCGAGCACGCGCTGTCCCGTCGTCAGCGGCGCGCCGAGGTGGAGCCGCTCCGCGACGGGGCGCGGCCGCCGGACCGGCCAGCGGTGCGCGAGCCGGAGCTCGCGGCCGCCGACGCGCGCGACCGTGTCCTCGACCGTCAGCTCGCCGGCGGGCGCGAGCCACTCGAGCTCGCCGCCGGCGTCCGGCGGGACGAGGACGCGGTGCTCGATCGCCTCGGTCTCGCGCACCGTTCCGAGGAGCGCCCCGGCGGAGAGCTCGCCGGAGACGGGCGCCGGCGCGAACTCCCAGCGCCGCCCGTGCGGCAGCGTCTCCAGCCGCTCGCCGTGCGCGATCCAGTCTCCTGCGCCGTCGAGCCGGCGGAGCATCCCGTCGAAGACGCCGCCGAGCAGGCCGGGGCCGAGCTCGGCGCCGAGCGGCGCGCCGCTCGCGACGACGGGCTCGCCCGGCCGCAGCCCGCCCGTGTACTCGTAGACCTGCACGGTCGCCGCGTCCCCGTGGAGCGCGATCACCTCTCCCGGCAGCCGTGCCTCGCCCACCTCGACGAGCTCGAGCATCGACACGTCGGCGTCCGCCACCTCGACGACGGGCCCGTTCACGCGCGCGATCCGCGCGGCGCTCGCTCCCCGGCCGACGCTCATTGCCAGAGCACCTCGGTGCGCGCGCCGAGCCGCTCGAGCGCGCGGTCGACGAGGGTCGGCAGCGTGTAGTCGACGGAGCGCCCGTTGCTCCAGGCGCGGACGCCGCCGAGCCCGACGGGATCGACGTCGAGGCGAGCGCCGTCGCCGAGCTGCCGGCGGGCGGCGTCGCCCAGCTCCTCCAGCAGCGCCGCGTAGCCGTTCTCGCCGCGGAGCGCGTACGCCTCCTCGCCGGCGCGGCGGCAGAGCTCGTCGTACAGCCGCCGCTCGGCCGCGAGCACGAGCGCGCGGGCGGTCCGGCGCGCCGTCGCCTCGTCGTGCGCCCCCTCGATCGCGGCCGCGGCCGCACCGTCCGCGCGCGCCTGCCGCACGAGCGCGGAGCCCTCCTCCCGCGCTGCGGCGATTCGCGCGTCGGCGCGCCGGTCGGCGTCCGCGAGCGTCGCCTCCGCGTCGGCGCGGGCCTGCGCGAGCGTCGCGTCGCGGAGCGGGCCGAGGTTCTCGGCGAGCACCGTCATTCGGGCAGCACCGCCCACAGGACTTCCGGCCGCTCGTCGAGACGCGCCGCGAGCGCCGGATACGACTCCGAGTCGAGCACGACGAGCGCGACGTCGTCGGCGAGCGCCTCCCAGGCCGCCGCCGCGTCGGCGGCGCCTGCCGCGTGCACGATCTCGACGCCGGCGAGCGCGAAGCCGCCGAGCCGCCGCTCGTCCCCGATCGCGACGACCCGGGTCATGCCTTCCCGATCAGCATGATCGCGACCACGAGCCCGTAGATCGCGATCCCCTCCGCGAGGCCGACGAACACCATCGCGCGGCCGAACATGTCGGGCTTCTCGCTGATCGCGGCGAGCGCGGCGGAGCCGGTGTACGAGACGCCGATGCCGGCGCCGATGCTCGACCCGGCGACGGCGATGCCCGCACCGAGCAGCGCGCTGCTCGACTTCCCAGAGCTCGACCCGGTCGCGGCGACCGCGTCGGCGGCGCCGAGCAGCACCGCCGCGAACAGCCCGAGCGCGCCGAGCAGGATCAGTCCGTTGAGCACGAGCAGGCGGCGTAGGCCGTGCTGCGGCGCCCGCCGCAAGATCCACACGGTCGCAGCCGCGACCGCCGCGATCAGCGGCAGGCCCCAGACGAACGAGGCGATCACGTCTCCTCCTTTTCGGAAGCCAGCGGGACGTGCCAGGGGGCGAACGGACGGCCCTCCCCGGCGAAGATGCGCGAGAACAGCTCGTAGTACTCGAGCCGCAGCGCCTGGATCGACGCGACGAGCGCCTCGAGCGCGAACGCGACGAGGTTCCCGCCGAAGAAGACGAGGACGGCCAGCACGGTGCCGACGGCGCCGCCCCAGAGCGCGGTCGCCGCCGCCCAGACGATCGCGCCGAGCGCGGCGTGCATCAGCCCGAAGGCGGCGAGCCGCGTGAACGAGACCGCGCTCGCGCCGACGCGGACGACGGAGTCGACGACGCCGATCGACGCCTCGACGCCGGCGAGCGCGCCGCGGCCGGACTCGACGAGGTGGCCGACCGCGAGCAGGACGATCCCGCTCGCGACGACGGCGCCGCCCGCGACCAGGACCGGCGTCGCGTCGAAGTACCAGCCGGCGGCGAGGATCGCCCCGCCGAGGAAGACGCAGGTCCCCGCGATCCCCGACGGCGCGACGAGCGCCGCCGCGGCACCGTCCTCGCGCCAGCGGTTCACCGTCCCGAACGCGTAGCTCTGCGCGAGCAGGAGCGCGCCGATCGCGACGGCGGCGGCGAGCAGCGGCAGCGGCCGGTCGACCGGGTTGAGCCAGACAACGGGGACCGCGCCGGTCGGGCCGAAGAACTCGCCGTAGAGGAGCCCGAAGAACGCGGCCGAGAGGCCGGCGGCGAACGGCAGCGGCCAGAGCGGCTGGAAACGGGCGAAGCGCCCGCGGCGCGCGCGGCGGAGCAGGAGCGCGAGCCCGGCGACGATCAGCCCGTGGCCGAGGTCGCCGAACATCATCCCGAACATGAGGACGAACGAGACGGTGGCGAACAGCGTCGGGTCCATGTCCGCGTAGTGCGCCGAGCCGTACGTCTCGACGAGCGGCCGGAACGGCCGCGCCACCGGCTTGCGCGCGATCAGCGTCGGCGGCTCGATCCAGGAGGGCCGGTCGAGCTCGACCGCGACGGCGCCGCTCGCGGCGAGCCGCTCGCCGAGCGGCTGGAGCTCCGCGCTCGGTGTCCAGCCGACGAGCGCGGCGAAGCTCCCGTGGCGGACCGCGGCCTCCGCGCGGCGCTCGAGCTCGACCTCGCCGGCGAGGAGGTCGGCGGCGCCGCGCCGCTCCAGCCGGGCGACGTCGGGGGCGACGGGCGCGAGTCGCGGCTGCGGCGCTGCGCCGGACCCGCCGGCGTGCTCGACGCGCCGCAGCGCCTCGACCGTCTCGCCGCTCGCGGTCGGCAGCGGCCCGGCGAGCTCGACGACGCCCGCGTCGGCGACGGCGACGAGCGCCTCGCGCAACCGCAGCGCCGGTGCGACGACGGCGACGCGGCTCATTCGCGCGGGGACGGAGAGCGTGTGCTCACGCTGCGGCATCGAAGGCCTCCTCCGCCCCCGGCAGCCCGCGGCGGGCGGCCGCCTCGAGCGCGGCCGCGGTCCGGTGCGCGTCCGCCGCGAGCAGCGCGACCGCTCCGACGACGACGCCGCGACCCGCGACCGAGCCGTGCACGAGCAGCTCCGCGTCGGCCTCGACCTGTCGCCACCACGCGCCCTCGGCGCGCCAGAGGTCGCCCGGCGTCTCGACCCCGGCGAGCGCCCACGCCGCCGCCGGCGGGAGCGTCGCCGCGAAGCGCGCGAACGTCGGCGCGGTCCGCCAGTCGCGGCCGAGGAACGGCAGCTCCGGCACCGGGAGCAGGTCGACGGGGACGCCGGCGACGTACAGCTCACGCGCGAGCAGGAGCGCAGCCGCCCCCGCCGCCCAGCGCCGCGCATCCGCGGTCTCGGCCTCGACGCGGCGCGCCCACGCGAGCCGCAGCCCGAGGCCGAGTTGCGCCGGCGTGAGACCGTCCGGGTCGCCCCAGGCCGTCGCGGCGAGGGCGCGGCGCAGCTCCTCGACGCTCTGCGCCTCGGCGGCGCGCGGCCACGCGACCGCGAGCGCGCCGAGCTCGAACGGACGCCGCAGCTCGGCGCCGGTGAGGTACGCGATCCGGTCCTCGACGTTCACGAGCTCGTACCACGCGGCGAGCACGCGGAGCAGGCCGAGCGCCTCGCCGGGCAGCCAGCCCGCGAGCACGCGGAGGTTGAGGAGCGTCGTCGCCGCGACCGCGCGCTGCGCGCCGGCGAGCCCGAGCTCGAGGCTCACCTCGCGCCCGTACGGCGTCCGCCCGAGCGCAGCCACCGCGGCGGAGAGCGACGGGGACGCGGCCAGCCGGCGCGCGCCCTCCGGCCCGAGCCGCCGCTCCGACGCGAGCAGCTGCGCGCGGACACTTCCGGCGATCCATCCGCTCATGCGCGCCTCCCGGCGATCGACGCGACCACCTCGGCGGCGAGCGCCGGGATCCGCTCCCGGCCGGCTCCGAGGATCCGCGCCGCGTCCTCCCGGGCCGCTGCCTCGATCGCGTGCGCCTCCCGCGTCGCCGCGTCGCGCCGCTCGGCCTCGGCGCGCGCCCGCTCCGCCTCCGCGCGCCTCCGGGCGCGCGCGAGCACCCGCTCCGCGTCGGCCGCGGCGACGGCCAGCCGCCGCTCTGCCTCGGCCGCCGCCGCCGCGCGGATCTCGAGCGCCTCGGCCTCGATCACGTCGAGCGCGGCGAACACGGGCATCAGCTCCGCCTCGACCGTGTCGCCCGCGGCGGCAGGCACCGCAGCGGCGCGGCGAAAGCGCTCTAGGACACTGCCGACGGGCCTCACGGGAAGCGACCTCCGGGTGTGTCATCAGCGTGGAGCGGGCGCCGGGCCGCACGCATCCGGGCCGTCGCCGATCCGGATACGGGGTTTCCGAAGCACGAACGAGCAGAGTCCACGGTTGGGCGGCGCGCCGCCGGGCGGAGACTTGCGTCGAAGCGAATGACCGCGGTCGGCAGCACCCCGTACGGCTGGTTCGACGAGACGGCGCGCGAGTACGTCGTCACGCGCCCGGACACGCCGACTCCGTGGCTCAACTACCTCGGCGAGGGCGGCTTCGGCGGCATCGTCTCGAACACCGGCGGCGGCTACTCGTTCGACCGCGACCCGCGCAACCGCCGCGTCAGCCGCTACCGCTACAACGCGATCCCGGCCGACCAGCCCGGCCGCTACGTCTATCTCCGGGACCTGGAGAGCGGCGTGTCCTGGAGCCCGACGTGGCAGCCGGTGCGCCGGCCGCTCGACGCGTACGAGTGCCGGCACGGCGCCGGGTACACGCGGATCTCGGGCGAGTGCGACGGGATCGCGGCCGAGCTCCTCTACTTCGTCCCGCCGGGCGCGCCGTGCGAGCTGTGGCGGCTCCGCGTCCGCAACACCGGCGCCCGGCCGCGCCGCCTTCGCAGCTTCAGCTACGTCGAGTTGAGCTACGCGGACGCTGTCGCCGACCAGCAGAACCTCGACTGGGCGCAGCACATCGTCCGCACGCGCTACGAGGACGGGACGCTCCTCGCCGGCACGGCGTTCCGTCCCGAGACGACGTTCTTCTCGTCGAACGCCGAGCCCGTCGGGTTCGACGCCGACCGCGAGCGGTTCGTCGGCCGCTGCCGCGACCTCGCGAATCCGGTCGTCGTCGAGCTCGGCGAGCCGTCGAACGAGGAGTCGCCGCGCGGGAACGGGATCGGCTCGCTCTGCCACGAGCTCGAGCTCGCGCCGGGCGAGGAGACGGAGATCGTCTACGTGCTCGGAATCGCCGACGACGCGGACGAGGTGGCGCGCGCCGTCGCCGCGTACCGCGACCCCGCGGCGGTCGACGCCGCGTTCGCGGAGCTGCGCGCCGGCTGGGACGCGTACCTCTCCCGCTTCGTCGTCGCGACGCCCGATCCGGCGTTCGACGCGATGGTCGACGTCTGGAACCAGGTCCAGTGCCGGACGACGCTGCACTGGTCGCGGTTCGCGTCGGGCTACGAGACGGGGCTCGGCCGCGGAATGGGCACGCGCGACTCGGCGCAGGACACGCTCGGGACGATGCACGCGGCGCCGGAGCGGGCGCGCGAGACGCTGACGCGCCTGTGGCGGCTCCAGTTCCTCGACGGCCACGTCTGGCACCAGTTCTTCCCGCTCACCGGCGAGGGCTCGCCGGGCCTCGCGGCGGAGCGGCCCGAGTGGCCGCAGTGGTTCTGCGACGACCACCTCTGGCTCGTGATCGCCGTCTGCGCGTACCTCCGCGAGACCGGCGACCTCGCGTACCTCGACGAGCGCGTCCCGTACGAGGACGGAGCGGACGAGACCGTCTGGGAGCACATGCTGCGGGCGGTCGAGTTCACGCGCGCGCACCGCGGCCCGCACGGGCTGCCGCGCACGGGCTTCGCCGACTGGGACGACACGCTCAACCTCGACCACGGCTCCGGCAAGGCCGAGTCGGTGTGGTGCGCGATGCAGTACTGTCGCGCGCTCCTCGACCTCGCCGAGCTCGCCGACGAGCTCGCCCGCGCGGGAGCTTCGGAGCGCTTCCGCGCGCTCGCCCGCGAGACGACTGCCGCCGTCGAGGAGCACTGTTGGGACGGCGCGTGGTACGCGCGCGCGTTCGACGACGACGGCCGGCCGGTCGGCGTCGCCTCCGAGGAGCGTCACCGGATCAACATGAATCCGCAGACGTGGTGCGTGATCGGCGAGACGGCGCCGCGCGGCCGCGCCGAGCAGGCGCTCCGCTCGATGGAGGAGCAGCTCGGGACCGAGCTCGGGATCGCGCTGCTCGATCCGCCGTACGACGGCGGCGACGAGCGCGTCGGCGGCACCTCGACGTATCCGCCGGGCGCGAAGGAGAACGGCGGCATCTTCTGCCACGCGAACGCCTGGGCGGTGGTCGCGGCCGCGATGCTCGGCCGGGGCGACCGCGCGTACGACTGGTACCGCCGCATCCTGCCGCTGCTGCGCGCCGACTCCGACCGCTATCTCGTCGAGCCGTACGTCTACTGCCAGAACGTCTGCGGGCCGGCGCATCCGCAGTTCGGCCTGGGCCGCAACGCGTGGCTGACGGGAACGGCGGCATGGACGTACGTCGCGGCGACACAGTGGATCCTCGGGATCCGTCCGACGTACCGCGGCCTGCGGATCGCGCCGGCGCTGCCGAGCGGCTGGGACGGGTTCACGGCGCGGCGACTGTTCCGCGGCGTCCTCCACGAGATCGCGGTCGAGCGCGCCGGACCGGGCAACGCGGTCTCGCTCGAGGTGGACGGCGTCCCCGTCGACGGCGACGTCGTCCCGCTCCCGACGCCGGGGCGCGAGCGCGTGACGGTGCGGGTCTCTATCGGCTCGTCGTGACGCGGCCGTCGCCGGGACGGACGACTCCCGCGTCGTAGGCGACGATCACCGCCTGGACGCGGTCGCGCACGCCGAGCTTGCGGAGGATGCTCGAGACGTGCGTCTTCACCGTCGTCTCGCCGACGACGAGCCGCTCGGCGATCTCGGCGTTCGACAGCCCCGACGCGAGCAGGCGCAGGATCTCCCGCTCGCGCACGGTCAGCCCGGCCACCGCCTCCGCGGCCGAGCCGGATTCGCGCTCGTCGGCGAACCGCTCCAGCAGCCGGCGCGTGACCGTCGGCCCGAGCAGCGCGTTGCCGCCGGCGACGAGCCGGATCGCGTCGACGAGGTCGCCCGGGCGGACGTCCTTCAGCAGGAAGCCGCTCGCGCCCGCGCGCACCGCGGCGTACACGTACTCGTCGAGGTCGAACGTCGTCAGCACGAGGATGCGCGCGGCCGCACCCGCGGCGACGATGCGGCGCGTCGCCTCGATCCCGTCGAGGCCCGGCATGCGCACGTCCATGAGCACGACGTCGGGCTCGAGCTCGAGCGTCAGCCGCACCGCCTGCTCGCCGTCCTCCGCCTCGCCGACCACCTCGAGATCGGGCCGCGTCTCGACGACGAGGCGGAAGCCGCTGCGGACGAGTGCCTGGTCGTCTGCGATGAGGACGCGGATCACGTTCAGACCGGGATCTGCGCGGTCACGACATAGCCGCCTTCCGGGCCGGGGCCGCTCGCGACGCGGCCGCCGAGCATCGCCACGCGCTCGCGCATCCCGATCAAGCCGCTGCCGCCGTTCGCGGCGGCGGTGCCCTTCCCGTCGTCGCGGATCTCGAGCCCGAGCTCGTCGCCGTAGCGGACGCGCACGGTCGCGTGCGCCGCATCCGCGTGCTTGAGCGTGTTCGTCAGCGCCTCCTGGACGATCCGGTACGCCGACAGATCGACGGCGGCCGGCAGCGGCCGCGCGGAGCCCTCGACCTCGACCTCGACGTCGAGGCCCGTCGCGCGCACCTGCTCGACGAGCCGGTCGAGCCGCGCCAGCCCCGGCTGCGGCTCGTACTCGACGCCGTCCTGGAGGATCCCGAGCACGCGGCGGAGATCGCCGAGCGCCGCGCGCGCCGCCTGCTCGATCGCCCGGATCGGCTCGCGCGCGCGGCGCGGGTCGACCTCGAACACGTCGTCGGCGGCAGCCGCCTGGACGACGATGACGCTGAGCGCGTGCGCGACGACGTCGTGCAGCTCGCGGGCGATGCGCGACTGCTCCTCGGCGGCGACGCGGCGCGCCTCCGTCTCGCGCTCCCGCTCGAGCCGCCTCGCCTTCTCCTCGATCTCGTGGACGTACGCGCGCCGCGAGCGGACGCTGTCGCCGAGCAGCCACGCGGCGACGAGGAAGACGACCCTCGCCGCCGAGTCGCCGAACGCGGAGCCGCTCACGGCGAGCACGGCCGCGGTCGCGACGATGGAGGCGACGGACACCGCCACCGCCGCCCGCGTGCGCGAGCTCGCGGCGAGCGTGTAGAGCGCGACCGCGAGCTGGAACGGGAACAGCCAGTAGTCGAAGGCGACGATCGCGATGGCGGCCGCCGTGACCACGGCGACGACGGCGAGCGGCCACCGGCGCCGCCAGAGGAGCGGCACGGTCTCCAGCATCCCCAGGGCGAGCGCGGCCGCCGGCTCCCCGCGGTTCAGCGAGGTGGCGATCGTCAGCGCGAGCAGCACGCCGACGAGGCCGATGTCGACGAGGCGCGGGTGCCGATGCAGCCAGTTCCAGATCATCGGCTCACGCGCGGAACGGTAGCGCTACGTGTCGCGCCGCACGAGCAGCACCGCGGCGATCGCGATCGCGAGCGCGGTGTAGCCGCAGAACAGCGCGAACCCGGGTCCCGGCGCGAGGTCGTGCGGTCCGTGCGTCAGCGAGAAGACGTCGCGGCCCGCCGCGTCCGGGAGATACGGAGAGATCGCGTTGTTCCAGCTCGTCGGCAGGATGTTCATCAGCGGCGGGATGACGAAGAAGATCGCCGCGAAGGTCGCGATCCCGCCGGCGGTGTTGCGGACGATCGCGCCGACCGCCATCGCGAACATGCCGAGGACGACGAGGTAGAGCGCGCCGCCGAGCACCGACCGGAGCACGCCGGGATGCGTGAGCGAGATCTGGAGGATGTGGTGCTGCGCGAGGATCCTCTGGCTCCCCCAGAACGCGATCAGCACCGAGGGCACCGCGAGCGCGAGGACGACGAGCGCGTAGACGCCGAGCTTCGCCCACAGGACCGGCAGCCGCTTCGGGACGGCCGTGAAGCTCGCGCGGATCATCCCGGTCGAGTACTCGCCGGTGATGATCAGCACGCCGAGCACGGCGATCGCGAGCTGCGAGAGGTTGACGCCGGCGAGCGCGATGTCGAGCGGCTGGCGGTTCGCGCGGTCCTGCGGGCTCATGTGCGCCCAGTGCGTGCCGACGATCGTCGCGAACAGGAGCGGCAGCCCGATCGTCAGGATCACCGCGACGGCGAGCGACCACCGCGTCGAGCGGAGCGAGTGGAGCTTCGTCCACTCCGACGCGGCGACCCGCGCCTGCGTCACCTTGCCGGTCGCGGCGAGCCGCGGGACGGAGATGACGCTCACGACGTTGCTGCTCACGCGCGCCCCTCGCCGGCGTCGGCTCCCGCCGGGCGGAGCCCGGCTCCGCCGCCGCCTGACGACGCTGCGTGCACCCGACTCTCCGGGCCCGTACGTCCGTACTGTGCCCTCCGGCCGTGCGCCCGCAGCGCCGCCCGAGGAGCACGCGTGCATCCCGAGGTCGACACGGGGCGTCTCACGCGAGCTCCTTCGCCGCGAGCCGCACCGCGTCGAGGATCTTCGAGTAGCCGGTGCAGCGGCAGACGTTGCCGGCGAGCGCCTCGCGGATCGCCTCGTCGCTCGGGTCGGGATTCCGCTCGAGCAGGTCGGTCGCGGCGACGACCATTCCCGGCGTGCAGAAGCCGCACTGGACGGCGCCCACGGCGAGGAACGCCTCCTGCACGGCGTGAAGCGCGTCGCCGTCCGC